>Ga0208771_1000241_pt1 | contig 34733 bp, 32 predicted proteins | sample AntAceMetag02UKX_FD_184775 | JGI IMG/M metagenome (GOLD analysis project Ga0208771, IMG submission 184775) | Saline lake microbial communities from Ace Lake, Antarctica - Antarctic Ace Lake Metagenome 02UKX (SPAdes) (version 2) | ecosystem: Environmental > Aquatic > Non-marine Saline and... | reverse complement strand
AACGTCTTCTCCACTGGAAGATTAGATTGTCTGAGACACCATACCGGCGCGCTAATTGTGCCTGGGTAGCTTCCCCTGCCAGGTATTCCTCAACAACCTGACTCTTAAATGCCTTGCTGAACTTCCTCCCGCCTGCCATGAACCTTCCTCCTCGCGACTCTCCAGACAATTTAGTGATTACCTCTCTCATTTGTCCAGTCGTAGGGGTTCACTCCAGTGGTTTCCTGTCTTGAGCGAACGTAGCGAGCGGGCGCGATGATTGCTCCTTCTTGCAGGGAAAGGGCGTTTTGCACCACGAAGGACACGAAGAGCACGAAGATAGCAAGCGATGGAACGTAGGATTCCAAGCAAGTGATGATCGCTGGTGTTGTCTCGAATGCGGAGACCTCTTCCCTGTATCTTATTGAATTCTCTTCTTCGTGCTCTTCGTGGTGAGATCTTGTTGGCGGCCTTGGCGAGCTTGAGTGAGCATAGCGAAAGGGCGTGAGGGCAGTTGATCGGAAGATAAACGAAAAATACGGCACGCCCGAATAAGGTGTGCCGTATTATGTTAAGTAAAGTTATTTGCTGATACTAAACGACCACAACATCCTGTGCCTGTGGACCTTTGTCGCTGCTAACAACCGTAAATTCTACTTTCTGTCCATCTTCCAGCGTGCGGTAACCCTCACCGCGGATTGCTCGGAAATGCACAAAAATGTCCTCACCCTCCTCACGCTCGACGAAGCCATAACCCTTACTGTCATTAAACCATTTGACGGTACCGGTTTCTCGATCTGCCATATATACTCACCCCCGTACTGCAAATTCAATCGAGGCAGAACGTTTGTAAAAACCAGACGACTGCCATTACCAACAAAAGGATACTACGGCGCTGGGTCGTTATCAAGAGTGAGAGTTGTCTCATACAAGATGAGCATGAAGCGAGGTGGTGAATCTCATGCAAGGCGTGCATGGGATGACACTGGCATAGCCAGCGTGTGGGTTACATCACCTGTTTGCGTGCAACGCACAGGCAGATAGGAGGCATGATTCTGATGATGGTAGACAGACGCGTAATGGATATTGGTTAACTGAAGGCACTTCTCGCTTCGAGCGATGTGTTGACGTTCAAGGGACGTTCACGGGAAGAGATCTACGCTTGGATTAAGCGCACCTTGCGTTCCTACAAGTACCGCTCCCGTCCGCGCTTGGAGAAAGGGGTGCTCAGGCAGTACATGCTCAAGATGACAGGGATCTCTAACTCACAATTGACAAGGCTCATCACCCAGTTTTGCCGTATCGGTCATGTACTCGTTCGACCCTACCAACGCCATTCCTTCCCCACTAAGTACACGCGCGAGGATCAGCTCCTGTTGGCTGAACTGGACAACAACAATGAGCGCTTGTCAGGTAAGGCAACCGTGGCCATCTTCAAACGAGAGTACAACCTGTTTGGTAGGAGTGAGTACCAGCGGCTCAGTGAGATCTCCGTCGCTCACCTGTACCGATTACGGCAAGGCTCATTCTACCGTAACCATACCCTGACCATTGAGAAGACTAAGCCATCATCCTGTAAATATGGTGAACGTCGCCGTCCTGACCCACAGGGTAAGCCAGGATTAATCCGAGTGGATACGGTTCATCAAGGGGGCCTCAACGGGGAGAAGGGAATGTACCACATCAACACCATCGATGAGGTGACACAATGGGAGGTGATCGGCTGTGTAGAGAAGATTAGTGAACACTACCTCGTGCCTGTTCTCAAGCACCTCATGACCCAGTATCCATTTACCATTCATGGGTTTCACAGTGATAACGGAAGTGAGCATGTGAACAAGAAAGTGGTGAAGCTGCTCAGCTAGCAGGCGAGCGACCGTGGTTTTGCCCGAGCCCGTCGACCCTACAACGTTGATGTGCGAACCAGGCAAAGACACGCGGGCGACGGTTTGCTGAAGACGCGACTCGGCTGCAGGTTGCGTGCCTGCAGCCGAGTCATTTGTCGAAATGGGCCTAAAATTGGTCTCTTCGGTTAGAACCCTTCGATACGGATGCTGCCATTGCTTGTTCGCAATTCCAGCGTCTGAGCTGACTGCGCTCCGTGAGAATTCATCGCCGCGTGCCAGCTGCGCCCTTCGGTATCGCCCATGAGCTGAAGATTCGTGCTGATGCTGCCACTGCTTGTGGATGCGTCAAAGGTAATCGAAGTATCTGCTGCCACCTTGACCTTGATCGCGCCATTACTTGTGCGAAGGTCGTTGTCGTCGCCGACGAGGATGCCGGAGAAATCAATGCGTCCGTTACTCGTACGGGCATCGATCGCAGCTTCAACGTCCTCGATATCGATGGCACTGTTGCTTGTCTCCAAGTCCAGGACGCCAGAGAAACCATTCACATTGATACGGCTATTGGATGTATCCGCGTGAACGATGCCAATCAGATCGCTCAGATCAATCGTGCCATTGGACGTATCCAGAGTGAACTCGCCTTCGACACCGCGAATCGTGATGGAGCCATTGGATGTATCGACCTCAACATCCGCTTGCATGGGCACGGTGACCACGAACGACACGCCTGAGTGCCGCCGCACGTCCTCTGTCTGATCCGCTGCCCGGTAGCGCAGAGCCACGTTGTTGCCTGATTGCGTCAGCTCAACCTGGATCGCATCTACGCGCTCCTCTGCCTCTTCCAGTGTGTCTCCACGCGACCGCAGCTTGGCGACGACGGATACGCTTGTCGTCTGCGCAGACTCGACGATCACGTACCCATTGGAAGACTCGACTTCCAGATCGAGCAAGCCTGTCAACGCGAATGTCTCCGTGACCTCGCGCACGGCCTCGACATTGCCTGCAGTCGCCTGGATAAACTCTTCAAGATCGCAGCCAAACAGTCCAAACAGGCTTATTGCTGCCAGCACCGCAAGAATCACTCTACTCAGTAACTTCATTCGCTTCATTTGCTCCTCCCTGTCATTTTGTCAACCTAGCGAACAGCTTTCATCACAACCAGCTACGTCCAAGGGCCCACTGCAGTCTGCCAGATCAGGATGGCAGAGAAGCACATGCCCAGGATGCGAGACGTCCGGCTTTGCGTACCCGTCCACAAGCGGTATCCCCAGTAGAGCAACAAGCCAACAATCAGGATACGCACAACAATCAAGAATGCTTGGGTCATGCCTCCACCTCCTGCCAGATACGACCGGCGAGAATCAGGAATACAACAGTGAGTGCCAGCATGAGCAGCATCGGTTCGATCGGAAGCCCCGTGTAATCTAGCTCCGACGCAGAGGTTATGAACTCGTACCCCTCGCCTTGACCGAATTGCTCATAGACAGCAGCAGGCACGTTCTCAAACACGCGCCAACTGGGCAACGTCCACAGAATCCGAGTCATCCCATTGCCGATCCATTGCAGCACAACCGGCGTTCCCAGCAGCATGACGACGCCGGGAATCCATCCCTTGCCTGAAATGCGATAGGCGCTAACAAACACCATCAACAGCAGCGTATAGGCCAGCAGAGGGAACACGCCAACACTCATCCCGTAAAGCGGCATCGCCAGGATCAGATCGACCAAGCTGCGTGCATCGAAGTGAATGCCTGCCAACGCAAAGACCCACCAGAACAAGAACCCGATCGCAACGTAGTAGGCAAAGCCCACGCCCACGGCATAGGTGAATCGAGCCGTGATGTGCGTGTATCCTGCGGGCGGACTCATCAAGAGCACCTGGTATTGTCCATTGCGCGTTTCCGATCGAATGCGTCCGATCATGATACACAACACCAGCGTTCCGATAGCGATGGCCCCTGCCAGCAAGCCAGCGCGAATGCCCAGCCGTTCGCCGACATCCATCACCGTCACCTGCTTGATGCCCCACGCCCAGAACAGAAGCGAGCCCAAGAGCGGCAACGACCACATCCAATTGCGTCGATGCTCAAGCCAGATCAATGTAGAGAATCGCTTCATGCGAGCACCTCCCGGAACGTATCGACGACCGACTTGCCGCCTTCGCGCAACGACTCGGCAGACACATCCAGCGCCAATCGACCTTCACGCAGATAAATGGCGCGCTCGAATAGACCTTCGGCTTCAGCCACCTCGTGAGTGGACAAGAGAATCGTCTCATCGGTATGCCACTCTTGAACAATCGACGAGAGAATGCTCTCACGGCTGATCAAGTCAATGCCTGCCAACGGCTCATCGAGCAAGTACAGTTTGGCATTGCGCGCCAGCGCCATGGCCAAGCGCAACCGTCCGCGTTCGCCACGTGACATCGTCTTCGTCTTGCGCAGCGGCACCTTCAGCGAATCGAGCAAGCCTGTGAACCGGGCGGCATCGAAGTCGTCATAGAGATTACTCATGAACTTCATCGCATCGCTCGGTGTCATCCACGGCCACAGGGCGTCGTTTTCGCCCAAGAAGACGATATTCGCACGCTTGCTCCGAGGCGCACCGTCGAAGACGGTGACGGTCCCCGAGGTCGGGAACAACAGTCCCGCCAACAGCTTGAGCAAAGTCGACTTCCCGCTGCCGTTGAGGCCGAGAACGCCGACCACTTCGCCTGCAGGGAAGTCGAGCGACAGATCTCGCAAGCCTTCGTTCTTCACATATCGCTTGGTTACATGTTCTAGTTTAGCCAACATCCCAAACCTCCTTCAGAGCAGTGATCGCTTCCTGAATCGAAGCGTCCAGCTGTCTGCCCTCATCTGCATAGGCGTTGGCGGCCTGGTGCAGCATGTCTTTCTTCATTCCAGTCACGGGCGCATCCTCGCGCACAAACGTGCCCAATCCTCTTCGTTTCTCGATCACGTTTTGCGCCTCCAATTCGTTGTACGCGTGAACGATCGTGTTGGGGTTCACATTCAGCTTAGCTGCCAGGTCTCGAGCTGATGGGAGCTTGTCTCCCGGCTTCAGAGCACCTCGTGCCAACATCTGATGCACGTTCTTGGCGATCTGCTCGAAGATGGGACCTGCGCTCATATCGATGCTCCAATTTCCTTTGTCATTGATCATTGCGACCCCTTCTCCGTCATTCCTTTGTTCTGTTCCATAAGCACTCCAATGGTTTCATCAAGGTTCACGTTCTCGGATCCGGTGACGAGCAGAGACATCGTCCGGCTACCATACACAGAAATTGCCCTGCAGTAAGCGCTTTCGTGTATTGAAGCTCGTGTGATGTCGCTGTTATTCATCGCCATAGTGCACTAGCATACTAGGTCATTGGTGGTTTGTCAACGTCGGTCCGCAAAGCGGACCTTACGGGAGAAGGCTATGAAACGTATTCCGCCTTCTCTGGGGAGTGCGGGTTGCTTGGAGAACGCAGTCTATGACAGCTTGTTCACGTTCGCCCTGTTATAGAACTTCTCAAACTCGCCAACTCGAGAAGGCAGCCGCGACACGAGTCTTCTCGAACGAACTGCACGCTTCGCATCATGTGCAGTTCGCGTTCTCTGGCTTGTGAGCCACCGGAGTTGCTTTGATGAAGGCGGGAACGGTTCCCGTTCCTTGGAGAAGGCTGTGGAACATATGCCGCCTTCTCTTGGTGAGATGTGCGGCTACGCAGAAAAGGCATGACATGCTGTTTCCTTGTTTCGTTGATGAGCTAGAGAAGCACTGTGTCAGGGTAGCAATCAGCTGGTCGCTGCAGAAGGCGCGAACCAGTCTGGCACGTCAAGAAAGTGTGATTCGAGACCGCCTAATTGGAGACGGAATGTGTGAGTGCAACCTGGGCCCGAAAGCGACCGGAGTTGGCTCATGATACGGGCTATGGGAACGCGGCAAACGGTATCGATTGACTCGTCACACGCCAGATTCTAGTACTCAACCCTGGGCTCGCTCCGACTATCCTGCTGTCCCAGTGCTGTCCTCTACTTGGATCAACGTCGAATAGACGGAGTATTCTTGTGAGCCAGCCAGCAACATCTTTCAGTGATAGATCCGAACTAGCTTCGGCGTCGCCAACCAAGCCCATTCTCGGCCTAATTGCAACGTATGTGCGATATGACTCTCCGATTGTCGTTATGTCCACAGGAGAGCTTTGCAGAGTCAGGTTTTCCAGCTTGTAGATCAGGTTCGTGCAGATTCCGCTCTGGCGCCCTCGGATCTCAGCCGAGTAGGTGCAGCCCACCTGAAGAGTGTGTTCCATCATGGTAAATGTACTATACTGTCTTTGAGAACCTGTTGCCTAGGGGGGAGTACCATAACAGATGCATTAATATCGGTTGTCGTGCTAGGCTCTTTGCAGTTTTTTGTCGCTTTCTTCATTCTGTGGCAAGCAATCCTTTCGCGCTCTTCTGTTACTGCCATGAAAGCTGCCTATCTAGAAGGACATCTCCGACTTGCTATTGTTCCAAGGGGAGCTACGGGAGTACTAAACATGCGTCTTGAGAACACGGGACACGGTGCGGTTGAAGAAGTGAAACTGAGCTTCCCATTAGGCTTGCGTGTAATTGGAAGCAATGGTGTTGAACTTGTTGTCAAGGATGGATCGACAGTATGGGAGCTTGGGTCAATGGGCCCTGCGGAGAAGCGCGAGTGGAACATTGGATTTGCCGGTCATGAGGATTTTTCGAAGCTTGGCGACACAATTGAGTACATTCTAGGATATCGGCGGGCGGGAGCTCGGAAGAAAGCAACGACTAAGGGAAGCTTGGCGCTCAAATCGTACTTGGGAACTCTCGTCCGAGCATATGCAGATCAAGAAGACGTTCTTCAGGAGATAGTGAAGCTCACAATATCAGTCGAAAGTCTAGCGAGTCAGCACAAGGAGTTGTCCGAAACCGTGAAGCGCTTCGGCTCTACGAAGTAGCTCGGAAACGGAATTGCCATGTGGTGAGCACTTATGAGCGGAGAGCCGAACCTTGTAGATGCACTTGAGAGCCTGAGCCAGCTTGCGTGCGCCGTAACTAGCGAAGAAGACGCTCAAGGATCACTCCACTCTGGCAAGGAACTCCGCCTGTGTTGGATTTGCGAGACGTTCGAGTACACCGAGCACGGCGTTAAGTCACAACTCAAAGGAACCTCCGCCATTAAGGAGACGTGGCATACGGCGAGCCTTCACGTGAGAGGACTGCTCAAGGACTCGGAGGAGTGGGGTTCCGCGGTTGACGTGATCGCAGGAATCCTGAATGACCGCGAGAGAGCAGAGCGTGCGACTGAGGCATTCGTCTCGACGCTTCTGCGAGTGCTCCTTGAAGAAGAGCAATGGGAGCAAGCGGCTCTCAAGAGGGTTGTTGAAGATTTCTCGCACGAACTGGCCGGTAACCCGGTCGGATACAGACTGCAAGCGGAGATGGGCGGGCTCATCATGCTTGGTTCCCCCATACAGCTGACCTGCGAGGGCATGGAGATCTCGATACGGCGGACAGTCCAGGAAGATCTGGAAACTGAGGAGACGGCATTCACATCTTCCGGAACCCATCCTGCCTCGTATCCCTCGGCCATCGTGTCTCTGCATTCGCCGAGCAACGACTCGGGAGCAGTTCAAGAGGGACTTAGGAGACTCGAAGCAGCTCTTCGGCTCTACGAGGTGGGTAGCGTTGATGTGTACTCGTGGCAGGGCAGCTCTACCAGCCTGGTAGACATGCCAGCTGGTAAAGTAATCCACCGAAAGAAGCCCCGGCCGGACGTTGAGAAAGCGATCTTGCGAGATCGCGACTCCGAACGACTCACAGCCTTTCTGAAGCACATCGTGCCGATGGTCCCCGACTCGTTCTTCACACCGAATTTGCCCAATCCGGAGCCATCGGCCATAGCTTACACACGCTACTGTGATGCCCTCTTCGCAACGAACCCCTACGAGTACAGAATGCCAAACGCGATCATCTCACTCGAGGCTCTCCTCCTGGAAGCTGGGGGCGGGCAAGAACTCAGCTTCAAGCTCTGTGCACGAGCGGGAAGACTGCTTTCACACTTCGGCGAGGACGCAGTCGTGATTAGAGATTGCCTCAGACTGGCGTATCATATCCGGAGCAGGTACGTGCACGGCGGTTTGGCGTCGAAGAAGGACAACAGCAAGGTCTTACGCGCTCACGGTAGCATCGCGATATTCTCTCGCGCGGTGTTGGACTGCGTTCGGAAGGTACTCCTAATCATGGTTCAGCTTCCGGATGCGAAAGACGCGTTGTTGCAGGCAATAGACGCTGCTTTTGTCCAAGGCTGCTTCGAAGATGCCGTAACGAAGCAACTCGACGCCCTTGCGGAGCCACCACGGGCATTTAAGGGACATCCCTGAAAGCGCGCTGTCTGTCAAGAGGAGTTCTCGGTACGCCTCCTTTGAGAAGCTCGGGGTCTACCATTGTATTTTACAGATGACGGGCCCACTGTTGTCAAGTAGAGTGTCTACTTGACGGGGGTGTGGCTCACGGGGTCCGCAGGCCTGCAAAGGTACTGCTCGGTTCTGAACTGCCGCCCCGTCATCTTCTTCATCCAGTGTGCCTGTTGGAATGACTTGGATTCAACTCCCAAGTGCAACTGTCAAGGGGGTATGTGTTCATCGGTGCTCCTTTGATTTACTGGTCTGAGCGGCGCTGGTAATCCTACCGCAGCTCGCCTCTTTGACCAATTTCCAAAGTTGCACTTACTAGTTGAATCCACCTAACTCTCTAAGCTCCTGGAAGCTCGGCGGTGCAGTGTGGGCAGCGCACGGCGTCGATCGGGATGTCGGTCTTGCAGTAGGGACAGGTCTTCGTCGTCGGTGCTGCCGCCACTTTCGCTTTCTCCATCTTGGCCACCGCCTTGACGATGAGGAACATGATTAAGGCAATGACGAGAAAGTTGATCAGAAAGTTGATGAACGTCCCGTAGTAGATCGCTGCCGCCCCTGCATCGCGTGCTGCCTGCGCCGAGGGATACACGGTTCCCGAAAGATTAGCGTACAGGTTGGAAAAATTGACGTTACCGACTGCCTTTCCGATGAGTGGCATGATAATGTCGACCACGAACGACTTGACGAGCGCCCCGAACGCGACGGCGATGATGAACGCCACGGCAATCTGGATCAGGTTCCCTTTCATGACGAAGCTACGAAACTCTTTCCACATTTGAACCACCTCACTTCATTGGATAGATCATCCTAGCACGAACATGGTGTGATTGTCTATCGAAACCATGAAGAGTGTGCCCTGCCGTGCAGGTGAAAAGGCTCACTGTAAACTGTTGCCTATGCTTGTTAGTATGCATGGCAGGAGATACCAGCTGCAAATCATGAAGGAGGAAACAGATGACCAGCAACCCCGTCCTCAGAGCGATGCTTCAGCGTAAGTCAATTCGGCGCTACACGGACCGGACGCCATCAGATGAAGTGGTGACTGCAATTGTTCGCGCGGGTCAGCATGCACCGTTTGCCGGGCAATTCGGAAGTGTGCTCCTTTCGCGCAAGAGGGAGAAGAATCCGTTTCACGCTCCGCTTCTATTTACAATTTGTGCCGACATTCAGCGCATGGAACGCATCATGGAGTTGCGCAATTGGCGCTGGGTGACCAACGATCTTCTGGCTCTGCTGTTCGGATTCCAGGACAGTGCGTACATGGCAGAGAATATGGTGATCGCCGCGGAGAGCATGGGGTTGGGGAGCTGTTTCTTGGGGAACGCACCCTACATCGCCGACAAGATTGCCGACGAGTACAACTTGCCAAATCGCGTCTTCCCGCTCGTGCAATTGACGATGGGGTATCCGGCTGATGATCCACCGGTGCGGCCACGCTACCCGATTAATTTCACTCTGTTTGAGGACACGTATCCTGCATTGGATGAGGAGTCCGTTTGCGCAGCGATGAAGGAAATGGACGACGGTTACCTCGCGCAGGAGTACTACGCGCGCGCAAACTACAAAATACCATTGCAGGAAGGACGAGAAGAAACATTCACCTTTGAAAACTACGGGTGGACCGAGCACATGTGCCGCAAGTGGGGACAGTGGTTTCCCGATACATCCGAACTCCTGGAGCAGTTCGAGAAGCGAGGGTTTCATCTTAAGGGATGAACGTTTCGATAGCGATCATCCGCACGAGATAGATGCGGAGTGACTCCTCTTGGCATCAGCTAACATAAATAGAGCCATCTGTGAAGAGTTTGAACCGCGCAACTCTCTGCGAGTGTCTGCGGTGAGAGCCTTAAGGAGAGCCTGATGCGGCCTGCCTGCTGCAGTCAGGGAAAACTGCATGTCCGGTTCGACGAGGGGGGAGTAGCACGCAATACATGGCATACGGCTAGTGAGCCACAACGGGGAAATCCTGTAACTGATGTATGCCGAAGCCTAAACATTGTTACCTACTCCTCTACTTTACTGCTCTTTGTCGTGAAATAGCCTTCTACCTCTGTGAGATCCTTGCCTTTCGACCCTTTCTCTTTGCTTACCGACTCCAAACGACAAGAACCTTTTTTTCTTCACGTTGAGCTGATGGGTATTGTCTATCGGCCTGCTGCATGCTAGGATATTGACACGATGCCAGAGAAAGAGCAGATTGGATTGGTGCTTGGAAGCGGAGGAGCGCGAGGATCGGCCCACGTGGGAGTGCTTAAGGTCTTGGAGGAGAACGGGATCAAGCCTGATATCATCGTGGGAACAAGCATGGGTGCGGAAGTTGGCGGAGCCTATGCTGCTGGGGCAGGGCTCGACAAGATAGAAGCAGTATGGCGATCGACCAACTTCGCCAGAGTGTTCAAGACACTTCTGCCCACAGTCCCTTGGGCCGGATGGAGTTCAGGGAGAGATGTCACACGTACCATCCGATCTCTTGTCGGCGACAGAATCATCGAGAGCCTCCCCATCCCTTACGCGGCTCTTGCCACTGACTTGGAAACGGGGCTCCCATTTTCAATCACAAGTGGATCACTTGCCGATGCGATACGAGCGAGCGTCTCCGTGCCGGGCCTGTTCGTGCCGGTGTGGATAGATGGCCACCTGCTGATCGATGGGGGCGTCTCCAACCCGGCTCCGGTTGATGTTGCTCGTGATCTTGGGGCGACAAAGATCATCGCGGTCGATGTCCTCGTTCGGCCAGAAGAGGTGAAGCTCTCAGGCATCCCCGCCCCAGATTACCGTGAGCGCATCCTGGGGATCATCAAGGGGATGGAGAGCATGCACTTAAACGAGGAGGAGCGCCGCAGATTCTATCCGAACGTCTTCTCAGTCCTGTTTCAGATGTCGACGGCTTTTCAGAAACGCGTCAGCGACCTTCTGTTGCAGCTCAATCGACCAGATGTCCTTATTCGGCCGGACTTCTCTCCTGATCCACCCTGCTATAGCAACGTAAAGAGCGGGATCGAAGCGGGAGAAGAGGCGGCACGGCGTGCTCTGCCAGAGATCCTAGCTCTCGTGGGGCGCTAGGACGGTACGCAATCACCGATGAAGCGCGAGATACTCCTTCCATCAGTTCTCACACTGGGAATCGTCGTCATCTCATTCGGTGCAATCCTCATTCGCTTAGTGAGCGGGGCGTCTGTCTTCGCGATCTCCGCATGGCGATTGGGTGTGGCATCTCTCATTCTGTTGCCGATCAGTGTCCACAGAGGGGCTTTGACATCAATCAGCAAGCGCAATCTTCTATTCAGCGCACTAAGCGGTTTCTTCCTCTCGCTCCACTTTATCCTGTGGATCGCATCGCTTGACTACACATCTGTAGCCAGTTCCGTGGTTCTCGTCAGTACCAGCCCCATTTTCGTCGGTCTGGGCGCTCGTTTCTTCATTCACGAGCCCCCTTCTCGCCTCCTGAAAATTGCCATCGCCCTTGCCGTTGGTGGGGCTGCGGTGATCGGTTGGGGGGACATGCGCCTCGGGGGTACGGCCCTGCAGGGAGACCTCATGGCCGTTGGAGGGGCGATCATGGCTGCGGGATACCTCCTCAGTGGCCGACGCGTGCGGCAAGAGGTCCCGCTTTCCGGATACGCACTGATGACGTATGGAACGGCCACTATTCTCCTGCTCATTGTCTGCCTGGCGATGGGGCAGCCACTTGGCGGCTTCTCCCTGCCCGATTACGTATGGCTGATTCTCCTCGGCTTGGGGCCACAGCTAATTGGGCATACGTCGCTCAACTGGGCCCTCGAGTACCTGCAAGCATCGGTTGTGTCGATCGTGACCCTTGGCGAACCTATAGGCGCGACGATCCTTGCCTACATAATCTTCGGCGAAGCGCTCACCCTGACGAAGGGAGTCGGGGGCGCGATCATCCTCGTTGGCATTTACCTTGGGATACGCACTGGCGATAACGCAGTGATCGCTGACTAGGGTTGCCGGAAGAGTGGTGCTTTCAGCATACTGTGGGCAATTAACGGGAGGAACGAATGATAGAGCAGGAACAGGTTGAGCACGGGAAGAAGAAGATCGCTTGGGCGATGGCCCACATGCCGCTTCTTGCACAGTTACGGCACGAATTTGCCGAAGAGAGGCCGCTTGCTGGGCATCGTGTCGGGATGAGCATCCATTTGGAGGCGAAGACCGCCTGCCTTGCTCTTCTCCTGCGGACGGCGGGAGCGGAGCTGGTTGTCACCGGGAGCAACCCCCTCTCCACGCAGGATGATGTTGCTGAGGCGCTTTCAGCGGAAGGGATAGCAGTGTACGCCAAGCACGGGGCCAGCGAGACGGAATACTTTGACGACCTGAGGCGCGTTCTTGCTACCGAGCCGGACCTCATTCTCGATGACGGAGGCGACCTGGTGAACCTGCTGCATAACGAGATCGATCTGGAGATCCGTGGCGGGTGCGAGGAGACGACTACCGGGGTGCATCGCCTGCGGATCCTTGAGCGCAATGGAGAGCTTCGCTTCCCGATGTACGCCGTGAACGATGCAAAGATGAAGTATCTGTTTGACAACCGCTACGGGACAGGGCAATCAGTGTGGGACGGGATTATGCGCTCTACTAACCTCCTCATCGCCGGGAAAAACGTGCTCGTTGCCGGCTACGGTTGGTGTGGACGTGGGATCGCCATGCGAGCTCGTGGCTTAGGAGCGCGAGTTCTTGTGTGCGAGGTTGATCCGGTGCGCGCGGTAGAGGCCGTGATGGACGGTTTTTCCCTCGGACCGATGGAGAAGATGATCGAACAGGCCGACTTTCTCATCACTGCCACAGGGTGTCGAGACGTGGTCACTGAAGGGGCGTTTGCTCGCGCGAAGGATGGGTTGGTTATGGCCAACGCTGGCCACTTCGATGTGGAGATTGATAAGTTGGTGCTCTCCACTCTCGCCACCGAGCAGACAGACGTGCGCGATGGGATAAGACAATTTAAGCTGGGAGACGGCCGTCAGCTCTACCTCCTTGGCGACGGGAGGCTGGTCAACCTTGTTCTCGGCGATGGCCACCCGGTGGAGATCATGGACATCTCCTTTGCTTTGCAGGCGCTGACCATATGCAAGATCGTGAATAGTGATCGACTACCGCCTGCCGTATACGCAGTCCCCGATGAGATCGACGAGAGGGTGGCGCGAATGAAACTCGCGGCGCTCGGTGTTGGGATCGATAGCCTTACGAATGAGCAACAGACATACCTCGGTTTGCCTGTCGCCTGAACGAAGAAAATCATTGAACTTGGGCTATTGCCCGTCTTGAGCGAGTAACAGCTCCCGCTCTAGCTAAGTTCGCCTATGCACATGGATTGAGACATCTTCCCATGCAAGACTCAGAGGGTGAAACCCTTGATAGCATTCTTAGATGTCGAGGTTGATCCTTCCCTAGTAGAGCAGCGGGCGGTACAATAGCACCCAGGGTATATGGTTAGCGTCCAAATGGGAGGAAGTCACGAGCGGACGGATTGAAGGATTTCGTGGTTGACTGATCGGGAGGTCACCAAGTCACCTCAGTTATCTGCGCTTCATTCGTGATCTGCTTATGCCGCTTTCGAGACGTTGCGGGGCACAATGTTGAACACGTACTACACAGTCGAAAAGGGGGGAATGAGTTGAAAAGAGAGTCCATGGTTCGAAGAGCGATGATGTTACTGATCCCGATGCTCGTGTTAATCGTCGTGTTGGGAGTTGGGGGCGCACAGCAGAAGACGAACCCCAATCTCTTTTCCCCGCTTCCGCAAGTATATGAGACGATCAAGAACTACTTCTACCAGCCGGAGAGAGTCGATGATCAGCAAGCCTTGTACGGGGCGCTGAAGGGTGTTGTCGAAGAGCTCGATGATCCCTACAGCGAGTTCTTCAATCCTAGTGATCTGGAGAATTTCGAAAGCAGCCTGGAGGGCGAATTCAGCGGCGTAGGGATCGAGATCTCGATCAAGGACAAGGTCCTCACCGTGATCGCGCCTCTCTCTGGCACACCGGCTGAGGCGGCGGGAATTCAGGCCGGCGACAAGATCTTGAAGATCGATGGCGAGTCTACGGAAGGGATCACCCTCTCTGAGGCGGCGATGAAGATTCGTGGAGAGATCGGGACAATCGTAACACTTACTGTGCTCCACAAGGATGACACGCAGGAGGATATCCCAGTTGTGCGCGACAAGATTACCGTTGTCGCCCTGACCAGCAAGCTTGTGAATGACGACAGGATTGGCTACATTCACTTGTCGCGTTTCGATAGCAATGTAACGCTTGAACTGGACAAAGCGATTGCCAGTTTCGACCTGAACAAGCTCGACGGGATCATCCTTGATATGCGCAACAACCCTGGCGGCCTCCTATCCGCGGCCATCTCCGTCTCCAGCCGATTCGTCGACAAGGGAGTAATCGTTTCGACAAAGAGCCGCATCTCAGGTGATCAGAACTACTACTCAAGCGGAAACAGGGTCCCCAATCTCCCTATTGTCATATTGATTAACGGTGGTACGGCGAGCGCAGCGGAGATCACCGCCGGTGCGATCCGCGATCACGAGATGGGGATCCTTATCGGCGAGCAATCATTCGGTAAAGGCGTGATTCAGCAGCTGTTCAACTACGCAGACGGATCTGGCCTCAAGCTGACCATCGGAGAGTACAAGACGCCTAACGGACAGGCTGTGCAGGGCGTGGGCCTGACCCCGGATATTGAAGTGGGAGAGGATGAAGATGCGCTGGACATTGCCACCACGTGGATCGAAGAGCATGCCGGTACCCTAATGCCGATCTTGATAGGAGATGGGAAGTGAGCATCTCCGTAATTGGCGCTGGAGGTTGGGGGACAGCGTTCTCCCGGCTCGTTGCGCTTAACGGCCGCGATGTGACGTTGTGGGCACGACGCCCGCATGTGGCGGAGGCGATCGATAAGACCCGAGAAAATGTCGCCTACCTGCCCGGAGTCAAGCTTCCGCACGAGCATCTGAAGGTCACATCTTCACTTTCCGAGGCGATGAGGGCTGAGATCATAATCCTTGCCGTTCCCTCGTTTGCCATGAGGGGAATGATGGAACAGATTGCCGCGTTGGCTCCTGAGAAGAAGGTCTATGTCAACCTAGCCAAGGGCCTCGATCGCGATTCACACCAAACGATGTCCGAGATAATTACTGACGCGATCGATTCACACGGCGTGTTCACTCTTTCCGGACCGAGCCACGCCGAGGAGGTGGGACGCGGCATGCCAACCGCTGTGGTCCTCGCCGGATGCGATCAGTCACTGGGAAGAACGCTGCAAGAGCTCTTCTCCACTCCTCGCTTCCGCGTCTATTATGCTGAAGATATCCATGGGGTGGAGCTGTGCGGGACGGTGAAGAACATCATCGCTATCGCCACCGGAATATCCGATGGACTGGGATTTGGAGACAATACCCGCGGGGCACTGATTACCCGTGGTCTGGCAGAGATCGTGCGTTTCGGTCGTGCGTTCGCGGCGAGAGAGAGGACCTTCTTCGGACTATCTGGACTCGGAGATCTCGTTGCCACCTGCACCAGCGAGCATAGCCGCAATCGCTTTGTGGGCTCTCGCATTGGGCGGGGAGAGCCCATCTCGCAGATCATCGGGAACATGAAGATGGTCGCCGAGGGTGTCTACGCTACAGAGATCGTGCACATTCTTGCCAGTGAGAAGAAGATTGAGATGCCGATAACGGAGGCTGTCTACCGCATTCTATATGAGGAGGCAACCCCACAGAAAATAGTCGATGAGATGATGGCTCGCCCGCCAAAGCGGGAGGAGGAGTAGCACACTAATGCAGGATTACGATGTCGTCGTGGTTGGCGGCGGACCGATCGGTGCAGTGGCCGCTAGAATTGCCGCAGAAGCGGGAGCACGCACCCTTCTCGTCGAGAAGGGGGATAGATCGGGCGAACCAGCGCGTTGCGCCGGTCTCCTCAGCCTGCGTGTTCTCCCGACACTCGGTGCCTCCGATAGTAGCGTCATTCGCGAGATCCATGGCGGAGTCATTCATTCTCCTTCGGGCGTGGAAGTCTCGTTGCATTCCGATGCGGTCAAGGGAGTCGTGATCGATCGTGCTGTGCTCAATCGTGAGCTACTCTTGCTTGCTCACGATGCTGGGGTGAAGGTGTGTACGCACACCCGTGTCACCTCTGCCCGGCCGGGATCGATATCACTCCTCGCGGGAGGGGTAAAGGAAGACGTCCGCACGAGGATGATAATCGGTGCCGATGGCCCAAGAAGCCTTGTTGCCTCCTCTTTCTACCTTTCGCCACCGGAAGAGATGCTCATCGCCAGCCAAGCGACAGTCGCCGGAGCGGTGCGAAAGAGCGATGAGGTTGATATCTTCTTCGGACGATCCGTCGCTCCAATGTTCTTCGCCTGGGCGATCCCCGCGCAGGAGGGAAACACGCGTGTCGGCTTGGCCGCACCCCTTGGAACGAAGACAGACGAGCTCCTGTCACGTTTCTTGCAGTCGAACAAGTTTGGACGCGAGGTCGAGCGCATTCAGGGAATGATTCCCATCTCGCTTGCTCCCAATGCAGTTGCCGATGGCGCGCTTCTTGTTGGTGACGCAGCCGGGCAGGTGAAACCATCCTCCGGCGGAGGGCTATACACTGGTGGCGTTTGTGCGCGTATTGCCGGGAAGGTCGCTGCCAAGGCAGCTCTGGCGGGAAAGACGGCAAAGAGAGATCTTGCTGTGTATGAACAACAATTCAAGCAGAAAATTAGTGATGAGCTTCGCTTCGGTCGAGCAGCGCGAAGCCTGCTGAGCGACATCGAAGATGACGCAATTGATGTTATCTTTAGGGCAATCGACCGATCGGAAATAACGGAGTTGATTGCTCATCATGGGGACATTGACTATCCTAGCCGCCTCGTTCACGCCATTGCCTCACGGCGGGACCTATGGCCCACTCTTAGCCCCTTGATTTCCATCCTTGGAGGGATGGACAAGCTCTCGAAAATTGCGCACGCGGCACTTGCCAGTGATAGCTATGCCTACGTATAATAAGAGCAAGACTATGAGTAAGAAGGGACGTTCTAGCAAGCACAAGCGGCTGAAGGCGGAGCACTTCCAGGTGCCCTACGATCGGATTATGATCTACCTGATTGCGGCGTTTGTCTTCTCACTCCCGCTGTTCATCTGGCCAACGGTGACCGAATACGGCTACGGCAAGACGATCTTCGCCATCGTCGGAGTATCGATCCTCCTCGTCTTCTGGGGGATCTCGGCTCTGGCAAAGAAAGAGTGGAAAATTCGTCTCCCATGGCTCGCCTACCCCACGCTTGGGCTGATCGTTGTCTCACTGCTGTCCTTGATCAACGCGACGAACGGTCGTGTCGTGATCCAAAGCATGGTACTCGTCCTCTTCTTCTTCCTGTTTTATCTTATTGTGTCGAATTTTGTGAAGCGCAAGGAAGACGTCGCTCTGATCCTGTATGCCCTCCTTGCCTCAGCCTTTCTCGCTTCCCTGTACGGTTTATTGCAGTACCTGGGAGTGATGCGTGGCGCACAGGGTGGACACGGCCTCGGTGAGGTCATATCCACGATGGGAAACCGCAACTACTTGGGCGGGTTCCTCGCCTATCTACTCTTTCCTATTGTAATCCTGATCGTTCGCCTGAAGTCTCGCATCATGCGTTCCGTTGCAATCGGGTTGATTGCCTTCTCCTTCGGCACGGTGATGTTACTGCAGCAAACGGGGACGATCGTCGGACTGGTCGCAGGAGCAATCACGTTTATTGTTGCGTGGGCAATCTTCCGCCCGGTCGAGCCGATCAAGAAGAACAGGATATGGCTAATTGCCCTGCTGGTCGTGCTTGCGTTCACCTTCCTCGTTGAGGCCCCGTCAGGGCCTCTCAACTCCGTCGTCGGTCTGTCGGTGGACGGTGGCTCATGGATTTCGCGGGTATGGGCGCACAATGCTGGGAAGACCCGCTCTTGGGACTGGTGGGTTGGCTGGGAGATGTTCAAGGATCACCCGTTGTTTGGCGTAGGGATGGGAAACTATAAGCTCAACTTTGTCCCGTACAAGGCAGCCTTCCTCTCCACTCCACAGGGGGCATCGTATAACTTCTACATCCCCCGCGCGGCGCAGGCCCACAACGATTACGTGCAGGTAGTAGCGGAGATGGGGATCTTGGGTATCATCGCCCTTCTTTCCCTCCTCATCATGTTGCCTCTCTTCTTTTGGGTCCGTTTGCGCAGGAACACTGACGAGAGCGATCGACTTGATCTCATCCTCCTTGGAAGTGGCGTTGTCGTGTTCCTCGCACATGCGCTGTTCAGTTTTCCCGCGCACCTCCCGGCATCATCCCTCGTGCTCGTACTTACCCTGGGGATTGCTTCCGCCCCGGCGTACGGGCAGAGCGCGATACGTAAGGTAGCGCTCTCCGGCTGGTGGCTGAAAGGAGCGGTCACTATCATAGTCCTTTTCTCCGTTGGCACCAGTATTGTCGCTGTGCGTGACTACCAGGCGAACATCCTCCTCGGAGAGGGGATCCGCCAATTGCAGATGGGACAGACAAACCTGGCTGAGGTGACTCTGGGCAGAAGTGTGTCCCTTGACTTCTGTCCCCGTCAGACCTACTACTACCTGGCCACAGCTCAGATCAACCTGAAGAAATACGACCAGGCCCTGGAAAGCCTCGAAAAGTGCAGAAACCGCTTTGCCGATGAATCAGTCTATCTGATGCGCGCCAATGTGGCAGTCAACTTGGGAAAGACTGACAGCGCACAGCGCGACATCGATCTTCTCCTTTCTAGCCACCCGCAATTGACTATTGAAGCGCAAGCAGAGTACCTCAGCGCGATGATCTCGTTCCGCAACAAAGACTACCTCGCAGCAACCGCAACGTTAGAGGAATTGATAGAGAAGCATCCCACATTTGAACGGGCGTACATGTCCTTGGGGGATCTGTACCGTGGCCGCGGGATGCCGGTCACCGCGAGGAAGTACATGGAGCAAGCTCTCGCTCTTATCGATAAGGCGCTCTCCAGGGCGAATAAGCAGCTCTCGGCTGCTACATCGATGCCCGTCAGCGAGTACGGGAAGTTACGTGGACAGATTGACGCGCTCACACAGGAGAAACAGGCGGTAGAACAGGCATTGGATAGCCTCCCCGATACGACCTCTCCTTGAAGGTAGGCTGCGCTCTTTCTATACTGAACAGGCCATGGCAATCGATCGCATCAAGAAGAGCTTGGATTTCATGTTTGGGCAGACGAACGTCCAGCAACTGAAACGCTATTCCCGTGACTTGCGGGAGATAAACACTCTCGAACCGGAAGTAACGAAGCTTTCTGATAGTGAACTTGCTGCGAAGACTCAGGCGTTCCGTAAGACTTTGGAAGAGGCGAAGGGGCGCGAGCAAATTCGCACTGAAGCATTTGCCGTCGCCCGCGAGGCTGCGGTGAGAACAGTGGGGATGCGCCCATTCGACGTTCAGATCCTCGGAGCACTCGCCTTAGATGACCGCAAGATCGCTGAGATGCAGACTGGTGAGGGGAAGACACTCGTTGCCACCCTACCTGCATACCTTAATGCTCTCGTGGGGAAGGTACACGTTGTTACGGTGAACGATTACCTCGCTCGCCGCGACCGAGAGTGGATGGGACCGATCTACGAGTTCCTTGGTCTATCGGTTGGCCTGTTGCAGGAAGGGATAACGCCGGAAGAGCGGAAGGCAGCGTACGCCGCGGACATCACATACGGTACGAATAACCAGTTTGGGTTCGACTACCTGCGCGACAATATGGTCCTCTCCATCGATCAGAAGGTGCAGGGCCCGCCAGATTTTGCGATCATCGATGAGATCGACAACATTCTGGTTGACGAGGCACGCACACCGTTGATTATATCCGGATCGACCGCCGAATCGGTAGACAAGTATCGCAAGTTTGCCACCGTTGCTCGTCGCTTCAAGAAAGACGTCGACTTCGAGATTGACGAGGAAACGAAGCGACTCAGCCTCATCGACGCAGGGATACACAAGGGCGAACAAGCCCTATCGATCGACAACTTCTATGCGCCTGAGAACACTGACTCATTGCATCACCTAGAGACTGCCCTGCGGGCGTTGCACATGTTTCAGAAGGAGAGGGACTACATCGTCAAGGACGGGCGGGTGATGATTGTCGATGCGTTCACCGGCCGCTTGATGCCTGATCGCCGCTACTCTGATGGTCTGCACCAGGCGTTGGAGGCGAAAGAGGGAATGATGGTGCAGCGTGAGTCGCAGACACTGGCCACGATCACCCTACAGCACTACTTTCACCTGTACAAGGGAATATGCGGGATGACGGGCACTGCGAAGACGGAAGAGGACGAGTTTAAGCAGATCTACGGCCTTCCAGTCCTCGTCATCCCCACCAACGTACCCCTTATTCGCGAGGCAAAGCCTGATGTAATCTTCCGCACCGAGAAGGCGAAGTTCGACGCAATCGCCAATGAGATCGAGGAGCTGCACAGTACCGGCCGGCCAGTCTTGGTGGGAACGGACTCTATTGAGAAGTCAGAACACCTGTCGAACCTGTTGAAGAAGCGAGACCTCGAACACACGGTGTTGAACGCGAAGTACCACGAGAGAGAAGCGGAGATCGTCAAGGATGCCGGAGCGCAGGCGGCGATCACCGTGGCCACAAACATGGCCGGACGAGGAACGGACATCAAGCTTGCTGATGGTGTCGCAGAGATTGGTGGGCTGCACGTCCTTGGCTGCCAGCGGCATGAGTCACGCCGAATCGACAATCAGCTCCTCGGGCGCGCCGGGCGTCAGGGAGACCCGGGGTCATCGCAGTTCTACCTGTCGATGGAAGATGATTTGTTGCGCATCTTCGGCGGAGAGCGCATCGCCGCTGTGATGGATAGATTAGGGATGGAAGAGGGACAGGCGATCGAACACGAGATTCTGTCGAGCGCCATCAGACGAGCACAGAAACGCGTCGAGGGAAGGAACTTCGATATTCGCAAGCACCTGTTGGAATACGACCTTGTCCTCGCCAAGCAGCGCGAGGCAATCTACGCCCTGCGAGATCGCTTCCTCTTACCGCCGCGCAACCAGGTAAAGGAAATCTCCTCAGATGACCTGGATGATTACTTGCACGACTTGTTCGCCGAAGTTGCGGCAAACCTGACCTCCGACTATGTCGATCGTTCCCGCCCCGCTGATGAATGGAACCTGGACGGGTTGGCTCGCTTCCTCTCCTCTTACCTCCCCATCAACAAGGAGTCCTTGGCAGGAAAGGACTCAGATGAGCTGGAGAAACTGGTCGTCGATGTGTACGAGCGAGCGCTTGCCAAGCAGAAGGAGCGCTTTCAAGAGCGCTTCCCTCTTATCGCTCACTACATCATTCTTACCACGATCGACGAGACGTGGCTCTCCCACCTGTACACCCTCGACGACCTCAAAGAGGGGATCGGGCTCACCGCATACGCTGGAACCAACCCACTCGTCGTATTCAAGCGCGAGTCGTACGTGCTCTTCCAGGAGATGCTTGCGCGTGCGGCGCAGAAGATCGTCAGCTCTCTTCTAAACCCGCGGCTCACTATGCAGGGGGAAGAGCAACCGCAGCCTCAGCGAAAGATGCTCTATGTGCACACTGACGCGGCCGGCTCTACCACCACTACATCCACAGCTCAGAAGGGGGAGCAGAAGCCCATGCACGCCAAGAAGACCCCAGGGCGAAACGATCCCTGCCCGTGCGGATCGGGAAAGAAGTACAAGAACTGCTGCGGAAAGGACGCCTAACGCGTCTCCAGCAAGAGCTTGTCATCGACGATGTGCTGGTTGCTGAACAGATCGACAAGATCAATTACCGTAAGGGATTCCTTCTCTTCCCCGCTGAAGTCGTAGACTAATTCACCCTTGTTCATCATGAGCAACCTGTTGCCAAGGGCGAGTGCGTGTTCCATGTTGTGTGTGACCATGATAGTCGTCACCCGCATCCGTTCCACGAATTCCTGTGTCAACAGCGACACCTTAGTCCCGTTGGCCGGATCGAGAGCGGCCGTGTGCTCATCCAACAGAAGGATCTCCGGCTGAGCAAGCATAGCCATGGTCACGGTGAGCGCCTGCCTCTCCCCACCTGAGAGGAGTGAAACTGGGTCATCGAGGCGATGTTCGAGGTCCATACCAAGAGAGAGCATCTGATCGACCATCTCCCTGCGCTTTCTTCGCGTAATCGCCAGCCTCAGTGAGCGGTGTGAACGCTTCGAGGCGAGCGCCAAGTTCTCGGCGATAGTCATCATCGGGGCGGTACCGGCAAGGGGATCCTGCGTGATCCTACCGATCCACCGCGCTCGTCGATGTGTCGGGAGGGTTGTTACGTCTCTATCTTTGACCATTACTCGCCCAACGGTGGGGAGGATCGTCCCGGCGATGATGTTGAGGAGCGTCGTCTTCCCTGCCCCGTTGGAGCCGATCACCGTGAGGAAGTCACCCTTCTCAAGGTCAAGATCGATTCCGCCGAGGGCAACAACAATGTCCTGCCCTGAGCGGAAAGCCTTGCGAATGCGTTCCAGCCTTAGCATGTCTTCACCCTCTTTGCCATTCGCTCGCGGAACGCGGGCACAACAAGAGCAACGATAACGATAAGAGAGGTAACAAGCTTCAAGTCACTCGCTTGGAAGCCAATCACATACCCATAGCGGAGGGCGAACATCACTGCTGTGCGGTAGATCAGCGATCCAATGAGGACACTGGCCGTCATCCACACCATCTTGCGCGAGCGGATCAGCGATCCGCCGATGATCACGGCAGCCAGGCCGGTGACGATCGTTCCTATTCCCATTCCTACGTCGGCAAATCCGCTGTACTGGGCAACGAGTCCGCCAGACAGTGCGACCAATCCGTTGGATAACGCCAATCCGGCGACTTTCATTCGCTTCGTGTTTACCCCTTGCGCAATCACCATACGCTCATTGTCGCCGGTGGCGCGCAGAACGAGACCAACCTCTGTCTTGAAGAAGAGCACTAAGATGAACATCACGCTAAGCGTGATGAGAGTGACAAATAGGAGAACGGACATGTTCCCCAGGGAGCCAAATACACCTTTCACAGCATGGATGATCGTATCCGTGCGAAGGAGAGAGATATTAGGCCGTCCCATGATGCGCAGGTTTATCGAGTAGAGCATGATCATCGATAGGACACCTGCTAGAAGGTCGGTGATCCCCAACTGGGTGTTGAGAAGGCCGGTGATAACACCGGCTAGCGCTCCCGCCGCAAAGGCGATCAGCAAGACCACGAAGGGATCGAACCCGTGTGTAACAAGGAGGGAGGAGGCGATGGCTGCCCCGGTGACGAAGCTTCCATCGACAGTCAGATCAGGGAAATTGAGAATGCGGTACGTAATGAACACCCCAAGCGCCGCAATCCCGTACAACAGCCCCTGTTCGGCTGCGTGAATGAGAATAAGAGCCATCGCTCCTCCTGTTGTGGCTACTTAGCCTGTTCCCAGATAGCGCCGCCGTAGAAGATCTTGCTCGCCTTGTCGATCACCGACTGCGGGAAAGTGAGGCCAATCTTCGCGGCTGCATCGAGATCCAACACAACCTGCGGATTTTGCTGATAGACAACGGGAATCTCATTTGGTTTCGTGCCTTCCAGGATCTGCTGTACGACAGTCCCCGTGAGCAATCCATTTTCGTAGTAGTCAAAACCGCTGGCGAGCGTAACGCCGGATCCAATACTCGTTGGATCGGCAACAAGGAATGGAATACCTCCCTCTTCAGACGCGCCAATCACGGCGGCAATCGCAGAGACAACCGTGTTATCCGTGGTCACATAGAAAGCATCGACACGACCGATGAGCGATTGGGCGGCGACCTGGACATTCGCGCTGGTATCGGCCACGGCCGTCACGATACTCAATCCCAGATTCTCCGCTTCCTTCACCGCCCAGTTCGTAAGGAACTCTGAGTTAGCCTCCCCCGGGTTGTATATCATCCCAATCCGCTTAATCTTCGGGGAGAGTTCCGCTAGAAGTTTCAGATTTGCCGGCAAGTCGATGAGGTCGGAGACCCCCGTGACATTCTCGTTCCCACTCGGGTCGGTGGCACTCGTCACAAGGGCGTAGGCAACCGGGTCCGTAATTGCAGCGAAGACAACAGGAGTTGTTTCGCCTTGGAACACCTGCACCGCCGCTATCGCCGTCGGTGTGGCTATTGCCACTACCAGGTCCACATTCTGCGCTTTGAAGTCCTGTGCGATCGACACCGCTGTTCCCATGTCTCCTTGCGCATTGGCAAGCAGGTACATGACGTCTGTGCCCTCAACGTAACCAGCGGCAGTCAATGAATCGATTACTCCCTGTCGCACCGCATCGAGTGCTGCATGCTCAACGATCTGACAGATTCCGATCTTGATCGACGCCCCACTTACAATCAGCGCAGACATAGATAACAAGACAACCCCAACAATTACCGCCAATAAAACTCGTTTCATTTTGTCCTCCTTGATATGCTTCTCACATTCTCCGTTCACAACCTACTGCTATGTGCTCACCTCCGTGGCAAAAAAATAAAAGACCACAGGCATAACCTGTAGTCCTTTCTGACACTTCTGCGTTGTAGCCTAATTGTTAGGCAAACGCGGAAATGCCAATTCTAAACCAATACCAACGAGAAGAGCGCACATCAACCGAGAAAATCGCTACGTCCTTCATCGCTGTCATAACAAACCCATCATATGGGCACATGCCACGTTTGTCAAGGGCCAGTCCACTGAGATCATCCCAAAGAGGGCAAGAGAGCTACGTATCCCAAATCTGCGACGGGACAACAAAGAGAGGACATTGCCTGTTGTCAGCCTTGCGCATTGATTGCTTCCAGGCGTCCACCGATCCTTCGTTGACAAGCCTACGCTCGTTCGTTATCATTTAGCAAACAGTACAAGAGAGTGCTAACAATGGAAAACACCCTTCCTGAAAGACAACGGCTGATTCTAAAAGAGGTCGTTGATCGCTATATACGACTCCGCGAACCCGTATCATCGCGGATGATCCTCGATGATTACGGCCTCTCTGTCAGCTCGGCTACAGTGCGCAACGATATGAATGACCTAGAAGAGGCTGGGTACATCGAGAAACCGTATGCTTCTTCCGGTCGCATTCCCACAAAGAAGGGATATCGGTTCTTCGTGGATTGGCTCATCGATCTCTCAGAGCTTACAAAGAAAGAGCGCCTAGAGATCGTAGAGGCGTACGAGGTCCAATGCCTTGAGGTAGGAGAGACTATGCGGCAGACTGCCTTCCTCCTAGGGAACATCACCGGATATGGAGGGTTTGTCATTCCCCCGCGCCCGGAGGAGACGCACCTTGATCGCGTCGTCCTCGGTAGAATGGGATCGCGAACGGTCCTGTTGGTAATCGTTTCCGACATCGGCATCGTTGAACATGGCCTCGTTGCGCTTGACGATGACATTTCTCAAGCCGAGATTGAGAGGATCATGGAGATCATCAACACGGAACTGCATGGTGTATCTCTGGATGCGGTGCGTCGTCTTGCCTTGCAGGATAAGTCGGAGGGATGGTACGAGCGGCCGGTACGTCAGGCCCTCCTCGTCCTCGGCCGTTTGCTTGAACGGCGTTCTGGTAAACGTCTCTACTTCGAGGGAGTGCTAAACCTTGTATCTGACCTGCAGGGATCGGTTCCCGATCAGGCGATGGATCGCTTTGCCGGATTGATCCGTGCAATGCAGGATGAGGAGGCATTCGTTGATGAAATCTATAGAGAGGGTAGAGAGAAAGAGGGCCTTGTCGTCTCCATTGGGAGGGTGCCTCGGCCAGGTCTGGAGGAGTTCAGCGTGATCACATCCGGCTATCGACCACACGGAGGAGTGATGGGTGTGATCGGACCAATATGGATGAACTATGGACGGGCGATGTCAGCGCTCAGCTACATTGCCAATCGGTTGGAGACGATCCTCGTTTCATCTTGTCCACGTGGTCCATCAAGGGGAGCGAATAATGAGCAAGAAAGATAAAGACAAGGATAATGACTTACACAAGCAAGACATTAAGCACGAAGAGAAACAACAGCAGCTGTCAGGACAGGACGAACATGGCGCGTCTCTGAGTGAGCAGCTGGCGGCAAAGGGCGAAGAGATTCGTTCCTATATCGATCGCTTGCAGCGGCTGCAAGCGGAGTTTGAGAACTACAAGAAGCGCATGTTGCGCGAGATGGGCCAACGTGAGGAACGAATCATTGATCGAGAGGTTCTCGACTTCATCCCGTTGTACGATAACCTGCAGCGCGCATTCACCAACTACTCGGACGAGACGGAAGCTGCTCCCTTTGTCGGAGGGGTGGAGAAGATCTTCGCTCAGTTTGACCAGATTCTTAAGGCGAAGGGAGTGACACCAATCCGCGCTCAGGGAGAGGTATTTGACCCCAACAAGCACGAAGCACTCCTGAGCGTGGAGAGCTTGGAGGAGAAGAACATGATTCTCGAGGAGTTCGAACGAGGTTACGAAAGGAATGGGCGCGTCCTTCGCCCGTGCAAGGTGAAAGTGAGTAAGGGACAATTAGATACTGAGAAGGAGGAAGAATTATGAAAGAAAAAATAATCGGAATAGATCTTGGTACGACAAATTCATGTGTTGCTACGCTTGAGGGGGGCACACCGGAAGTAATTCCCAATGCTGAAGGAGAGCGTACAACCCCGTCTGTGGTCGCGTTTACCGATTCCGGTGAGCGGCTTGTCGGGCGGCTGGCAAAACGCCAGGCGATTACCAACCCCAATCACACTATCGCCTCGATCAAGCGAAAGATGGGAACAGACTACCAAGTGAAGATCACCATTGACGGGGTGGAGACAAACTACTCCCCGGAACAGATCTCGGCGATGATCCTGCAGAAGATGAAGAAGGACGCTGAAGACTATCTGGGGACGAAGGTGAACAAAGCGGTAATCACCGTCCCTGCGTATTTCAATGACACGCAGCGCCAGGCTACGAAGGACGCAGGAGCTATCGCTGGACTTGAAGTGATGCGTATCATCAACGAACCGACCGCCGCATCGCTTGCCTATGGTCTGAACAAGTCCAAGGAACAGACGATTATCGTCTATGACCTTGGAGGGGGGACATTCGATGTCTCCATCCTGGAGATCGGGGATGGTGTCTTCGAGGTGGTCGCCACCGATGGGGACACGCAGCTGGGGGGGGATGATTTCGACAACCTGGTCATGAACTGGCTAGCAGATGAGTTCCGCAAGGATACGGGAGTCGATCTTTCCAAGGATCCTAGCGCAATGCAGCGTCTGAAGGACGCGGCGGAGGCGGCGAAGATGGAGCTCTCCAGTCGAAAGGAGACAACGATCAACCTTCCGTACATCACCGCCGATGCAAGCGGCCCGAAGCACTTGGAGCAGAAGCTAACGCGCTCTAAGTTCGAGCAGATGATCGATTCGTTGCTGCAGAAAACGGTTAAGATCGTCGACAGTACACTGCAAGAAGGGAAGAAGACGAAGGACGACATCGACCAGGTAGTCCTAGTTGGCGGATCGACGCGTATCCCACGAGTGCAGGAGCTGATCTCCGAGCGCATTCCCGGAAAGATCAACCGAGAGATTAATCCCGATGAGGTCGTCGCCGCCGGTGCGGCGATCCAAGGTGGAGTCCTTGCCGGAGACGTGGACGACATCGTCCTTCTTGACGTCACGCCACTCACGTTGTCGATCGAAACCCTCGGTGGAATCGCCACTCCGCTGATCGAGCGGAATACGACGATCCCGACGGAGAAGACAAAGACTTTCACCACCGCGGAGAACAACCAGCAGAGCGTGGAGATCCATGTTGTGCAGGGGGAACGTAAGATGGCTACCGACAGTAAGTCTCTCGGCAAGTTCCAGCTTGCCGGCCTCCCGCCCGCCCCGCGCGGTGTCCCGCAGATCGATGTCACATTCAGTATTGATGCCAACGGAATCCTCAACGTCACGGCAAAAGACAAGGCGACAGAGAAGACCGCATCGATCACGATCACGGAGTCGTCGCGCTTGGACGATGCGGAGATCGAGAAGATGCGCCACGAGGCTGAGGAACATGCCGAAGAGGACAAGAAGCGTGCCGAAGAAGTGGAAGTGCGGAATCAGGCCGATCAGCTCGCCTACGCGGTCGAGAAGAGCCTCTCCGATTTAGGAGAAAAGGTTCCGCAGGAGAAACGAGGACAGATCGAGGACCAGGTCCGCCGGCTACGGGAGAAGCTGTCGCAGAATGCATCAGTAGATGAGATTAAAACGGCGTTAGACGAGCTGTCCAAGAGCTCACAGGAGCTCGCTGAGCAGGCATACAAGCAAGCAAGCGCAAGCAGCGATGAAGCATCCGGTGCCGATAGCGCACCATCCGCGGAAGAACCGGGACCTGATGGCTCTGACAAGGATGACGATGGCGGGTATGTCGACGCGGAGTACGAGAACAAGTAACAGCCGCAAAAGGGGAAAGCGTGGCCAAACGCGATTATTACGAGGTGCTCGGGATCTCGCGTGATGCGAGCCCCGAGGAGATAAAGCGTGCCTACCGCAGAAAGGCAAAGGAACTACACCCGGACAAAAACCCGAGCGCACGCGCTCAGGCCGAGGAGAAGTTCAAGCGGGTTGCCGAGTCATACGAAGTCCTTTCCGATCCGGACAAGCGCGCACAATACGATCGCTACGGCCATGCTGGCCCGGTACAGGGATTTAATTTCGGCCAGACAGACTTCAATCGGGCGCGGCAGGCGTACTCCGAGTTCGGTTTTGGTGGAGTGGAGGACATTTTCGATCTCTTCTTTCGCCAAGGGGGTGGCGGGGCTCGCTCTGGCACACGCAGGCAACGTGTGGTTCAGGGAGAGGACATCGAGTACAAGCTGCGGATCACTCTGGAAGATGCCGCCACCGGGACGAAGATGAAAATCGCTGCTCCTCGACTCATCAGCTGTGAGGTCTGTCATAATAGCGGAATGGAGCCGGGGACATCGAAGCGCAAGTGTTCTACCTGCCACGGGCGTGGACAGATCGAGTACCGCCAACAGAGCCTTCTTGGAAGCTTCGTCAACGTCACAGTGTGTCCTGAGTGTAGAGGGAGTGGAGAGATCATCGAGCATCCCTGTCACCATTGCCATGGCACCGGACGGGTGAAGGAGAAAAGCAAGATCTCGATCACGGTCCCCGCTGGCGTCGACCGCGGTTCTCGTCTGCGCCTTAGGGACCAGGGGAACGTGGGACCAAACGGTGGTCCTGCGGGGGATTTGTACATTGTGATCGAGGTTATCCCCGATCCGCGTTTCCGACGCGAAGGAATCGACATCCACTCCACCATCAGCCTACACTACCACGAGGCTGCTCTGGGAACGAAGGTGAGAGTGGATACGCTGTGGGGACATGAAACTATCTCCATCCCTGCCGGGACGCAACCAGAAGCAATCGTCCGTTTACGGGGAAAAGGGATGCCGGATCTACACAGAGCGGGACGCGGTGATCACTTCGTCAAGGTAAATGTGACTGTACCTAAGAAACTCTCCGCAGCACAACGCCGCACCGTGAAAGAATTGGCGAAGGTTTTCCCGTCAAGTAACGGTGACACCTAGGCTCGCCCGCTGATCTCCACCAGCACTTCCTTGATCAGTTCTATCGCCTGCCTGCGATGACTGATAAGGTTTTTTTCCTCCATCGTCATCTGGGCCAAGGTGCGCATGTACCCATCAGGGATGAACAGAGGATCGTAGCCGAATCCACCCCTTCCGGCCGGACGTTCGGTTATCTGCCCGGAGAGGTCTCCCTGACGCACGTACTCTCGCCCATCGACAAGGTGCAGGGCGACAACGATGACGAAGCGAGCCCGCCGATCAATGATCCCACGCATCCGTTCGAGGAGAAGGGCGTTGTTACGTTCATAGTCAACCGGTTCTCCTGAATAGCGCGCCGATCGTACGCCTGGGTCTCCCCCGAGAGCGGCGACTTCTAATCCGGCATCGTCGGCAAGAACTGAAAGCCCTGTCTGCGTGGAGACTGCTCGCGCCTTCAGTAGCGCGTTATCGTGAAAAGTCTCTCCACTTTCCTCGACCTCTGCAAACGGGCGATCAGCAACAGAAAGGAGCTCCAAGCCGTTGGTATCGGCTAGGAGCTCCTTCAGTTCTCTAATTTTCCCCTTGTTCCTCGTTCCAAGGAGAAGGATCATTCAGCGACAACAGGACGTAGGTTCAGCGTATCAGCAAGGTGACATTTGACGAAGTGCTCATTCCCGAGGTCGCGATAGATTGGCTCCTCAGTTTTGCAGATCTCCTGCGCGTAGCGGCAACGCGGGTGGAAGTAACAACCGGACGGGGGATTGACCGGGCTTGGAACATCCCCCTCAAGGAGTATTCGCTCCACGTTGTAGTCCGGATCAGCAACAGGTACAGCAGACATTAGCGCCTCGGTGTACGGGTGCTTTGGATTTCCGAACAACTCTTCTGTATTTGCAAGCTCGACGATCTTCCCGAGGTACATTACCGCCACACGGTCACTTATATGCTTGACTACGGAGAGGTCATGTGCGACAAACAGGTACGTGAGGCCAAACTCCTCTTGCAAGCTCTCCATCAGGTTGAGCACCTGAGCTTGGATGGACACGTCGAGTGCGGACACCGGCTCGTCAGCGACAATCAACTGTGGGTCAAGGGCCAATGCACGTGCAACACCGATGCGCTGTCGCTGTCCACCGGAGAACTCATGTGGGTAGCGCTTCATGTGGTCTGGCTTCAGGCCGACCGCGGCAAGGAGCTCTCGCACACGTTCCTCGCGTTCTTGTCCCCTGGCAATCTTGTGCACAAGGAGCGGCTCCCCCACGATCGATCCTACAGTCATACGTGGGTTAAGTGAGGAATAAGGATCCTGAAAAATGATCTGCATGTCGCGGCGCAACGCTTTCAGCGTCTTGCGCGATGCCTTGGCAACATCGATCTCTCTGTAGCTACCGTCTGTGCCGAGCCTCTTACTCTTGAAGACGATTTGTCCTGCTGTTGGCTCAATCAATCGAAGGATGGAACGGCCGGCTGTCGTCTTTCCACAACCGCTTTCCCCAACCAAACCAAGAGTCTCTCCCTCTTTGATGTACAAATCGATGCCGTCGACCGCCTTTACCTGCGCCACGACACGCCGCAACAGCCCTTTACGCACCGGGAAGTGCTTCTTCAGGCCTTTAACGTCCAGTAGAATGTTGTCAGAAGACAAGCGCAATCACCTCTTTACGTATATAGCCAGCAGGAGACCAGGTGTCCAGGGGCTTCTTCTTTGAGCGTTGGTACCTCTCTCTTGCAGATATCCATTGCGTGCGGACACCGTGGCTCAAACCCACAACCGGCAGGAACATCGAATGGATCAGGCACCACACCCTTGATCGGGATGAGGCGCTCCTTCTTAGTTGTCGTAAGGGATGGAATGGAGTTCATCAACCCTTGTGTGTACGGGTGCTTGGCATTGTGGAAGATCTCGCGCACCGTCGCTGACTCGACAATCTTTCCCAGGTACATGACCACAACATCATCAGCCATATCAGCGATGACTCCCAAGTCGTGCGTGATGAACTGGATCGACGCCTTGAAATCACGCCGCAAGTCGTTCATCAAATCGAGCACCTGCGCCTGAATCGTCACATCAAGTGCGGTTGTCGGCTCATCGGCGATCAACAGGGAAGGGTTGCAGGACAGGGCCATGGCGATCATCGCTCTTTGCCGCATTCCACCGGACAGCTGGTGTGGGTACTCGTCAACCCGTTGTTCTGGCACAGGTATCCCCACTGAGTGAAGCATTTCAATCGCTTTTTGCTTTGCCGCATGCTTGCGTAGATGTTGGTGAAGTATGATCGCTTCCATGATTTGGTTTCCGATAGTGTACACCGGATTCAGGGAAGTCATCGGCTCCTGGAAGATCATCGCGATCTCGTTTCCGCGAATCGATCGGTACTCACGACCCTTCGTGTTCAGCTTCGTAAGATCAGTCTCTTTGCCATTTTGGGAATAGATGATCTCGCCTGCAGCGATCTTTCCCGGGGGACTCTGGACGAGGCCCATGATGGAAAGGGCGGTCACTGATTTTCCGCATCCACTCTCTCCCACTATACCAAGTGTCTTCTCCGGTTCGATGGTAAAATCAACACCGTCTACCGCCCGCACTACACCATCTTCGGTGTAGAAATACGTTTTGAGTCCTCTTACATCAATTAGCGGCACCGACCTTCCCTCCTTCGTACAAATGATCTACATGACCGACAGGACAAAACCGAGAAACATGAACACCCCTGCCAGGATAGAAGTGGCGGTGCGCTTCGGGTCCCTTGTTTCGTCGCGTCCGAATACAGTGCTCGACATCCCAGAACCGAATGCACCACCCAGTCCGGAATGTTCGCTCATCTGCAGCAGAACCAGCCCTGTCATGGCAAAGCAATTCAGGAAGAACACAATCTCTAAGACCAGTCTCAACATGCGATACCTTTCCCTCACTCGTGATTGTCGCGCCATCAGTCATTTGGCGCACCTAGCGAAGCATTATAGCATGAAACATGGGCATGCACAAAGAAAGGACTTTCTTGCACCTGACCTCGGGTTTCCTTATGCTGTATCAGCGATTTTGAGTGTTGGAACAGGAGGTCTGCATTGCGCAAGCTCATCGTGGTAAGTGGTGGAGTCATCTCTGGACTGGGTAAGGGGGTCGTTGCTGCATCGATTGCCCTCATGTTCAAAGTGAGCGGTTATCGCGTCAGCCTGCAAAAGATCGACCCCTACGTAAACGTCGATGCGGGAACGATGAATCCCTACGAGCACGGCGAGGTGTTTGTGACACACGATGGTAAGGAAACAGACCTGGACATCGGTCGCTACGAGCGTTTCCTAGACGAGTCTCTCTCTGCAGCCAACTACATCACCACGGGCAAGGTCTACTGGAACGTCATCCGTCAAGAGCGCGCGGGTGCTTATCTCGGCCAGACCGTGCAGGTAATTCCGCATGTAACCAATGAGATCAAGCGACTGATCAACCTCCCCATGGAAGAGGGAAACGCGGAGATCAGCGTGGTCGAAGTGGGAGGAACCGTGGGCGATATCGAGAGCTTGCCGTTTCTCGAAGCTCTCCGTCAGTTGAAGGATGACCTCCCGCGGCAGGACACGTTCTTCATTCACCTTACTCTCCTTCCACACCTGGCTAGTACTGATGAGATCAAGACGAAGCCAACGCAACACAGTGTCAAGGAGCTACGCGCTATCGGCATCCAGCCTGATGCCATCGTCGCTCGCTGCGACCGCTCCCTTTCCGATTCGGTAAAGCGAAAGATCGCCCTGTTCTGCGACGTAAAGGAGGAGAACGTCATCGACGATCCTGACCTGTTCACGATCTACGATGTTCCCTTGCTCTTTGCCGATCAGGGAGTCGACCGCCTGATTGCCAGAGGACTGGGCTTGAAGGAGCGTGTGGCGAACCTTGACAGGTGGAGAGAGCTCGTCTCGGTTCTCCATGCGCCGCAGAAGAAGGTGCGCATCGCCATCGTTGGTAAGTACGTGGAGCTGACGGACTCGTACATCAGCATCAAGGAGGCGCTTGTACACGCGGGGATGCACCTAGGCGTGCAGGTAGAGATCTCGTGGATCTCTGCAGAGGAGATAACCGCCAAGGGCGAAGCGGAGTTGCTGCGTGAAATAGACGGCCTGTTGATACCGGGTGGGTTTGGAGACCGCGGCGTCGAGGGGAAGATCGAGGCGGTCAGATATGCGCGCGAAACGGAAATTCCGTTCTTTGGAATCTGCCTGGGCCTTCAGTGTGCGGCGATCGAGTACGCGCGTGATGTGCTTGGGCTCACGCAGGCAAACAGCTCCGAGTTCGATCCGGAGACCCCCGATTCGGTGATTGACATCCTCGGAGAGCAAACAAGCGTCACCGACAAGGGAGGGACGATGCGCTTGGGCGCGTACGAGGCCGTGCTGAAAGAGGGCACAATCAGCAGGGCCTGTTATGCACAAGAGCGCATCCATGAACGTCATCGCCACCGTTATGAGTTTAATCCTGTTTACAGAGAGCGTTTCGAGGAGGCGGGAATGCACGTGGCGGCGACATCACCGGATGGCCGCCTGACGGAGATCGTCGAGCTGGAAGGTCACCCTTGGTTCGTCGGGGTACAGTTCCACCCGGAGTTTCGCTCGCACTTCCTCTCTCCACACCCACTCTTTACTGGTTTTGTGAAAGCATGTCTGGCAAACGGATCTTCCTCTTCTTGATCCTGGTTGGGACAGGAATCGGGATATGGGTTCTGCTATCCTCGCCCATTCCCGAGGGGACGTCTGCGCTGTCGCAGTCGAGCGGGATATCTCTTTTCTGGTATGATGAGCAGGGAAAAATCACGTGGGCCGTGCACGCAAAGACAGGAGACATGAAAAAGGGAGAAGAGAGCACGCTGTATGGTGTCTCGCTCTCTTTCGTATCTGGAGGCGAGGATGAGGTCAAAGCGGAGTGCGATACCCTCTCCTACTCGGGCG
>Ga0208771_1000240_pt1 | contig 34831 bp, 30 predicted proteins | sample AntAceMetag02UKX_FD_184775 | JGI IMG/M metagenome (GOLD analysis project Ga0208771, IMG submission 184775) | Saline lake microbial communities from Ace Lake, Antarctica - Antarctic Ace Lake Metagenome 02UKX (SPAdes) (version 2) | ecosystem: Environmental > Aquatic > Non-marine Saline and... | reverse complement strand
ACTACCGTGGCATAGTTCAGTACCAAAAGGAGTGCATCGACCGCTGGCTGCCCGACGGAACGCTGACCTTCGTGAATGATGCCTACTGTAGCTACTACGGCAAGTCTCGCGATGAGCTGATAGGGACGGACTGGATGGAGGCAGTTGCACAAGCAGATCATGAGGAGATGCTGGCGTATGCTGAGCGCTTGAGAGATATGGTGGCGCAGGGGAATCCGGTATTAACTACCGAGCATCGGGAAGTGGCTGCGGGCGGGGAGATCCGCTGGATGCAGTGGAATGGCCACGCGATCTTTGATGAGAAGGGCAGTCTTGTTGAGTTCCAGTCCGTCGGACGGGATATCACCGAGCGTAAGAGGGCCCAGGAGAAGGAACGTCGGCTCTTGCAACAGCAGATCGCCATGAACGAGCTCTCGCTTGCGTTGGGTAACTACGCTTCGCTTCAAGAGATCTACGATACTATCTATAGGTACGTAGCGAAGCTGATCGAAACAGACGCGCTGTACATTTCATCCTATAACAAGAATGAGCAGCTCATCAAAGCGGAGTATGTGCGAGATGAGTATGGGCACATAGTGGATCCGACGACTCTTCCGCCACTCAAGCTCGAAAGGCCGGGCCATGGTACGCAGAGCCAAGTCATTCGCTCTGGAAAGCCTATGTACATACCAGACATCCTGGAAGCGATGGACAAGATCAAAGAGTCATATGATATCGCTCGCGATGGGACAGTCACCAGGGACACAGTGCCGTACGCCGAGCAAGAAGATGTGCCCAGATCAGAGCTTCTTGCTCCCATGCTCTTCAGGGGAGAAGTGATCGGCGTAATCGCGGTTGAGAACTTGCGGGTAGATGCCTACACTCAGACCAACTTGGAACTGCTGTCCGGGCTAGCCAATGTTGCTGCTGTAGCGGTAGAGAATGCCCACTTGCAAGAGGGGTTGAGGAAGACACTAGAAGATACGATCCGTGTTGTTGGGTTAACGACTGAAATGCGCGATCCGTACACCGCCAGGCACCAGGAGAGAGTGACTGAGCTTGCGTGTGCCATCGCACGCAAGATGCGTATTCCTGAGCAGCAGATTGACGGGATTCATGCGGCTGGACTGCTGCACGACATCGGGAAGATTGCAGTTCCAGCAGAGATCCTCACCAAACCGACAAAATTGACCGATGTGGAGTTTGCGCTGATCAAGACGCACCCGCAAGTGGCCTATGACATTCTGAAAGGGATTAAGTTTCCATGGCCGCTCGCCAAGATAGTCCTCCAACATCACGAGCGGCTCGACGGATCCGGATACCCAAATGGTCTCAAGGGTAACGAGATACTGCTTGAAGCGCGGATCTTGGCGGTCGCTGACGTAGTCGAGGCGATAAGTTCGCATCGTCCGTACCGGCCTGCGCTCGGCGTTGATGCAGCGTTAGATGAGATCAAGAAGGGAAAGGGACGGCTATACAATCCTGCCGCGGTCGATGCTTGCCTTGCCTTGTTTGAGAAGGGTTTCTCCTTCGAGTAGGCACCGACAGTAGCTTCTCTTCTGCACACCGCATTCCCAGTTTCGAGCTATTTTCTGGTTCCGCGTTCCCTCTGGTTCCGCACTCCGCGCTCGAGTTCGTTTCGCGTTCCACGGCCCACATTCGAAACGTGGCAGACAAGCTGCCCCGCTACACAAGCACGCCAATCTCTTCCGCATCCTTTCAGCTGTGGGATTCTTCGCTGTCCTTGGCGTCCTGTCTGTCAAAGCCCGAGAACAGACAGGCCTTTGCATCTTTGCGAGAGAATGCTTTTCACGTTCTGCATTCCGCGTTCCGAGTTCTTCCTCGGTTCCGCGTTCCGCGCTGTTCTCTGGTCCCGCGCTCTGACTTGCGTCTTCTTGCTAATTCAACCGAATGTCGTCTGGGGTGGGTGGGAATAGCTTGCTAATCCACATCCGATCTGGCGGGAGCACGGTCTGCATCGTTTCAGCTACACTGCGCCAATAGTCTCTATCATGCCTGAGCGTATCCACGGCCTGCGCTAGGTATTCGAGCTTGATCTCAAGACCGATTGTGTCATCGAGAGATATGTCTCCCTCTTGATGCTGCAATTCACCGCGCAAGCGCACCGCAGCTTGGCGGATCGGCAGTCGCTCTTCCAGTCGCAGCTCCTCCAATCGGCGGAGAAGGAAGACAGCCTCTCCAGTAAAGATGAGACGGTTCTTCTCGTCGCGCGAGATGTACTTCTCCAAGAGGTCGCTCAACGCGTCAACGCGAAAACGCACTGCCCGCTTGGAGAGTCCTAGTTTTCTTGCCAGATCATCGAGGGTTGCCATACAGGGTATTATACTTGCGATTGGCTCTATGGCAAAACAGAGGTCTTGACTGTGAGCAGCCAGCCTGAAAGGAAGCTCGCACGCGACGTTCTCGCTCGATCTTAGCTCTCAGCCTTCAGCTTGTCTTCTTCCGCATTCCGCGCTTTGCATTCCGAGTTCAAGCTCGTTCCGCGTTCGGGATGGGAATCGGCATTACGTCACCCTCGATCGGGACGCCTGCCCGCGCGTAATCGACGTGATTTGTGTAGCATCTGTTCAGACGAGCAAACAAGCTTCTGGAAGGAACGGTGAGGAATGCGTCTACATCTCTGTCGGATATCTGTTGTTGTTGTGATCATCGGACTTGCACTCATCGGGCGTGGGTTGGAAATGGGAAACGCTGAGTTTCTCTGGACCGGCGTCTCACTTTCGGGGTTGAATGCAATCCTCATGCTTGCCTCGCACCGCCATGATCCCTCAAGCGGCACCCACAGGGACACAGCATCGACCGATGCATCCAGCTAGGTATTGACCTTCCCCCCTGGTACAGACTGCAAATTCACACTCAGTAAAATTGGACAAGCTGCTTGACAGAGTTATCACGAGTGGCTATTATGCATTGCAAGGCATCGTAAACGGCTACGTAGAAAGGGGCAATCCTGAGCGCTACTGATAGCAGTGTGATCGAGCTTCGTGGAATAGTGAAACGCTTCCCTGGCGTTGTTGCGAGTAACGGCGTCAATCTGGCCGTCCGCAAGGGCGAAATCCACTGTCTGCTCGGAGAGAACGGAGCGGGCAAGACAACACTGATGCGTATCCTATACGGGCTATATCAGCCGGATGAGGGAGAGATTATCCTCAACGGCAAGGCTGTCCGTATCTCGTCTCCGCGTGCCGCGCTTTCTTACCACATCGGTATGGTCCACCAGCATTTTCGCCTCGTTCCTACACTGACTGTTGCCGAAAATGTAGTGCTTGGACTCAACGAGGGAACGGGCCCCTTTCTCAACTATAAACAAACGTGCAAGAAAATCTCTGATATTGCTGATAAGTACGGGCTTGTCGTGGATCCGCGAGCAAAGGTGTGGCAGTTGACGGTCGGTCAGCGGCAGCGAGTGGAGATCCTGAAGGCACTGTATCGTGAGGCCAGTATCCTGATCATGGATGAGCCAACGAGTGTCCTCACCCCTCAGGAAGTGGATCAGCTTTTCTCCACGCTGAGAACGCTCGTCGATGATGGCCTAACGATCATCTTCATCACTCACAAGCTAGATGAGGTGATGGAGATAAGCGATCGAGTAACCGTTCTGCGCAAGGGGAAGGCAATCGCCACGGTGAACACGGCTGAGACTAACAAGGCCCAATTGGCAGAGCTGATGGTCGGTCGCGAGGTCGTCTTCCGCTTGGAAAAGAATGAGGTCAATCGCGGTGAGAAAATCCTCGTGGTTGATGACGTACATGCGCTGAACGATCGCGGCCTTCCGGCACTGCGCGGAACGTCATTTGATCTGTATGAGGGCGAGATCCTAGGAGTAGCCGGAGTGTCGGGAAACGGCCAACGGGAGTTGGCTGAGGTCCTGACCGGTTTACGACGCGCGAGACGTGGGCACGTTACCCTTGAGGGAAGAGCGATGATCAACTGCTCTGCACGTGAGATCTCCGACATGGGTGTAGCTCACGTCCCCACTGAACGCAAGAGAATAGGCACGGTCCCGAATATGACCGTTCGCGATAACCTGATCCTCAAGACTTACCGCAAGCCACCGTTCTCACACGGGATGTTCCTTGACAACAGGGCGGCAGAGGAAAACGCACGCAAGGCGATGGACGAGTATCAAATCATGGCACCAAGCATCGATACAGCGGTGAAGGTCCTCTCCGGCGGGAACATCCAGCGCGTTGTCCTCGCTCGCGAACTGTCAGGAGATCCACGGTTGATCATCGCTGCCCATCCAACATACGGACTAGACGTCGGTGCCACGGAACAGGTACGCGAGATACTCCTGGCCCAGCGCGATCGGGGCGCGGGAATCCTGCTTATTTCGGAGGATCTTGAGGAGATCATGACCATGTCGGATCGAATCCTCGTGCTCTTTGAAGGGCGAGTGATGGGAGTTATCGATGCGAAGGCGGCTCAGATTGAAAGAATCGGACTGATGATGGCCGGCATAGAGGAGGAGGAAAAGTGAGGGCTCCCAACTGGCTAAAGATAGAACGCCGGCCAACTGTTTCTGGTCGCACAGTGTTTATCATCTCTGTGTCCGCAATCCTTGCGGCGCTTCTCGTTGCAGCGATCTTCTTTGCCGTGTTCGGAGTCTCGCCGATTCATGCCTATGGCCTGATTCTGAAAGGGGCATTGGGGAGCCGACTTGGGCTGGCCGAGACGGTGCGCCGGGCCATCCCGCTGCTGCTCATCGGGGTGGGGCTGACAATCGCCTTCCGAGCCCTCTTCTGGAACATCGGAGCCGAGGGACAGCTCCTCATGGGTGCGATCGCCGCAGCCGGAGTCGCTCTCTTCTCCGGACTGCCAGACCCGCTGCTCCTGCCAGCAATGTTCATCGCCGGATTCGCGAGCGGGGCCGCGTGGGGCCTTATCCCAGCTGTACTGAAGGTAAAACTAGGGATAAACGACGTCATTACGACTCTGATGATGAATTATATAGCTATCTATTTAATGGAGTGGTTGATTCATGGTCCATGGAAGGGGCCGACGGCACGCGGGTTTGCGTATACCGACCAGTTTCCGCGCGCGGCATGGATTCCCACGCTGTACGGCACACGCGTCCACTGGCCGACACTTGTCCTGGGGCTTCTTCTCGCTCTAGTGATGTACATATTGGTCACACGTACGAAGAGTGGCTTTGAGATCCGCGTTGTCGGGGAGAATCCGGATGCGGCGAGGTTTGCCGGCATCAGCCAGTTCAAAACGACTCTGCTCGTCATGCTTATCGCCGGTGGCTTCGCGGGACTGGCTGGGGTGGGGGAGGTGGCCGGTATTCACCATAAACTACTGGGGCCACTCAACATCTCGATGGGTTACGGATATACCGCGATTATTGTCGCTTGGTTGGCACGACGCAACCCACTTGCCGTCATCATCACCTCGTTCTTGTTTGCGATTATCATATCCGGTGGAGACGTCATCAAGGTGTCGTTAGGGCTTCCCTTCCAGTTAATCAACGTGTTTAATGGATTGATCTTGTTCTTCCTGATCGGGAGCGAAGTTTTCATTCGCTACAAAGTATCCTTCTCGTTTAGGAGGCAATAATGGGTTGGGAAACATGGATTATCACAACGCTAAGTCGCACCCTGGCTTACGGAACTCCGCTTCTCCTAGGAACACTTGGTGAGATCTACACGGAGCGCTCTGGGGTTCTCAATCTTGGTGTTGAGGGGATGATGATCATGGGGGCGTATTCCGCTTTCACCACCGCCTATATCACCGGAAATCCTTGGCTGGGAATCCTGGTCGGTGGGATCATCGGCGGAGCCTTCTCTCTGATTCACGCATTTGCCAGCGTAACCTTGAAGGCGAATCAGGTCGTCTCTGGGCTCTCCCTCACCATGCTTGGCCTGGGTTTGTCCGGTGTGTTGGGCCGCGGCTGGGAGGGGAAGCCCCTTTCTAATCCGATCTCCGCGATTACCGTTCCCGGGCTTTCGAAGATTCCGTTCCTGGGGCCGATCCTATTCGAAGGGCAGAACCTGCTCGTCTATCTGACCATCCTCCTGGTTCCGCTGCTTTGGTACATTCTCTATCGGACTCGGATCGGGATCACGATCCGTTCTGTAGGAGACAGCCCAGCCACCGCCGATTCTTTGGGGATCAACGTCGATCGGGTTCGTTACCTGTGCACCGCCATTGGTGGGGTTCTCGCCGGGGTAGCCGGGGGGTACCTCTCGGTGGCCTACCGGCCGGCGTGGACGGAAGGGATGACCGCCGGGATGGGGTGGATCGTGATCGCGTTAACGATATTCGCCTTTTGGAATCCGGCACATGGTATGCTGGGAGCATACTTCTTCGGCGCGCTGTACATCCTGTCGTTTCGCCTGCAACCTTGGATCTCTCCGGAATTCCTCAAGGCGATGCCGTATGCTTTTGCAATATTGGTCCTGATAATTGTTTCGCGAGGAACGTTGCAGAGTAGAATGGGAGCGCCCGCTGCGCTTTCTGTACCGTACACTAGAGGGGAGGAATGAGCCATCATAAGAGTTAAATCACGGCAAAGAGGAGGTGCGACACTTTAGAAAGAGTAGACTGTTCCACCGGCAAGAAAATCCTTAAGGAGGGAGAAAATGAGAGCGAGACTTGCGTTAGTGATGCTAGTGGCGGTGGGGATCATCTTAGGTTTGGCCACCGTAGCGATGGCCAAGGAGTACGTCCCCGGCGACCCACTCAAGGTAGGCTTCATCTACGTCGGACCGATCGGCGACCTGGGTTGGTCCTATGCCCACGATGAAGCGCGGCTGATCTGTGAGGCAACCTTCCCCTGGCTAGAGACGGTCTACGTGGAGAGCGTAGCCGAAGGGAGTGAGGGGCTGTACATCGACAAGTTGATTCAAGATGAGGACTGCGACGTCGTCATCACCAGCAGCTTCGGATTCATGGACGGTACACTCGAGGCGGCGCTAAGACACCCAGACAAGATCTTCGCTCATTGTTCCGGGTTCAAACGCAATGACAACCTGATGACCTACATGGCCGATTTCTACCAGATCTACTACCTAAACGGACTGATGGCGGGAGCGCTCACCGAGACGAACAAAGTTGCCTACATAGGTGCGTTCCCGACGCCCGAAGTGAAGCGGCACATGGATGCGTATACCGTTGGCGTGCGCGAGGTCAATCCTGATGCGGACGTGCACGTTCGATGGATCTACGCGTGGTTTAGCCCTCCCGCAGCCAAGGAGGCTGCTCAAGCGTTGCTCGCCGACGGGTGCGATGTTTTTGCGTTCACCGAAGATTCACCGACGATCGTGCAGGAAGCGGCAGCGAGTGGCGACGCGTCCTTCGGACACTACTCCCCGATGTACGATTTCAGTCCTGATCACATTGTCTCCGGGCAGATCGCACACTGGGAGGTCATATACCTTGACTTCCTAGCCAAGGTCTACGCCGGTTCCTACACAGCACAGAATCTTGCAGACGTCGACTACTGGTGGCTGTTGCAAGAGAAGGCTGTCGAGATGGGTGCCAAGCCCGGAATGTTGATCAACCCCGTGTATGAGGATCAGTTGAAGGCTGTTATGGTCGATGACCCTGTCCTGGGTACGATCAGCGTCTACGACCTGGTGCTGAAGCGTCTCGAACAGATGTCCGATCCTTCGATGGTCTTCGATCCGTTCAACGGCCCGCTCTACGACCGCGACGGCAACCTTAAGGTTCCTGCGGGCACGCGTATGTCGGTGTTCGAGCTAACCACAATGGACTGGGCAGTGGACGGACTAGTTGGTCCTTGGGAATAGAAACAGATTAGAGTTCTTCTGATGCGGCTCCTCTCGCAAGAGGGGAGCCGTTCTTTCTTGTTAACTTGAGTGTCCGGCGCCAAGTGAGATACGAGACTGTACATCACGCGGAGACGTGAACCAGTGATGGGTGAATAAGTAACGCGAGTGATGAGAAAGAGCAGCATTTTCTCGCAGAGACGCAAAGATCGCAAAAAATAGACAGCAAAGAGAATGGAAGGTCCTCTTTCTCCGCACTCTTAGCGTCTTGAGCAAGCGGGCGTGCGGAAAGGGCTTTGTCTCTCGCAGAGACGCTGAGCTATCGCAAGAGGAAGTCGCGGATGCCTCCGACTAAGGTGTCTCCACCATAGTCAATTGTGACAAGTGCGCGGTAGATTCCAGGGGGGAGAGGAGACTCGGAATTGTCCGTAATAGAGAGAATGCGCTCGTTGCCTGGGAGAATCGGGAACTCATCTATCGGCAGTGCTCGTATGGTATCCCCTCTCTGGTTAATGATGTCCATCGTTCCTAGCGGGTGCAGTTGTACGCTACCAGTATTGGTAAACGTGACATTGAACGCCAACGGATCATTTCCCACCTTGCGCACGCTCTTGACTTCACCCGATAGCACTTCCGATCCAGGGATCGTCTCGTAAATCTTGACCCCAAAGCGTTCGATGGCAAGAACAGTTGCTCCCTCCCGTTGCTGTGGGCGAGGAGACCCTTCGACGAAGATCATCGCCCAGTACATGCCGGATGCACCACTCGGTACATCAATGCGGAAACTTACTGGCTGCGCTGCCCCAGCGGGAATCCTGAACGCCTGCGGGGAAGTTGTTATCCAATCGCCGCAGGAGCTGGATACGGCAGCGAATTGTCCTCCTGCATCGTCGCTCGACTGGATATCTACGTGCGAAGAGAATGTCTCATCGATGCGCAGGCCTTCGAAGTCCTGCAACGCGTGCATATGCAAGTTGGCGGTGATCGTGCCATCTGTATCCGTGAAGAAGACGGTGCGGGTGATGGACGCAAGCCCATCGCTCGGTTCACTGGCAATCTCGTTGTTTGCTGACAAGAGGTGCTCTTCACCCACAACTCGTCCCTGAGCTGATGGCTTGCCAGTGGCGTAAGTACCGTTGACGGTAATGCTGTCATGTGGAATGATGGCATGGTACTTGATGTCGAGTTCATCACCCGCATGAAACTCGCGCGGGAACAACCAACGAGCGCTGTTGAGAATCAGAAAGTCGTTTTCGCCGCTGCTTGTGCGTGTCCAATCGCCTATGTATACAGTCACATCTTGCGGATCGGACTCATTGTTGATTACCTGGAACGTGTAGGTATCGGTTCCCCCGGATGCCAGATGCAGGTCAAACTCAATCTGCGTGATCTGCAGCGCAAGGGAATCGATGCTTATGCTGGCAAGAACGGTAGCGACAAACAACATGATGAGTGCTGGTCTCATTTACTCCCTCCTGGCCACTATTCTGCGTGATTTGGGCGAGAATGCAACCTCATCAACGCGCGACAGCGACACAAACGAGGTCTCGTTGTCATTTTGAGTGGGTGGTGCGTTCTGGTTTGTGTTCGCACTAGAGAGGGATCCCAAACAGAATTGGGTACGACGCATACGAAACAGTATGGGCTTGTAGGCAGCAAGAGCATGTTCACTACATACGATTCGCCGTCCAATTACGGCGGTGTACTGATGCCCGTGCTTACGTATGTCTGTTTTGTATCGCTGTAAGGTATAATCAAGGTGTAAAAAACTTGACGACGAAATCGATCTCTGCTTAGGAATCGAAAAGGCACTACTGAACTCATGAGAGAACGATTCTGGTACAGGAGTGATGAAGATGCAAAAGAAATCGTGGGTGGAAGAACATAAGCGTGCACTGATCGTCGTGGTTGTTGTTGCAGTCGTCATATCTCTGATGGGACTAGTGCTTGCCGAGCAGCGATCGGTAAGTGTACGCGTGAGTTGGACGGTACTACCGTTTCAGGAGCTGCGGATTGCCGGCTCAACTTCGCACGGGTCCTCAGACACTGCGGACTACCTCATGTCTCAGCCCGACGCGTTTGATCTTCAGCAAGGGTACCTTGAGAAGATGAACTCGGTCGACCTGACTGTGAACAGCAATATCCCATGGAAGGTCCAGGTCTGGACAGAGAGCAGCGATATGGGCGAGAGCAACGATGGGTCGGCCCGTAAATCTATTTCAGACTTTACCTTGCGCGAACACGGGGGCAGTTATTTCTCGATCAGTAAAACGCCGCAGATCTTGACGAGTGGAAATCGCGGCAGTTTCGACATTGGCGTCGATCATCGTATTCTGCTCGGAAGCGACTATCACCCAGGCAGCTACGGTCTGGAGATCGTGTACACGATCATGCCTAAGTAAGATCCCATCGATGCTTTGGGGGGATACTAGCTGTTTGGATGCTTGTGAAGTACGTCAGTTGACGCTCATCAGCTTTCAATGTTTCGTGTCCCGATAACGATGACAACTTCACTTTCCTCTATCGAAACACTATGATATAAGCATGATGCCAAGAAGACTTCCTCGCCATCGACGTGTTCTCTGGGGGGTGGGAGCAGCCACCCTCTTCTTCGTGTGCGGCGCCATCTGGTTTTTATTCATCGCCGAGCGTGTTCCGGCCGGAGCTATCATCGTTCCGCGCGATTTTACCACGATACAGGCGGCCTTGGAACACGCATTACCCGGTGCGACGATCGTTGTACAAGCCGCTGGTGGACCATACCAAGGGCCGCTTGTAGTCGAGACTTCCGACATCAGCATCCTTGCCGCAGGTGGGCGAACCGTGATCGAGTGCAAGAACGGGGAAGTGGGGGTTACGATCGGTGCGCACGGCGTTACGTTGCGTGGATTCCAAATAAGGTCGAGCAGCATCGGCGTGAGACTAGAACAATCCTCCAATGCCGCGCTCAATGATGTCGTGATCGAGGGTGCGCGGATCGGGATTCAGGTGAGCAACTCCGACGGGAACGTGATGACATCCATCACCGTGCGGAATGGCGATACGGGGATCGAGATGACGTCTGCCAACCGTAACACGTTGCGACAGATACGGATTAGCGCGGTGGCGTTGGTCGCTATAAGGCTCTCCAATGCCTGGTCGAACACCATCGAGGATGCCACCGTGAGCGGATCAAAGGTCGGGGTATCCATCGAGGATAACTCAGAGGAGAACCGAATTGTCTCTCTTGTAGGCGATGATTGCAGTACAAGCGGAGTGGAGATACTCAGCTCATCTTCAAACACCGTTGCAACAAGCACACTTACCAACTGCGCGACAGGCATTCTGCTGAATACCGCCCCCAACAACACAGTGGAGAACAACCGGATACGAAACAGCCTCAAGTGTGGGATCTCTCTCTATAAGTCACAGCAAAATGCCATATCCTTCAATACCATTACGGATGGCCTTAAGAATGGAATCGTTCTTACAGATAGCCAGGAGAACGCTTTCACCTACAACACCATCACCGGGTGCGCCGGCACGGCAATCACACTCGAGGGGGGCCGGTCAAGCCTGGTCCTTGGCAACAGAATCAATCGCAACGCAATTGGGATCCAAGGTCTCGAAGGAGTGGGAAATAGAATCCTGCGCAACGGACTTTCTGGTAATGTGCTGGCTGGTGTTGCCTTCTCAGAGGGATCGGAGAACCTATTCCTCGACAATGTCATCGCAAGAAGCGCCTACGGGCTTGTCCTGATTGGGTCAACAAAGAACCAAATGCTCCGCAACAGCATCACTGAAAGCTCCGCTGAGGGAGTCTCCCTCTTGAATCGCGCCAATCAGAATCTTCTCCAGGATAACGCCATCGAGAAGAACCACAGCGGCATCCTGGTTGCGGCTTCCTCACAGAGCAGCATCATCGACAACCATATTAGCGGCAGTGAGATTGCAATGAGGTTGTTTCAGTCCGGTCTAGGAACGAGGATCGAAGGAAACTCCATCACCAGTAATTCGATCGGAATCGAGATCGCTTCCGAGCTAGATAAGGAGGATACGATATTGCGCGGCACAGATGCCGAGCTCCTCGCCGGCGATCGGGGGTTCTCTCTTGTCCTCACAAACAACACTTTCACTCGCAACGCCTCTTACGACATATCCAATTTAACGGATAAGACTGTCTATGCAAGCGGCAACTGCTGGGATGGCGGCTCCGAAGAAGAGTCTGGACGCGTCGCGGGCAGGGTTGTCCTTCCTGGCTCGGCGTGGAAGGGGACGATCGCGCTCGGTACCACTGTTTCGCTCGATCAGATCGTCATCGCCCGTTTGCTGCAGCTTGGGCTTGTCGCTGAGGGGATCAAGGTAATCGACCTGATCGGCCTGGGCAATGCACAGATGGTGAAGGAGGCGCTTGTTGCTGGTGACGTTGATCTCGCCCTCGCCGATCCGTCGTTCATCGGTGCGGAGGATTTGTCCGATAGAGGGATTGCTGTATCCCCTCCGCTCGCGATTGAGGATAGACTGACGCTCGTTGTCTCACCTGGCATCGCCGGGGGCCTTCCCGGAAATACGATCTCCGATCTGGCGGCGTATCTTTCCGATGGGGGCACAACGCTGACCCTCGCGGTCCAGAAGACGATCTCCCAGACGGAGCTTAAGTCGCTTGCATCCGCATACGAGATTGCTCTCACGGAAGACAACATCATTTGGACCGATGGGGTTGATGAGACGGAGACCCGGCTTAAACTTGGCACGGCGAATGCAGGGATCGTCCACAGCATCGAAGAGACGCTAACAGCGATGGGATTTCAAGCCTTGGATGATGATCAGGAAGTCTTTGCCGTATCTCGTACGGCCCTGCTTGTGCCGCAAGGGATGATCGACGCCCAGCCGGAGATCGGCGCAGTAGAAGAACGGCTGCGGCCAATTCTTACGACGGATAACTTGCATTCCTTGGTGAACAAGGTGAGATTGTTGCACAGCGACCCAAAAGACGCGGCGCGAGAATTCATGTTGCAACACGGGCTGATTGAGCAATAAGCGGAGGAGATTCAGATGGGATTGCAGAACACAGGCGATGAGAAACAACGGAAGAGAGGATTTCTAGAGCAAATCTGGCGTGGTCTGCGGCAAGGGATGAGTGGTTGTAGGTCGAGCATCTACTATCGATCTTCTCTGCGAGTGAAGATTCTTGTGCCGGTGTTCGTCATCACCTTCGTGGTCATCGGCGTCCTCGCCTGGTTGTCGTTCACCACACTCTACACGACTATCGCGGGGATATACGAGCAACGAGCCCGCAGCGTGGCCAGCGTGGTTTCCAAGTCACTACAGGAGAAGGCCTACATTCTGTATTACTCAGATGAGCTTGAGTCGGACATCGACGCGCTGATGAAACGGTACGACTCTATCGTGGGGATCACTGTCACCGGCATAACGGGCAGGGGACTGCGTGTGGTGGCAAGCACCGATTCCTCCACAATCGGGGAGGTCTTGTCCGAAGACGAACAGGCTGCCTTCCTCACCCTGCGTGACGTGCAGGTATCGCGAGCACGGATCGGCAAGGAGGAGTACTTGCACGCCGAGTATCCGCTGTTCATGGATGCGGACCTTGTCGGTGTTGTCTCGGTTGATATGTCCCTTGCGGAGCAGCAACGTTACATTACCAAGCTCTCCTGGCAACTGGGGCTAGCTTCCCTCGTCGGCTTTCTCGTGCTGGGGATGCTGTTGTACGGCATCCTGCACGCGATCGTCACTCGGCCAATCTTCCGATTGGCAACAGCAGCCAAGAGCGTATCCCAGCGGAAGTATGATGTGCAGGTATCCCCAGGACCGACCAGACAGGCCGGCATCAGGGTCCGCGATGAGGTTGCCAGGTTCATCGACGTGTTTAACCTGATGATCAAAGTGCTTGGATCACACGAGCACGCATTGCGTGAGATGATCATCCTGGATGAAGTGACCGGAAGCTACACGTTCTCGTACTTCCAACGATTGCTCGACCAAGAGATGAAGAAGGGGCGACGCTATGGCCATCCGACGTCGATCCTCGTGATCGACATCAGTGAAATTGAGGAGCTCTCCAAGTCTGACAAGCAGAGGCTCCTCCTAGCGACGGCCAACTTCCTGATGGGGAAGCTCCGGTCAGTCGATCCGCTGTTCCGCGCCAGCGATGACCGGTTTGTCGCACTCCTCCCCGAGACCCCCCTTGCTGGTGCTCAGATAGCGGCAGAGCGTCTGGCCAATCAGACTGCGGATCTCAAAGTAGAAATGAGTCTTTCCTTCACAATCATCGTCAGGGCCACCGGCTGGAGTGGTGAGGAAACGCCAGAATTAGAGGAAGTGTTACGGCAAGTGCGCGCTCCCCACGAAGATGACCGGGGTTAGCAGCAAATATGAAGTGCGGTGAACGTCGGGTACCGATCTTGCTCGGTTGTATCGTCCTGGCCGCGGCCTTGCTAGCGGGAATCTCCCCGCTGGCTACGGCACAGGATGTTTCATCCCAAACAGTCACAGTGGGCGCGATCGAGATAGAGAATCTGGTTCCGTTTGAGGTCACCTTTCAGTTTCGGAACACCACTGACAAGCAGCTGGAAAGGATCACTGGACAGGCTGTATTGACTGACAGGTTAGGCACTCCGATCGAAGACCTCACGATCGACTCGTTCTCTGTCGCAGCCCAGACGACAATTTTCGTGGCCGTAATCAGCCGCTGGGAGTTTCAGAAGGTAGGCATCTATCTGCTGCAGATCTCCCTTGATGCCGGTCTTGAATCCCTCATCTCCAAATCGCTTGCGTTCCGCATCGTTCCGATCAACCTCCCGCTCGGCCCACCCGAGCATCTTGAGGGGGAGGGATTGTACACGGTGCACCAGCAACCGGTAAACTGGGGAATTTCCGAGATCAAAGCGCCAACGGCGTGGCAAACCACGCACGGCACGGACGAGGTGGTTGTGGCCGTGATCGACTCAGGCATCGATGCCAGTATCCCGGAACTCGCCCGTAGCATGTGGACGAACAAAGGCGAAACCCCCGGTAATGGCATGGATGACGACAAAAATGGCTACATCGACGACGTCCACGGATGGGATTTCCGCGACAACGACAATAGTTCACTTACTGGGTCAAAGCTCCATTGGCACGGGACGTTTGTCGCGTCGATCATCGCTTCTTGGCCAGATGACAAGGGAATCGTAGGCGTTGCACCGGGAGCAAAACTAATGGATCTGCGTTTCCTTGATTCACGTAATTTGTTCTACGGGTCAGACTGGAAGAAGTTTGCAGCGGCAATCGACTACGCGGTTGACAACGGAGCGGATATCATCAACATGAGCGTGTACGCGAACGGCAAGCCGCCAAGCTACTTCGAACAGGCTGTCCGGCGGGCGGCCGCGCACGGTGTGGTCATCGTTGGGATTGCTGGAAACGACGGAAAATCCGAGGTAAGCTACCCGGCAAAGTACCCGTCCATCCTCGCAGTGAGCGCGATCGACCGGAACCAGCGTCTTGCCTCGTTTAGTAATTACGGCCCGGAGGTGGAGATCACCGCGCCGGGCGCAAAAATCACCGCTCTCTTCCCCGGCGGCATCGCTGGGACGAGTTCAGGCACCTCGTTCGCTGTTCCACACGTGTGTGGCGTGCTCGCGCTGATTCTCTCCGCACACCCGGGGATGAAAGGCACCGAGGCAGTGTCACTCTTGGAGGCAAGCGCGATTGACTTAGGGACAGAGGGACGAGATTACAACTTCGGATATGGACTGATCAACGCCGCTACCGCGGTATCGAAGTAGTCGGGTACCAAAGAGAAGCTATTCATGAAAATGCTGCATGTTGGGCCAAGAAAACTAAGGCAGAGAGGGGGTGATTACTATGTATCGAAGCTCTGTGCGGAAGTTTGTTCAGAGTGTACTCGGGCTGATAGACGAAGGCCGCGATATCACATTCAACGATGTTGCTAAACTGCAGGAGTATACGCTCTCCGAATTGCTGTTTGCGTTGCGGGTGGACAAGGAACACTTGATGCAGGAAGGGATGCCGGACAAGGACTGGAAAGAGATTGTTGACTATATCAATAACTACACAACAGCGCACGGTTCAGAAGGGCTCCAGTTCTACGACAACAACATGAAACACAGTTTCCTGTGCTGGCTGGCTAGTGTGGGAGTCGAGTTATTGGCAGATCTGTAGAACATCCGGCATCCGCCACTGGCGATGGTGATGCCGGTGTGTCTCTCTGCCGATTTTTGTCTTGTGGAAATTGCACGTCTTAGGACCGCACCAGTGTGTGAGTACTGCGTCAAGCGCCGGAACGGGTGTTTCGAGAGATCATACCTCGCAGCAAGTCCACATCGTCTTGATCGATCCTGCCATCATTGCTGTAGTCGAAGGCGCGCGCGTTCCGCGTGATACACGTGTCGTCCAGATGTGTCGTGAACAGAGACAGATCACCTTCGGTCAGCCTGCCGTCGCCATTTATGTCTTCATACAGGTCGTCCCCGTCGAGGTCCGTTGGAGCGTTCGCACTCGGTCCGATCGGGGAGAGCGACAGTGGCTTGATCTGAAGACCAACCTGGCCCGCCACGAGGTAGTCTGCGCCATAGTCCACAACTGCGGTCACAAGATAGACGCCGGGGACCTTCATGTAGAGGGAACTTGGCATGGTGATATCAACAGCATGACCGGGAAGCACCGAAAACGGATCGGATGAAAAATCCCCCAGTGTACGACCGGTCTGATCCTGTAGTGTGGTGGTTGCGTGAACGTCTTGCATGAGAGTCTTCCCTGTATTGTTGAACCCGATCGTCACCCCGAGCGGGTTTAGCCCGTCGACGGCTACCTTTGTGATTTTGCCGCTCGTGACGGCGGGGAGAGATGTCTGATAGATCTTGATCAAGAACTGAGTTTTGGCACGGATGCCGCCCTCCAGTGAGGCTCCCGCCTCCGCAGGCTTGTCCACCAGGAACGCGGCCCAGTATGTGCCGACAGCCGAAGTAGGAACGTTCATCGCCACGCGTATCTCCTGCTTTTGTCCAGGGGAAAGATCGAACGTCTGTGGGTCGTATCCTATCCAGGACGCGCAGGAATGAGCGACTGTGTCCGCAGGGAAAATCAGTGTCCTTCCGTCCGGGGCATCATCCCAATCGACGAGACGGATCCTGATGGCGAGTTTCTGTCCTTCGTTGTTTTCTATCGTGAAAAACGCCTGTTGTGTACCTGTTGGCTGAGCGTCGAAGTGGAGGACGCTCTTGGATATGGCTACGGAAAGCCCGACGGCCTGCACGAGACAGACCGCGATGATTGCGGCTCCGAAACACGTGAAGAATCTTAGGGCAATGAAGCCGAGCATCCTCCTCCTCAGCATCGTGCCGTCTCCTCAGTCCTTGAACGATGGCTTGAGTTCCTTGACGTAATTCTCCTGTTGTCCACCGAGTCAGTATCAGACGGGCCTCTGCAATCACAACTCTGGCTGCAATAAGAACATGTGTCAATCATCAATGAGAGTATACTGCATCTGGAGGAACGTCTTGACGGTTGAACATCATCCTATGGTACTGCAAGGATCCGGGTAATACGACACGTAGGACAACAAAGTCGGGCTGATATCTGTTCCAGCGTATGTGTCGACGTTATGAACCGAGAAAATGGTGCTTCGAGGACCAATTGCTTGGCCCCCGAAGCGCTCGTTGAACTCTTACTTGGCAGCGACTGTATACGTGACGGTCGCCGTGTAGCTACCAGGATCCATCGTGCGAAGATCACTCAGGCTGTAACCGACTGTTATGTCGCTGTTGCCTGTACCCGTCTTAGAGGAAAGATCGACACCCAGTTGGTCGCTTCCTGTTCCACTTACGAAATAGGAGAGTGCCCATGCGGTGTTGCTGAACACATGAAGGGTGTTCGCCTTAGCCTCACTTACGGAGTCTACGCCAGCATCGATCTGACCGAAGTCAAACGCGTTGTCGGCGATCGTCAGCTCGATGAAACCCTGAACCGTCCAGGAAACACTGTCAATCGCGGTATCCGAAGCATTGTTGCCATTTCCATTTCCATTTCCCGCCAAGGCAATTGCTCCAAAAACACTCACTGCCAAACCCAGTACCAATAGACCTACCACAAACTTGTTACTCCTCATTGAAAGCACCTCCCAATGGTTTGTTGAGTGCATCTAGCGACTCGGCCACCATTAGACTGCTTGCGGCAACCCGGCTATCAAAATGGTCTTTGGCTCTTAGTCTTTGGTTATTAGCTTACGGCTAACAACCACTAACCGCCAAATGCCAATCTGACCCATGGCTTTGCGTCCCGAGATCGCTCCCGGTTTGCCCTTTGCACAATGCTCTTGCGAGCGTTGTCTAGAAGGTCCGTAGCTTTGCGCCCCACCCTTTCGGATGGTTTGCTTTTAGTAGATGCTTCTCCGAGGATGTGTAGTGTTTGCAGCGGCCAATCCGCTGCAATCTTTAGATCTTTCTTATGCCTCAAGGAGAGCGAGCTCCAAGCTTGCTCACGTATGAGGCGGTCCCTCTTTCTTTTGCTCTCGGTTCACTTGTCAATGACCTACACTTATAATATACCTTGCAACGGATGTTTTTAGACATCGACAATCAGTTACTATGCGTAATGCCCTTGCTGCGCGGCTTAAGCCGAACATGGAGCAAGGAACGCCAAATGCGGGGCGAGAAGAGCATTCTCTCGCAGAGGCGCAAAGGCCTGTCTGTTTTCGGACTTTGACAGACATGACGCGAAGGAAAGCAACAGCAGAAGAAGAGCGGAAGCGAGAGGCAGCTATTGGGGATCGTGGTATTGGTGAACGAGCATGAAAAAACCTCTTGGGTGTCACTGCCCGATAACGACTCAATCCGGTTTCAAAAAGCGTGAGAAGCTGCTAGAATTACGTATCGAGGAGGGATCAAGCATGAAGAGATGGAGAAGTTTCATAGTTATAGCTGCAATGCTACTTGGCATTCTCGGGTTGAGTGGTTGCTTTGGCTTTGCCCCGGTTGATGTCGCGGGAACGTGGAGTGGCCTTATCACCTGGACGAGCGGGCCTGCGACTGAGTTCACATCGCCGATTACACTCACCCTTGATCAGGAAGAGGAGGAAACCGAGATCACAGGACAGATTGGGCTGATGGGTCCGGGGTCAAAGGCCTTCTCTATCGCAATTATCGATGGGACAGCGGGAAATGGCTCGTTCACGATAGAAGCCGCCGGAGTGATGGACGTTATCACTCCACCTGTGAACGTAGAGATCGACTTAGAAGGAAAGCGTGACGGAATCACGTTGAGCGGTACAGGAACGCAGACAAACGACGGCGCCCCCTACACGTTTGATTGGAGAGCGACACTGCAGGCCGCAGCTGAATAGGAAGAAGTGAGCCAACGAAACATGGTGGGAAGGATCCTCGATATCAAGTGCTACGCGATCCACGACGGGCCAGGGATTCGCACGACGGTCTTTCTCAAGGGTTGTCCTCTCTCCTGTGAGTGGTGCCACAATCCTGAGAGCCAGCGCGAGCGATCGGAGATCCTCTACTACGAGGATCGATGCACCCTGTGTGGCGCTTGCATCTCAGCTTGCAAGCACGGAGCGATCAGCCCAGATGGTGAACGGCTTGTTCTCGATCAATCACTCTGCATCGGGTGTGGCGACTGTGTCAACGTTTGTCCGAACGGGGCACGCGAGCTTGCCGGACGGGAGATGAGTGTCGAGCAGGTCGTGAAGGAGGTCGTCAAGGATACACTCTTCTACGAGGAGTCAGGCGGTGGAGTCACCTTCTCTGGCGGCGAGCCCTTGATGCAAGCTGAGTTCGTGCGCGCTGTCGCCGCACGATGTCATGAGCTCGACATCCACACCGCCCTTGACACCAGCGGGTATGCCTCAGAGAGCGAATTGATGAAGGCCGCGAAGGTGATCGATCTCTTCCTCTACGACATCAAGGTGGTCGACGATGCGGTTCACCTTGCCCATACCGGCGTATCGAATCGGAGCATCCTGCACAATCTGCGCGTTCTCAATGAAATGCGAAAGCGTATCTGGATCAGGTTCCCTCTCTTGCCTGGGGTCAACGACGACGAGCGATCGTTGTCTGATTTGGTCGATCTGTTAGCGCCACTGCGCGCAGTGGAGGCGATCCAGGTTCTGCCGTATCATCGCGCTGGCGCTGGGAAGTACCGCCGCTTGGGACGGGAGTACATCTTTGCCAAAACAGAGGAGCCATCTGGCAAAGATGTAGCGACGTACCTCGCTAAGGGAACCGCACTTACGGTGCGGATAGGAGGGTAGGGAATGAATGACCGGATCAAGCGACTGCTGCAAGAGAGCATGAACGCCGTTCCACGGGTGAGTCCAGAGCGGGCGAGGCTCTTGACGCAGTTCTACTCTGGGTCCGAGGGACAGGGCCACTCCGCTCCCGTGACGCGCGCGTTGGCTTTGTCGTATCTGTTGCAAAACAAGTCAATCAGTATCGGTGATCATGAGCTGATTGTCGGCGAACGCGGGCCAGGTCCCAAAGAGACCCCCACCTATCCCGAACTGTGTAGCCACTCCGAGGATGACCTGCGCCTCCTCGATGGTCGCTTGCGCACTCCATTTGCCGTGAGCAATGATGCCATGAATGTGCTCACCTCGGAGGTGATCCCCTTTTGGCAGGGAAAATCGATGCGGGAGAAGGTCTTTGCCGCAATGACGCCAGAGTGGCACAGGGCGTTCGACGCCGGCGTGTTCACCGAGTTCATGGAGCAACGATCTCCCGGCCACGCTGTTCTCGACGATAAGATCTACCATCATGGCCTGCGCGACTTCATAGAGCATATTAAACGTGTGCGCACAAACCTCAATTGGGAAACCGATCTTCGTGCCCATGATAGCGATGAAGAACTTCGCGCGATGGCGATCGCTGCCGAAGCGATGATTTCTTATGCCGCTAGGTACGCAAGGCTCGCCAGAGAGATGGCGGCAAGCCAATCCGACCACAGTCGGCGCGAGGAGTTTGAGAAGATCGCACAAGTTTGCGAACGTGTGCCGGCCAACGCCCCGCGCACATTCCGGGAAGCGATCCAGATGTACTGGTTTGTCCACCTGGGAGTGGTCATCGAGCTGAACAGCTGGGACTCGTTCAACCCGGGGCGGCTCGATCAGCACTTGTTCCCGTTCTACGAGCGCGAGGTCGCCTCCGACAGTCTCACTCGCGATGATGCGGTGGAGCTCCTTGAGTGTCTGTGGATCAAGTTTTCCAACCAACCCGCACCGCCTAAAGTGGGGATCACTGAGGAACAAAGCGCGACGTACAACGACTTTGTCCTCGTCAATACTGGAGGGTTGACGGAGAATGGCGAAGATGCGGTGAACGATGTCTCCTACATCATCCTTGACGTGATCTCCGAGATGCGCCTTCCGTTCAGCGGCTCGTGCGTCCAACTGAGCAAGAAGAACCCCAATCGATTCCTCAAGGCGGCGCTGCGCGTCGTGCGCCAAGGGTTTGGACAACCGTCAATCTTCAATACCGACGCCATCGTGCAGGAGTTTCTGCGTGCGGGGAAGAACATCGAAGATGCGCGAAACGGCGGGCCAAGCGGGTGCGTTACGATCAGCGCATTCGGCAAGGAGAGTTGTGTCCTTACCGGGTACATGAACTGGCCGAAGATTCTCGAGATTACCCTGCACAATGGAATCGATCCGCGCACCGGCCAAGTGCTGGGGATCGAGACCGGCGACATGGGTGATTTCGCCACTTTCGATGAGCTGTTTACTGCTTACCGTCGGCAGCTTCTGTACTTCGTCGACCTGAAGATAGCCGGAAACAGTGTAATCGAGCGGCTCTACGCCAAGGAAATGCCCGCCCCGTTCCTGTCGCTGCTCGTTGATGACTGCATTGCACGTGGGCGTGACTACAACAACGGCGGCCCTCGCTACCCGACGACCTACATTCAGGGGGTCGGGCTGGGGACGATAACAGACGCACTCTCAGCGATCAAGGAGCACGTGTTCGATCCGGGTGATATGAGCCTTCCTGATCTGGTGCAAGCACTCGATGACGGCTTCAGGGACAACGAGGCACTGCGACGGCGACTTTCTTCGTCCCCAGCATTTGGGAACGACGATGATCGTGCGGACGATATCGCCCGCGCACTCTTCGATGCCTACTTCGATGCGATCGATGGCCGAGATAACACTAATGGTGGCTCCTACCGGATAAACCTGCTCCCCACTACGGTGCACATCTACTTTGGAAAGATGGTTGGGCCAACGGCGAACGGTCGACTTGCGGGGAGACCCCTCTCCGATGGGATCTCGCCTAGTCAGGGAGCAGATACACATGGCCCGACAGCAGTCGTCCGCTCGATGGGGAAGATCGACCATGTACGCACCGGTGGGACACTTCTTAACCAGAAGTTCCTCCCATCCGTCCTCGCTGGCGATGCAGGGATCGACAAGCTGGCCGCGCTCGTGCGCACGTATTTCCGCTGCGATGGTCATCACATCCAATTCAACGTTGTTGGCGCGGATACGCTGCGTGAAGCAAAGCTTCATCCCGAGGAGTACCGTGACCTGATCGTACGCGTAGCAGGATACAGCGACTACTTCAACAACCTCGAACCGAGCCTGCAGGACGAGATCATTGCCCGCACAGCTCACGATGAACTGTAAAGGAAGTGAGTGAGCGGGAGATTGAGGGATTGAATGATTGAGCAACTGACCGATTGACAGATTGCGTGTGTGCTGTACATCTGGTAGCTCACTGTTATGTTCTTCTGCTCGAAAAGGGCTTCGGGAATGTAGTAAACTCGTGGTTCAATCCAGACACGAAGGGAGAAAGCGATGATCAAGGTCAGATTTGCGCCCAGCCCGACCGGCTACTTGCATGTAGGCGGTGCACGCACGGCGTTGTTCAATTGGCTGTATGCACGGCATCAGGACGCTACATTCGTTCTGCGGATCGAGGATACGGACCAGGAGCGCTCTACACAGGAATCGATCGATCAGATCGTCGAGGCAATGCGGTGGCTGGGGCTTGATTGGGACGAGTACTACCGGCAGACTGACCGTACGGACGTGCACCTGGCTGCGGCGAAAAGCCTTCTCGATAGCGGAAGCGCCTATGAACAAGACGGCGCGTGGTGGTTCAAGGTTCCACCGGGGGAGACGATTGTGCACGATCTCCTTGCTGGTGATGTCACGTTCAATCACGATCAGATCAAGGACTTCGTCATCCGCCGCTCCGATGGAACCTTCGTCTACAACTTTGTCGTTGTGGTCGATGATGCCGACATGGAGATCACGCACGTCATTCGTGGTGACGATCATCTGGTAAACACCCCCAAGCAGATCATGCTTTACCAGGCACTGGGTCGTAAGTTACCACGGTTTGCTCACCTGCCGATGATCCTCGGCCCGGATCGCACACGGCTCTCCAAGCGGCACGGCGTGACATCCGTCTTAGAGTATAGGCGACGGGGGTTCCTCCCGGAAGCGATGGTCAACTTTTTCGCTCGCCTCGGCTGGTCGCACGGAGATCAGGAAGTGTTCACCCGCGACGAGCTGGTGAAACTGTTTAGCCTGAAGCGCGTCGGTAGCTCCGCCGCCATTTTCGATGAAGAGAAGCTGCGGTGGTTGAATCAGCAGCACATGAAGCTCGCTGATCCTGCACGGTTGGTCGATCTTGTGCGCGGGTTCGTCCTTAAATCGGGAATAGTGACAGAAAAGATGTGGAACGCGTCCGGCAACGAACGCCTGACGCTGGGCGTGGAGCTGCTGCGCCACCGTTGTCACACGCTCGTCGATCTTGCTGACATGATGCACATTCTCTTCCCCGTAACGATAGAAGAGGAAGCCAACGTGGTGATCGGAGATCGCCAGCGAGAACTGATTGCCGCGATATGCGACGCTTTCTCGCAGGCAGCATCCTTCTCCCGCGATGACGTGGAGAGTCTGTTGAGAGCGGTACTTGAGGGAGGTCGGGCGAGCCTGAAGGACGTTGCACACGCGATCCGCGTAACCGTTACCGGCCAAGCGGTCGGTCCGGGGTTGTTCGATATACTGTCTGTCATCGGAAGTGACATTGTCGTCGCGCGTCTGCGCGATCTTATTCGGAGGTAATGATACATGTTGCGGATGTCCGTTTTCTTGTCCTTGGCGATTGTCATGGTGTGTTCTGTTCCCCTCATCGCTTCCACAGGCAATCTTGATTATGTGGACTCGATCCTTGATCTGACAACCAACTACTACCCGCAGGCGGTGCAGCTTTCATCAGATACAATCTCGGGATTGACCGAGCCGACCTACTCTGGTGCGCCAATGTATACCACGCTCACGCTTGCCGATTCGAGCTATGCGCTTGTCATCGATTGGAATGATAGCGATGCGAAGCTGTACGTTGACGCCAATGGGGACAACGAGCTAGCGCCTGTAGATTGGGTACAACAACTGTGGGACGGAGGGTATCTTGCAAGCGCATCATTTCAGCTACCAGCTAGTGATGGCGTACGTCCGTACCGCCTTTTCCTCGTGTGGAACCCATCGACGCCGACGGCAATCATCTACTTCCGCGGTAACTACCAGGCAAGCGAGATCGAACTTGAAGGGGTAACGTACAAGATCGCGATCATTGATGAGAACAGCGATGGCGTGTTCGATGACCTCCATCACGACCAGATCCTGATCGATATCGACCAGGACGCTGAACTCTTGGCAACCTCGGATTCGCACGAGAGATACTGGCTCGACGCGCCGTTTAACCTAGACGGCACAGTCTATGCAGCAACGCGCGTCTCTTCCGACGGTTCGGAAATCGTGATCGAAAGATCTGACGCGTGGGTCAATACCAAGGTCCCGCTTACGATTGGCTTTCCCGCTCCGGACTTCTCCGTCGTTGATGCAGATGGAAACAATCTGTCGCTCTCTTCATTACGGGGAAGGCTCGTCGTTCTGGATTTCTGGGCGAGCTGGTGCGCTCCCTGCCGCGAAGAGCTTCCGCACGTAGAGCAGGCCGCCAAAGACTATGCCGATCGCGGTGTGGTGGTGATCGGGATCAATCTCGATCGCAACGAGGGGGCATTTACTGGCGCGGTCTCCTATTTTGGCCTCACGTATCGGCAGGTGTTTGATGGTGCTGATGGAGATATCTCCTCGCTCTACCGCGTTTCCGGGATACCGATGTCGTATCTCATCGATCGTGACGGGACGATCCGCGGCAAGAGCCTGCGCAGTGAGGACCTCAAGCAGGCGATCGAGGAGCTCCTTAACCAAGAGTAAGTGAGATGGTGAGCCGATGATCCATAAACAGGGGAGTTTGCTGTTCCTGATAGTAATACTCGCTGTCTTCCTCTTTGCCTACGTGGCTGTAGGGCAGGAATCCATTCTGTCATTCACGCTCTTCCCGGAGAAGGTCGAAATACCTCCCGGTGGAACGGCGACGCTGCAACTGTTGATCGACAACAAATCGCTGCACCCGGCAGACGACATCGCCGTGAGCCTCGTTGATGCCGATGGGTTCGCACTCGATCCGGCGAAAGCAGAGATCAAGATCGTTCAACCGTTCGGCAAGGAGACGCTTGACTTGAACCTTGTCGCCTTGCCATATGCAGCGATCGGCACGCATGATCTCACGTTGCAGATCATCTATACCTACTGCATCGAAGTGAGCTGTTTTCAAATCGTCGACTCCGTAAATATCCCCGTACTGGTGACGACCGCCTCCATCGGTCCAACGACGGTGGTTAGAGCAAGATCGATCCCAAAGTGGGTCATCCCGATGATCGGAGGGATTCTGCTATTGGGGGCGATCGTGCTGTGGCGGTTTGCTGACATGCGCCTTCCGCTCTACATCGCTCTGTTCGTGATTGCCGTTGGCGGCCTAGCCTACGGCGTCATCCTCGGGCAACACGAACAGGCGCAGGGGATCGCCGCGGTGTTGTGTACTTCATGCGTCGGCATAGAAGAGGCTCCGCACGAAGAGCCTGCTTTGTCTGACGACGCCCTGTCTGCTCTGGCGCGGCTTGACACGGATGTCAAACTCATTGTGTTTTATGCTCCATGGTGCCACACCTGCCCATACGCCGAGGCGATAGTGCTGCAGATGGCTGGTGCAACCGATCACATTACCTACGAATTCGTGAATGTGGACACGAATCGTGATCTGGCTATGTCTAGCGGAGTTATCCGCTCTAAGCGAACCATTGTCCCAACGATCCTGAGTGTCGATACCGGTGAGGTCATCTTCGGAATCGAGAACCTGGAAGCACGATTACTCAATCTTCTGGGGGTGGGATCGTGAGACTGTCGTTAATGCGACGAATCAGCCAAGGGTTCGGACTTCTCCTGGGGCTATTCGGGTTCACGGGAATTGGGATGACGCACATCATCTTTCCCGGCCTGCACTGCTACGCGTGCCCTCTCTCGGTAACGATCTGCCCAATCGGGTTGATGCAAAACCTCGTGATCTACGGTACCGTACCCTACTTCTGGATCGGAACGATCGTCGCCTATGGGCTTGTCCTTGGACGGGGGTTTTGCGGCTGGTTCTGCCCGTTCGGCACGTTAAATGATCTGCTCTCGTTCAATAAGACTCGCATCAGCAGGAGCTTCTCCTATATGAAGTATGTTGTCCTCGTGGGGACGATCGTTGCTGCATGGGCGTTCGCTGACACGATGTTCTGCAAGTTGTGCCCGGCGGCATCGATCGAGGCGTCAATTCCCTATCTCTTCCTGGGCGTGGCGCATGTCAACAAGCCGTTCATCATACACATGATCTCCCTGGGGGTTGTCCTTGTGGGGATGGTGCTCATCGCGCGCTTCTGGTGTCGTTATCTTTGCCCAATGGGGGCGCTCCTATCGTTGTTCAACAAGGTCAGCTTTCTGCACCTGAAGCTGGACAGCAACCGTTGTTCACGCTGCAACGCGTGTGCCGTTGCCTGTCCAATGGGCCTAAGGCCGTATGAGGAGTACGACGATCACAACTGCATCAAGTGTGGCGAGTGCACCAGTGCTTGCTCGCTCGACGCACTCACCTTGACCTTCTCACCCCAGCTACCACGCTTGAACAAGAAGAAGGATCACGTCTCTTATCGCAGCAGAATAGATACATAGACTAGGCCAGCGATGAATATCGCCAGCGCGAGAGCGATGGCGATCCCTGCTTGCGCTTGAGCGCCCGATGAGCTAATCGTGTAGGCGGCGATCTCGTAGCCGTGCGGCTCTCCAGGGCGTGCTGGATCCTCCACCCACACCTCCCACGTCCACGTCCCCGGCTCTTCTCCGGCGGTGGCCTGTCTGTTCAGCACCAATGTCCCATCCGAGAAAGAGCGAGGTGTGGGATAGAGACTGCGCTTCTCGTGCAAATAGTGAAGCTTGGTATCCATCGCTGACCTGTAGTAGGCGTAGGCAACTTCCCCGTGCGGGTCGATCACGCGGGCGTAGACCAGAAGCTGTGTGGTTGGCTCTGTCCCGGTGATTGTGAGCGAGCCCACCTGCAGCGCACCAGGCACGATAAGGCCACTGGGAGAGAATGACAAGGAGAGGTGGAGGTTGGCAAGGTGTGAAGATGGGGCCACGCCGGAGACGACCACGTAGCGATCTATCGTGTACGCACCGAACGTGCCTTTATCCAAGGTAGTGCTCACACCGGCAGGATCGGTGGTGTCGCGGTTGTACGGATCGATGATCGTGTACGTGGCGCCAAACTTTCCCGTGATTACCACCCAATGGCAATCCTCGCTCTGGGTCGTCGAACCGTGGCAATAGCCTCCCCAGTTGACTCCGCAGATGACCGGATACCCTTGGCGCAGCGACTGGTCGATCACCCGCTCTGCCGTGCTGTCGATGCCGCGCTCACTTCGATTGACATACTGGGTGACAGAGACCTGTGGCGGAAGGTGGGCCCACTCCAGACAGCAGGAACCGGTATCACTTCCACACTGACCGTACCCTCCATGTGTCTTCAGCCAGTCGTTTAGGATTCCGGGGTCCATCCCGCTGCGTGCCTCACCGGTGCATGATGACTCGCGTGGGATGGAGAGACTCACATCGTAGTAACCGAGGACCATGGCAAAGGAGGTGATCAGGCAACCGGCGACGCTTACGTTATCCGGGCAGCCATTGGTTCCCATGCCGCAGTCGCCCCAGTAACCGCTTGCTCCTTGGTATGCCTGATTGAACGCAGGGACGGGAGCGGGAAGAGTGATGTTCTCTTGTCCAAAGGAGCCGGCGACAAAGAGCGAAACGAGGACTAGCGCCACACAGAGAGTCGCCAATCCCTTCGTTAGCTTCACGCCTTCTCTTCCTTCTCCTTTGCGGCGGCGCGCTTTGCCGCGACGTCCTTGATGTTGCGAGCCGCTATCAGGCCGCTCACTGCGGAATAGACGATCCCGCGGCAGTGCCCAGAAGCGTCGCCAGCGACGTAGAACCCGGGGACGACGGTCTCCATCCCTGGGCTCACCGGGTAACGGGTGTCGTAGAACTTGATTTCGGGAGCGTAGAGGAACGTGTTGTCCGCGGTGAGGCCTGGGAGGATGTCATTTAACTGTTCGAGACCTTCCACCATGTTCACCACCACTCGACCAGGAAGGGCCATCGAGATATCTCCCGGGGTGACGTCGGTCAGAGTAGGAGAGATGGTCGCTCGACGTAAGCGATCGGTCGTCGAACGGTGTCCGTTCTTGAGGTCTTTCAACCGCTGAATGATCGGGCGTCCACCGCCGATCGTCGTTGCTAACTTAGCGATCGCGCGACCGTATTCTGTCGTGTCCTCCACCGGATCGGTGAGCTCGATGTGGGACAACAGGGCGAAGTTCGTGTTCTCCGTCTTCTCATCACTCTCTGCATGTCCGTTGACGAGAGTAAAGTCATCGTAGCTCTCCTTCACGACAAAACCCCGCGGGTTCGTACAGAACGTGCGCACCATGTCATCGTAGGTCGCGGTACGCACGCGCAGCTTGGCGTCGTACATCACCTGTTCGATCGATGTGTAGATCTCGGCGGGAAACTCCACACGTACGCCAACGTCGATCGGCCCGTACTCCGTTGCAATCCCCAGCCTGCCCGCCTCCTCGCGCAACCAGTAAGCACCGGCACGGCCGGGGGCAGCGAGGACGTACCGCGCCTCGATCTCCTCATTTCCTGACAGGACGAAGATGTCACTCTTACGGGAGATGTGCTCGATGCGGTTCTCAATCGATGTGAGAATCCCGTGATCCAGCAGGTGGTGGTAGAAGCGATCAATGATCTGACGGACATGCGATGTTCCCATGTGGCGTTGGCGGCCGCTGATGAACTCGATCCCATAGCGGCTCGCAGTCTGCTTAAGCTCAGCGAGTGCCTGTTGGTCCTCTCCTGAGTATTTCTCTGGCGCGCCAAAAGCGGTAAACGTTTTGTCCACCTGATCGATGTACGACTGGATGACGGCTTCGTCCTGGCCAAAGCTTGCTGGGTCACCACCGATCTTCGAAGTCAGATTGAGCTTACCATCGGAGAATGCACCCGCGCCACCGATGCCAAAACAGATGTGCTCCCGCGCGCTCGGCTCTTTGCCACGATCCACGAGAAGCACATCAAGCCCACACTCGATTAACTCACTGGCGGCGAACAATCCCGCTGGTCCGGCTCCAATTATCGCTACGTCAACGCGTCTCATAGAAGGACCCTCCGTAGTTCAGTTACATCTGCGATGATGAGATCCGCAATCGAATCTTGTGGCTCTTTCTCGCTGTCCGAGCTCACCCATACCGACCACATTCCCGCATCGTGCGCACCGATTATATCCATTTGATATGAATTCCCCACACAGACCGACCTGTTCGCGGGAGCATCCAGCTCCTCCAACAGGCCGGCAAACAGGCGTGGGTCCGGCTTGTGAATTCCCATGTCTCCGGAGACGGTTATCCTGTCAAAGAGTGGCTCAATCTTCAGTAGATTGATCTTCTCCCACTGCAGATCGCTTGGCCCATTGGTGAGCAGGCCAAGCGCATACTTTTCACCAAGGTCAGCAAGAAGTGGGAGGACACCGTCAAAGAGCACCAGGGACGCAGTGCGTAGTCTGATGTACACCTCGGACAGCGCGCGCGCCAGTTCATCATCAACAATGCTGTGCTCTTGAAGCAGTCTGATCCAGATCCGCTCGCGTAGTGACTTCGTGCTCTGATGGTCCGCCTCCAGCTCGTACCACAGGTCAGCGTAACGGCTTGCGGCCAGGGAAATGTCGCCGATGAGGGTCGCTTCCACTCCGATGTGTTGCAGTGCAGCAACCATCGCCTGTTCGATGGTTGTGGCGTAATGGCAGAGAGTTCCGTCAAGGTCAAAGACGACCGCGGACAGAACGGGTGCTTGCAATGGTTGAATGATCCTTTTGATGAGCATATCCTGTATGTGGTAAGGTAATTCGCGTGCGACTAGATTTTAGATGGGACAATCGGCGAAATCAAGGGGGCGCGAAGTTGCGGATCATTAGCGGAAGCAAGCGGGGACATCGACTCGTCGACTGGCAGGAGAGCGGGATCAGGCCGATGCGCGACTTTGTCCGCTCGGCGCTGTTCAACATTCTTGCTGATTTAGTGGTCGATGCCCGGTTACTTGACCTGTTTTGCGGGACCGGGAGCGTGGGATTGGAGGCCCTGTCGCGTGGGGCGTGGGAGGCAACATTCGTCGATCGATCTCCCGGCGCATGCAGCATCGTGCGGCGAAACCTCGACGCGTTAGGCTTTCTCGGCCAAGGGAGCATTCTGCAGAGAGACTACGCAATCGGAATTGATCACTTGGAGCGGCGCGGAAAACGATACGACCTTATCTTCGTCGGCCCCCCATACGATAAGGGCCTTGCCAAAGCCGCTCTGCGCCTAATCGCCGAGCACGAGATTCTGGCTAAAGATGGGCTCATAATCACCGAAGTAAGAAACAAGACACATCTTAACGACATATACGGACCCCTCGAACGTGTTGATAAGCGGATTTATGGGGATAATGTCCTCGACTTCTATGGACTCGGCGAGCCAACGGCAAGTGTGCAAGACGAAAATGAAGAGAGTAAGGAGGCAGCGTGAGCCAGACGGCAAAGAAAAAGACGATACTAGTGACAAACGATGATGGGGTGAACGCACGCGGGATCATGGCCCTAAAGGAGGAACTTGACCGAGTGGCGTTCGTTGAGGTGTACGCACCAGATCGAAATTGGTCTGCCGCCAGTCGTACAATGACCTTTCATAAGCCGCTGCGCGTGGATCGCGTGCGGTTACTCAACGGGAGTGTAGGGCACATGACGAGTGGCACGCCGTCTGACTGCGTCTCACTTGCCGTGCTTGGCCTGCTGAAGGAGAAGCCGGATCTTATCGTATCAGGGATCAATGACGGCCTTAACATGGGTGAGGACGTTACCTATTCCGGCACGGTTGCTGCGGCGATGCAAGGGGCACGCACCGGGATTCCTGCGGTGGCCGTATCCCTCGATATCGATGTCGAGGAGTTGGAGATACCGGACTACTCCAAAGCGGCTCGCTTTGCTGCCCGCCTTGCAGCGCTGATTCTGGAGGAGAGCCCCCTACCTCCTGGAGTTCTGCTCAATGTCAACGTTCCCCGGCTGCATCACGATAGGCCGGCGGAGGTGAAAGTGACGCGGCTGGGAGGGCTGGTCTACAAGAACTATCTGGTACAAGGTAAGGACCCTCGCGGACGAAACTACTATTGGATCACCGGAGAGCCGCGAACACAGGTTCCACGGGAAGAGGAAGGGACGGACATATGGGCGATCACCAACGGATACATCTCGATCACGCCCATTCACCTCGACATGACTTATCAACCGTTGGTCAATGGCTTGAAAAGCTGGGAAGAGAAGACCTGGGTCGATTGATCGAGGCTAAACCTTCCAAATCGTCCAGATTCCGATCAGGATGAACAGACCGCCCGCTGCATAGTGAATGAATCGGATAGCGTGCGGCGGGATGAAGCGAGCGGTCACAGTTCCCAGAAAAACAGCAATGGCCGTTGAAAAGAGAAGCGCCGCACCGGCGCCGATGAAGATCGCTAGCGGTGATTGCCCTTGTGCAGCAAGGGTAAACGTGGCAAGTTGTGTCTTGTCACCCAGCTCGGCCATAAACACGAGGGCAAACGTCGATAGAGCTATCTGTACCATATTGGACCTCCATGAAGTACGTATCCCAGTAGCGCTTCAGTAATCGGACAATTTGGTCAGCGGTCGGTTTGCTTGTCCCATGGCAATGGACATACACTTTATGCCATGCTACGGAGAAGATACTACCAATTCTACGCGAATGTCAACTATCGTTCCTGTCCCGAGTGTCTTGCATTGCACGGGCGAATCGCCGCTAGGGAAGATGCCTTTCCGCATTGTCCGGAAGGGTGCCGATACGCAATTGTCTCCTTTACGCGCAAGGAACTCTCCTTCCATAAGGATCAGCGGCGTGAGATGCGTATTGCTGCACGCAATGAACTGAAGCGGCGAGGCTTGTTCAACCGCGGGATCGCGCTCCTCGGGGAGAATAACGAAGAGGCGCTCTCGCTCTTGGCGGAGTCGACGCGTTACGATCTGTATATTCCGGAGGTGGAGCGCCTCGTCGAGCAAAAGGGCGACGTCCTACGGGAGATACCTTCGATACGGGAGCGGCTCCTCAAGTTGTTTGCTCAAGCATATTCTGACAAGTTTGGCTGGCGGCGCTATGAACGCCTTCCTGAGTTGATGCGCATCGCGCGCGAAGAAGAGGGCATCAGATGCTTACGGGAGCTTCTCTCGTGAAGATGCGTTTTTCGCCGGCGCAGGAACACGGGCTGATCATCCTGGTGGCAATCGGGATCATCGCCAGCGGGTTAGCTCTGGTCCCGCCACTCTTCGTGAGCCACGCACGGATCACGGTTGCGCCAATCGAGCTATCCGGGATAAGTGTCTTACAACCAACGTTCCTCGACTCGCCGCCGAAGGTCGACCTGAATTCAGCGGGAATCGATAAACTGGAGGAATTGCCCGGGATCGGCCCAGCCAAGGCTGAAAGCATTGTTGCTTACCGCACTGAACACGGCCCGTTTCACTCACTCGATGAACTCATCAATGTGAGCGGAATCGGCAAGAGCATCATCGATAGGATTGCTGACCTTGTGACCTGCGGAGAATGAATGATCGACGTGTCAATCGTTGGCTAACGTGCCACTAACCTGCGGGTGCGTTCGATTTACGCCTGACGGCCCAGAGTAGATCCTATCTCAGCGAATCCTGGGTGTCAGCGTCCTATAGCTCAGTAATATGGCGTGCGCGTACGATGGCGTGGAATAGCCTTGTATTCAGGGTTCTGCCCCCTGTTCCACAACGCGTTGTCAAGCTGTTGCGCTGTGACTTGATCACCAATGGCGGTGATTGCTTCAACGATAAGCTCGACCACGTGCACTGCACAGGCGCGCATCTCAACCTCTTCCTCTGAGCCAGCGGGGATCAGCTCTCCCTCTCCGATACGGGCGACGAGATCTTTGTTGTAAGACAGGATGCCGTCTACCCGCAATACATGCGGAACCATGTTATCGGCAAAGATAGTGAGCTCATCGAGGTCGTAGAATTCCCCTGGCTCCTTTCCGTCGAACGCAAGATTAAGATCAGAGGCAGTGATCTGCGCCCGTTTGTAGAAGGGGACATTCATTCCCCTGTATTGCTCTTCATCGAAGAAGAGCGGCATGACGCGCAGGATGTCCACCAGGCGTACGGCAGAGTGGTCTGCAGCCGCGATGAGTTCACTGAATCTCCCGTGAAAGCGAGCGCGCAGATATGAGCCAAGGTCGGTGAGCGCGCGGGAAAAGAGAGACATCAGCTCCGCGACCGCCGGATCGTCCATATCCTGAGCGAAGATCTTGGCGCAATCACTGGCTGTGATTTCAGAAAGCTCACGTGCAGACAGCGGACCTCGCTTTGTGAATAAGTCGGTGAGCGAGGAGGCGATGGTGAAGTACCCACTCATCCCGGGCCGTTTACGCAAATGCGGGAAGTAGCCCGATCCGAAGTTGATCGCGTCCAGCGTGATGATGAAGGCGACGCTGTCCTCTCCGTGTCCGGCATAGTGGAAGGACGGATCAAGTGTCTGTTTGTCAGTCACATGCGTGATGAGGGACGCGGCGTACGCTGGGACACGATCGCGATTTATGTCCACGTGGGTCGCTTGTGCCGCAACGGTTTTGCACGCACTACGAACGCGTTCCAGTATATCCATCCATTCCTCCAAGAACACTCTCACTTGGAAGAAGGATAGTCACTTTCTGGTCGCCCAGCAAGGAATTCCCGGTTCTTCGCAGTCTCAACTGGCCCGCATAACAGGAAGAAAAGGCCTATACCTCTCAGCAAGAAAGGCCTATCTTACCTGCCCTTCGAACGCGGACAGGTCTTTGCACGAGTACGCTTCTGTCTGTTAAGCGATGCTGCGGAGTAGATCCTCGCGTTCACCAGCTCCCCCCCAAGGCAGTCTGGCGGCAGATCTGGTTAAACAACCCACAGAAGCGACTTAACCGGGAGGCCCGGCGACGCACCGATGTGGCGGGTATCTTCCCAAATCGCGCAACGATCACCCTCAGGCACATGTCCTTCAGCTTCTTACGCAAGGCTCAAGTGAAGAGCAGTCAACCTCAGCAAGAGAAAAGAACTGAGCAAATCGAAGGAGGAACCGATGCTGGTCGCTTGATCAGTCAGCCCACGATGTGCCAAGCTACAACAAGAAAGACAAGACCAGTAATTCGGCCTCGTCTCTTGCCATATTGGCATGTTAAACACATGCGTCACCGATCAGCTAGAATCATTGGCCCAAAGTGAACGCGAAAATCGGTGTTCAGACGAACATCAAACGTGCAAGCTCAGCTCCGTCACCGCGACGTGGTCCCAGTTTCACTACACGTGTGTATCCGCCGTTACGATCCTTGTACTTCTCGCCAATCTCGGAGAAGAGCTTGTCCACCGCCTGCTTGTCCTGCAAACGCGAGAACACGGTTCTGCGCGCGTGTAAGTCGCCCCGTCGGGCCAGGGTGATCAACCTCTCGGTGTACCGTTGCCCAGCCTTTGCCCGATTGAGCGTTGTGTCAACTTTGTCGTGCATGATAAGACCGGTGGCAATACTCGCCAACACGCGCTTGCGATGCTGACGCATCAACCCCA
>Ga0208771_1000236_pt1 | contig 35545 bp, 34 predicted proteins | sample AntAceMetag02UKX_FD_184775 | JGI IMG/M metagenome (GOLD analysis project Ga0208771, IMG submission 184775) | Saline lake microbial communities from Ace Lake, Antarctica - Antarctic Ace Lake Metagenome 02UKX (SPAdes) (version 2) | ecosystem: Environmental > Aquatic > Non-marine Saline and... | reverse complement strand
CTAGTGTCGGGGAAAATTAGTTGTTAGGCAAATCATTCAGGCATCCATAATCAACATCAACCATCGAAAGACGTTGTTTTTGGTTTTGACATGAGTTGATAGTCAGAGTATCCTGAAACCTCAAAATTAATTTGTTGCGACACTAGTATTACGTAAACGAGGATCTGCACACGGCAGAGGTCGCTTTGGTCGTGAGGGATGCCTATCAAGAGAAGGGAATAGGTGGGGAGCTTCTCTCGTATCTCACATATTTAGCGAAGAGGCAGGGGCTTCTTGGGTTCACGGCCGAGGTTTTTTTCGATAATCGTTCGATGTTGCGGCTTTTCGAGCGGATGGGTTTCGACATCGAGAAGACGAGGGACGAAGGGGTGTACGAGCTGAAGATGAAGTTTGGCGGAAGTTGGGGGACGATTGTTCAAAGATCCAATCGTCACTAACTCCATCGTATGTGTTTAAATTGGTCCTGCAGCTCTGCTGAGGGGTACTCGATAAAATGAGCTAAAAACGCCATAATTTTCGCCTACCAATTAACAGATGCATCCCGGCGCGAGAACTGTGAAAAATTATCGGTGCCGTAAATAATTAACTCATTGTCATTGTCTGAGATACATTTCCTGAGTGACAGGTAGTCATACATATTAGGAGTTACGCACTTGGTAGTTAAAACCAAGCACATGAGAGCCTGTCAAGAAGATTATGCTTTAGACAGTTTGGTGCTTCATGCTACTGTTTTTTTGTTCAACTGCGTAAGTCCTAACATATATTGTGTTCCCACTTTCCAGTTAACAATTGCTTCAATTTTATTGATATTTGCTCCACAATATCCAGCTATAAATGGCTGTCAATCCCAGAACATAAACCAAGAGGACATAAAACCACCTTCCAGTAAACTTCGGCGTTCGTACTGGTGCTAAATTAAAGACTGCCATCAACATCAACATCGCATATATAATGACTGAAAAAATCGGCTGGCTGAAAAAACTTTCAAACAAAAAGACAACAGCAAGAACAATGACATTGTTGTCAAGTGCCAATCCCATGTATGTCGAATCATCAATCAGGCCGAATACATTGAAATAACTCAACCGTATTGCGCTGGTAGCGACAATCACGAACGCTCCGAGCAAGAACCATGGATTGAATTGTCCATAGCTCAAGAGAAAAACAGCAGGGCAAATTCCAAAACTTATAATGTCTATCAATGAATCAAGCTGTCCTCCGAAAGCTCGGTATTCATCTGTCCGTCCCTTCATCCGACGGGCAATGATTCCGTCTCCCCAGTCCAAAAAAACAGCCCAGATCATTCCGATTATCGCAACCGGGAAATTCCCTAATATGGCATAGTATATACTAAAGACTGCGCATAGCAGCCCTGCAAGCGAACAGATATTTGGAAGGTCTCGGGCGAAAGTAATCATTCCAGTCTGATGTGATTGTTGACGTTGCAAATCTTTCATCAGGATACTACTCCCGCTCTATCCGAATCAATGATATCTCCCAATGCTTCAACTAATTTGCAATTTTCTGTTTCAGTGCGGCTGGCAATACGAATATAACGGTCAGAATCCGGTAGAGTTTTGTCTTGGAGGTGTTTTATGTACATGTTATGCTCAATAAACAATCTCCGCGTGACTTCGGGGCCACTTTGTGCGTAATCCGGGAGGCGGCAGAATACAAAGTTTGCATCGGGTTTGTAAACAGTCATTCCCTGAATCGCACACAGGTTTTTATATAGATTGTCCCTGTCAAGCCGTACCTGTTTACAGCTTTCGGCAAACTCTTGTCTGTAATCGGGCAAAACCCGCAGAAACTCTTCGGCAAATCCGTTAATATTCCATATATGTACGCCTTTTCTTACAGCTTCAGCAAATGCCAAATTTGCAGTTAACATATAACCGATCCTGAGACCGCAGATACCATAGGCTTTGCTCATGCTTTTAAGGATCGCTATATTTGGATGACGTTCGAGTTCATGTTCCAAAGTTGTTTGATCCAGATTATGTGCAAAATCCATGAAGGATTCATCGACGATCAGCATGCAGTCATGATCTGCAAGTTTTTGTGCGAGATTTATTAGGTCGGACTTAGGAACCAGCATAGATGTTGGATTATTAGGTGATACCACAACCGCAATATCTGCTTTAACCCTGATCGCTTCAGCAGCAAACTTATCTACATCCAGTTGAAAAGATGGACATTCAAGAGGAAATTGGACTACCTGGCCTGCCGGCGCAGCATTCGCATATTCATTAAATGAGGGCACTGGAATGATCAACTTGCGGGATATATGGCCGGATATAATTTTGATAAGTTCGGCTGCGCCGTTTCCTACAACGACTCGTTCAGCAGGCTGATGGATCAAATTACCTATAAGACCGGCAAGAGCATCCTGTGCAACCGGATAGTTGAGGACAAGGTCATGAATGTGATTTTTAAAGATTGTAAAAATTGCCTCTGGCGGGAAGTATAGATTGTAAAGATAAGAATGATCTATAAACTCATGACGATGGTAACCACCATGCTGTCCTGCAATGAAATCATATTTTTCAGATTGAGTCACATAATTATACTGTGTCATGCGTTCTTCCTCTTGATTTGTTTTTGGGTGATACTTCGTTTTCTTGGATGTTAGCCTCACGAATCCGCTTTAAACTTAAAGAATTTGACTGAGGCAATGACTTTAATCTGGAACGTGGACGAGTGACTGTTTCCTTCCCCATGCTCTTAGTATGTTGAAAAGACGGTCTTGATATCCCCGTGGCATGCTGCATGATATTGGAATGAATTTTTGTTTCATATCTATCTGCCGAAAATAATTTCTCAGCCTCTGCCAGATCCTCAACTGTGTCTATTTCATACCATGGCTTGCCGTCAAAAGATACAATTTCAAGAGAAAGACTGCCATCTGCCACCATTTCCGCAAATACGGCTTCATAATAGTCGTTTACTCTACCGGCTGAAATGTACTGGTCCAGTCTTTCTGTAATACTATACCATGAAGAGAGCGAAAAACTGTAAATATTAACAGTCTTGTATCTGATCTCATCACAAGTCCCGGCAATACCGGTTTGAAATTGCTTAACCTGTTGGGATTGATCGACTGTGACCGCGGAACCATTCATCCACGGTTGCATGCGTGCAACGGCAATTCTGTCAGGATAACGCATGCCATCCAGAAGAGATACGTCAAAAACAATATCACTTTCAACTAGCAGAAACGGCTCATTGATAATTTCACGGGCCATCCAGAGCGAATAGATGTTATTGGTTGTCTCATAAAGAGGGCTGAAGATATAATCGATTGTCATGCTGCCAGCCCGTGTTCCTAGAAACGCACGAATACATTCTTCGTGATACCCTACGACCACAACAAGACGTTTGAAGCCTTGCTTATTCAAATTGGTGACAAGTCGTTCAAGTATGGATGCCTCATGAACCATTATGAGGCATTTCGGTGTGTCTTGTGTCAGAGGATAAAGACGACTTCCCTTTCCAGCTGCCAATAGTAATGCTGTAGTTACAACCCCATTGTTACGATTGCAACGGTTAGGATTCATTGCTTTCTTAATTGGCTGTTAATACTTAAATAGAGTGGGTCAATAGATCTAGGAGTTACGCAGTTGACGAGCGACCTGAAAGTCAAATGCATAGTCAAACAGCGCACCCCGCAGCAAGCTGCGGGGCATGATTCGGATTCAATATGATAATTACGCGGCACTCATATGACCAGTTTATTTATCGGCAAGGCCTTAACGTGGTTCTCAACTAATGATTTTGTTGCCCGAGCTAAATTGAGCCTGCGTTTTCGTATTTTCAACGAAACATCAACCAAATGCTAGGGTTATGGTCTCTATTTGTATCTTCGCTTTGTTCTCTCGTCATAATTCCATTATTCGATCCAGTATGGTAGTTCCTGTGTGCATTCTACCTCTTTTTTGCAATGGTTAGATGACTAATTCGTACTTAATATTTTCGGATCATCTTTGTTTCACTTATTCTCAGTTTGCAATCGTCACCATAAAATATGATATAATAAAATATAAGTCTCAGTACTCACATTGCCTGTACCCAAGCGCCGAGGACCGCCGAGTGGCGGCTGTTTTGCGGTTGGGAGGCTTGTTTGCTTGGAGCAGAAAGGGACTGACTCGGAGGAGTTGAGGCAGCGTTAGCCGGAGAAGTTTTGGACAGAGCGGCAGATATTCGGCAAGATACACTCGGGCAATAGGATCTTCGTTGGGGCAGGGTGCGGCGAGCCTCAGCACTTGGTGGGGGCCCTGAGAAATTACGTCGAGATGAAGCCGACAGAACTTTAGGCTAAACTCCTTTTTCGTGGGGTTTGAGATCGAGAAGATGAGGGTTGAGGCAGGGGTTATTTGAATCTACTTGAAGATCTCACCGGTTTCTTTGGACCAGAGGAGAAGGTCGAGGTGGCTCATCGGTATCTTCGTTTTGGCGGAGAGGTCTTCCATCTTCTTTTCGATTTCAAGGTACCTTTTCTTTGTGAGAGATTTGGGGATCTCTTCGATGGTGCCCATGAGTACCAGGTTTTTGAGGATATGGCGATCGAGGATGGCGAGGTTTTCCCCAAGTCCGATGTTTCTTAAGAAGTGGCCGGATTCTTTGTAGCCGAGGCCCTTGACGTTCTCGACGAGCCAGTCTCTTGCTCGGCCAGAGTCGCTGAACCCTGTGAGAACGGACCTTATTGATATCTGATCGCCTTTTGTGAACTGCTTGCGAGCTGTTACGATGTATTCGGCTTTTCGTTCCTTGAATCGGATTCCGTTAAGCTCGGCCAGGACTTCTTTTGGAGTTCCTGAGAAGAGCATGCCTTTTTTTCGGAGCCGGACTACGGCGGGCCAGCAGGTTTTGGCTCGGGATTGAGGGGTGAGAAGGCAAAAGGCAAGCTCGGCGAAGAGGTCTTCGTCGGTGCCTTTGTTCCAGACTCGCCTGAAATCTTCGAGCCTTGCAACTATTTGGGGTTTGAGGTCTTCGTGGTGCTTTTGGATATCGAGGAGATAGCTGGAAGTCATAGTCATCAAGAGGATACGTTTGGGGCTGGAAAGATAAGACGATGGCGGGAGGCTTGAAGAGGGATGAGCAAAAGACGAGTTGGGCGGCGAGGTGAGGTACAAATAAGACTAAACTGTAGCTGGAAGTATGGCCTCACTACTTGTGTTAGGTCGATTTATGCCAGATCTGTTTGTCGTATCCAATAAGGGGTGATTTCGAGGATGCAATCCAAGAGTTTGAAGGCTGGTGGGGCGGTAGATGTGGGTTTTGCTCTCGCATTTGTAGTGAGCTGCGTCTATGCATTTGTCTTGTCGCTCTGGGCAGGTATAATCACCTGGGCAGGTCTTGGGTTTGGCTTGTCATATGAGACGAGTTTCGTTGCGGTGTTAGCCTTCTTCGGATTGGAGATTTTGCTTTTCTTTTCCGATATTCCGACGCCAGGCATTCTGTTAACTTCGCTTCTCGTGTTGCCATGTGCTTATATCAAAGACCTGGAGCTCTCAAATATTCCAAGTTCTATTCGGGGACAGATCATTCGGATAGGAACGTGGCCGGTCGTTCTATAAGTGATCTGAGTGCGTTCTATTTTTTGCGATATCGAGATTTGATTTTACGATTTCGTGGATGAGAGGGTAGCTCTCGACAGTATAAATCTTGAGAGACTCTCCGTAGGCGTTGATCGCTTTTGCCAAGTTCTTTTCCTTGTCTCGAACTTCGGAAAGGGTACAGTAGGCGGTTCCTAGATTGTTCTGGGTCATGGCGTAATCTATGGGGTAGCTCTCGACAGTACGTATTCTGAGAGACTCTTCGTAGGCGTTGATCGCTTTTGCCAAGTTCTTTTCCTTGTCTCGAACTACAGGAAGGGTACGGTAGGCGTTTCCTAGATTGTTCTGGGTTGTCGGTAACTACTCAGGTACCCCTAACCGGTCGGAGGGTACTGGTTCTAGTTGTTCAGGGTAATCTGACCATAGACCCATACCAAAACAAAAAACGATATCTTCCGATCACAAATTAAAAAAATAGACTTAGTCGACGGCAGAAGAAACGTCTTGCGAATTACGGTTGCCGGTGTCGATCATGGTACCTGAGTAGTTACGGTTGTCGCATAATTCACGGGGTAGCTCTCGACAGTATAAATCTTGAGAGACTCTTCGTAGGCGTTGATCGCTTTTGCCAAGTTCTTTTCCTTGTCTCGAACTTCGGAAAGGGTACTGTAGGTGATTCCTAGATTGTTCTGGGGTGTCGCATAATTCACGGGGTAGCTCTCGACAGTATAAATCTTGAGAGACTCTTCGTAGGCGTTGATCGCTTTTGCCAAGTTCTTTTCCTTGTCTCGAACTTTAGAAAGGGTACGGTAGGCGTTTCCTAGATTGTTCTGGGGTGTCGCATAATTCATGGGGTATGTTTTTAGAGTAAACGATTTAAGGGCTTCTTTATATGTTTGAACTGCTTTTTCTAAGCGGTCCTCTTTTTTGTGCCCTAGAATGGCCAGGTTGAAGAGGCAGATTCCAGAATGAGCTTTGATGTGACCATATGTTTCAGAGTCTGGTGCATCTTTTGAGAGTGTGTTATATTTTGCCAGGGATTCTTTGTATTTTTTAGATTCTAGCAGACTGTCCGCATCGTCGATTTGTCTTGCCAGCCTTTCTTTCGCTTGCGCATGCGTTTCTTGCTCGGACTTTTCAGCACGTTTATCCTTCTCGCGTTCAAGTAGACAATATATTACGATGCCTGCAAAGACTGCGCCAATGGTCCCGCCTATTATCGTCACGATCCAAGGATTGTTTATGTCCAGATGCTCTCCGAATGATTGGAGCGCCGACTGGGCGAACTGGATATGGGCGGTCCAGTTTTGTGAGAGTAAAATGAAGTAAGTGAAGACAGATGAGGGCATGAGCCATCGTGCCCCCGCCTATTCTTCCGCCGTTTTTTCGATCGCGGGTGGAAATCCCATTTTTGGCTTCGTTGGTGCGTCTTCGCTTTTTGGCTTCAGGGCCTCTTCGTAGGACTTGAGGGCTCGGTTCATGTTTTCCTCTCGGTTTTCGTGCTCGGAGAGCCTGCGGTATGCTTGGCCCAGGTTATTTTGGGTTTTGGCATATCCTTCTGGGTCCGACTCAAGGGTTTGGACTTTGAGGGCTTCTTCGTAGGATGAGATGGCGTTTTTCAGGTTTCTGGTGGCAGCAGTTTCTGACGTTGTTGGATCTGACGCGCCGATCTCGGCAAGGTGGGCGTAAGTCTGGCCCAGGTTACTTTGGGTCTTTGCATACTCGCCTGGGGCGGATTCGAGGGTGCGGATCTTGAGAGCTTCTTCATAGGATGAGACCGCATTTTCTAGCTCAGTTACCCTTCTGGCTGCGTTTAGTCCTGGGGTATCAGTTTCTTGGGTTTCGAATACTTGGGCCAGGAGTCTGTGGGCGTCGCCAAGGTTGTTTTGGGTTTCGGCGTGCTTTTCAGGCTGGGCCTCCAAGGTCCAAATGTTGAGAACTGCTTCGTAAGCTTTGATTGCTTTTGTGAGGAGTTCCTCTCTTTTGCTATCGCTTTCTGGGGCTGAAGTGACTGAGAATGCAGCATAAGCTTGGCCCAGGCTGCTTTGGGTTTGGGCGTAATCTTCTGGGTAGTCTTTGATGGTTCTGAACTTCAAGGCGACTTCGTAGGCAGAAATTGCCTTGTTCAGGTATCCTTCACCGTTTCCGATGGCAGCAAGGCGACTGTAGGCGTCGCCCAGGTTGTTTTCGATCTCGGCGTGGCTCCGGTTTCCAGGCGTTTGAAACTTTAGTGCTTCTTCGTAGGCGAAAATTGCCTGCCTCAAGTTCGGTCCTTCGTCTTTTATTTGCGAGAGGTGGAAATGAACTTGACCCAAACGGTTTTGGATTTGGGCGTGTTCTGCGGGGTGGTCTTGGGTGTCGTAGACTTTGAGGGCATCTTTGTAGGATTGTATGGATTTTTCCAGGTTCGATTCGGTTGCCCCTTCAAAGGACTGGTTATAGCGACAGGTACCTTCTCTCAGCTGAATTCGGCCTTTGACGGAAGGTTCTGGGTGGGGTACGTATCTTAGGATGTCTTCGTAGATGGACATGGCCTTATCTACTTCGCCTTTGTCGGCCAGGTCGTCTGCGCTGTTCATCAACAGGTCTATGATCTTTCTGTAGCGTTTTCTGTTTTTGTATTCAGTGGCGATCCAAGCCAGAACGGCTCCTGCGGCAAGTCCAATGGGCCCCGCAATCCAGGGGTTACTCATCTCGATGGCCATGTCAAACGATCTCCCTCATGTTGGTTTTCAGGATTAAAATATTTGGGGTCTCCGTTATGTTAAGTTTCTTCATCAACGGTTATGGATTGGAGGCCTTTCAAGTTGAGATTGTGAGTTTGAGTGCGACTTGATTTGTCCTTTTGATTTGGATGGCTGATAGCCTTTAGGCGCGGCCCCAACTCTTATATTCTATTCTTCACTCAATGTGATTTAAACTTTTGTCGATTGATTTTAGATTTCAAAACGATTTTGGGCTTGGTAACTGGAATTTGAGTTGGGAGTATTTGGCAGGTTTAGTTGAAGGATGGGGGGGATATATCCAGTTGCTGAAATTCAGATTGGAAGATGCAAAAGCTCGAAGAGTCCGATCATTTTTAGGGACACGTAGAACATGAGGAGGGCGAAGATTCTCTTTAGGCTTTTGGCTGAGAGGCGATGGGCTGCCCATACGCCTGCTCTTGCCATGGGAATGCTAGTTCCAGCAAGAAGGATCCACTGGTATAGGTTGATGTATCCTACAGAGTAAGCTGGAAGGTCTGGTGCTCCAAGGCCGTTTATCATGTAAGATGCAATCCCTCCAGATGATGTGAAGATTATGGCTGCTGTTGAGGTGCCTATAGCCTGGTGGATCCTGAAACTCATCAAGGTTACCATTGTGGGGACCATTATGGTACCGCCACCGATTCCTATGAGGCCACATATGAAGCCGAGTGGCAAGCCAAAGATGAGAAAGGGTAGGGCTCTGGTTTCAGGTTTTTTGGTGGGCTTTGCGTCTTCGATCGTCATCTTGACGGCTGCTATGAGGATTATCAAGCCAAAGATCGTTTTGAGTACTGATGCTGGAACGTGGGCGGCAAGAGTCCCTCCCAAAAAGGCACCGAACATTCCAGAAATGCCAAGGAGTAAAGCCGCTTTTTCGACTATGACACCTTTGCGACGATGCCCCATGGCACCGTTTATTGCTGTGGGAAGGGCTGCTGCAAGGGCCGTGCCAAAGGATATCCGAATTGCAATCGTCGGATCGACGTTCATTGTGGTGAGGACCCAGAACTGGACAGGGACCATGATGAAACATCCGCCAACTCCTAGCATTCCTGAGGCAAAACCAGCGACTGACCCAGTTATTAGCAGTATTGCGACGTAAAGAAGTTCCACGTTGAGAGGGTCATAGTGTCAGATAGAGATATATTTCCCCCTCTCGGATAAGAGACTGTGAGGTGGATGTGAATGAAAGTTCCTGAGCTTTTGGCACCGGTGGGGTCTTTTGAGGCGTTGGATGTGGCGATTAATGCTGGTGCTGATGCTGTTTATCTGGGTGGAAAAAGGTTTGGAGCAAGGCACTATGCAGCTAACTTTGATTTAGGGGAACTAGAAGAGGCGGTGAGGAAAGCTCATTTTAGAGAGGTCAAAGTCTACGTGACGGTCAACACTTTGGTCTCAGATTTTGAAATTCCAGATGCTTTGGAGTATTTAGTCCAGTTGTATGAGATGGGCGTTGATGCAGTTTTAGTTCAGGATTTGGGACTTGCAGTTTTGGCAAGGGAACTTGTGCCAAAACTTGAGCTTCATGCGTCTACTCAGATGACGATTCACAATCTTGAGGGTGCTATCTGGGCTGCCAATATGGGATTTGAACGGGTTGTTTTGGCAAGAGAGATGGCGTTGGATGAGGTGGAAAAGATTGCCAGAGATGCACCAATTGGGGTTGAAATTTTCGTTCATGGGGCACTTTGTTACTGTTATTCAGGTCAGTGCCTTTTGTCGTCGCTGATTGGGGGTCGAAGTGGGAATCGGGGGATGTGTGCTCAGCCTTGCAGGAAGCCTTATGACCTAGTTTTGGGTTGGGTGGACTCTTATGGTCGCATCTTGCGATGGAAGAGGGTATCTTTAGATGAAAAGTATCTCATGTCCACGAAGGATCTTGCGATTTATCCATATTTAGACGAGGTCGTTGCCTCTGGCGTGGAAGCTCTTAAGATCGAAGGTAGGATGCGGTCTTCAGATTACGCGGCAGTTGTTGTATCGGTTTACAGGAGGGCACTTGATAAGATTGCTCAGGGCGAGTGGTCTCCTTCAGAAGAAGATTGGATGAAACTTGCTTTGACCTTTAACCGGGATTTTACGCGGGGTTATCTCCTTGGAGATCGAGGTAGAGATCTGATGGGTCGGGATCAGCCAGACAATCGAGGTGTTTTGGTTGGGACCGTTGTTTCTTATGATTCGAGAAGGAGAGAAGCTGCAGTTCAACTGGAAGGGGATCTGGTGCCGGGTCAAGGTGACGGTCTGGTTTTCATCTGGCCAGGTGGTGAGGTGGGATTTGTCCTTCGAGATGTGCCCAACGTTCGGGATGGAATTATCAGGCTGGGCGTTTATGAGATGGTGGAACGAGGAGCAAAGGTGCATTTGACTCGTCGGGCTGGGCTTTTGGCAGGGACGGTTTCTGGAACACGGCACATCCCTCTTGATCTGAAGATGAGTTTAGATGAAGAGATGAAACCAGTTTTGGAAGGGGGTGTCCCTTGTCTCAAAGGTGATGTGACGGTCACAGTGACGAGTTCTTTTTCAATGGAAGTTGCAAAGCGACGGCCCCTTTCTAGAGAAGATATTGAAGTTCAGCTCGGGAAGATGGGCAGGACGGTTTTTTGTGTTAGGTCTCTAGAGGTAGATTATCCTGGTGGATTGTTTGCTCCGTTGGGGGAGCTGAATCGATTGAGGCGGGATCTTTTGGAGGCGGTGGAAGCAAGGCTCGTGGAATCGAGTCGTCCCTCTTTTGAAGATGTAAATGATGTGAACGAAAGGCTAAAAATTTTTGCACGTGAATGGAAAAACCCATCCACCCAACCATTGCCAAAATTGGGTTTAGAAGACGTGAGCATATCAGTTTACACCAGCGATCTCGATGGTGTCAAGGGCGCGGTGGGTGGAAGGTGTGCCCGGGTTTACTTTGAGCCGTTTATAAGACTAGATGATCCACATGAGGCCATAGAAACGATTAAGAAGGCCATGCGGTTATGTGAAAGATACAACGTTGAATTTGCTTGGAAGTGGCCAAAGATAACTCGACGTTCATTCTTGGATACGGCCATTTTCATCCTCGAGGAAACTGAAACAAAAGTGGTCATGGTGGATAATATTGGGGCCGCAAAAACCATAAAAGAGAATGTGCCCCATGTCAAGGTTCTTGGATCATCAGGTTTGAACGTCTGGAACCATCGATCGACAAGGTTTTTGGGAGAAATCTTTGAGAGAATCACCATCTCGCCAGAGCTTTCATCCAAGGAGATAGAAGAGCTGGCACGAAGAGTTCATCTTTTGGAAAAGCATCCAGAGCTTGAGATGATTGTTCAGGGAGATCTGGAAGCAATGGTAACAGAAAATGATCTCATTTCCACGGCTTTGAAAGACCAAAGTGATTTGTCCACGGAGGGCAAGATTTGGGGATTGAAGGATTCTACACAGAGGATATTTCCGTTGGTCACGGACGGCGAAGACCGAACACATGTGTTCAATGCTGTGGAGACCTGTCTTTTTGATCACGTGCCAGATGTCTTAAAGATGGGGATTTGTTCTTTGTCTATAGATGCCAGGTGGAGGCCGGGCCAGTATGCAAGAGCGATGACGAAAGTGTATAAAGAAGTGTTGGAGCTTGCAATCTTAGAAGAAGACCCAGAGCGTTTATTTGACCTAAAGAAAAGGGTAAGGAAAATGTCGCGTGGCGGGATTACTGCAGGTGCTTTTGTGAGGGGAAGAAAAGAGCCTCTGCCCTGACCGCTTTTGCTTCAGTTTTTTGGAAGGGGGGGCGAAAAGCGCCCTGCGGGCGCAGATTTCCCACCCACTCTTTTTGTGTCAAGATCGCAAAATCGATAACTATGACAGATAAAGTCCTCGTTCTGTGGGGGAGTTTGCGATTTCGTCAAATTCCTCTTGGCTTAGAACCTGGGGCAAGTACGCAAAACCGTAACGTTCCATAGTACCAACGAAGGCTCGCAAATGGTTCCTGGAACCTTTTTCCAGGTTTTCGTAGACGAGAATTATGTCATCGTTATCTGTCTCGTTCATGTGAGTTTGAAGATCCACAATGTCGATCTCCTCAATGAGAGCGCCGACCTGGAGTGCCTGTTTGAGAGATTCGTTAGACCTTTCGACAAGTTCGCCGTAGAGCGTTTGAAGCTTAGCATCGACAAAAAGACCACGCTCATCTGTAGACGATATTTCAAGGTCATAGCGATCTATGAGGACTTTGACAGCGTCAATATGAGTCTGTTCTGCGCTCGCTATGTTCTGGAAGATAGGAAGCTGGTGAGTCTCATAAGAATTCTCATAGACATCTCTGGCCAGCTTTTCTTCTTCTGCCATGTAAAGGAGGCCATCACGTTCGGTATCGTTCAGGTCGAGCTTTGGCACAGAATCGATCGCTGTGCGTAAAGACGTAGCATTAAGAGGCGTAATTCCACTCGCAGGATCAAAAGCACCCCTCGGTGATACGGCCAAGGCCATGCTCGATGTCACGAAAAGGACAAAGGCAAGGATCAGGATCGTCCTATAAATCTTATTATACATGACTAACAATTTACCAGGAGTACTTATATAGGTGACGCCGAAGACAGAGTGACACAGACAAAAAGCCAACCGTTAGGGATAATAGTGTTTAACGATACCTTTCGGGCAAATAGCACTAATCTTGCGAAAACCGATTAGTTCCATCGTACGTGTTTAGCTCCATTTAATCGGTATCAATAAACCCATTTCGTGATGACTCATGCGACTTGTTCCAAAGTGCTGATTTCAAGCAACTTCGGCTACTGATATTGTTTTCCAATCTGGCACAAGTTGTTGATCGGTGTGTATTCATTGGACAAAACCAACACTGGACAATCGATTTTGGGGGGGCTAAACACGTACGTTCTATCTAATTAATTCTCTACTATAATTATGAGGTCCAACCGCATGAAAAAGACAGTCTATGACGATCATGCAAACCATTATGATGCCTGGTTTGAGAAAAACTGGGCCATATACCAATCAGAGCTAAGAGCCTTGAAGACTCTGACCTCATCGTTTGAGAAAGGGCTTGAGATCGGCATGGGAACTGCCCGCTTTGCTGCGCCGTTGGGGTTGAGGGTGGGATTAGACCCCTCCCTTTCTATGATCAGAATAGCTACCAATAGAGAAATAGACGGAGTAAAGGGAATTGCAGAACAGCTTCCTTTCAAAGATTCTAGCCACGATCTTTGTCTCATGGTCACGGTGATATTTCTCTTGAGCGATGTGAAAGCAGCTTTCAAAGAGGCTTACAGAATCTTAAAGCCTGGTGGATCCTTGATCGTGGGATTTGTCGATAAAGAGAGCAGACTTGGCAAGCGTTATGAAAGACAAAAAGACGAGAGCACCTTTTACAGGGTCGTTCATTTCTTCACTCCAAAAGAAGTTCGCGCCGAGATGGAGAAAGCTGGTTTTAAAGATGTGGTCTTCGTCCAGACCTTATTTGAAAGCCCAGAAAAGATAAAGGCGCCAGAATCCCCAAAGAAAGGACACGGCGAAGGGTCTTTTGTAGTGGCCAGAGGGACAAAAGCAAGAGAAAAGTCGTCCCCCCACGATCCAAAAACTCATAATACCCTTTAGATAACTTAATTGTTATATACCCAATTTCAAATATACCAAGTTGGTATTTGTTCCAAATGCACCGTCAGACACTATATAATTAAATAGGTTTGCGCCTTTTTGGAATAATATATGCCCCCTGTATCCAACCAAAAGCTGGACCTGAACGAGTTTGAAACCCGAAGGCAGAAGATAGATGTTTTACTCAGAGAGCAGGGATGGCAAGTGGAAGATAGATCCAGGGTAATTATCGAAGTAGACACCAAACAGTCAGATTTTCGGGTTCAGAACTACAAAAACGTGACTGAAACCCTCAAAAATGACTTAGAAAGCAAATATGCAGACTACCTTCTCCTTGATGGCTTTAGATCTCCCATAGCGATAATCGAAGCAAAAAGAACGTTCAAAGATCCGATTGTAACTGCGCAAAAACAGGCGGCCCAGTATGCCGACGACATCAAGGCGCAGATGGGAAGGGATGTTTTCGTATTCCTTTCCAACGGGCACGAGACTTGGTTTTGGGATCGAGAACGTTACGGTCCCCGAAAGGTGATGGGTTTCTTTTCGCAAAAGGACCTGGAACGGTTGAGGTTTCAGGTTGAGCGTGTTCAAGATATCCTCGATGTGGGAGTCGATACCAGCATTGTGGATCGGACAAAGAGCATAGAGATCACAAAAAGGGTGATAGAACATATCCAGAAGGGAGAACGAAAGGCCCTTGTGGTCATGGCCACGGGGACTGGCAAGACCAGAGTTGCCATAGCCATCGTCGATATCCTCTTGAGGACAAACCGGGCTCAGAAGGTTTTGTTCCTCGCGGATAGGAAGGCGCTTCGTGATCAAGCGTATAACAAGGGATTCAAAAAATTCTTGCCAGAGGAGTCGAGATCGAAGATCCTTTCAGGGAACTTCGATAAAGAGTCTCGGTTATACGTGTCCACGATACAGACATTTCAAGAAATATATAATAAATGCGATCGTGAAGGCTGCCACCTGATCTCGCCTGCAGAGTTTGACGTTGTCATATCCGATGAGGCACATCGGTCCATATACAACAAGTGGAACGACATTTTCAAGTATCTCGACGCGATCCAGATCGGACTTACGGCGACACCTTCGGATTTGGTCGATCGGGATACCTTCCGGTTTTTCAACTGTCATGACGGATCGCCAACCGCGCTTTACGACTATGAAGACGCGGTGAAAGATGGCGTTTTGTGCGACTTTAGAAGCCACGTTGCGAGCGCCCGGACCCATTTTCAGGTAAAGGGGATCAAGGCGGCAGACCTTACGCCTGGTGAAGTGAGACGGCTGGCCGAAGAGGGCAAAGACCCCGACGAGATAGATTTTGAGGGGACGGATCTAGAAAAGAAGGTCGCGGTGAAAGGGACGAGCGAAGCGATAGTGAGGGAGTTTATGGACAACTGTCTGATGGACCGTTCAGGAAACCTTCCTGCAAAGTCGATCTTCTTTGCGGTCTCAAAGAAGCATGCAAGAAGGCTTCTTGAGGCGTTCAACGATCTTTACCCAGAATACAAGGGCCTGATAGCAGAGGTGATTGTGTCTGACAGTTCGAGGGCATCTGATTCCATCAAGGATTTTGAGGACAAAGATTGGCCAAGGGTGGCGATATCGGTGGACATGTTAGACACCGGGATAGACGTTCCCGAGGTTTGCAATCTCGTCTTTGCAAAGCCGGTCATCTCGAAGATCAAGTTCTGGCAGATGCTTGGAAGAGGGACTCGATCTGATGGCACTTGCAGCCACAGGGAATGGCTTCCTTACGGGAGGAAGGAGTACTTCAAGGTCTTTGATTTCTGGAACAACTTTGAGCGGCAGAATATGCAGGCCAAGCCCGACCAGAGAGGGTCACAGGAGGCCATAAACAGCCGGATTTTCATGCTGAGGTTAAAGCAGCTGAGTCATCTCATGGATCTCATGCAAAAAGTGAATGGCGCCGAGGCGATAGACGCAGCAGACGCGGCAGAGGTGGTGAAGGCAACTGAAGCGGTGAAGGAGAAGGTCTTAGAAGATGTCGATTCGCTGCCGAGGGATTCGGTCAGCGTGAAAGAGAGGATCGGTGACGTGGAGACTGCGCTTTCAGCCCGGCTTTGGGACAACGTGGGGCTCGATCCGGTGGAGTTTTTGAGGGACCAAATCACGCCACTCATGAGGTTTAAGCCTGGAACCGGCTTGAACGAGTCGAATTTCACCCTGAAATGCGAACGGCTCGGCCTTGCGGCCTTGGAGGATGATGAAAAGGAGATAGAGAGGTTGAAGCCAGAAATCGGCAAGATGATCAACTCTCTTCCAAGGACTCTTGATGTGGTGAAGCGAAAGGAGAGGCAGATGGATGAGGTTTTATCTCACAGGTTCTGGAATGGGGTTTCGTTTGAGGACTCGCAGATGCTCATCGAAGAGCTTTCTGGCCTGATGCGGTACATGTCGCCAGAGCCAAGGGAGATTATAGTAATCGATATGGAAGACCCAATCGAAGAGAGATCAGTCATCCAGTTCGGGCCAGATGCAACAGAAGAGTACGTTGGCGTTTACAAGCGAAGGGTGGAAGAGCGGATCAAGAATCTCACAGAAACGCATCCGGCCGTCAAGAAGATAAACCGGGGCGAGGCTCTGGACGAGGCAGATCTTCTCTTGCTCGAAGAGACGCTGAACAGCCCAGAGCTTTACATAACCGAGGGCGTATTGCAGGAAGTATACGAGACGCGGTCTGGCACTCTGGTCCAGTTCATCAAGAAAGTGCTCGGGCTCTACGAGTTTGCAGATCCGGAGGCGAGGGTCATGGAAGCGTTCCAGGGTTACATAAGGGAGAATAACAAGCGCTACAGCGCCGATCAGCTCAGCTTCATCAGGACGATCCAGACGGTCTTTGCGAGGAAAAGGCATCTTGAGTACGCAGATCTCTTCGATGCGCCCTTCTCTAACTTCGGGGTTAGAGCGCCAATGCCTCTTTTCACCGAGGCCGAGCTGAAGAGCTTTATAGGGCTGTGTAAGTCTCTTGAGTGGGAGTTGTTTGCGGAGGCCTAAAGGTGAAAGAGCTACCGGAAGGGTGGGAATGGAAGAAACTGGGCGAAATTAATCTCAAAATTAATAAAATTAATCCCAAAAAAGAACCAGATAACGCTTTTAAATACATTGATATCGAATCTATTGATAATAAAGTTCAAAAGATAACACAACCAAAAAATTATCTTGGAAGGGATGCACCTTCCAGGGCTAGGCAACATATCAAAAAAGGAGACATACTGTTTTCTACCGTCAGAACATACCTAAAGAATATTTCAATTGTGGATGAAGTTTATGACGGTGAAATCGCATCAACGGGATTCTGCGTCATACGACCATCTAGTGAAGTTGACACTAAATACATTTTTTTCTTAACACTCACAGACAATTTCTTGAATAAATTAGATCAATTGCAAAGTGGGTCGAGCTATCCAGCTGTAAGAGATCGTGATATTTTTGCTCAATTTATACCCCTTCCACCCCTCGAAACCCAGCGCCAGATCGTGGCGATCCTGGAGAAGGCCGAGGAGACGAAGCGCCTTCGGGTCCAGGCGGACGAACTCACCGACCAACTGATCCAGAGCGTGTTTCTGGAGATGTTCGGGGACCCGGTGGCGAATCCGATGGGATGGGACATGAAAATGATAGAAGAGATCTGTGACAGGATTACCGATGGTGAGCATGCTACACCAAAAAGAACCGATGAAGGCATCTATCTTCTGTCAGCGAGAAATATTCAAAATCATAAATTTGACTTAGACGATGTTGATTTTATTGGAGATGATGAATATGAGCGAATATCAAAACGAATCATACCTCAAGTTGACGATGTCCTAATTTCGTGCTCAGGGACTATCGGCAGAGTTACAAGAGTCAAACAACACTTCAAGTTTCAATTAGTGAGGAGCGTTGCATTAATAAGGCCAATAACCGCAATTGTAGATCCGACATACTTGGAATACAGCTTTGATACAAATTTAATAAAAGGGCAAATAGACCGAGCTGTAAATCAATCGTCCCAAGCAAATTTATTCCAGGGGAAAATAAAAAAATTATCAATTCCCCTTCCGCCAATTCATCTTCAACAGCAGTTCGCCCATTTTGTCGAAAGAGTCGAATTGATGCGCCAAAACCAAGCCCAATCCGCCCAGGAACTCGACGACCTATTCAACGCCTTGATGCAGAAAGCCTTCACTGGAGATCTCACAACATGAAACTGGAGCCCGAGCTAAAATCGAAGATAGACACCCTCTGGGATCGGTTCTGGAGCGGCGGGCTATCGAACCCGCTTTCGTCGATCGAACAGATGTCTTACCTCATTTTCATGAAGCGACTTGAGGACATGGACGTCGCCGAAGAGAATCGGGCACTGGCCAAGGGGCAGACTTACAAGTCGGTCTTTGGAGGGCACGAAGATTGCAGGTGGTCGGATTGGAAGCACCTTTCGGCCACAAAGATGCTGCCCCACGTAAGAGACGAGGTCTTTCCCTTCATCAAAGGAATTCACGACGGCGAAAAGACCCGCTTTTCTGAACAGATGAAAGACGCGGTATTCATCATCCCAAAACCTTCGCTCCTCCAGGAAGCCGTCGCAATCATCGACGATCTGAACATAACTTCACGGCACGAAGATGCACAAGGGGACATCTACGAGTACCTCTTAAGCGAGCTCAAAACCGCGGGCAAGAACGGCCAGTTCAGAACCCCAAGGCACATAATCAGGATGATCGTGGAATTGACTGACCCCGACATCGGCGACAGAATATGCGATCCTGCCTGCGGCACGGCTGGGTTTCTGGTCAACGCCTACGAGCACATAATCCGGAAATACACGAGCCCCGAGTTGATCCAGGAGGACGAAGAAGGGGAGTTTCACAAGTTCCACAATCTCATAGGCGATCGGATAACCGAACAGAAGTACTGGGACCTGCTCTGGAACGAGACCTTCTACGGCTTTGATTTCGACTCTACCATGGCGAGGATTTCCCTGATGAACATGATCCTGCATGGGATCAAAGCGCCTCAGATCAGGCAGATGGACACCCTCTCCAAAGGGTTTGAGGAACATGAAAAGTACACGGTGGTGTTGGCAAATCCACCTTTTAAGGGCAGCATAGACAAGACCGACATAAACGATCGCCTGACAGTTGGCACCACCAAGACCGAGATCCTCTTTGTCGAGAGGATGATAAACTTGCTCCAGGTCGGCGCGGAAGGTGCGGAGTGATCGTTCCAGATGGTGTCCTCTTCGGAAGCTCAAGGGCTCACAAGAAGCTCAGAAAGATGCTCCTTGAAGGCTGCCAGCTCGAAGGCGTAATATCCATGCCCTTGGGAGTTTTCAGGCCTTATGCAGGAGTTTCCACTGCGGTGATCGTTTTCACAAAGGGCGGCAAGACCGAGCAGGTTTGGTTCTACGATATGATCGCGGATGGCTATTCTCTCGACGACAAAAGAAACTTAATCGACGGGAGGGGCGAGATTCCAGATATCGTCGAGCGGTTCAGAAAACGGCACGAAGAAATGCCTCTCGATCGGAAGGGAAAGTGCTTTTTCGTGCCCTTGAGCGAGATCGAAGAGAACGGGTACGATCTTTCGATATCCAGGTACAAGGAGATCGAGTACGAAGAGGTCGAGTATGAGAAGCCCGAGGTCATCTTGGACGAGATCGAAGCGCTGGAAGACAGGATAAAGTCCAACATTGCCGAGCTGAGGACACTTCTGGATAATTGAGAGTTTGAAGTTTGAAGTTTTAGGTCTCAGGTATCTTCAAGCTTGTTCTTCTCAGACCAAATGAGAATCAAGTAGACGAAGATCGTCATCGCCACAGCTATCACAAACCAGGCTGAACAGAGGTCGACGAGCGCGTTTTTGACCCCGATTATTTCCAGGAGGACAAACATTCCTGGAACTCCATATACCACTGATCCGAAGACAAGCTTCGCTACGGACGCTGATTTCACCAAATCACCCACACCCAAATTTTTATAATATAGTTTTGTCTAATTGACTTTTGACTATATTTTCTGCGCAGGTCAAGAAAATCGAAACAAGTCGAGATCGATCGAAGCTGTTTGATTTATTTTAACGCGCATGAGACGATTCTGGGAGGGCCCCCACCATTCCCGATCGTGATTTTAGGATGTGAGTCGACCTTTTGATAGATAAAACTTCCCCTCTGATGCTGATTATCAATTTGGCGAAGGTTGCTCTTTAGGGCATGTTCCAAAGAGAGACAAAGTCTTGCCAAGCGAGGAATTGAGATAGAAATATATACATTCCGTCTGAAGCTTATCACTGATATCATTTAGGGAGGCCGTTATTTTGGTTCAGGTTCAGGAAGAGAAACGCGAAGGGAGGGGAGAAGAAAAGTGCATATTTTGCGAAATCGTAAAGGGTAACGCCAAAGCTCATTGCATTTATGAAGATGACTTATGCATGGGAATATTGGACGTCAATCCCTTCTCGCAAGGGCATTGCCTCATGATCCCAAAAAGGCACGTTCCTTGGTGGCACGATCTGACCGAAGAGGAAACCGAGAGCATCTTCAAAGGAGCAAGAGAAGTCTCCCACAAGATCATGAAGGTTTTCGAGCCCGATTTCGTGGCCGTGTACATAAGAGGCAGAAGGATACCTCACACTCACATATTTCTGGTACCCACATACGAAGGCGACGTTCTGGACCGGTTCTTCAACTCCCTTGAAGGTTTCCAAGAATCTGTGGGAGATCTTGCCCGGCTCAGAGACGAGGAAGACAAGGAAAAGGTCGCAGAAAAGCTGAGGTCAGTTTAACTTGCGGGAGCCTCTGTGATGCAAGTTCTGGTGATGAATCAGGAAGCCCCGCCCTTTAGGGATGGGGGGGTAGTTCACGTTTCGTCCAAAGTCGACCTGAAGTCGGCTTTGAGTGGGTCAAGGACGAGTGGGCGAAAACGTATATGCGCCCTTGCGGCAAGGGCACCCTCCGGACGCAAGTTTCCCACCCACCTTCTTATTGACGAAAACACTCGATCGGCGTTCTTTCCAGATCTACCTCGGCGAAGTATAACCTTGAGTCGAATCAACTGCCATCGGTACCATCCGGCAAAACCTTTTAACTTGCGGGAGCGGAGGGGGCAGAGCGGGAAGTCCCCGGTCTTTAGGCCAGTCTCGTTAACTCTTAGAGTTAACGGGAGTTAGCGACGATAAGTCGCTAACCGGATGAAAGCGGCGCCCACCCCCGTGTTTCTGGCCATCGATAACGGTTTAAGGCAATAATGATATACACTAATTTCGGTAACACCTATGAAATACAAGCTCGACAGGACAGCACACTCCGTGTTTCATCGCGAGTACTGGGCTTTGAGTTAGCCTCGACGTTCTAATGAACTTGTGTAGAATCCCAAATGGAGATGAGCGAAGTGATTATCAGCTACAAGTATCGCGTCTATCCCGACAGGGGTGCAGAGCGCAAGTTAGGCGAAGCTTTGGATACTTGTAGGTGGCTCTACAACCGCCTTCTCGAAGAGATCTCGAAATCCAAGGAGAATGGCGTCCAACTTAAGATATACGATACTCAGAATATGATACCTTCTCTAAAACTGGAGAAACCTGATCTAAGGAACGTATATTCTAAGGTTCTACAGATGGTGAATTATACTATCTGGTCCAACATCAAAGGGCTTTACGCCCTAAAAGAGAACGGTCAAAAGGTTGGCAAGCTCAGATTCAAGGGCAAGGGTTGGTATAAGACTCTGAACTATAACCAGCCTGGATTCAAGATAGATCAAGATCACTCAATTCTGAAACTTTCCAAGATTGGTAACGTCAAGATCAAACTACACCGACCGATCGATGGAAAGATCAAAGGAGTAATCATCAAGAAGTCCGGTAATAAGTGGTATGCAATAGTTCAGGTCGAACAGGAACCAGAACAACAGATATCAAGCATAAAACCTGTTGGAATCGATTTAGGTCTAAAAGCTTTTGCAGTGGACAGCGCAGGTTATGTAATAGAGAACCCAAGGTTTGCGGAAAAGTCATCTGATAAACTAAAGAAGATTCAAAAAAAGTTATCAAGAGCAAAGAAAGGTTCTAACAACAGAAGAAAGATTGTTGCCAAGTTGGGTAAGGCATATGAAAAAATCAACAACCAGAGAAACGACTTCTTGCATAAACTGTCTCGATTATACGTGGATGATTATGACACGATCTGTGTGGAAGATCTTGATGTGAAGGGATTGAAGGAAAAAGGCAATTGCAAAGGATTATAGTCAAGAACCGATTAGATGAAACTAATCAGTTCTCGCCAGAATAGTGCTTAACGATACGAATAGGCCAAATCTCAAACTCTTACGAGTTAGAGATTTGTCTGAAAGGTATCGTTAAACACTATACATCGGAACATCCATGATGCGTCTTGGTCCAAGTTCTTGTTCATGCTCACCTACAAGGCTGAGAGTGCTGGTAAGAAGCTGATCAAGGTTGATCCAAGAGGTACGTCTCAGAAGTGTTCTTGCTGTGGAAGTATTGTGAAAAAAGACCTATCCGACAGAACTCACGAATGTCCTTTCTGTGGATTCGTTTGTGATAGAAATTACAACGCTTCAAGAAACATACTCATCTCGGGGATGGGACTGCCCTTAGAGCCTGCCGAGCCAGAACCTCTACATCGCATCTCTGTGATGCAAGTTCTGGTGATGAATCAGGAAGCCCCGCCCTTTAGGGTGGGGTAGTTCACCGAATTGGAAACCACTGATAACCTGAGTGGGACGTATGCAACGTACAACTCTGGGGTTAATGTTCATCCTTGCCTTGATCACATTTGTTCTTATTTGCCCTGCTCTGGGAGAGGCGCCAGGCTATTGGCTCAGCAAGGGCGATCAATTTTTTGAGAATGAGTCCTACGATTTGGCTGCAAAATGCTACGACAAAGGACTCGAACAAGATCCTTGTAACGGATGGGCCTGGAACAGATTGGGTCGAATCAGCTACGAACAAGGCGAATACCAAGAAGCAATAACGTTCTATGACAAAGCACTGAAAGCAGATTCCAACGAAGAAGCTTACTGGTACAACAGAGCCCTTTCTTTCCACAAACTAGGAATGTACGAAGACGCCATCGAATCTTACAACACAACAATCGAGAATGATATACTCTATGCAGGAGCATGGTACGGAAAAGCCCTGGCATTGAGCGAGCTTGGACGAGACACGGAAGCCGCGTCCTGCTACATCATGGTCGTCGAGATAGATCCACACTACGGAGAAGCACTACCCTGGAAATGCCAGGCGCTTTATGAACAGGGCCAATACGAAGAAACCGCCCAATGTTGTAACGAAATCCTAGAAACAAAACCAGAAGATGTATGGGCTTTGACCCTCAAGGGGCTCGCCTTGTACGGATCTGGAAAATACAACGAGTCGATAGAATCTTACGATCATGCCCTCGGCCTCAATGAATCCAAAAGCGATGCACTATACGGAAAAGCCCTCGCATTATACGAAACTGGCCAGTACGAAGACGCTCTTGAGTGCTACAACGAGATCACAAAGACTGACCCCTCAGACAAGAACATCTGGTACGGAAAGGCTCTTGCTTTCTACAAGCTGGGCCAATACGAGGAAGCAACGGAGTGCTATCACAGGGCCATGAAGATAGATCCACTCTACAAAGAAGCCTGGTACGGAAAAGCCCTTGCACTATACAAAAGCGGTCAGTACAACGACTCCATCGAGCATTACGAGAATGCACTCGATATAGACCCAACATATGAAGATGCATGGTACGGAAAAGCCCTCGTCTTGTACGAAACTGGCAGATACAAAGACGCTCTTGAGTGCTATGAAAAAGCCATCGAAACAGATCCCGAAAACAAAGATGCATGGCTTGGAAAAGCTTCGGCCTTCCAGGCCCTGGGACAAAACGAAGAAGTAAATCTGGCACTCTCACGGACTGCCGATCTGTGATCACGTTCTGTACAAAACAAGACTAAAACCCAAAGCAACGAACAAAACGAAAAAGAAGGGACGCGAGAAAAGAACTTCCGCGCCCAGTAGATCGCAAGAGGCCCCATTTACCCGATCACGATCATCTTCCTTGCAGTGGTAAAGCCAGATGGGTGGTAAACCTCAGTTGACCAGGCATCGTCCAGCTTATTAAGCTCCTGGTCATTGCGACTAAGACTCAGATCTTCAAGATGAAGACTCGATGGCTTTTGCTTCATTATGAATTTGACAGGACTAAACTTCAACGAAACCGTCTGATCACCTTCAGCCAAATCCACAGCCACCTCGACGTTATCGATCTCAAACCCATCATCATCTGCCAATCGAGCAGAGACAACATAGAGACCTGGCTCATAAACCGACACACCAACATCTATCTCGATCTTGCTCGCCTTAACTCCAGCCGTTTGATCGACGAAACTGCCTGAAAACTGGGCAGACACCGACTGGAAATCCTGTGGACACTTGTGTACCAACACATCATCTTCACGCCGATCAATTATGTCACCACCCTCGTTGTAGAGGATGAGATTTTCCAGCTTCAAAGGTCCACATTCGCCCTTCTTCCAGATCTCAGCGCCATCAACACAGATCTCAATCGACCCGTCACCATCAAGAGTTCCGGTGCTGCTCATCCATTTTATGGCAGTGCCGTTTCCATCGACCAAACTTCCTTCGACCCTGTAATCACCTGGGACGGTTACCTCGATTCCCACATCGATACAGAGCCGCTCAAATAGACCATCACCATCTTTGTCCAACAGATCGGCTCTGGCATCGCCAGTCAAAGCGGCTCCTGCCACCGTGAAGGTGATGGGAATCGAGAACGATTCGTTCTGAGCCTGGATCCGTATATATCCCTCAACGCCTTTGCCAGAAGCATCATCTGGAACTTTGAGGGTAGCATTAATCGAACAGTTAGACCCGCTTTCGAGCTTGGAAGGTCCCACAGCCGAAACCCAAGACCAACTCTCTTGAGTGTAGAGAATCTCCAAAAGCTCAAAGGGTTGACTTGCACCCTGCACGTTGAACCCATAAACCCAGACGCGCCAGGTGCCAGGCACAGGATTGGACGCGCCCACATCTTCAGAGCCCACGCCACCACCATAAGATACGTCTACAGGCCTTCCGCTGGGATTGAAGAGGATAAGTGCCAACTGGGTATCGTCATCGTCCCAGTTCAACTTGACACTGAGTCGGGTCGCGTTTTGTGTCACCTCGATCGGAAGAGGCCAGACCATTTTGTCATTAATCACGTCCTCATGCTGCTCGGTTCTCACACCTTCCACCACTCCCTCGTAGTTGACGCCTCGAAGGGCTGGCCCGTCGTTTTCCAATCTGAACTGAGACACTTTGACTTCGCCGGGTTCCACTGTGCCCAAAGACCACCTTTCAGGTTTGCTCTCAAAGAGAGATCGCTCAAAAGAGAGACAGTACTCTGCTTCTTGAGTCGCGTTCTTTGGATGGACTGCAACAAGCCACCTTCCAGAAGCGGGGCTAGCTTGGGAAAATTTCTTGAAAGAATCCACAGGCTCTGCAGGATAATGTTCGCTCGTTGGAGAGAGCATGAAAAGGTCCAAGTCTGCATCGCCTTCCCAATTCAGAACAGATCTGATGTCATCAGTGCCCGAAGGGACATCGACGTAATAGTAATCCCACTCATTTATGTCGAGCTTGCCGGATTCAGTGCCACGTCCCTCGAAGATCTCGACTGGATCGGCCACTTCAACGCTTAATGGTACTGAGAGCATGAGCGTTCCACTTTCAGATATCTCGATGAATCCTTCATAAATGCCAGGCGATGCACCTTGCGGAATGTTGATCGAAACTCCAAAGATAGTCTGAGCGTTAGCCAAAATCGTTCGTGGCAGGGGTTGGACGTTGGCAAAATCAGAAACGGGACCGACTGCCTTTGTGGTAACGTTCTTTAGCTCTTTATCCGTGAAGAAAAGGAACCTTGTGCTCCAGTCAGCGTCACCCGGGGCCAATGAGTATATCTTCTTTTGCGATCTATCTGCCCCGGTATCGAGGCTACCGTAAATCGCGCTGTCGCCGACGATCTGAACGTCACCGTAGACCCATCTTCCTGCAGACCAGTGGTCAGGCATAACGCCACAAAGATGAGACTCGTTCACAAGAGCGAGCGAACGAGGAGCGTTCAGGATTCCAGCGCCTTGATAATAAGACTCGTATTCCTCACCCAAGCTGTTGTTTAGCTTGATTGCGCCTTTTGTCATTGCGGCCTTGACCCCAGCAGGGGTAAGATCAGGATTTGCCTGAAGGAGAAGCGCAGCCAACCCTGCAGCGACCGGTGTTGCAAGGCTAGTTCCAGAAGAGCCCACGTAATATGAGTCGATCCTGCCATCGACCTCTACATCTGGCGGCACCGTGGTGATCACGTTAACACCAGGAGCCATCACGGTGGGCTTTATCCTTCCGTCCCTCAATGGACCAGTTCCGCTGAACATGGCCACTTTGTTGTCACAATCGGTTGCGCCAACTGTGATGACCTTTACGCCGTCACCGGGCGATTCCACACAACCAAGACAGACTGATGACGCGACGAGCATCAAGAGAAGAAGCCTTTCGTCCAGGTTTCCTGCGGCCACACAGACCACCGCGCCAGAGTCGACAGCGTTATCTGATGCCATCGATATGGGCGGATTTGTTTCGCCAAGGTTGAGCCCGCCAAGGCTCATGCTCAGAACGTCGGCATCATTGTCCAGAGCCCATTCGATGCCGGCAATTATGTCTGAGATCTGACCGCCGCCACTGCTGTCGATCACCCTCACGTTGAGGAGGCTTGCCCCTGGGGCCACGCCTTTGTACTTGCCGCCGGAAGCTGCCCCAGATCCGGCTATTATGCCAGCTACGGCAGTTCCGTGGCCCAAAAGATCGTCGGCAGTCCTCTCGTAATCGACGAAGTTCTTCTCGCCTATGACTTTTCCTGCCAAATCGGGGTGGTTTTTATCGATCCCAGAGTCCAGAATAGCAACCACAACACCGCTGCCGTCTATTCCTTCGTCCCAAAGGCTCACAACGTCTAGCCTCTTTGCAGAGCAGATGGTCCTGTTATCTTCGGATAGATTCACAGGCTGAGCGATCTCAACGGTGCCATCTAGGTATACGGCTGCGATAGACGGATCATCGGCTAGATCTTGGATGACAGACGAGCTTGCCGACCCTGCCATGCCGTTGATCAGGCTGTAAGAGCATTTTAGATCGAAGTTCTCAATCTCTTTGCGATCGTGTTCTCTGAATATCACTATTACCGGAACATTCTCTTCGCCCATGTCGAGCTGGTTTTCGACTGCCAAGTCCACAAAAGGAACCTGGCGAGATGCGGTGTCCGCATCTATCTGAAAAGCTGAGACTGTGGCAGGGATTGGGGCTGAGACTGTGGCAAAAACAGATGAAGTTGCCACGAGCACCATTCCTGCGATCAGAATCAGCTTAAATATTATGCCATTCATAAATTGCGACCACTCCCGCTATGGCAAATGGCCATTCAACGCGGCCAAAACGTCATTGAGCCAAAGTTGGTAGATAATGCTAAGTCAACTTACCACCCCCCGAAGAGGGTGGCTTGTAGCTGTCTTTCGACGCTACGATTGGCTGGTTGACGGCAGCCTGCTACGATCAGATCTACTGAAGGTAGCGATGTTCCTGGATGCATTCAAATCCGTATCGATCTGGAAACCACAGTTTTTACATTTGAAGATCTTGCCCTTGCGATTATTTTTGTGCTTGAACCCACATCTGGAGCATGTCTGCGAAGTGTACTTTGGACCTATGGCGATCACTTGTTTTCCTACCGCAGCAGCCTTATATCCCACGAAACTTCGTAGTTTGGCGAAACTCCATTTGCCCAGTTTCCGGTTGAATCTTCGGTCTTTGTTGTTCTCGTCCCTAATGCTGGTTAGATCTTCCAGGACGATCACGTCACATGGTTTTGGAACTATCCAGTTAGCGATCTGATGATTTGTGTCCATCTGAAACCGTCTCTCTCGACCCGAAAGCGTTTGGAGCGTTCTTTTCGCGGACCGAGTGCCCTTGGACTGAAGCTTTGATCTCAAATACTGGTACTTACCCTTTATTGCTTTTACAGAGCCAGACTTACAAAATGTGTTGTCACTACAAACCGCGATGTTGTTGATTCCAAGATCTACACCAAGCCTCTTGTCTCCGATTGTTAACTCTGGATCTGGTTGTTCTACTTGAACATTGAGATAGCAAGAATGTTTGGCTATCTTGAGCTGGGCGTTCTTGACGTTCCAGGTTGCGTACTTCTTGTAGTACTCCGGCAGTCGAAAATCGTATTGCATTCTTCCAAATGCGGTCGTAAGTTTACAGTACCTGGATTCCAAGAATACTTTCATGGTCCTAACGTCAAATCGTACCGCTCCGAGTGTTTTCTTGAATGGTTTTGTCTTGAACTTGAGTCTCATTAGCATATCGCCTGCTTGGTCCCTTGCGGTCTGGAGAAGTGCGGAAGGGTGCGTAGGATACTTCACTCGGAGGTCTTTGTATGTGGCTCGGTTAAGCCTCTGGTCTTGTTATAGTCATGTGCCCCGCAAAACCGTAGTCTATGACGTCCTGGCAGGCAACGTTCCATATCTTCGCTGTCTGGACAAGTTCGTTAGACCTGTCTAGCTTTATCTTCAATGTGCGGTACATGTTATTAAGTACACAAGAACGTTATTGGATATATGGTTTTTGCTTTCATCCTGTTAGCGACTTATCGTCGCTAACTCCCGTTAACTCTAAGAGTTAACGAGACCGGCCTGAAGACAGGGGTCTTCCCGCTTTAGCCCTCTTTCGCACCCTAGAGATAAATCTGTGGTCCCTCGATTCACGACGAACGCAGCAGGATGCCCGCGACTTTAGTTGTGGGAGGAATGCGTCCATGTGCATATGTCCCCTGCCTCTTTGAACCGAAGATCATTTGAGGCTGAAAGAATCACTGGTGATATAATGACAGAACAGGTGTTAACCGTTCGGTGTAAGCTTAAACCCTCTGAGAAGCACGTAGAGGCCATCGAGGAAACTTTGAAAGCTTTTGCAGATGCTTGTACATGGATCAATCAGAACGTTGATCCCAAAATCAGGGGTAAAATTCGGATTCAACACCTGATCTACCAGGACGTAAGGGCGAAGTACGGTTTGTCTTCCAATTTGACTATCCGAGCTATAGCCAGAGTAGCCGCCAACCGTAAGACTGCCGGTGAGAACAAGATCGAAGGGTTCCAGCCTACCAGTATCGACTACGATCAGAGGATCTTCCAGTACCGTGAAGCCGATGAACAGGTGAGCTTAACCCTATTGCATGGCAGGGAGCGAATACCCCTTGATATCGGAAACTATCAGAGGAACCTGTTGAAAGGCCGGAAACCCACATTAGCAACGTTGGTAACGGAACGATCTGGTTATTATATGAACATCCAAGTCAAGTCTGAAGGTGCAAAGAACATTGCTGATCTTGAGGCTGTTGTAAATCAGCCTGGAGGTCCAGAGTGGTTCTGCTTAATCGAGGCAGAAAAAGTTCCAGGACTACAGAAAGCCACTCTCTTCAGAGGGGGGTAGTTTACCGATGACATTCAGCTGGCTGATCGCCAACGTCCTCTGGTTGAGCCTGGCGCTTCTGATGGCCTCGTCTCTAACGAGCAGGAGGTCCTTATCAGGGGCAGGATGGTTTCTCTTTGGGATGCATTGGCTAAAGCAGCCTTCACATTACCTGATGATTGGGGATTACTTCAACGTGGGGCTTTCCATCCTCGCAGCCCTTTTTTCCCTCTACATGTCCTGGATCATCCTGGCTAAAGGCTGCAGTTCGCCTTCTTGTGACTGGGCAAGTCTAGCCGTGGCGATAGGCGGGGTTCTCTACTTTCCCTTTGCCCAGCTCACGCCTTTGGGAGATTGGTTGATCAGCCAGACGGCTCACCTCACGGCGATGATTCTAGAAGGGTTCAGCGTTCCGATACTTGTGAACGGGGCAAACACCATGTCGCTGAACGGTCACACTGTTCAGATCATATTGGCCTGTACTGCGATCGAAAGTATGGCACTATTTGCAGGTGTGATCATCGCAGTTAAGGCCCCAACGCAAAGAAAGCTGATGGCGTTCATGGTCTCTGTCCCGACAATATACATGCTAAATCTATTTAGAAACGTCTTCGTCGTCTTGGCCTATGGGAACCAGTGGTTTGGGCCTGACAGTTTTTATCTGGCTCACAACGTGGTGGCAAAGGCAGGATCTACGGTGGCGCTTTTTTTAATAGCGTATGGGGTGTTTGCGCTCCTTCCCGAAATGTTGGATGTAATCGACGAGCTGGCACGCGTAATCAGGCGACCTGGCGGTGAAGAGACGTGAAGTTAGCCAGGAATTCTGCTATTTGGGTTGGAGTGCCTTTTTCGATCGCCCTTCTCCTAGCCGTTTTAAGTATCTGGTCGTTATCGATTGCAGCGTTGGCACTCACGTTTTTTATGGCTTTTTTCCATAGGGATCCTGAGCGCGTGCCACCGGGCGAAGGGATGGTGTCTCCAGCCGACGGATTGGTGGTAGATATTTCGCCTGAAAAGGTGGCTATATTCATGAACCATTACAACGTTCACGTCAACAGAGCGCCGCTTGAAGGAAGGGTAATGCAAATTGAGCATGTCGACGGCGGGCATCTTCCGGCTTTCTTCAGGTCCTCGTCACAAAACGAGCAAAACCTGATAACAATCGACACGCCAGACGGAGAAATGGTGGTCCATCAGATCACGGGCGCTTTCGTGAGGAGGATTGTATGCTACCTCGAGCCTGGAAGCTTTGTCAAGAGGGGTGAGAGGATCGGGATGATAAGGTTTGGAAGCAGGGTAGAGTTCACCTTGCCAGCAGGATATAGTTTAAGTGTCAGGAAAGGGGAACGGGTCAAGGCAGGGGAGACGGTGATTGCGGTGAAGACGACATGAAAGGCATTTTCCATATGGTTCGAGCACCGGATGTGGTCTCTCTCCTGAACGCTTTTTTGGGGTTCAGCTCGATTCTGATGGCGTTTCAGGCCAAGTTTTCCATCTCAGTGGCTCTGATATTTCTGGCAGCAGCGGCCGATGGTCTGGACGGGTTTTTGGCGAGAAGGGGCGAGAAGGGACCACTGGGCTTGAACTTGGATTCTCTTGCGGATGCCGTGTCTTTTGGAGCTGCTCCCGCAGTTTTGGCTTGGGTTCGTTTCGGGGAGTTTTTCTGGCCGATTGGCGGGCTATATTTGGGGTGTGGTCTTCTCAGGTTGGCCAGGTTCAACACCATGCCAAAACAGGAAGGGATACCGGAGAGGGTCTTTGAGGGGATGCCCATACCAGCAGCCGGGATGATCGTTGTGGTGAGCGTTCTTCTGGATTTGGCGTACCTCTCTTTAGTTCTTATGTTTGTGGTCTCTATTTTGATGATAAGCAGCGTTCCTTATCCCAAGTGCAGAGATCTGAAATTTGTTCCCTTCGCCTTGGTAGTAGCACTGGCGGCCCTGGTCTTGGGATTTCAAGAGGCAGGTCATATGTCAGTCATCTTAGTCTTTTTAGTATTAGTGGCGTATCTGATTTATCCACCGGTGATCGATTTATGCCGAACAAGAAGGAGATAGCCGCTTTCGAAGCGGGGATTAAACTTGGCGCGATGTACCACCAGTTTGTGGGCGCGCCCGTCAGCATCGAGACTGCAAAGAGCCTGGAGAAAGCCATTGCAAAGAGCATATCTCTTCAGCCTTACGTTGCGAGTGTCGAGGTAAGGATAGATCGAGATATGGTAAAAGAGAACTGTTATGGCTATGGGGAGCTTGAAGGCAGGATGATCCAAGCCCAAGTCGAGATATCTTATCAAGGAGAGGTCATCAAAGCGAGATTGGAATACGATCCTGAAAAAGACTATCCGCTGATGCGGCTCCTTGACTGATCTGGTTCGAAAAAAAGTGTGGGGCGCAAAACGTGCCCTTCGGGCGCCAGTTTTCCTGCCCACCCATTATGTCACACTTCACGCACTTCTTCTAAAAAAGCAAGACGAGTTTTGAATTCAGGCGCCCAGTGATTGTAATTTTTCCTCTAGAGAGATGCCATCAAACTCATCTTGGACCACAATACAACACACCTACGCATTATAGTCGAGAACCAATTAGATGAGACTAATTGGTTTTCACCAGAATAGTGCTTAACGATACGATTAGGCCAAAATGTCGAATTCTATGAGTTCAACAGTTGTCTGAAAGGCATCGTTAAACACTATATTATCAAGAGTATCCATAGTGCATCAGATATCAAATTGTTGAAATTCTGGTTATATCTATAATTTTTGATCATATTGTGCGCGTTTCTTAAATACGATGCACCATATTAAGGGACTTGGGGTATTTGAAATGAAAAGGATAGTTATTGTAATACTGGTCATAACGGTAATGGCCCTCTTTTGTGGAGGGACTGTGGCAGACGCCAATGGCGACGAAAACTACAACGACCACAGCGAAGAAGTCAGCCAAGGACCCGGTGAAGCTCCTGACGAGGGTATGGCAAGAGAAGAACTGCGGACAAGGTTCAAGGACAGTTAAACTGACCTTGCTCCATCACCAACCTTTTTTATGTGGAGCAGACGCCACAATTTCCCGTTTTCGTCAAGGCAGCAGAGATTTTGGATTTATAGTCGAGAACCGATTAGATATGACTAATCGGTTCTCGAAAGATTAGTGCTTAACGATACGATTAGGCCAAATCTCAAACCCTTACAAGTTAGAGATTTGGCCTAATCGTATCGTCAAGCACTATAACGATCAAGACGATCAACTTTCATGCAGTCCCACGATGGAACGGGACAATAGCCTCAACTAATGTAGAACCGCATAGGAGTGTATGAATTTGAAAAGTTTGAAAGGAACCAGAACAGAAAAGAATCTCCTGACCGCTTTTTCGGGAGAATCTCAGGCGAGAAACCGCTACAACTTCTTTGCCTCAAAGGCCAAGAAAGAAGGCTACGAACAGATCTCAGGCATATTCACGGAGACTGCTGAAAACGAGAAGGAACACGCAAAGAGGCTCTTTAAGTTTCTTGAGGGCGGAGACGTAGAGATTACAGCAGCGTTTCCTGCGGGCGTTATTGGCGAGACAAAAGAGAACCTCAAAGCGGCGGCAGCTGGTGAAAACCACGAGTATACCCAGATGTACCCCGAGTTTGCAGACATAGCGGATGAAGAGGGATTTGGCGAGATTGCATTGGTGATGAGATCAATCGCATTGGCCGAAGAGCAACATGAGAAAAGGTACCTTGCACTTCTCAAGAACATCGAAAACGGGACTGTCTTCAAGCGTGACAACGTTGTCAAGTGGAAGTGCCGAAACTGCGGCTATGTTCACGAAGGCACAGAAGCGCCAGACGAATGTCCTGCCTGCGCCCATCCAAAAGAGTACTTCGAGCTGCTTGCCGAAAACTATTAGCGATAAAATATAGGCAGGAATAAATCAGACGAAATGGACGAGCACGAGATAGGATCATAAAGGGCGGCGCAAATGCGCCCATCCACCCCTTGTACAGACGATCTATCGTCTCATATTTTCTGTATGCATTTTTTGAAGCCAACTTGTCCCAAAAAGAAGGAGCGCGCTAACTACCATCCCAAGAAGAGGCCATTTATCTCCAAAAACAAGTGCAGTTCCGCCACCTCCAACCAAGGCCACAAGAGCGCCACTTGAGGTCAGATCCAATCGATCTTTGTAAAAGCCAGCGAGGACTGGCACTATCAATCCTCCTGCAAATACAGTGTAGGCCGAAAGAAGCGTTGCAATGATCTCTGGCATCCGAATGGCCGAGAGAAGAGCAAGAAAACCTATCAAAAAAGTTCCAAGCTTCGATGCTTTCATCAGACCAGAACGGCTTGATCCCGGACGCGCCGCCTTGTATAGATCCAAAGTGAAAATCGACGAGGCAGTAAGAAGAGTCGTATCAGCAGAAGACATTAGGGCAGACAAAAGGGCCAAGGCCACGATCCCCTGACCCAAAGGCGACAAAGTTTGCGTCATCAGGGCAGGAAGAGCCTGCTCGGCTTCGATCCCAGGAAACAAGGCCTGGGCACATAAACCCAGGGAAGTTATGCCAAAAGCCAGCGGGATCAATATGAAGGCGGCCAGAAGAGAGGATCGTCTGGCAGCCTTTGGATCTTGAGCAGAGAAAAGCCGAGAATAGATGTCTGGCCCCACAAGATAAGTCGACCCGACAACGAGGACCAAGCCCAAAACTTCAGACCCGCTCTTGGCAGGCGCGGTCGGAAAGCTCTGACCACTCAAAATCCCAAGGCCAACCAGTTCAAAAGATCGAAAGAGGATGAGTGTTAGCCCCAAAACCAAGATGAAGAGCTGAATAATATCTGTCCTGACGATGGCACGCTGACCACCAAAGCCTGTGTAAAAGACGAATACTGCGGCAGATCCGATCATGAAGGCCACCTGGTCCGATCCAAATAGAGCGCCCAAGAGCTTTCCAGAGGCCACTATCTGGGCTGCAATTATGCCGACCCAGGAAACTAATATGAGAACTGAAGCCGCTAACCTCACTCTTTTGTCATACTGAGAGCCGATGAGTTCCGGCAGAGTATAGCAGCCTGTGGCTCTCACCTTCTCTGCAAAAACGAAGGAGAGGACAAAAAGCCCCAAGACCCCAGAAAGCATCCACCAGGCCCCGGTCATTCCTTCTGAAAAGCCAAGGCCTGCCATCCCCAAGGTGGAAGATGCCCCAAGGATTGTAGCACAGAGGGTGGCTGTGAGGACGAAGGGACGAAGGCTTCTTCCTGCCAGATAGAAGCTCTCAGGATCGAAGACGCGCCTGGTGCCAAACGCGCCCACCAGGACCAACACCAAGAGATAAGCTGCGAGCATGAAGGCGATCGGGTCCATAGCTGTCAACCTTTTAGGGCAATGAAGTTGACAAGGTATAAGGTTTGCGCAAGGTGTCGAGATCGGCCGGAATTGCAAAGGTATCGTCAAGCACTATCGATCACATTTTCCGGTTCCGGAATCAATTCCACCGTTAGCCCTTCATTGTCCACCTTCGTCGATATGGCGATCTCAAGCCCCATCGGCTCGACTAGCCTTGAGCTCTCGTCTTCGCCTTTCTCGGTGATGATTGCAATCGAAGGCCCCACCGAGCTCATGCCCACAAACTCAAGACCACTCTCTCTTAGATTGCTCATGTAGTAGTAGATTTCAAAGCTGTGATGCTCCACCTCGGCGCGTTTTGATCCCCGGAACTCTACCTCCCAGACGACGTCCCCGATCTTCTTCAAATCATCCCGCTCTATAGCCGGAATCAGGTCCATCAAGATAAAATGTAACTACTCAGCCCTTGACCACAAAATTTATTATGGTTAACGATATATTAATTCCTCGCAGTGATTGCAAATAATACAACGAATGGAGGGTTCAATGGACTTACCTACCGAGGATGAAATTCTTGAGGCACATCATCAAGGAGGAAAGGCAATCATCCAACTATTTGCCCGCACCTTCCAAGGCGTTCAAGAAATGCAAGCAGAATTACAAGCCGTAAAAGCAGAATTACAGGCCCTGAAAGGTCAGCTAAACAAAAACAGTAAAAACAGCAGCAAGCCACCATCTAGCGATGGGCTCAAGAAGCCACGTACTAAAAGTTTGAGGAAGAAAGGTCGCAAG
>Ga0208771_1000235_pt1 | contig 35750 bp, 22 predicted proteins | sample AntAceMetag02UKX_FD_184775 | JGI IMG/M metagenome (GOLD analysis project Ga0208771, IMG submission 184775) | Saline lake microbial communities from Ace Lake, Antarctica - Antarctic Ace Lake Metagenome 02UKX (SPAdes) (version 2) | ecosystem: Environmental > Aquatic > Non-marine Saline and... | reverse complement strand
GATAGCCCAGTCTAAAAATTTTAAGAAAATTACTCCATTTGTTCAATGGCGTCAAAATTGTGTAATGACAGCTGGTTTGATTCGAATGGGATTGAAAATCTTTTTTCGGCACTTTGGCTTTTGCGAGCTGTGGAACCCAAAGTCCAAAAAATTAATTTTACCGATCAAGGGCGAAAATTTCATTATGGAATTTGCAAATTTTGGCTCAAAAATCCGTGAATTCAACAGGTGAGCTACGCCTTGGAAATTCTAAACTTTAGTTATATTAATAAATAGGGCAAAAAGAATTAACAACAATGTAATGAAAGTCGCTAGCGTTTTAAACATATTTTTCCTTTTTTTATTGATGGCATATTTTTTTAATAATTAAATCATCAGAATTTATAGTCAGGATAAATAGAGAATTTGAAAACCACCCACATCATTTAAGTTGTGTGTGGCTGTGAAAAAAAATCATCGTAATAATAACATTTTTTTAATAGTGACAAATTCTCCGGCTTTCAATTGATACAGATAAACACCACTGGCAAGCGCATTGCCATTTTCATCATTTCCCTGCCACTTTATTTTATGAGTTCCAGCCGTTTGAAAATTTTTAATTATCGTGGATATTTTTTGTCCTTGCATATTGAAGATAGAAATTTCTACATTTGAGGCATCTGGTAATTGATATTCAATTTTAGTTTCAGGATTAAACGGGTTGGGATAATTTTGAGAAAGTGAAAAATGCTCCGGGCTATTTGGTGATGTTGCATCTTCAACATCCGTCGATCCTTTAATAGCATTTGAAAATTCAGATGTGTTTCCCTCAGCATCCGTAGCTGTTGCTGTGAAGAAAAATTCTGGTGGAAATTCTTCCCCTGACCAGCTAAAATTTCCCGAAGCATCTGCTGTAACGGTACCTAAAAAGATGGCGCCCTGATATTGCTCATCCGCAAAAATTTCTACCGTCGAGTTTGGCAAAGCTGTACCGGTAACTGAGTTTAATGTCGCATGGGTTAAAACCGGTGCTGGCAGTTCATTGTTTCCACCATTGTAGTTACTTATCCCTGCCCAACCATTCCGAAAAATAAAATTGCGCGTTATCGTGTTATGGATTGACTGGTCTCCGTATATTCTCACACCATATACTTTATTATAAGCAATGGTATTTCCACTAATATAGTTATCTGATGAAATGCCGACGTCTATGCCACACCCAGCATTTCCAAGATTTATTTCCGGTGCCTCCAGGTTGCAACCAATGGAATTATGGGAGATGGTATTGCGAGTTCCTCTCAAAATCATGATACCATCAGACGATCTATTCCCACCGATGAAGTTATCCACAACCTCATTACTATCGCAATCTATCAAATAAATCCCATTATACGCATTTCCCAATGTATCGGTTTTTGTCCTATTCAATCCAATAATATTGCCCGATATTAAATTATTTGAAGCGCCAGGCATATATATACCGTACCCTTTATTTCCGGATATGATACTGGGTATTGTATCTGATGGACTGATATGGAATCTCCGGGTACAATTTAAATAAATGCCAGCCCCGCCATTTGATGCCGGGGCAAGACCATCATACGAAACACCTATGTAGCATCCGGAAATCCTTCCGGTTTCAATAGACGAAACCATTATCCCAATTCCTTGAAAATTGTTTATAATAAGCTCCAAAATTTCGACCCCTGGCGCCCGAATGTAAAGACCGTTACTATTATTACCCGCGTTGCTGCCATCAATTTCTATTTCCGGGCCGTCAGGATTGGTGTCCTCTCCCATGAATGCCTTTTGAGAAGTTCCGTCAATAATCAGATTTGAATCCAGAATAGCGGGCAAAGGAGACTCTGGATAAATTGTCCAAACTCCTGATGTGTTATTATAATTGGCATCAATTTGAGGAATGTTAAAAATAATCGTATCTGCACCTGCTTGTGAATCAGCCCTTTCCAGAGCCCAGCGCAGTGATCCCTGTCCTGAATCGTTCGTATTGGTAACAACAATACCCGTGACCGATCCCCCCGAAACCACAACTTCACCGTCATTTACAGAATTGACATTCAACGATTGCCCGTTAACATCACTCACCTGCACATTCTGTAAATCTATCACTGAATTACCGGCTGCCAGAGCAGTAAACTCAATTTTAGCCAACACTCCGCCGCCGCTTGGTCCAGCGCCAGTGCCAAAGCTTGCACCACCAAAAGTTATTTTTCCCGGATTGGTGTTATTGTTAATTTCTGGTCCAAGTGGGAGTGGCGTCCTGCCCGTACTTGCAAGCAGATCTCCAATAGTTGCGGTTTTTGCCTGTACAATGTCAGTGTCGTAAAAAACATCAAATTGAAATCCACCCAAATTATTGATATTTTTTATGGTGATGTTTAATGAAACAGTTTCGTTGATTTCTGTAGTAGTTGATTGCGGATCGACGCCCACGATAAGATTTTGTGCCTTCAGCGCGCTAAAAACAGAAAAAATAAATAATAAAAAAATTAAATATTTCCCATGAAATTTCATTTCAACCTCCATCGTTTTTTAATACCAACTGTTAGACGCTTTGAAAGCGCCTAACAGTTATTTGAATTTGACCAAAGATCACTTCAAAAGTAACATTTTACGAGACGTTTTGAAATCACCTGCCGTAAGTGTATACACATAAATACCGGACGGGACTTTTTCACCTAACCCATTTTTTGCGTCCCATTTAATGGTGTAAGCGCCCGGGGATTTATTCTCGTTTATAAGTTGACGTACCAACTGACCCTGCATGTTGTAAACAAAAAGACTAACGTATGTCTGAGCTTTCTGAACTTCCGGCAGCTCAAAACTGATGTAAGTTTCCGGATTAAACGGATTGGGATAATTTTGTGATAAGGTAAAGCTATTTGGTAATTGAGCCAGGTTTTGCAAATTTGTGAATTCGTTATTCACTGAACTTATTCTTAACGTTTGACCATGTGAATTTACCAGCTTGAAATTTTCAAATGCTAAACCATTGGCAAAATCCATTCCCGGTTGCAGCGCAACTCTGGCTAAAATTCCGCTACCCGAGACACCGCCATTTTGTCCCAGACTGAAACCACCAACAGTGATTTTTTTTCCGGTTTCAGTCCGATTCGGTCCCAAACCAAATACTTCGTTGCCGCTGCTCTTCAGGAATTCGCCCAAAGTGATGTTGGGTGATAGCCCTGAGGCATCTTTGAGAAAAACATCAAATTGAAAACCAGCCAGATCAGTAACATTTTCCGCCTGGACGATGAGATAATTTTTACTTGAAGATGCTGTTCTTTCAGGAAAAATCCGCAGCGAAACAGATTGCTCGTCGGTCATTTTTCCCAAATCATTTTCCTGTTCATTGAAAATTGCCAGCAATGAATTGGGTGGAATCGCTTTATTCCACCACGAAGCTACCAACTGCACGTCAATAATATCAACATCGCCGTCGCCTTCACCATTGTTGTCCACGTCGTAAATGGGATCGTAATTAGCATCGCCAGTTTGGGTGTTCCAGTGAGCTGCCACGAGCTGCACATCAATAATGTCAATATCGTTGTCGCCATCAATGTCTGCCCAGAATCGAGATGTTACATTTATCTCGCCGTCTTCTTCGCTTACAGGAATTTGTGTGCCCTGTGTATTGCTGACTTTCACATTTTTGAGATCCAATGTTGATTTTCCTTCGTTTTGAGGCGTCCAGATCATTTTTGCTAAAACTCCGCTTCCACTGGCACCAGCTTGTGTCCCGAGACTGGCAGCACCATAAACGATTGATCCTGCTGTATTATCAATTATCGGACCAACTGGAATTGCGGACCTGCCCGTACTGCCCAAAAAATCTCCTAAAATTACATCAGACAACTGGGCGATTTGAACGATAGTTCCATCATAAAAAATTTCAAATTCAAAGCTTCCCAGATCATTAACACTATCGATTACAACATCAATTGTATCAGGATGACCAATTCTCATGTGGCTCACCGAAGGCACGAATTTGACAACAGGACCACTTGATGGTAACATGATCGCAAAATCAGACAAATGATTTACTTCACCGCAGATGATATTTGCGTTAGTATCAAGGGAAATTGTAATATCGTCCCATTGTGCGCTAGTCTCATTATAAACATGAAGTCTGAGCAATTTTTCCTGACCCAACGTCATCCCTGTATCATCATATTTAATACATATTTTAATCTTACCAGAATAATTTGCAGTAGAATTAATTTTATAAATAACAGGTGAATTTGCCGGAATAATAGTAAAGCCATTTGGTGGAGGCGGACTAGTACTTGAAGTAGTCATTGTTGTATTTCCTAAGCCATCAACCTTTTCAAATGTGATATCAACACCGCCACCTAAATCAACATTTACATTATTACCTGGCTGTGTATTATCTGGCGAAGATATAGTAAATGGAACATTGCTGACATCAAAAGGAGTACCATCTGCCACATCTGAAATTTTGACCAAACAATTTGTTGATGGATTATTAGGAACAACCCAGGGATATGTTCCGCTATTAGATGTACTACCAATAATAGAACTATAATTGACACCTGAATTAGTAGAATATTCTATTTTTACCGGACTTGTAAAATTCTGGTTTGTCCATGTAATATTATGAGACGATCCTACCAGCCAGTTTTCCCCGCCATTGGGACTGGTTACAGTTATTTTTTGTACAGGCGCTGTGATAGTAAAAACAGCGTCACTGACATCAACGACGTATGTATTTCCGGGCATTGTTACTGAAACTCGAACAAGACATTGAGTTGAAGGAGAATTTGCTACTTCCCATGAAAAAGATTCTGATGGCTCATTATTTGTATGGTAACCGATAGGATTATATGAAGCGCCATTGTTAGTTGAATATTCCAACGATACATCATTATCGGGAATATTTACACTGGTCCAGGTAATATTATGGGTAGAACCAGCCAACCATGATTCACCACCATTAGGACTGGTAATTTTTAAAGAATAAGAGCCGGTAGTTTCTAAAATATTACCATAAATATCAAAATCCTTGGAACTGAAATTACGCTTATCTTCCCAAACAACCAAAGCATTTGGTTTTTTTGAGCTAACTGCTATTGCCGGTTGATAAGGATCTTCATTTCCACTAATGGCAGAAAGAATTACATTATCCGGAACGGAAGCGTTGCTAAAATCGTCGTACCCCATAGAATTGCCACGAATATGGTTAACCTGTGTATCATTTTGAGGATCAGGCCCAGGTGTTTCCCGCCAGGCTACCATAAATTTTTTTGCAACGTAATTATATTCTACCACCGGGTTCCAGGTTTCGGCATAACTGGAATAAGCCCAATGAGACCATATTTTTGAAATGGGAAAAGTTTCAGTAGAAACACCTTCTGTTGTGAGATAATCAATTTTAACTGCATCTACAACTCCACACCAGATTCCTGTCCATTGGACACCTTGCCAGGTCATATTATTATCCCGGTCTGCCCAAACCACTAAAAATACCGGCTCCCCTTCCCAATAACCAAAAGCTACATCCCAGCCTTCCGATATACCGATCTTTGATTGTTGAAATGGAATCCAGGGATAGGTAGCTCCTGATTGTGGATTAGTTAAGGTGACCATGACTTTACCATCACTATCTAACATCATGTTACTGCTGGGCCCATAATAAACAACAAGATAACGTCCTTGCGGAGTTTCAGAAGATATTACCGGCGCATAAGCAATTGAATATTCGATTGCGTCAGTACAAGTTCCATAAGTAGGGTAGGAGTTATAAATTGTTTGTGTGGCGTTTAATGGCTGCCCATCAGCACCAATTTTTCGAGAATATAAGTGAGTATAACAAAAACCGGAATTCCAACTAGGAATTTTTTCTTCTCCAATTACCAGATAATTCCCTGCCTTCGAATTATAAAGAATAGTCGGATTTTTTGCATGTCCAATTAATTGAACCGTACCCCCAATCTTTGCCCCGGTAGATGTTAACAGCTGCCCATAAATAGTCAAATCAGGGGCGATTCCAGTGACAAATGCAACCAAATACTGATTTTTTTGTGAATTATAAACAACTGAAGGAAGACTCTCCGCATAATCTGAGATTGTGAAGACAGTACCTACTTGCCCATATTCATTGACTCTCTTTGCTAAAAGTCTTTTCATTTGACTTGAATATGATTCCAGCCAAATTACTAAATATTCGTTGTTGGTAGAATTATAAGCAACATCACAACCATAATCTTTAGTACTGCCTTGATAAATTGGGAAATCAGCAAAAGCAGGAAAAGTTAGCAGCACGATTAAAAATAAAACTAAAATAACGGAAAAATTTTTCATGGCGGATCTCCTATTTTTATAATTTGTGGATAATAATTATACAGCAGTCTCAAATTTTGCTGAAACTACTTTTTATTTTACTTCATAATAACTGTCGTATTAAAAATGAGGAGGTTCCATTTTTTTATTAAAAATATTGATTGTACTGATTTGAGAAGTGGAGTTAATTTAAAATATATTTGGAATGAAAAAAAGGGCTTCAATTTAGATATATGAAGTAAGAGCATTACAAACCAGGTTTCTTAAAGAAACCTGGTTTGTTCAAATAACATTAAAATTCAAAATTTAAGTAGTGAATCTTTAATCAGGAAATCAATTACTCTCTCCGATCAAAATAAACGGCGCCCAAAAAAACGGGTGATGATAAAGTTTTCTTTCTGATTGCAACATCTGTAGTTTCGCAAGCTGAAGCGCTTCGGCTTTATTTTTTTCTTTAATTAACTGCTCATAAAAATTTTTCATAAAACCTGCCGTGGAACGGTCGTTTATATTCCACAGGCTGACAACAACTGAAGGTGCACCAGCGTACATAAAAGCCCTGGTCAGACCAACGATGCCTTCGCCTTTTCGGAGTTTGCCAAGTCCTGTTTTGCAAGCTGACAACACAACTAAATCTGTATCCAATTTCAAATTAAAAATCTCATTCACTTGTAAGAATCCGTCTTCACTGGAGTTTTCATTTAGAGAGAGTACAATTCCTGATCTGCTGGGTATTTTTTGCTCAATTATGCCATGAGTTGCAAAATGAATGTATTTAAATTTTTCCAGGGATTCATTTTTTACTACTTCCTCTTTTGCATCCTCCCCGAGATAGATTGCCTTTTTATCCGCAGGAAATAAACATCCAATCTCCATTACTTCGGTTCCTGAAAAAGGAAGCCTTTTAAATTGAAATCCCCTTTGTTCGTAAAGTCCTCTAACAGTTATTTCTTCTTCATCAATTTTTTTGTCTTGCGACAAACTATCTTCATCAGCCTGTTCTTCCCCCCTTGTAGCGGCGATTTCCTGAACACTGCCAAAATGAGGATCTCCGAACGCTAACAATTGCATTTTTTTCTGCTGTGATTTTTCTTTTCCTTCCCGGAGATAATAAAGCACCGATGATGAAGGCGCTGTCGAAATTGCAAAATTTTTTATCAAGTAAAAAGGCTGTTCCTTGTTTTCTACTTTTTTAGTGATCAGCGTCTCAAAAGGCAGGTAAAAAAGTATGCCATCGGGAATAACAATTAGATGAGATTTGTTTGCAAACGTACCAGCAATGGGGGCAAGCAGCTTATTATAAAGCTCAAAACCAGGAGCATAGTGTCTGGACAATGGATTAGTCAGGCTGACAGGTTTGGATATTGTTTTAAGGTAATCTTCAACATCCTTTTCAATTTCACTTTTTTTAGGAAGCGGATGAAGAAAAGATTTTTCCCTGGTTATTACCCAGACACAAGAATTTTCTTCCCCTAAAAAAAATTCCACCAGAGCAGTGTTTTTATCAACTATTTTTTCCTGAACCTGATCCAAGTCATAAGGTTCGGGATAGACCAGGTTGGAATACTTAACATTGCTTCTTCTAATTTCTCTTTTAAAAGCTTCTTGTTTTTCTTCGACCTGTTTTAAGTCCGCAGTGAGTTTCTCCCAATCCTGCTCCGAGAGATTGATATCTCGAAGCTGTGTTTGAATATAGGAGATTTCTCTGAAAACATTCCTTTCCTGCTGTTTAAATTTCTGATCGACTCCTTTGCTGACATCTGCACGAGCTTCTGCTAACAGGTCTAAAAACGCTCGTGCCTTTGCTCTTTCTGCGAATTGAAACGCTTGGCGGTCGTAACCTTTCAAAAGATGTCGTTGGTGAAGTTTCGCCAAAAGACAAATCATTTTTTCATAAACATCAATTTTTCGCTCGAGAAAACCAACCTTGAAATCTTCTGTTGATAAAACACTGCGAGCTTTCTCAAGTTCATCTATTGCTGCCTGGTAAAAATTAAGAGATTTTTGATATTGTTTCTGCTTTTCGTAAGCTGATGCCATTCCCGTATTTGACAACCAGAGTAATCTACTCTCTTTAATTCTATTGCCAATTGTAAACGCCTGTTGATAATAGTTTAATGCTGTTTTATAGTTTTCTAAAAGATAATTTAAATCACCCAAATTGACAAGCTGATTGCCTTCACCGGATTTAAATTTAATCTCTCTGGCAAGGGCTAATGACTGATTAAGCAATTTTGCAGCTTTGTCATAGTTTCCCATATCATAATAAAGATTTCCCATATTTCCGAGATAATTAACCTCTAACTTACGATTTTTTATCTCCCTGACAATGTCCACTGCACGTTGGTAGTATTTTATGGCTTTTTGAAAATCTCCCAAAATGTGATACGTTACACCAATATTGTCAAGATGTCTGCTTTCTTCACTTTTATTGTCGGTATCCTGAGCGACTTTTAATGCTTTATTGTAAAATTCTAATGCTTTTAAATCATCTCCCAATTGATGGAATATAATGGCAATATTTCCAAGGCAATAACTTTCTCCGAATTTATCCTCAATATCTCTGGCAATAATTAAAGATTTTTCAAAGCAATCAAGCGCCTGGGTAAATTTACCTAAATTCCACAAAGCAAGTCCCATTGTATTTGAATATCTCTCCTGTCCCCATTTATGTCCTATTTCTGAAGCAATTTCAAATGCCCTTTTGCTGTAATCAAACGCCATGGAATAATTACCAAGACTATAATGGCTTACACCGATACTCCAAAGAGTCAGCCCTTCGAGATATTCATCCCCAACTTCAGTTATAATCGGAAGTGATTTATGATAATATTCAAGGGCTTTTGAATATTCATCCATTTCTACATAAACTGAGCCAATGTTTCTGTAGAACAAACCGACTCGTCTTTTATCACCAATCGCTTTAGCTTCTACTAACGCCTGTTCGAAATATTTCAACGCCTCTGAATATTTTCTTGTGTCACGATAAATAACACCTAGGTTACCAAGATTTTTTGCTTGCTCCTGCTTATTGCCTATTTCTCGAGCCAGCCTTAAAGCGTTATTGCAATATTTTGAAGCATTGTCGTAATTTGACAAATTGAAATTTGCAAGACCAATATTACCTGAAAATGTACATTTAAATTCCAGATCATTATTAGCTTCCGCCAACTCCAATCCAGCCAGACTTATTTGTAAGCAATCCTTATATCTACTCGTGAAAAAATAGATTACAGCTTTCATATAATAGGCATCCAATAAATCATTTTTTAATTTTATGGCTCTGTCAAAATTTGATAATCCTTCATCCCAATTTTTTTTGACCTGGTGGAAATATCCTAAACCATAAAAAGTGGCTGCATTGTTTGGATTAGTTTTGATGAGGTTGTTTAGATATTCTTCTGCTTCATTTAGCTTGTTCAATTTTTTGTATGCATCCACCAAATTTCGGAAGACAGAGGCATTCTGTGGAAACAATTGAATAGCTTTTTTATATTTTTCCAAGGCTAATTTAAAATCTTTTTTATCCCTGAAAATCAGCCCCATACCATAATAAACAAAAGGATTGTCCGGAGTTCTATTTAATAATTCCTGAAAGTATTGGCTTGCTTTGTCCAATTCATTTTTTTCTTTGTAAACGGCAACAAGTTTGATATACGCGCCTGGAAAATTAGGATTCTTATCTATTATTTCTTTAAACTGTGTTATTGCCTCATCGTGCTTATTCTCTCCAATTAAGCGCAATCCCTTCACGTACATTTCATTGATTTTTTGATTTCTCGATGTTTCTTGAGCAAATAGAGAAAGCGTGGTGAAAAACAGGATCAGCAGAAATAATAATAGTAGCCCGAGCATGAAATAGAAATTTACTTTTTTTATCATTATATTTAGCTCCAGATTAATTCAACAAGTTATAATAATTCAACTAACTTTTTTATAAGCTATAAATTATAATAATAATATTTGTGATATTCAACAAATAAAATAGATTTTTTTTATAGAGGTCGCGTAGGGTAATTTGATTTTTTTTTAAAATTCCAATTATCTGTTGCAGTTTTTATGCAGTTTTATTTTGAGCAAATTTAAAACCAGGCTCAATTTTTTACTACCTTAAATGAAAAAACAAAATCATTTTGTACTTGATTGTTTGTTAAATTAAACTCATCAATAATAAGCGAATAAGTTCCTTCTATAAAAAATTCGCGATAACAGATGAGCAAAAATGTCCCATACTCATCCATACTTTTAATATCATTTTTTTGCCAAACTAATTTTTTATGTGCATCAAAAATATTTGCATCATATCTAATGTTTTCATTTGTTAAAATAGGAATATTGAATGACAGGGAAAATACTTCCGTTTGTGATGAGATATTAATTTCATTTTCTTTTGTTACTTCAGCGCGAGTATTAAATTGAATGAGCTCATAATTTCTTTGAGCGATACTGGGTGCCAGCGTTTTTTCTGATTTAAAGATTCCCAAATAGGCGGGGTAAAGCAGCAATAGAATTAGAATGTAGGCAAGGGCTGGTCTATTTATTAATATTGAAAAAATATCACTCAACTTCTGTGCAACTTTCTCAAAAGCGCTGAACTCCTGAGGGGGATTCAAGGATTGATTTACTTTGTCCAGTAACATCAACTCCCTTTTGCAATCTGAGCAAAATTGAAGATGATTTTCTATTTGTGATAAGTCATTTTTGTTTAGCTCATGTTTCGCTTCTGCATATAGAACTAATTGCTCTGGGAGAACATGTTCTGAGAATAAGTCTTCCTTGTTCTCTTTGAGAGAGTTTGCAAGTTTTCTTATTTCAATTAAATCCGCCTCACATTTCGGGCAATTAGAAAGATGTTTTTTTACTTTTTCTTTGTTTTCGTTTGAAAGGTTGTCCGTGATATACCAGGGCAATAGTTCAGCAATTTTTTTATTTGTGCACTTCATCAGTAATCACCATTTGAAAGATGTAATTTTGCTAACAATACTTTTCAATATAACTGTCGAGCAAAAAGTAAATTGGTTCCATTATTCCCAATTTTTTTTTCGCAACTGAATTGCTTTTTCAATACAGCGTGATACTCTTGATTTAACAGTTCCCTCAGCAATATTTAATTCTGAACTTATTTTTTTATAGGATAATTTTTCAACAAAAACTAACTGAAGAGTTTTGCGACACTTTTCCGTCAACTCAAGCAATATTTGTCGTAATATTTGCTTATGTTCTTTCTGAATAACTGACATGAAATTATTTTTGTTATCCTCAATATCAATTGACTCAGCGTTAATTTCTTTAGTACGATATTTTTTCCGCAAGTAATCAATGCAAGTATATTTAGCTATTCTGCACACGTAGGTTTTTAAGGAAGCAGAATAGTGAAACCTTTTTTGTTTTAAATTAATATAAAGTTTTATCCTGATATCCTGAATAATATCTGCCCAATCGTTATTAAGTCCCCAATATTCATTTTTTACAACAGTATTTATCCAGCCTGAAATTTCAAAAAATTCTCGCTGGTTACCATTTAGATAACCTTCAATGAGTTTTTCGTCATTTTCAAACATTAAATTCCTTTTTAATAATTTATTTTTTGATTTCATTGTCGGCAGATTTTGGATGTTTTGAACACCCTCGCAAAAGCTAAAAACTTTCGCGAAGTTTTTACTAACTATTATTATTGAAGTAAAAGCATTTTTTTTACAGACTCAGACTCACCTACTTTTAATTGATACAAATAAAATCCTCTCATCGAGATAATCTTTTATTTTATCAATCGAAATACGATCCTGCTGCATCGTATCACGCTCACGAATAGTTACGGTTTGATCTTCCAGCGTTTGCGTGTCAACGGTAATGCAGTAGGGAGTTCCTACTTCGTCCATCCTGCGATAGCGCCTGCCAACTGCTCCGCCCTGGTCATAAAATGCCATATAATGAGGTCGGATATCTTCAACTATTTTCTGCGCCATTTCAGGCATACCGTCCCGTTTTACTAACGGGAAAACCGCTGCTTTAATCGGTGCAATTTTGGGAGATAAATGAAGCACAGTCCGTGTGTCTTTTTCTAACTGCTCTTCTTCATAAGCATCTATTAAGCAGGTCAATAAGGTTCGGTCAACTCCGGCAGAAGTTTCAATTATGTAGGGAATGTACCTTTCACGAGTCTCATCATCAAAATAGGACATGTCTTTGCCTGAAGATTCTTTGTGGCGAGTTAAATCAAAATCGGTGCGATTGTGAATACCCTCCAATTCCATTGTGCCAAACGGAAATTCATACTCAATATCAAAGGCTTCTTTTGCATAGTGCGCTAATTCATTCTCGCCATGCTCGTGGAAACGAAGTTTTTGCGTTGTTACACCAATGACATCATACCACTTCATTCGTTCTTGTTTCCAGTACTCAAACCATTCTTTATCTGTGCCGGGTTTTATAAAATACTGCATCTCCATTTGTTCAAATTCACGTGTGCGGAATGTGAAGTTTCCCGGAGTGATTTCATTGCGGAACGCCTTTCCGATTTGTGCAATACCAAAGGGCACTTTTTGCCGCGATGCTTTTTGGACGTTCAGAAAATTAACATAAATCCCCTGGGCTGTTTCCGGTCTCATATAAACAAGCGAACCCTGATCTTCCAACGGCCCCATGTGGGTTTTAAACATCAAATTAAATTGACGTTCTTCTGTCAATTCACCACCGCAGTCGGGACAAACTTTGGCATCTTCGAGTTGATCTGCTCTAAATCGATGTTTACAGACTTTACAATCAACTAATGGATCGGTAAAACCCTCCACATGTCCAGAAGCTTCCCAAACCTGTGGCGCCATTAAAATTGCGGCATCAAGTCCTTCCACATCCCTGCGGAATTGCACCATACTTTTCCACCACATTTCTTTGATGTTTTTCTTTAACTCAATTCCCAGTGGTCCATAATCGTAGCAACTGGCAATACCGCCGTAAATTTCACTCGATTGAAAAATAAATCCTTTTCGTTTGCACAGAGAGACAATCTTTTCCATTAAGTCATTTTTAGGTTTTTTCATTTCTGTTCCTTATCCTTTATCTGGTTACTATAAATGTGTTAACTATAAAAAGATTTTAACCACGAATCCACCGGAAAGAAGGTGTACTTACAGTTCCACGAAATTAACACGATGAAAAAATTAAAATTAAAATTAGCGTAATTTGTGAAACTTTAAGTCCGCAGTCTTTTTGGGGAATTAGCGGTTCCAATTCTTTATTGCATATTGTTTAAATTTGATTTTGAATACTCTTTAAAAATTTCAATGATTTAAAATATTTTGCTTCCTCAATATGACATTGAAGGAATGACAAAAGCAGCGTTTCGCAACTTTCGGGTGAAACACAGTTTAACGTATCAGCATATTTGATTGAAGCAAGTTGTAATTTTTGTAAATATTTAATCGTATCAGCGGGGACGGACATGGACATTGGTCCCGGATTATTACATTCACTGCAGGTAAAACTTCCATTAATTAAAGAAAACCGAACATTATTTTTAAGATCAACTGTTCGGCAAATTTTACAAAAATTAAAATGGGGTTTAAAGCCGCTAATGTGCAAAAATTTCAAAATAAACCAAAAGAAAAAATTAATAGTGTTTCGCTTTGATTTTTCAATTGCTGACAAAACATCAATTAAAATTTGAAACAAATATTTATTCGGCTGTTCCAACTGTGTTCTATTTATTAACTCACAAAAAAATGAACATACAGCATACTTTTCCAGGTTTTCCCTGATTCCCGAAAACGGATGAATAATATCAGCCTGGCTCAAGAGTTGCAATTCACGTGTTTCTTTAAAATAGTAAACTATTGATATATGATTTAACGGCTCCAGAGTTCCATAAAACCGGCTTTTCAATCCCCGTGCGCCTTTGGCAACTACTTTCATTTTACCATATTTTTGGGAATATAGCGTAAGTATTTTGCTTGTTTCCCCCAGGCGTTGAGTTTTTAAGACGACGGCTTGTGTTTTTTGAAGTGACATTGAATGTTGTTATTAAATATAATGTTAGTGAATCCACTAATCGTACTAATTTGAGATACGGCTTTTCAGCCGGCTGCTAACTTCTTTTAAAATGTATTTTCACTTATTTCTGACAAAAAATTAGCAGTAGTGATTGCTGCAATTTTATGGGCTTTAGGATTCCAGTGACCATCACCAACATAGTAAAAATCGCTAATGTTCAGTTTATTTTTTGTGGAATATAATAAATCAATCGTATTAGGAATATACTGAATGACTAAAAGAGCATTTGATAAGCTTGCTTCTTTTTGTAAATCAATTAATACGGAATCAGTTAGTGCCCAGGCATTCTTCATAACATCAGGATCACTCTCGATATTTAATGCATTACTAAACCTTGCTAAAAAAACTGCGTTTAATCGTGTTTCTACAAACCGAAATAAATTAGAATTATTCTTTGACCATCGTCGTACCTGACGTAAGAAATCTATTTTAGAATTATCATTCGTTTTTGTAGATGCGTTTTTTGAATAGAGTTTATAATATTCATTTAGATTATCGATTAAGTCATTACCGCTTGCTATATGATTGGTTACATACATGCCAACTATAATAATATCAGGTTTAAAATATGTAGTACGTTTTAGTAAAGATAGTTGGCTGAATTGACCAGTACCTGGAATTGCAAGGGGATAGACAATTATTTTTTGATTCAAGATAGTGTTTAATTCCTTTGCTAAAACCGAACCAAAAGCTTGATGTGCTTCTACTCCCCAACCAAACATAAAAGAATCTCCAAGCAAAGCAATTTGGAGAGGTGCTTTCTCTATGGCAAATCCAGCCTCAATCCTTTTTCTAAGACCGATGCTATCTAAATTTATCGATACGTTAAACTCACCAGAAATCATTCTTCCTTTGAAAAATGGCTTAAGCCCCATCTCTAAATTTCCAGGATTAATTTGCATGGAAACCATGTCGCCGTTTTTATCAACTACATGTGTGTAAGCTGATTTTAAAATTATTCTTGAAAGACCCTCTAAAAACATTAGAGTAATAGATGTAGATATTATTAATAATCCAATTTTTTGTAATATTTTTTTCATCACAATATTTTCAAATTGTATTTTAAAATATGTTTGTAAATATGGCAGTCTCTAATTTGAATTGAATAAAATATTTTTCGAGCTATTCTGTAAAAAGTTTAATTTTTGTTTTTTTGCAAAAAGTTTAAGCACAGATATAAATATTCTAAATTCACTAAAAAATTCGAATTTATTAATCTCTGGGTCGTTGATAATTATTTAGGCATTATATAAAAATTACTCATATCATTTTTTAAAACATGCTAAAAATGGATCCGCATTGACACAAAGAAAAGCTTTAATTTTCTGTCTTAATTCTTTCGATAACCAGTCTTTTTTCCAATGCATATAAAATCCTTCATTTTCAGTATGAAATAATTTAAAATAATTATTCTCAAACAATTTAATGATGTCTGATTTAAGATAAGTATAAGGATGACCTTGATCGATAATAAATTTTTCCATTAATTTTCTTATAAAATAACCCCAGATATGGTGCGTATTAATTCGTAAATAAACTATTCCGGAAAAATTTAATACAAGATACATTTCAGAGATCGTTTGTTTTGGATTTTCACAATGGTCAAGCACATTATCTATAATTATTAGATCAAAACTATTTTCAGGAAAAGGCAGATCTTCCCCTTTTGCAGTTAAATACACTACTTTTGGATCCCGTAATTTTTTAAATCTTTCTATAGATGCAAACAAATTTTCTAAAGGATCAATACCAAATCTTACTTTTGATTGTAGGCATGATACAATACCCGCGGCACCACTTCCTATTTCTAATATCCTTGTTTTGTCTGTGATTTTAAGATGATCTCTAATATCATGCAATAATTTATTTGCCCAGAGAGAATAATATTCAATTTGATATTCTGGACTTAGACTTGCTTCAAACTTAACCCACCAATTGTGTTCATAATTTTGTGCAATGAGCCATCGATTATTTTGATCTTTCATAGTATTAATCCAACAATAATTTTCAAATCTTAATTATTTAGTTTAGCTGTGATCTGAATTTAAAAAAAATATATGGCGCCAGTGAAGTAAAAAGTAAAACAATAATCCATAACCTGCCAGCCAATAAGTTGTAATCGTTAAACAGCCTGCTCCATGGATGTTCCATTACATAATACCCAAACACAAATTCAAATAATATTGTCAAAACAAACCAGATTAATCCTATTATTAATGCTTGATTAGTTGACTGTATCTTCCATTTTAAGCTTAGCGCCCAGACAAAAAGCCCAAATAAGAAAATACCTGTTAAACAAGAAACCTGGTGCGCTAACAACTCGCTCATATATTTTTTATAGCCGAACTCTCTTATCGTTCCATTCAAAATCCCAATAAATGGCATCAACAGCCAGACTAATGTGTACTTTAATATCATTTTCTTCCTTTGTGATTTAATTGTTTTAATTCATTCCATATATCTGTGTTACATCAGTGTTAATCTGTGGCATTACTCAACTCTCTTTAATCTATTCACACTATTCGACATAGAGCCATAAATTGTAACCGATCACAGGGTATTAATCCATGACAAGTCAGGATTTTGTTCTTTGAAATAAGATGATATCGCTTCCACCAATACATTAAATGTAGAGCGATCATTAAATCGAGCCGTTTGTCTTAACGAGAGAATCCGCTCCACCCACTGATTACCTTTATCAGTTCTTGTGCCTTGACTTCTTTTACGCCAAAGCACACCAAAGCGAAGTGCACACTCGGTTCTGTTATTCGTTGGTTCAACACCAGCAACCTCAAGGAACGTCCACAAGCAATCGATTTCTCTAAGCAAACGTCTGGCAAATATCCCGGCCTCATCCTTTTTGTAACGCCCTATATTATCAAAAATGAGGTCAATAAATCCGGAATAAAAATCATCCCATTGTTTTTCATCGGGAAAATCTTTAGCCATTGAACATAATTTTTGCAACAGTTCTAATGCTTGTTGGCCAAATTGACTGATTTCCTTTTTCGGATGCTCGGAAAGTCCTCTGGCATCTCGGATCAAATGCGCCAAACATGTTTGCCGTAAATTGACCCAATCTGTATAAAGGCGATAGCCATCGCTAATCAAAATTCCCTTCCAATTGGCTATTAACTCTAAAAATGCTTGTTTGGATCGTCGTTGATGCATTTTGAAAAAAGCAACTTTAGAGTTAACCATAGCCCACATATACATTAACTTGCCATGCATTTTCCATATTGTTTCGTCAATGCCATTTATCAAGGACTGGCGAGCAGCCCGTGCAATTGCTTGATAATGTGGCTCAATAGCTGCGGAGACACGATCAATAGCTTTCTGTATCGCTCCGAGACTTATTGGAAACTTCAGAAAATCCTGACAAATCATTTGTACTGATGTACGGCTATTTCCCTGCATACCAGCCAATTCGCCAATAAAAGCAGAAAGACGCTGCCCATACCCTGTTGGGTGTTCTTTGGGAATAGTTGCTCTGACTGTTGCGCCACAATCAGTACAGATACCTTTATATAAAATAAAATGGGTGACATCCATTTTTATTTCTGGCAACTCTATTTCCTGGTGAGTATAAAAGGGCTTTTGATTGATAATCTGTTTACAACCACAGCGGCATTCATCAGGTTTAACTGGCACTATATTGGTTGGCTCCATTAATTGCTGTCTATGACCTTTATGACCTTTTTTAGCGCCGGCTTTACCTTTTTTAATAGTGTCAGTATTATTTTTTTTAGTTTCGCCCTTATCTTCTTTCTTTTTATAGGGACTATCAGATGAAGGTGGTTTACTGGAATTCGATGAGTTTTTATTCAGTTGAATTTCAATTTTATATATACGTTGTTCAAGCTGCTCATTTTTTTCTGTCAGCTCAACAACCATTTTTTCTAATTTTTTGTACTCTTTTTTTACAGAATCTGGTGTAGCAGCCCAATCATCTTCTGTAAAATTTCTTTGACTATGTAGTGTTTTTTTTGTCATGGTATCATCCTCAAGGTGTGCCTTACACTTGATGGATTAAGTAATGGATAAATGTAAATATCCTTGATAATACCATGATAATAATAATTCATCCCGCTGCGACCTTTGCCTTTGGTCTGTCCAAGATATATCCAGTTGGCAGCTTTGTAGCTTGCTCCTGTAAAGCGTTGTGTTTCGACAAAGGTTTCCAGCATCACTGGACGAAAATTGTAATAATAAAGCCAATCGGAAGGGACTATTTGGGCGCTTAAACTTAAAAGTTTAGATGCCAGGTTTTTCACCTTTACCCATGGCAGAATAAGAAATCGAACATTATTGATAATTAAATGAAGGTTTGTTTCTCGCTGCTCTTGCGTCCATCCGATCCATTGGTCTCTGGCTGTTAACTTCAAAACACTATCAGCAAAAGCAAAACAACCGATGAGTTGATTGGCAATATAAATTAAATACTTTAGGTGGCGACCGACTGTGATTTTACAACCTTTGTAGTGATAATTTTCTACAAGGTAATTCCATAATTGCCGTTCTGATGCATCCTGGACCAGTTTAAATACTGGTTTTTCAAAATCACTTACAGTGCCAACTAAATCTGATGATGGTTGACTAAAATTTATTGATTTAATTGATATAGATTGCTTGTTGAATTCATATTGACCTTTTGGAAGTTTTATTAAATTTTTATTTGATAATCGTAACAGAACATCTCTACATGCTCGGTCTTTTAAATTACCATTGGGTTGTCGCCAATTCAATTTTTCACTTATAATAAGCGACAGTTTGCGCCGGCTTAATGCAGGATTCTCTGATATTGTTTTGTTAATTAAAGCCAAACCGCTTGCAGTAAATTCTCGTCCACGAATTATCATTTCTATCTCTGTAATCTAAAGGATTTATTCTTTTTTTTATCTACAGAGATAATATAAGCATTTTATTTGTTAGGCGCAAGCGAAAAATCTTAAAATATCAAAAAAATTATACCCTGTGATCGGTTACCCTTTTTCATTCCAAACTCCATCATTGTTAGTACGTTGCACCCTGAACAGATATTCTCCGGGATCAATATTGGTGTAACTCGCATATCGTCTTTTACCACTATAAATCCAATCGTTGTCCACACCTTCTAACATATAAGCATATTGATTTTTATTTGGATTGGTGTAATCTAAAGCAGCAAATTCGAAGGAGAAAAAATTCTGTTTATAAGTCAACTTAATTTTTTCAATTGATGTAATTGATTTATTTAATTTAAGGGATTTGTTAAACACCCGAAAGTCTGTAAATACGACCGGCGCAACATACGAATTTTCTTTAATGCTGTCCGGATAAAAAGCAATAAAACCACGTCCCCCACTAAAAAATATCTCACCGCTGTTACTTTTAAAGTGCGATTCGGAATAATGTATACCTTCCAAAATACCGTCATTGCCATTATAGTTCTTAAAAGTTTTAGATTGCGGATCGAACCTTGAAATACCCTTTATCGTGCTCAGCCAGAGATAACCATTATCGTCTTCAACAATGCTGCATATGGTATTGTTGTTAAGGCCATCTTTCTCGGTAAAATGATTAAATTTCTCTTTTTCAACATCAAATTTATTTAGTCCTCCTCCAAATGTACCAATCCATAATACATTATTTTTATCCTGTGAGCCTGCACAAATCGAGTAGATAAAATTATGAGTTATACTATTCGAATCGGCAGGATTATGTGTAAAGTGTTCAAAGACATTTTTATCAGTATAGAATTTATTTAATCCATCTGCTGTTCCAATCCAAAGAATGTTAGAGCTATCATGCGGCGATTGGTAAATGACGTTAACTCGATAATGACTGAGGCTGCCTGGATTGGTGGGATCATGTTCATATCGAGTAAATATTTCATTTTTGCGATCGAAATAATTTAATCCTTTAAAAGTGGCTATCCATAATTTTCCTGAATTATCTTCAAAAATTTTATAAACAAGATTACTACTAATGCTGTTCGAATCGCTCGGATCGTGTGTGAAATGTTCGAAGTGTGTAATTTCATTATCAGATTTTTCGTCTTCAACTATTTTAAGGCGGTCGAGCCCCCCACCATAACATGCAATCCATAAGGTTTTATCAACATAATGAAAGTCCTCATAAATGGAATAGACTTGATTGTAACTCAGCGAATTCTTATTTTTAGGATCGTGTTTATAATGGGTTATTTTTTCATTAGTCCTGTCGAATCTGTATAATCCATATTCAGTCCCAAACCACACCATACGATCTCTATCTTCGAATATTGAAAATATTCCCCTTAATTCCTTGAATTTCGCATTTTTCGATACACCTTCATAAGCAGCAAACTTCTTGCGCTCATTCGATAATTTATCGACTCCTCCATTTATAGTTCCAAACCACAGGACTCCATTCCTATCTTCACAGATAGAAAAAATAAAATCACTGCTTATGCTATTTATGTCAGAGGGATCATGTTTGTAACGCCGGAATATTTCATTCTTATCATTAAAACTGTTTAGTCCTCCCCGAGTCCCAATCCATAAAATGCCTTTACCATCTCTATAAATAGTTACCACACCATTATCGCTTAGACTATTTTTATTAGTAGGATCGTGTACATAGCGAATAAATTTCTCAGTTTTTTTATCAAACTTATTGAGGCCCCCTAATGTACCAATCCAGAGTATATCACCGTTACCAAAGGGATCTTCGTAAACATATCTCACACGATCAAAACTGATGCTATTTGGATTTGCCGGATCATATTGATAATGGGTAAATTTTTCGTTATTAATATCAAACTTATCAAGTCCTCTCTCATCTGTACTAATCCAAAGAATATTAGATTTATCTAAATATAGATGCCAAATTCGGTTATCACTGAGACTATTGGAATCATAAGGTTCATGTTGGTAATGCGTGAACTCAAACTTTTCTTCGTTAGTATTAGGATCTTTTTTTATGACAAGTTTGTCCAAACCATTCCACGTTCCCAACCAAAGTGTTCCGGAACTATCTTCACAAATTCCAAAAACGACGTAAGCATTTATTTTGTTCGGATTATCGGGATCATGCTTGAAGTAGGTAAATTTTTCAGTTGTGGGATCGAATCTGTTCAGCCCACCATAAACTGTGCCGATCCAAATATGACCCAAGCGATCTTCATATAATTCAGAACACCAACTCGAAGAAATGCAATTCGAATCCAACGGACTGTATTTATATTCTTTAATGGAGTAACCATCATATCGACATAAACCATCATTCGTTGCAAACCACATGAATCCTCTACGGTCTTGCATTACGTGGTACACGACATTTGATGACAAACCATTCTTAGTAGTAATGTGCTCAAATTTGATATCGCGAGGTTGTGAATGTGTGACGCCAACTAAAATTAATAAAAATAAAAGGATGAGAATTTTCAATGTCAACACTTGTTTCATGAGCTTGGATTTTTTATAATTCATATTCCCACGAACTCGTCTATTTCATGTATGGTAACAATGTTGGGATGATTCAAAGCTGCAGCAGCTTTTGCTTCCCGTTTAAATCTTTCGATGGCTTCAATATCTTTTGAAAAATGTGTGGGAAGGAACTTAAGTGGACCTGGCGTTCTAACATTACAACTTCAGCAAGATAGACTTCGCCCATGCCGCCCTGACCAAGTTTTTCCAGAATTTTGTAATGTGAGATGGTTTTATTGATCATACCAAACTTATATTTAATTGAATAATAAATAGTATTCTCAAACATAAAATTATAGTACGTATCAGCTCAGATGTGCAATTGTGGAATAGGTAGAAACAGTTCAGCAAGAATGTTTAGTTATAAAATAATAAAATTCTGCAAAGAATCAAGATATTTTTAAAAAATATTGCACTACTAAAAAACAGGGACAGCTAAAGCGTCCCCCATGGGACGCTCACCCTATCTTATCCATCATGGTTTATCTACCACCTAACCGACATTTTCTGTCTACCACTTAAGTTCAAATATATCTTATTTCTATCCCAATTTTTATAATTATCAAATTTCAAGTGGTCAAAAAGGTTACATTTTAGTGTAAAAAATGATGCGATTTTATATGCTTTTTATGCATAAACTAAGGATTTTCAAGGGCAACCATATTCCCCAGCAGAGGACAATCTTATTCCCCACCTGCAAAAGTGATTTAGCGTTAATGTAAACAACGATAAAATTAAAGTCAAGCGTTTTGAAACTTTGGCACAAATTTTTTTCGATATGATTCACCTTTGATAACAATCTGATGTGAATGATGAGCTAACCGATCTAAAATAGCATTCGCCATCAGTGGGTCGGGGAAGATGGCTGACCAATCGATAATGGCTCGATTGCTGGTCAAAATAATTGATTTGACAGCATAGCGAGCATCGACAATAGCATATAAATATTCGGCTGACTGTTGGTCGATTTTTTTAAAGCCGAAGTCATCAATTACTAACAAATCAATTTTGATAAGTTTTTTGATGAGTTGAGATAGTTTATTTTTCAATTTGTAAGTATGTGTCAATAATTCTTTATCGAGTCGATTCGACGAGTAACAAATTGCTATTTAGTATCATATTTTTGAAATTAGTATCAAAAATTTGATACTCTCAACACAATAAGTTCGGAGTTCAGCCTTCAGGCTGAAAACAGTGAGCAGATACTTAGACAGAAAATTCAAGCTAAAGCTTGAACTCCAAACATTAGAAAACTTACCACAATAAAAGCAACAGTTTGACTATCTGTCTTATCTCCTGTCTCACCTTCTTGAAAACAACTTACCCCGCTACCTGTACCAAGCCATATTTTATCCGAAGGAAAAACGACAAACAAAAAATTTTTAATTTATTGAAAAAAATCTGAAATTATGTTACTTTGATATTAACTTACTATTCTTAAAATCACTGAATAATCTTTGTGCCTTCGTGTCTTTTTGGCAAAATTTTTTATTAGTTGCTGCTAATTGCCTGTTATCAAATGAAGTATCTTTCCTTTCTAACAGGTACCATAAGAAAAATCCGCTTTCCTTTATAAATTATTTGCATTTGTTACTTATTTTTATTAATTTAATTCTACTAAATAAAAAATGGACAGCAGATGAAAATATATTATTTTTCTGATACAAATTGGAAAAAGCATTTTAATATTACAACATCTAAAATTGCTGATGTATTGACACAGATTTCTTTGGGTACAAATACAGAGGGACTCATATTAGCTCTGTATCTAACCAATAATAATTCAGGCAGCGGCGGCGTTGCTTATGTCCGGAATTGGCTATCTCAAAATAGATTTATCAGTCATCGCGGCACATGGAGTTTTACAAGAAATTTTCCAATTCCTCACAATTTGCCGGAAAAATATAAATTGATTCGTCTTCAATTCGGAGCAAACTATTTACAATATCCGCTGCGTCAGCAAGATCGATATGGCTGGGAACTTTACTACCAGAGTTTTAAAGACCATTTTGCATTTCTTTTCGCTCATGAACTACATCATTTTCGCCGCTTTCATCTTGGGCTTCATCCCCGGGAAGGAGAAAATTCTGCCAACAAATGGGCGCTGCAAAAATTACGAGAATTAAATTTTGATGTGGATGGCGAGAAATTATCACAAAAAAAGAAAAAGAGTTTTTCAAGACTTATTCAATCTAAACTATATTTTGATACGTACAAAAAATTTAGAAAATTAGACTCAGGCGATAGATTATTTATTAAATATGATCCACGTGGACGTTATCAAAATGAACCAGTTGCTGTAGTGCGTCCCATACGAAAAAATTCAAGACGCATTGTGGTAAAAACAAACGATGGGAAACAGTGGAGGTGGCCCATGGAGTGGGTGGCGATTGAGACTTAATTACACATCATTGAGGGATAAAAAAACATGTCAGAACAAAAAACACTAATTAATTTTTTTCTAAACAGCGTTGAGAAATATCCGGATAATACATTAATGTGGGAAAAACAAGATGGTGAATACAAATCCACTACTTACCGGGAAGCGCGGGAAATCGTTGAAAAAACTGCCGCTGGTTTGATGAAGCTGGGATTAAATCCTGGCGAACGGGTGGTTCTTTTTGCGGCGGGAAGAAACGATTGGGTGATTTCTGAACTTGCCATTCTTTGTTGCGGCGCAATCAATGTTCCGCTCTCCGTAAAATTGAAGGAATTGAATGAACTTAAATTTAGATTTGATCATTCTCAAACACGATTTGCTATTGTTTCAAAGAATCAATTAGAATTAGTGAATCAAATAAAAAGCGATCTGCCTACGTTGGAAAAAATAATTACGCTGGATGAAGTTGAAATTGAAGATCCCGATCTTATTTCAATCGACGAAATCAGGTCAATGGGGGGTGAATTTTTAGCGGAACACAAAGAAGAATTTGAGCAAAGGTACAATTCTGTTCAGGAAAACGATGCGGCAAATATTTGTTATACTTCAGGAACAACGGCTGATCCCAAAGGTATTGTTTTGACGCATTTAAATTATACCGCTAATGTGAAACAGGGACTTGGACTTTACTTTATTCCTGAGCATTTTGTATCGCTGCTTATTCTTCCCTGGGATCACAGTTTTGCACACACCGCGGGAATTTATTTATTAATGAGCAGCGGCGCCAGCATGGCTGCGGTTGAATTGGGAAAAAGTATTATCGAAACCACAAAAAACATCGGCAAAAATATCAAAGAAATTAAACCACATTTTCTGCTTAGTGTGCCAGCCCTGTCGGCAAATTTTAAAAAAAATATTGAAAAAGGAATTAAGGATAAAGGTGAAAAAGTCTGGAACCTGTTTCAGAAAGGTTTGAAAATCGCGTACGCGTACCAAGGGGACGGCTTTCGTAATCATCGCTGGCACGGCAATCTTTTGTTAGCGCCATTATTTTTCTTTTTTGATAAATTGATTTTTAAAAAGATCAGGCTGGGATTTGGCGGCAACCTCAAATTTTTTGTCGGCGGCGGCGCGTTATTGGATATTGATTTTCAAAAATTTTTCACCGCGCTGGGAATACCCATTTATCAGGGTTATGGATTGACAGAAGCCGCTCCGATTATTTCAGCCAACTGTCCCGGTTCTCAAAAAATGGGTTCATCAGGAAGGATAGTTCCCAACCAGGAAATTAAAATTAAAGACGATAAAGATAATGACCTGCCTGTTGGTGAAAAAGGCGAGATCGTTGTAAAAGGCGAAAATGTGATGAAGGAATACTGGCACAATCCCGAAGCAACCGCTGAAACTGTTAAAGACGGCTGGCTCTATACCGGCGATATGGGCTACATGGATAAAGATGGCTATTTGTTTGTTCTTGGCAGATACAAAAGTTTGCTTATCTCTGACGATGGTGAAAAATTCAGTCCCGAGGGTATTGAAGAAAATTTATTGAGTCATTCGCCTTATATTGATCAAATTATGTTATACAACAATCAGAATGCGTACACAATTACTCTTATCGTTCCTAATTTTAACGCGGTGCTTGCCTATTTAACTCAAAATGGACTTGATAAAACAACCACTGAAGGACAGGATGCTGTCATAAAATTATATGTCGATGAAATAAATCGTTATAAACAAGATCCCAAATTTCAGAAGATGTTCCCCGGAAAATGGATACCGACTTCTTTTGCATTATTGAGATCGCCGTTTACCGAAGAAAATGGATTTATTAATTCAACCATGAAAATGGTGCGCTGGAAAATTTGTGAATTTTATAAAGAACGAATTGATTTTATGTACACGCCAGAGGGCAAAGATGTTTTTAATCACCACAATAAAACCATTGTAAGCAGGATTGGGGAGTAATTAAAAATTAGCTAAAGTATTTAAAATTTGAAGTGCCTAAAGTAAAGATAAAAAAAATTAGGAACAGTTTATGAAATTGAAAAAGTTGATTCTGACTCATAACAGGATTATTTGATAGAAGTTTTGAACGGAATTAAGTGAGGAGGCAAAACCAAATGGATAAAGCGAATTCCACGATATCGTCAGTCAATACAAATAAATCAAGTTCACCAATTGAAAAAAAGAGCGGTCACCGATCAATTCTTTATGGCATTGTGATTGCCATTATTGTTGGTATTATTGTTGGTGGTTTGTTTCCAAAACTCGCGATAAAATTTACTATTTTTGGTGAGCTTTTCTTGAATTCGCTGATGATGATTGTGGTGCCGCTGGTTATCTTTTCAATGATTGTAGGGATTACAGGTCTGGGTGATATTCGCAAGCTCGGTTCAATTGGATGGCGTACAGTTCTTTATTATATGGTAACAACCGGAATATCGGTTCTCATTGGTATCACGCTGGTAAATATTATCCATCCAGGTAGAGGCATCTCTCATGGTGAGGAGCATGAAAATTTTTCCTATACTGTTAGTAGCAAAAATTATCGTACTGTTACATTGATAAATGGGAAATGGGACAAGACTCGTTACGACGAAAAATATATACTTGTTCTGCTGGATCAGAATGTACAGGGAGTCATTGAATCCATATCGGAGAATTCTGCAACTGTAAAGCTCTGGGAATCGGCTCAAGATAGAGATGTATTTTATATAGCATCAGAAGATGGCACGCGATTACCATTTCGCCGTTTGCAGGGAAAAATTGTTTCTGCTGAACCTGAGCTTGCTCCTTCAGGCAAAGGTGTTAAAATTGATTTACCCCTTGCCCAAAAATTACGTGACAAAGAGGAAAAAGATGTTGGTAGTACATTAAAGGAAGTCCTGGTTGGAAACAAAAAGACAGGAAAAGAGGGGATGATCCCGCGCAACATCTTTAATGCGATGGTGCGCATGGATATCCTCCCGTTAATCATTTTTTCACTTCTAATAGGTGCTACACTTTCTGTTCTTGGTGAACGGGGGCGGAAAGCAGTTGATGTGATCTCGATACTGAACGATGCTGTTATGCAACTTGTCAACTGGATTATGGTAGTAGCTCCTATCGGTATATTTGGATTAATCGCCGGGCGAATAGGTGAAGCCGGTGGATTTCACAGCTTCTTGCCAGAACTGTTTGCACTTGGTAAATATAGCTTTACTGTTTTACTTGGACTTGCTTTGCATGGTTTTATTGTGTTGCCGCTAATCCTCATAATTCTTGGAAGACGGAATCCGCGAACGTATGTAGTAGGTGTAGGTTCTGCTCTGTTGAATGCTTTTTCTACAGCATCAAGTTCTGCCACGCTGCCGCTAACATTGGAAGGTGTGGAAAAGGAAAATGGTATTTCTAATCGCACCGCAAGTTTTGTTCTTCCACTCGGCGCGACTATTAATATGGATGGAACGGCACTTTACGAGGCAGTTGCTGCCATGTTCATTGCTCAGGTCTATGGAATTTCTATGGGACCGGTGCAGCAATCTGTTGTTTTCTTAACAGCGACGCTGGCTGCAATTGGCGCAGCAGGGATTCCAGAAGCCGGGCTGGTTACAATGGTAATTGTTCTAAGAGCTGTTAACTTGCCGATTGAAGGTATCGGTCTTATTCTAACTATTGACTGGCTGCTCGACCGCTTCAGGACAACCGTAAACGTATGGGGTGATAGTGTCGGAGCTGGCGTTATTGAGACCCTGGAAACGAAAGCTGAAACTAAAGTAACCTGATAGTTGACAGAAAATTATATATGTTACGTACAACAACCAACGTGCTCAGTGATTCATGTGGTTCAGTGATTGTCGCCCGGTTAGAAGGTGAGTCTTTGGAAGGAATGGGAGAACCAGCGGAAGAGTCAGAAGATTAGGAGTTGTTCTAACCTGGATTATTAATAGCATTTCAAGCTAAATAAATTTTTACACGATATTCATTTTGAAAAATGAAAAATGGCTATTATATTCAAAAAAAGAAAAGCTCGCTCAATCAAAAAGGCACTTAAATATTTTGATCCTCGCACACCACTTTGTGACGATAAAAAAATAGAAGCGTTTTCTGTTGATCGTGAAGGCTTTAATGTTGATGAAATTGTTAATGTTTTTCGTCGATCTAATAATTACCCTAAAATTTTATTTTCAGGGCCTCCAGGGTGCGGAAAATCTACAGAACTTTTCAAAATAGGAAGATTGCTCAGGAAAAAATACTATATTGTCCAAATATCTGCAAAGGCTATGACCAACAATTATGAAATTAAGCCTGAAGTTGTTTTATACAACATAATAAAAAATATCGGTGTTTATGTTAAAGAACGAAATCGAAAATATTTTGATGAAAAGTTAGATCCTTTAATTAAAAGGTTTCAAGGGTGGCAAACTAAAAAAGTCAACATTGACGCTGATCATAAAAAAACATCCCCGAGCATGATCGAAAAAATAATAAAACTTGAGGAAGCTTATGAAGGAAGTTTAGAAAGCGACTCGAAGCTATTTAAAAAGCCAACTGCAAATGAACTGATTTTAGGAATTAATGATGCGGTCAAAGAACTTGAGAGATGGAGATATATAATAATAAAAGGGAAGCGGGTTTTATTATTAATATCAGATATGGATAAAATTGAATTAGAAAGCGCGAGAGAAATATTCATAAAATCGTTTCTTTGTCTTGTAAAAATTAACTGTAACGCTATCTACACCTTTCCTGTTGAATTGAAATATGATCATGATTTTTTAAAAATGTTTAGAAGTTTTTCCGGCATCTATTATCTGGAAAACTTTGAAATTATTGATAAAAGTGGAAAAATCAGCGAAGAAAATCGCCGGAAATTGGCGGAGGTAATTAAAAAAAGAATAAGTGATAAAATAATTTATCAAGATGTTATAGAAAAAATTGTTGATCTTAGCGGCGGTATTTTGTTTGAATTTGTTAATATCGTCCGTGAGTGTTGTGTTATAGCATTAAGAGAAAAAATTAATTACATTGATGATGATATTTTAATCGAAGCTGAAAATAGAATCAGAACAAATTATATACTGGTTTTGTCCACACAAGACTTGAAAAATTTATACGTAATAAACCAAACAAAAAAAATACCTGAAACCACAAACCTTACAACCTTGTTAAATCAATATGTAATAACTGAATATGGATCTGGTGAAAATGTTTGGTATGACGTCAATCCCATTTTACTACCACTTTTAGAAAATTTAGAATCGGAAGAAGATTAAAGCAAGGAGGTTACCGTGAAAAAAGTATCACTTCAAAAAATGACCAACTTAATCAATACCCATTGGGCGCCTCTGGATGTGTTTCGAGTTAACGATTTCGCAGTCCGGCTAGTGAAAATTAAAGGTAAATATATCCTGCACAAACACGATGGAGATGAACTATTTATCGTTCAAAAAGGACAAATGATAATTCATCTTAAAGATCGCGATATCGATTTAAAAAAAGGCGAGGGGTTTGTTGTTGAGCAAGGAGTTATGCACCAAACTGAGGCAAAAGAAGAGTCTGAAGTCCTGGTTATTGAACCATCAGATATTAAGACAATTACAGATTAATTGTGAGACGAAACCGAAAAAATTTTATTGATCGCAAATAGGCAAGCTATCTAAATGAAGGTCATTAATTTCTATTTTTTTATCTTTTTAAAAAACATGCAGCCTATCAAAATAAAAGATAGACTGCTATTTATTATTTTTTCAGGTGACTTTCTTGATATCCTGAATAATTTTTAATATTTCGCTGCGAGACATTAATTAGGATTAATCCATCGCTGCCATTCAGGATCATATAATTCGCCCCTGGCATTTGAATGCACTAATTCATATTTTCCAAAATTTCGTTTATCGACAAAATAAAAATTGACTCCTCCTTGAATAGAGAAATATTTCCAGATAAGATAGGGTTTGTTTTCCGATGAATATGGGAACCGTTCTATTTCATCCGGAACACCGTACGTAAGCAGAATTCTTCCTCGCTCAGTTTTCCAGCCTTTACCAAATCCTGAAAATTTTTCATTTGCTGTTCTCGCCAGGGCTAAATAATTATCGCGAAATTCATTCCTGGGAGTAGTGGGCGTCTGATCTCTCTTTTTCCAAAATTCACCGAGAAAGGCTTGTTTGCCTGGCAGATCTAATTTTTTTAAAATATTTTTTTCTTCTTTTGTTGCAATATAGTTTGCTGCTCCAAATTCATCATCGATTGCTTCCTCTGACATATTACTATAAATTCTTTTGTAAGCGGCTGCCAATTTTTGCATTTTTAACTTCTCAGCAGTACTGTCAGCAATTGCCATATCACCCTGCCGAAAAATATAAAACTTATTCTTTTTCGATACCGATTCATTATTAAATAAATCTTTAACATTTAACTCTAAAAAATAGGTGCCCGAGCGAAATGAAATGATGTTCATAGCGCTGACTTCGACGGCTGAATTCCCCGGCTTAATTCTTATTTTATCAGCAAAATTTCTTACGATCTGCCCATCGCTGTCCAATATTTTATAATTTACAGCATATTTTGCAGTATCTGGCTCATTTTCCTTTTTCATGTTGTAAATCTCCGCATAAATCATTAACATGGGTAAACCAGTTCCATAAAATTTATCCGTATTAGGAATAACAATAAAACCATTTTTATAAAACCTGCTTTCAACTGTTGATGGTTTTATTTCACTCGCTAATTGAATATCACTAATTTCAAGGTCATCATGAGAGAAAGGTGTAATCATGATTTTTTCTTGAAATTGTTTTGAGTAATCGGAATTCAAATCTGTTAATTCCACCTTTAATTGATACTCTCCTGGTAGAAGGACAAAAAAACCGACTCCGTATAATTTTTGATTAGACTCAATTTGTGTTAGACTGTCAGCGGTGTTAGCATTTTTCCATAAATTTCTGGCGACAAGCGAATCTCCCTGCCAGATTTCAGCCTTAAAAACAAAAACTGCTTTAAACAAACTATCTTCAGGTATAAATTTTAAATAATTTCTAAAAACTGAATAGTAGATTTCCATCAATGCCTTATTTTGCTGAGTACGGAATACAGTATAATCATAACTAAAAACAAATTTTTCCACGGGAAAAGGCATGGATTGTTCAGTTTGTGCAGGTGATAAAAATGGCACAGTAGAAAAAGCAATTAAAACTATTACATAAATAAATATTTTTCTTAAAATCATTAAAACCCTCCAAATCCTAAAATTATTTCTTTTCGTGTGTTTCGTGGGCATAAATCTCCTTTTGAATAGCAGAAGATATTTATTCCAATTTTACAGAAACCACTTTTGAAACGCCACTTTCTTCCATTGTGATGCCGTACAATGCTCCTGCTGACTTCATTGTCATTTTATTATGAGTCACCATCAAAAATTGGGTTGAATTTGAGAACTGGTTCAGTGCGCTGATAAATCTTGTTACATTGTTATCATCAAGCGGCGCGTCAACTTCATCTAAAATGCAAACTGGGCTGGGTTTGACAAGGTAAATACCAAACAACAAAGAGATAGCAGTCAACGCTTTTTCTCCGCCGGAAAGGAGCGTCAAATATTCCATCTTCTTACCCTTGGGACTTGCTTTGATCTCGATATTTGCTTCCAAAGGATCGCCATTTTCTTCAATAACGAGATCAGCCTCACCCATAGGAAAAAAATCTTTAAAAATTTTAATAAAGTTATGGCGAATATCCTGAAACAACGAATTGAATTTTTCCTGAGCCGTCTGGTTAATATGCGCGATGGTCTCTTTCAGGTTTTGTTCAGCCGTTATTAAATCTTCCTGCTGTTTCTCCAGAAAATCGAGCCGCTCTTTTTCTTTTTCATATTCTTTTAATGCAAGTAAATTAACCGGACCGAGTCTCTTAATACGCTCACGAGTATTTTCTATTTCTTCATCGTCAACTGTTTTATCATAATCAGCATCAACAGGTTCTCGTTTAAGTTCCCAATCATACTCTTCAACCATTCTTCGATAAAGATTATCCGCTTTGATCCTGAGTTCTGAAATCCGAAGTTCCACTCCATGAAAAATTTCAGAAACTGACTCTCTTTCATTTCTCAGCTTATTCGTTTCTTTATTTCTATGTTCAATGTTTTCGCGAATGCTTTTAGATTTTTGGTCAAGCTCTTCAACTTCAGATCCAGATTTTTCCTTCAACGAATAGTCGCCCACCAGTAACTCTCCCAACTCATCTATCCTGGTTTCTAATTGTTCGTTTTGACCAACATTATCTACTAAATCTTTCTGGCGCGATTCAATCGTAGTCTCGTGTTCCTGAATTAATTTCTCAGTCTGCTCAAATGCCTGATCCAAACTGCGTTCATTACCCGTTATCTCTACTATTTTTAAATTTAGCTGATTTGCTTTATCCGCCTGCATATTTCTTTTTGCTTCAAGTTCTTCTATTTCTAATTGATGAACCTTAATGCTGTCGTTTATCTTCGAATGCTTGTCTGAATACTGATGAAGATTTGGTTCTATTTCCTGTATTTGAATTTGAACACTTTCATGATCCTGAAAAATCCTTTTAATTTCTCCATCAAAATTTGAAATACTCTCCTTAGCCTGCTGAATTCTGTATTCAACCTGAGATATTTCCATTTGATATTTGGAATTTTCTTCATGTAAATTTTTCACTAACTGTGCGCTATCTGCTTTCTTTCTAAAATTTTCCGCACGCTCTAATTCTTTGTCTTTTAATTGCTGTTCTGCGCTACCCAACTCCGAGTAAAGAACATCGATTTTTTCATTGAGCTTCTTCAATTGATCCTGTCTGCCGATTAAACTTTCCGACTCGGTCTCCTTTTTTCCGCCTCTAATTCCGCCCCAGTTGAAAATTATCTCTCCAGCTTTTGTTACGATCTGCACCTTTTGTTTTTTAATTTTTGAACTAATTCTTTGCGCCGCGGCTAAATCTTCAACAATTAAATAAGAACCCAATAAAACTTTTGCCGCCGGTAAATATTTATCTTCGCATTTAACAATTCTATTTGCCCAGCCGATCACGCCTAACTCATCTTGCAAATCGATCTGTTGATCTGAAGACGACAGATGATTTATTGGTAAAAATGTAACAACGCCCTGCTGATTATCTTTTAGTGAATCTATTCCAAGATACGCCGTTTGCTCGTCTGAAACAATCAGGTATGCTGCCGAGTCTCCCAGTGCAGCTTCGATACCTTTTCTGTACTGATCTTCAACAGTCAGAATATCGGCAAACGCGCCCTGAAATCCTTTGCCCACGCCTTGATTGATCATTAAATATTTCACGCCTTCAGGATAATCAGCATAACTTTCCAAAAGATTTTTTAAAAAAGCAATTCGCCGTTGAACAGATTCAATTTGATTGTTTTTCTGTAAAATGGCATTTTTTGAGCCTTCAATTTCTTGCTGAAGTGTTTCCGACTGGATTTCAAGTTCTGACTGGGTTTCGACGAGTTGTTCCAATTGTGTTTGGAGCTTCTCATATTGTTGCTGAAGCTCTTGTTTGGCTCCTTTGTCCTGTTCAATTTTCTGAAGCAGATTTTCCTTCTCCTTGGCAATGCTATCGCTGCGCTGTTTGAAATTGTCCATCTGGGCTTTAAATCGTTCCATGTTTCTCTGCTTTTCTGAAATGGACTGCATCAGTTCAAAAACTTCCTGTTCTGTCTCCCGCGCCAAAATTTTCTTTTCATTGATTTTTCCATCGAATTTATCTAAGATCAATTTTTCTTTTTCATATTCCTGTTGAAATTTTGTGATCTCCGCAGCCGTTGAACTTTTTCGTTCCTGCGTTTCCACAAGCTGTTCTTTGCAAATGGTAATTCGTTGTTCTAACGTTTCGATCTCATTATTGATTCTAATTTTATTTTCCGTAAGCGATTTCAAGCGCTCGCGACTTAAAAGTATCTCCTCTTCCCGTTTGTGAATGATTTCATTGATGTCATTCAATTTGCCTCGGAATTGACGCAACTGATCATCGACCTCAATCAAATCAGTTTGAATTTTTTCAAGCTCAGCTTCTTTGAAAGAAATTTGTGAAGAAAGACTTTCCCGGCTTCGATCAGATTCTTCAAATTTTTGATTTAATGGTACCAGTTCCTCATAAATCTGGCTGAAATTATACGTGGCAACCCTGATCTCTGCTTCGCTCAATTTTTTTGATAACGTCTGGTACCGCTGGGCTCTACGTACCTGGCGGTGGAGGGAGTTAACTTTGCTTCTAACTTCTCCGATGATATCCGCTAACCGCACTAAATCTTGTTCAGTAGCGTCTAATTTACGAAAAGTTAATTTCCGGCGCTGTTTGTATTTCGTAAGTCCAACAGCTTCTTCAAATATACGGCGGCGGTCTTCCGGTTTACCGCTTAAAATTTGTTCAACCATACTCAATTCAATAACAGAATATGCGTCCGGCGCCAGACCGGTGTCCATTAACAGATCATTAATATCTTTTAACCGGCAAATACTATTATTGATAAGATATTGACTTTCTCCAGAGCGAAATAAGCGGCGTGTTAAAACAACTTCTGAATAATCAACTGGCAGAGAATTATCTGAATTTTGAATTACCAATGAAACTTCTGCCATTCCCAGAGGCTTTTGGGTTTTAGAGCCATTAAAAATAACACTCTCCATGCGGTCGCTGCGCAGAGTGCCAGCTTTCTGCTCGCCAAGCACCCACCTGATCGAGTCAACCACATTGCTTTTCCCACATCCATTCGGCCCCACAATGGCAGTAATGCCGGGTAATAGTTGAAATTCTGTTTTTTTTGCAAATGATTTAAAACCAAATATTTTTAACTTCTCTAAATGCACATTAACCTCTAAATTAGCTGTTCGCTTTGACAAATTTTAAAATATAAATTTTACAAAACTTAATTTTAAGATAAATATTGTTAAAAGTCAAGGTTTTTTTGTAGAAGATTGTATATGTAAAATAATAAAGCCCCTCAAGTCGTTATTTAATAAATTGAGAGGCTTTACATTTTTTTTAAATTCGAGAGTGAAACATCAGGTTCACACTTTCTATAAATCAGAAGTTACAAAGAAGGACTCCTGATAATATTATACAAAATCAGCGCATTAAAATCATCTTTTTCACACAGCTAAATTTACCAGTATTAAGAAAGTATAAATAAACGCCGGAAGCGACCACATTTCCGAAATCATTGCTGCCATCCCACTTAATTGTTTGATAACCAGCTTGTTGCTTTTCATCTACAAGGGTTCTGATTTTCTGTCCTAACAGATTAAAAATGACTAACGAGACATTGGATTCAAACTGAGCCCTTCAGTCGCCTTCCGGATAGGGACGGCGGTTACCCATTAAAGTCGATGACTGCCGTCCCCCCCACAGTTCCGTACGTGAAGCTTTTCTTCATACGGCTCTTCGGTATACAAACCGCCCATGAACACCAGCAGATTGTATCAACTATACAGCTGACAAGACCGTATAGCGCATAACTAAGCTATCCGTATGATAATAATACAATCATTTATTGCTCTCTTCCAGAGTTATATTAATATGGCTTATGATCTCAAAGTATCAGCCATAGTTCCGTC
>Ga0208771_1000234_pt1 | contig 35849 bp, 36 predicted proteins | sample AntAceMetag02UKX_FD_184775 | JGI IMG/M metagenome (GOLD analysis project Ga0208771, IMG submission 184775) | Saline lake microbial communities from Ace Lake, Antarctica - Antarctic Ace Lake Metagenome 02UKX (SPAdes) (version 2) | ecosystem: Environmental > Aquatic > Non-marine Saline and... | reverse complement strand
ATTTATTAGGGTAAGATGTATTTGAGTCATAAGGGAATACCACAGGATACTCCTCTCCAAAGATTAAAAAACTTTTGGGAGGATGTATCCTGCCTCTAAATTTATCACTGGAAAATTCGATTGTGCCCTTTTGGGGTTGGCGTCATTTTTGGTGGAAGGCGTCTTTGCACCCGGCTGGCGCAGGCTTGTAGGAAGGGCCAAGACAAAATGCCTCACAAGGCAAGGCCAAGCGACGGTCTATTTCATCACCTCTTTGATCCTGGAAATATCCTGCTTCAGATCGGGGATGTCGCTCTGGACAACGTCCCAAGTGAGGGCGAGATCCGCTCCGAAGTACTGATGAATTAGGACGTCCCTCATGCCAGCGATCTTCTGCCAGGCGATTTCGGGATAATCTCTCCTGAAATCTTCAGGCAGGTTCTTGACCGCTTCGCCGATAATCTCGATTCTGCGGATGATGGCATCCTGAAGCTGGGGTGATTCTATGAACTCCTCCAGGGTTTTGCCCTCTGAATAACCCTCGACCAGATCTATCGACTCCAGGATGTGGGCGAGAAATACCTCGGGATCTTTCCTCATAGTATCGGGACCTGCTCGTTTAAGATCCTATCTTTCAGGAGGGGATGGAGGGAGGCGTAGGTTAGGACGTCCACCTCCCGGTCGATCGCCTCCTCAAGCTCGATCTTCAGGCCCGAGAGGTCCATCAGGCTCTTTCGCCCCGCAAACTCCACGAGGATGTCCACGTCGCTTTTCTCGTTCATCTCGCCTCTCACGATCGACCCGAAGAAGGCGGCCCTCAACACGTCATTTCTTCGCAGGACTTCGAGGACCTTTTCGCGCAGCTCTTCGATCTGGTCGGTCATAACTTCGACGTCTCCTTTATTCCCAACTTGGTGGAATTAGGGCATTACCATCTCGCCAACGTTCTACAAGATTAATATTTTCAATGCCATCCCATGTGATGGTATCCGCATGTTCAATTACAATTATTTGTAATTTACCAGATGTTCGCAAAAATCCTTCTGATAATGCTTCAAAAATTTTTCTAGTACGTGCGACATCATCTGATGTTGGTTTCTCCTGGTTCGTCATTGGATTTTTGGGATTTGGATCTAGTGGCCATCTTTCAGGGAAATATACTTGGCTAGGTTGATCAAGAACCAAAAATTGAGGCACAGGATTCACATCTAAGCGTATAAAATACTCATGTAGTGCCATGAGTGTAGCTAAATGATAGCTCATCCAATTCGCACCACTTCCAATTTCCCATAAATAATCTTTTCTTTGGTTGGATGGTGATAGTATTTTAATAGTTAAGTTAGTGATATCCAAATCTATTGGGTCTTCAGGACGTTCTACACCTAATATTTTAGCATAATTAGACATATATTCAGAGATTCGATCAAGGGCAAGTTTTTCCATTCTTTTTGCTTTTTTAGGATCGATTTTACGTTCGATATCTCTAATGCGGTCTTTTAAATCAGTTATCTTTTGGTATAATTCACCATTCGACTGAATACTATCATAATTCCTCAAAGATTGCTCAAGACGCCCAATAAAGCGATATATCTCACTTAAATTTTGTCTTTGGAGTTTCACAGTCTCTGATTTTGATTCAAGGAGTTTTCTATGTTTGCGTACGATATTCAATCGTTTTTCTTGTTTTCTTAAATCCTTTTTAATATCTGTAATTTCCTTATCCAGAATTGGATATGAGTTCTGGACTGAGCTAGTTGATTTCACAACATCTTCAGTAATTTGAATAAGTTTTTTAATATTATCAGATGCTAACTTACTTCTTGATTTGCAAAACGGGCACTCAAATTCGTGGTTAATCTTATCTGAAAACCATCCTACTCCTTCCAGTCTTTTTTGTTGAATTTCTAATGCATTTTCGTATCTCTTTTCTGAAAACAGGAGTTCTTCCATCTTTGAAAGCTTGAGACGAAGATACCCAATACTATGTGATATATCATACTCCTCTTGTTTTAATTTATTTAATTCAAGAACCGCGCGTTCGGTGTTACCTTCTTTGATAGTTATTATATCAAGATCTGAGACTGATTCGGGCACACGTTTTAAGTGAAAAATATAATTTGTTTCGTCCCACTTCGAGGCAATTTTTAATGGATCTGGCGATCTGGGCAATAATCCCAATTCTTTTGCATGTGAATAATAAGCTTTAATTTCAGCTATCCACGAGTCAGCAAAAGATTTTTTTTCCTCATGTTCTCGTTCTGCGGTTTTAAGTTCTTTTTTTAATTCCTTACGCTCATGTATTAGAATTAGTTCTCTACTATCGATTGCACCGATTACTAAAGGGAATATATAATTCTTTAATTTTTGTTGATGTTCGTACGTATCTGCTTTGAAGAAAAGTGTATATGGATTGGCTATAATATGCTGAGGCTGAAATTCAAATGCGGTCATGTCGCGTATACTGGGCCGGTTTTCAAAAGAAAGATTTGACTCTCCTCCTTCAAAATTCAATTTTGATAGCCCAGCTAGTTCATTTAACCTATTCTTTACATCTTTAGTAGTACAATTTTTAGACGGCATGTTTATAATATTAATTGAAGAAGCCTCTTCCATATACATATCTGACGTTTGTAATTGCTCACCAGGTTCCCGTCTTGCAAGTAAAATTTGCGATGATTCAGTTTCCAACAGCAGTCCGAACCACTTGGTCTGATCTCTTATTATGCCTACAGGTATTGCACATTTGCGACTTCCTAGGCAATAATCTATTATTGGTATTAGTGCCGACTTTCCCGTTTGGCTTTGTCCAGTAATAACACTTATTTTATTCATATTGAAATCAATTTTACGAATATCATTCGAAGATATTTTTGGCCACAAGATGATCGACTTTATATTCATTTTCAACTTTTACCACCTCAAATTTAATAGAATTGATATTTGCTCAAGGTTCATCTCTGAAAACCAGTAACCTAGCCGCCCTGCAGCTTTCAGAATTCTCTTTATTTCCTCATAATGTGGCTTAATTAATTTCAATAGTGATGTGCATTTTAATGGATAGATTTGAGTACTAGATTCATCATAATAAAGGAGTCTTGACGCAAAGGCAAAGTTTAACGCTTGGAATGTCTGGTCTGCCATTGACTGCATACGTTGTTGAAGTCCAACTGAAATTGCTCTGTTTTCAGAAATTGACCTATGAAATCCGCCTTGTTTATGTTTCCTATATAGTGTGAGTGCCGTATCTTCATGTAAAACCATGGGCAATACTGGCATTAATACTGGCAACGTGGGACCACGTATATTCTTTGTATTTTTGTAAAACTCGATCGTAAACTCGGATAATGCTAAAGCTCCAAGTGCATTATTTTGCATTATTTCATATTCGTTTAGAACATTCATTAACTATCATCCTCATCCAATTTGAGCAATTCTTTGAATTTAGGGTGCCATCCAACATCTAATATGTCCGCAAGCAGATGGTAAGTACCCCTTTGTTAGATAATATTCCTCGGTTGATTGCCCTGCTAAAGGTTCTCTATGATCAAGAGTTTCAGTATAAATTGATATCCCTTTACTAATATCGTGATGCATTTCATTATGTGAATTTCTCATGAAAATTGCTTTCCATCGCTCAACTAAATTATTATTAAAATTATCAAACTGATCTTTGGTGACAAATCCCTTTTCAGCAATTCGAATTCTCTCATCAGAACAACATAAAAAATCAATTATTGCGTCAATTGTATAGTCATCATCTATATCTAGCAAAGATAATTGTCTTACAAATGTTCTGTCTTTGTGATCTTTATGATTGACATATATTCGAGGCACAAGATCCTTTTTCGCAGTCTCTATAAATCTGCGGCTTTTAAAACGAGAGCACATATTGAAATAATATTCATCAAGTTCTTCTCTTGTTATCCAAGCTGGCTTGCCATTTAGCCATAACTCTTTTGCTCTGCTAATCATCCACCCTAAAAGCTCATTAATGATTTCATCTGATGGTAAGGTCTCAGGAATATGTAAATAAGATGCGATTGACTCTCTCAAATTATCCTCGTCAGTTGTGTCCAAATCAGAGAAATAAATCCTCCGCATCATCTCTCTTAATATTTTATCATCACATCCAAGTACCGATTCGACATAATCTTTTATGCTATCAGAAGGATTCTTACCCAAATCTCTGAGCGTTTCTACACATAAGTTGATACTCTCTTCGTTTTCTGCCCTGCCCATCTGCTTAGCAAAACATTCAGGACGCCTGTTATTCGTAATAAGGTGAAATTGAGTTTTGTGTAAGTTTACCTCGTCAGCCTCTATGGCATCAACCCAAATTTTTAGTGTCTTCCAGAGATCTACACTTCTATCAGACAGTGGATAATTTGTATTTGAAATTGAACATTTATCCTGCTCACGAATCGTTTGACCCTCAGCATCAATGCTCACTACATCATCTTCCGTTTCTATACCTACTTTCGTTCCGCGCTTTTGACATGCTAGCCAATATAAAGCGCGGTCAAACTGGAAGAGATAGCCATATAGAGGTCCCGAAGCGTTATGCTTAGACAATCTTGGTTCTACCCCCACTTGCTCAACCCTACTTTGAATACCTTATGATGTTTATCCTCTTTTGCCATTATTCCTGAGACAACAACGTATATAGATTCTTTGTTAATTAAACCAAAATTAGCTAAATCGAAACGACCTGCTATCAAAACCTAGGCTCAATGAAATCCCACACGAAAAAAACCCTTGCCTTATAGCCCAGGATTGGTGGCGCCACCTGGACGCCACCCTCCTGATGCCAAGTATCTCTCCTTAAGAGATAATCTTCACTCGTCTTTCTTGAGCCAGGGCATCATGTCCCGAAGCTCCTTGCCCACGATCTCGATGGGGTGCCTGGCCTCTTCGCGCTCAAGTGCCCTCTTGACGGGAAGTCCCGCCTGACTTTCGAGGATCCACTCCCTGGCGAACTTGCCGGTCTGGATATCGTCTAGGATCTCCCTCATCGCCTCGCGGGACTGCTCGTTGATGATCCGTTCGCCCCGGGTGAGGCCGCCATACTCGGCGGTGTTGGAGACGTTCTCCCACATCCTCATGAGGCCGCCCTCATGAATCAGATCGACGATCAATTTTAGCTCGTGACAGGTCTCAAAGTATGCGATCTCTGGCTGGTAGCCAGCCATTATCAGGGTCTCAAAAGAGGCCTTGATCAGCTCCGTGACGCCGCCGCAAAGGTCCACCTGTTCGCCGAAAAGGTCGGTCTCGGTCTCCTCTTCAAAGGTCGTCTCGAGAACTCCTGCCCGGGTTCCGCCGATCCCCTTGGCGTAGGCCATGGCCATATCGAAAGCCTTGCCAGTGAAATCCTGCTGAATGGCGACGAGACAGGGAAGGCCAATGCCTTCAACATAAGTCCTCCTGACAAGATCGCCAGGCCCTTTGGGCGCTACCATGTAGACGTCGACGTTCTCGGGCGGTATTATCTGAGAGAAGTGAATGTTGAACCCGTGAGAAAAGCCCAGAGCGTTTCCCTCTTCGAGATTGGGCTCGATATCCTTCTTGTAAATAATCGGATGAATCTCGTCGGGAAGCAGTATCTGAATTACGTCTGCTTCTTTGGCGGCTTCTGAAGCAGTAGCCACCCTGACGCCGTCAGCTTCGGCCCTTTTCCAGGCTCGAGATCCTGGAACGTCTGCTGCGACCACGTTCAGGCCAGAATCCTGAAGGTTCTGGGCCTGGGCGTGTCCCTGGCTTCCGTATCCTATAATTGCTATGGTCTTATCTTTCAGGACGCCCAAATCCGCGTCCTCGTCGTGATATACTTGTGCCATGTTCCAACCTCTTACTACGTGGGAAAAATCCGAAAAATTCGAAACTCCAAAGTCCCGAACATTCCGGAAACGTGCCAAATTATGAACTTGAACAATTCTGCATTTAAACGCTTAATGCGTTTAAATGTTTAAATGTTTAAACCTTCATAACCCGTGATCCGCGGGCCATGGATACTTTTCCGGTCCTTGCCATCTCTTTGATCCCAAACTGTCTGAGAAGCCGAACCATTGCCTCGACTTTGTTCTCGCTTCCCGTAACCTCGACGATGATCGAGTTTGGTGACACGTCTATTACCTTTGCCCTAAAGACGCTCACGATCTGCATGATCTCGTTTCGGCTTTCCATCTTTGCATTCACCTTTATTATGGCAAGTTCTCTTTCGACCGAGACGTCAGGATCAAGCTTGCTCACCCTGATGACGTTTATCAGCTTGTTTAGCTGCTTTGTCACCTGTTCGAGCACGATCTCGTCGCCATCTACCGATATTGTCATACGCGAATAATCGAGATTATCAGTGGCCCCGACGACCAAACTGTCGATGTTAAACCCCCTCCGGCTGAAGAGGTTTGCGATCCGCATCAAGACTCTTGGCTTGTTCTCGACGATTATAGCGATGGTGTACTTCAAAGCCCTCACCCCTCCAGCTCCAGAATCTCGCTCAAGGAAGCTCCCGCCGGAACCATTGGAGACACCTTTTCGTCCGGCGATATCACCATGTCGACCACGGTGGGCTTGTCAGACTGAATCGCCTCTTTCAAGACCGGCTCGACCTCGGAAGGCTTGGTTGCTCTCAACCCGAGAGCACCATAGGCCTCGGCGACCTTGACGAAATCGGGCACTTTGTCGAGAGTGGTGTTGGAATACCGCTCGTTGTAAAAGAGGGTCTGCCATTGCCTAACCATTCCCAAAACGCCGTTGTTGAATATGATGACCTTGACCGGTATATCGTTCAGGACGGCGGTTGCAAGCTCTTGGATGTTCATCTGGAAACTTCCATCGCCCGCTATGTCAAAGACCTCTAAGTCGGGCCGCCCCATTTTTGCCCCGATCGCGGCAGGAAAACCGTACCCCATCGTTCCAAGCCCGCCTGAAGATATGAACCTTCTGGGGTATTTATGAGTGAAGAACTGAGCCGCCCACATCTGGTTTTGTCCAACTTCTGTGACGATTACAGCATCGGGACATAACTCGTATATCTTCTCCATCACGAACTGAGGCTTTATGGTCGGTCCAGAATCGGGCTTGGCACATCCAAGGGGATACCCTTCCTTCCAGTTCGTGATCTTCTCGTTCCAGTTGGCCCACGGCTTTGGCGAAAGCTCCCCTGCCAACTCTTTCAATGTGACCTTGGCATCGCCTACCACCGGTATGTCGACTCTCACGTTCTTTCCGATCTCTGCTGGATCAACATCGATGTGAACGATCTTTGCGCTGGGTGCAAAGCTTGCGATCTTTCCTGTAACTCTATCGTCGAACCTGGCACCAACCGCCACGATCAAGTCTGACTCCTGTATCGCGTAGTTGGCGTACTTTGTCCCGTGCATTCCCAGCATCCCCAAAGAGAGCGGATGATCTTCTGGGAAACATCCAATACCCATCAAAGTGGTGGTCACAGGCGCGTTCGCCTTTGTTGCAAGCTCGAAGAGTTCCTCATGAGCGTCCGAATACTTCACGCCGCCGCCAACGTAGATTACTGGCCTTTCTGCACCCATTATGGCCTGAGCGGCCTTTCTTATCTGGAGCTTATGGACCTTCTTTACGGGGTTATAGCCGGGAAGGTCAATCTCGGGGTATTCGAATTCCAGCTCGTTTACGGTAACGTCTCGAGGAAGATCGATCAAGACGGGTCCTGGCCTTCCGGTCCTTGCGATGTAGAACGCTTCTCTGAACATCCTGGGAAGGTCGCTGGCATTTCGGGCAAGATAACTGTGCTTGGTAACTGGTATGGTTATTCCTGTTATGTCGGCCTCTTGGAAAGCGTCTCTGCCCAGAAGTTCAGTGGTGACCTGGCCGGTCATGGCTACAATGGGTGCCGAATCCATGTAGGCAGTGGCAATTCCTGTTACCAGGTTGGTGGCGCCAGGCCCGGAAGTTGCAAGGCAGACTCCCACGCGGCCGGTGGCCCTGGCGTAACCATCGGCAGCATGAGCTGCAGCCTGCTCGTGCCTTACCAGTATGTGTCTGATATCAGAATCGTAAATGGCATCATAGAGGGGCAAAAGTACCCCTCCCGGAAGCCCGAACATGGTATCCACACCTTCCCGTTTCAAGCATTCCAGTATAGCTTCAGACCCGCTCATTTTGCTCATGATCTGTCTTCCTCCTCAAGCTGCATCAGCCTGTTAATTCCCTCCAGCACAGCTTCCACTGAGGCCATTATTATGTCTTCACGGGCACCTCTCGCGGTGATGGTCCGATCGCCCATTACCATGGTAACCCAGACCTCAACCAAAGCGTTAGTGCCTCCTGTGATGGCATCGACGTGATATTCCTCGAGCCGGATATCTGTTACGCCAGATACCGCCTTTCGGATGGCGTTTATGGATGCGTCTACAGGGCCAATACCAGTCCCTGCCTCTAAAACTTCTGATCCGTTGACTGCGAGTCTGACGCTGGCAGTTGGCGTAACCTTGTTTCCGCTCACCACGGTGAACTCTTCTAAGCGGACCTTGGGCTTTCTGTGAATCGAAAGCACGATCTCGGCGATGGTCTGAAGGTCGGCGTCGGTTACGCGCTTGCCTTTATCACCCATATTCTTGACCCTCGATAGGATCTCCTCCATCTGAGTCCTCTCACAGGTGATGCCAAGCTCTCTTAAAGACATTTCTACCGAACTTCGGCCAGCATGTTTGCCAAGGACTATCCTCCTTTTCCTCCCAACCGTCTCGGGTTTGATGGGCTCATAGGTAGAAGTATCTGCGAGAAGTCCGTGAACATGTATCCCTGCCTCATGAGTGAACGCGTTATCTCCCACGAGGGCTTTGTTTGGAGCCACCGGAATTCCGGTCAGGCGAGAGACCTGCCTGGACAGAGAATAAAGCTCTTCGCATTTGACTCCTGTATCTATTAGGTAGAGGGACTCTAAAGTCATCACCACTTCCTCAAGACTGGTGTTTCCGCCCCTCTCGCCGATCCCGTTCACGGTGACGTGAGCTTGGGACGCTCCACCTCTCAGCGCTGCAACGGTGTTTGAGGTTGCAAGGCCAAAATCGTCGTGACAATGGACGCTGACTGGAGCCTCCAACTCAGATAGGCCCTTGAAGGTCTCAAAGGCTTTTTCTGGAACAAGAAGTCCGACAGTATCACAAAAGCAGAGCCTGTCCGCGCCAGCTTCGATGCCAGCCTGATACAAAGATACGAGATAATTCGTCTCGGCTCGGCTGGCGTCTTCGCCGCTCAACTCCACCGTAAGGCCGTGATCTTTGGCATACTCTGTGACCTCGACAGCCATTTTCATCACAGACTCGCGATCGGACTTTAGCTTGCTCTTGATATGGAGATCTGACACTGGTATGACTAGATGTATTGAGTCCACATCACAATCGAGTGCGAGGTCCACATCGCCCGGAACAGCGCGAACGTAACTGCATATCTCGGCCCTCAATCCTTCTGAGCTGATGGCCTTTATTGCTTTGCGTTCGCCTTCTGAGGTGACGGCCGAACCCGCTTCAATCACGCCGATGCCAAAAGCGTCGAGGTGGCGAGCAATCGCAAGTTTATCTTCTGAGCTCAGGGAGACGCCAGGCGTCTGTTCTCCATCACGAAGCGTCGTATCCAAAAAGTTGACGCTACCAAATAAATCGATCCCACGCATTCATTTGAAATCACCAAATAGAAAGCCAACAGTGGCAATCTTTTGAGAGGGGGTTGTTAATGATTGATAAAGTTGACGACAGGGTCTAGCTGAAGGGAAAAGATTTATCACACCCCCACACAACTCCTAGCCTTCAGCTTACTAAGATGGGTCGGGTGCAATAGATGGGTATGGGCATACAGATGAGTTCAGCTATGGAGATTAGTTCGATCGAAGATGGGTCAGGCGAAATGGAGGTCGCCGAACTTCTGCTTACCGCGGAGATCTACAACAGGTCAGAGGACCTGACCGAAGACGACCTCCCATCTAAGATCAGAAAGCATTATTTTGATCCCGTCACCAAGGGCGTGAAACGGCCTGTTTACGTTACGGAATCGGACGTAATGAAGATCTACAGCCTAAAAAGCGTCAGAGACGCAGTCAAGTCTTTGCCCTTTGTGGAAAAAGAAGGAATTGGAGATCAACTCAGGCTGACTGTCTTTGAAGTGGGTGCAAAATGGTTTGCCAAACAAAACGGCCTTGAGCAGGTGAGGGATAACCCCGTCTTGGCCTATTACTACGAGGGCGAGGGCTCTTTAGACGTGATCTATGCCGAGGCCAAGAAGAGAAACCAGCCACTTCTCACGGATAGGGAATGGATCCAGGCCAAGATCAGAGAAATCTCGGCCGAGCACGAGAGTGCAGAAGATTTCCTAAAATTGGTCAAGATCAGCGCTCCAGAGGACGTAAGAGATCGATTGGAAAATCTCGTTTTGACACCTGATCAGGTTGCAGAAATCGAGAAAGAATCCAAGGCCCTAATGCACAGAGATTATCTAAAACAGGTGGGGCTTCATGAGATTGGAAAGATTCTTTTCGTGGGCCCACCGGGCACTGGCAAGACCTCGACTGCAAGGGCTCTATCTAAATGGTTCGGCCTTCCTCTTGTAGAGGTTCGTATTTCCATGATAACCAGTCAATACCTGGGCGAGACCTCCAAGAACATCGACAAAGTTTTCGAACTGGCCAAGTCCTTGAGTCCTTGTATTCTCTTCATAGACGAGTTCGACTTTGTGGCCAAGACCAGAACTTCAGACGAGCACGGCGCCATAAAGAGGGCTGTGAACACTTTGCTCAAGGCGGTCGACGACATCAGTTTGGTGGACGATGGCGTTCTTTTGATATCAGCCACCAACCATCCTCAACTTCTTGATTATGCGGCATGGAGACGGTTTGACAAGATCGTAAATTTTCCGTTGCCAGATCAAGGAATGCGCCAAAAGATCTTCGAGCGGGTTTTGAGCAGGATCGACGCCGATATAGATGCTGCAGAGTTGGCCGAGCTGACTGCTGACTACTCTGGATCGGACATTCGGTTGGTGGTCAGAGAGGCAGTCTTGAACGCGTTGCTTGAGGACAGAAAGGCCATAGATCAAGCGGACATGTTGCGGGCAATCGAAGATTTCGACCAGAGGATAAGAGATCACAGGCGGAGCGTTACTTCATGAAAGTGACTCTCCTAGGAACTGGTGACGCCATAGGTACACCAAAGATTGGGTGCAGGTGTCCAACTTGTGTCGATGCCCTGTGTGGAGGCAAGAGCCGCAGGCTCAGGTTCTCGGTTCTGGTGGAGAGCGATGACGGCAAGGTCTTGATCGACACGAGTCCAGACCTGAGGTGGCAGCTGATAAAGAAAGGGATCAAGCATGTGGACGGGGTTATCTGGACCCATGCCCATTATGATCATTACGCCGGGTTTGGCGATTTTCATAGGGTCCAGAGCAAAGTTCCTGTTTACGGTCTTAAGGACACTCTCGATTACATAATGCATTATCTCTATTTTCTAAACCCGAAGAGGAACGTGGTTCAGATCGGGGTGCCGTTTGAGATTGCAGGGATGGAGATCACCCTCTTTGAGGTTAATCATCCGCCACTTTTTGAGGCTGCCGGGGTTCTCATAAGGGAAGGCAAAACGAAACTGGTGATAACCGGCGATACTAACGCTGACATACCTCAAGAGAGCCTCGATCTTATGAAAGATGCCGACCTGATGGTCGCTGACGGGATCATGCCTCCGGGCTACAACCTAAAAAAGCACATGAATTCTCAAGAGGCTGTGGACCTAGCCCGAAAATTGAGGGCGAAGGACGTAGTCTTAACTCACATAAGTCATCTGTTCCCGCCTCACGATATCGCCGTCAAGGATTGGCCCCTCGGCTACGACATGATGGAGATCGAGTTCTGATTTTGTTCTTTGTTCCTGCTATCTGCTATCTTTCTTTTAGCGCCTGACTCATCTGGTTGATCGAAAGTCGTCCAAAACGATCCATCCCTATTCCGGCATCCATCCAATCTTCATCGTTCGGATGAATCTTATAGTCGAAAACCAGTTAGATGAAACTAATTGGTTTTCGCCAGAATAGTGCTTAACGATACGAGTAGGCTAAATCTCAAACTCTTACGTGTTTAAGATTTGTCCGAAATGTATCGTTAAACACTATAAATAAAAATAGCACACCGTTTGTCAACAGGGGATACATCTGTGGAGCGGGGTCAACTACCCTTTTCCCCTTGTCATCGTCAGGTAGAAGAACATGGGAACGCCCACAAAGGAGATCAGGCTCACGGTTCAATCGACATTCGTCGCGGCTTTGTAGGCTGCTCTGGGACGAGACTTGCCTCCGAGAGAATGCATCTTTTTTATCTTATTGTACGGATGCTCACCTGTATCGCAGAAAGTCCTGAAGTGGTCTAGCCACTCAGGATGATCCGGCCCTTGATTGATGAACCCAACCAAGTTTTTGACCTGTTCCACGGTTTTGGAGTGCAGATGATGCTCCATGGTGCACGCATCTTCATCGGCGATCTCTTCAGGAATGCCGATGAAGATCAAGAATGCTTTTATCGTGTCGTGTCGATCCTTTATGATCCTTCCAACCTCTTCTCCTGCTGGAGTCAAAAATACTCCTTCGTACTTCTCGTGCATGACATAACCCCTGTCGTCCAGCTTTCTCACCATCTCGACGACGCTTGGCGGTTTAATTCCAAGCTGTTTGGATATGTCCCTTATTCTGACGTACCCTTTCTCCTGTGAGATGTTGAATATCGCTTCGAGGTAATCCTCGGCTTTTCTGGAGAGTTTGCCATTCATGAAATATCGCCTGTGCCGTTCTTCTTCCCATGAGCGCGTTAGGTGTACCTACAACTCCTGCAAGTTAAATAAGATGGTCGATAATCGGGCTTTTCAACTGATTTCAGCTGCCCTTTGTTCTGTAGATGCAGAGAATCGCCACCATCGAGAACGGCAACAGAATCATCGCAGGAGTGTATGGTGGCGCATACGTCCCCACGAAACCACTCATCGTGTTGAACCACCCATTTTCTCCGCCTGGTATCGATTCTGTGATCATTGCAAGCAAGTCACAACCTGCTATCAACCAGATCAAAATGCTGCCCATTACCACTTTCGACAGCTGATGTGTTTCGGAGACGTTCTTGAACCCAGACAGATAGAATAGGCCCGCAAAGGTAACAACGAGCCCCCCCCAACCACCTCGAAACATCTCGCTTGGAAACTCCACAATTCTAAAAGTGTAGACGTCCCTTGATATTGTTACTATCAGATCTGCAAGACCGCATGCCAGAGTGGCTGTGCCAAGCAGGGCAAAGTATATGCTGTCAAATTTTTTCATCTAAGCCACCCCCGCCAATATTCCTATCAAGTGAAGCAGTCCGCCAAAGATGGTGACAGCGGCTATCAGCACCACCAAGCTTCCCAAGAGCTCTTTTCGGCCTTCTTTGAGCAACATCATGAACGTTGCCAGGCAAGGGAAATATATGGAGACCAGCACCACTGCAGTCACCATCTGATACCAAGTCATCTCGATCACGCTGAGCTGTGCAACGGCCAAGTCCTTTCTGAGAAAGGCCGCAATCAAAGGACCTGCAGTCTCTTCTGGCACGCCAAACCAATAAACGAAGACCGGTGAGAGGACGTTTCCTAGCCACTGTATAAATCCTGCTAGATACAGGACGTTTACCACCAGCACACCCAACAACACGTAGGGAATCGCGCTGGTGAAAAAGCCCTTCATCCTCATCCATATCTTCAGTGCCAGGTTGCTCAGCAGCGGCGTTTGGAAGGGCGGAACGTCCATCAGGATCTCAGGAGATTTGCCTGGAATGATCTTGTTCAAGACGAAACCAGTGATTAGGTATCCAGCTATCAAGTACAAGAGCACCAGGCCCATGGTGTCTGGGATCACGTCGTTCATGATCCCTAGCTGAGCACCGCAGGGCACGAATATGGCGAGGAGGGTCATCATCACAAACCGTTCCTTCCTCGTCTCCAGGATTCTGGTGGCTGCAACGCCAGGGACGTTACACCCCAAAGCGAGGATTGTGGGCACAATTGCGTATCCATGCAGTCCTATCTTGTGCAGAACCGTGTCCATGAGGACTGCAAGCCGTGGCAAGTACCCTACGTCTTCTAACAAGGTGAGCATCAGGTAGAATATGAACACCGCAGGCAGAACAACGCCGATGGCGATGAAGAGCCCTGAGGTCAACATGCCGAAGGCCTCGAAGCAGTTGTCCGCCATGGGGTCTCCCACGACGATGTAATACAACCAACTCCAGGTATCTGGAAAGTGGGATTGCCACCAAGGCAGCCAGTGTTCGTCGAAGATCTTGACGAAAAAGCCGTCGGTGAAGAAACCTGCAAAGGATCCAAATATGCTCCAAAAAGCATAGAGAACTGCAATAACCACTGGTATGCCTGTCAACGGCTTTACCGTAACTTCTCCAAGTACGTCTCTCAACGTCTCGTCGTATTCTCCCAAGAACACGGTCTCTTTTGAGATCTCGTCGATCAGGTTCCAGCGTTCGTCAGCGGTCAGTCTCATTTCATGATCCCCGCCCGTTCGATTATCTTTTTGGTCTCAACTGGTTTTGCTTTCTTCAGCGAAGATACCAAATCGACCATCCCTTCGCCGCTGGTTGCCGTAGTCGGCACCACGGGTATTCCAAGGATCTTGCTCAGTCGGTTTACGTCGATATCGATCCCTTTATGTTTTGCCATGTCCCACATATTGAGCGCTAGCACCACTGGATAACCTCTTTCTATAATCTCCAAAGTTAGGTAAAGCCCTCTTTCTATCTTGGACGAATCGACGACAGATATCACAACGGCATCGTTTTCCCGATTGAACATCTCCATTGCCACTTCTTCTGCCTTGTCCTTTGGCTCTAGGGAGAAGGTTCCTGGCACGTCCATAATGGTGACCTCTTTGCCTTCCACCCGCATAAAACCTTCAGAATATTCAACGGTGGTTCCAGGGTAGTTGGAGGTGATGACGTCCACGCCAGTTAAACGATTGAATACCACGCTCTTTCCAACATTGGGATGGCCCATTAGTAGTACCCTCATCAATCTGTCTCCACGATGATTTCCTTTGCCATCCCCAAACCCAAGGATGTACTGGATCCGTCTACTTCCACTACCACGGGCCCTTTTATGGGCTGCTTAGTGATCATTCGGATCACTTTTCCGTCCCTGATGCCCATGCCTGCCAGCCTGCCCCGAAGGCTGCCTTCGATCTTTTTCACAGACCCAGTCTCATCGTATTCCATCTCTGACAGACTCTTTTCCATATGATCACCTCAAACCACCCGAACTTTCTGTGCTATCCCTCTGCCAAGAGCGATCGTATTTCTGTCGACTTCGATCACAATCGGCCCCCTGCAGGATATTACTCTTAGAGCACACCCTTCAGAAATTCCTCTTAACGCGAGCCAATTTCTGGCCCCTTGCCCCGCCTCTATGGCCACGATTCTTCCGTGATCCCCAGATCTTAGGTTAATTAGCATCATGCGCACCCATCTCGATAACGCACAGTTTTGTCTTTCCCGTTGCATCTCGTCCAGATTTTGGCTACCCAAACAATGACTGGATGATGCTGTTAGGCGAATAAATGGGTATCCCGAAAAATGTTAGTTTTTGGGGTGAAAACCTAACATGTCAAACAAGGTCATCGACTGGAAAACATACCAAAATCGTTCGAACCCCACAGAATACGGCCGTCCGAGAAAGTCAAATTGCGGCAGCGCACCTCGCCGTTTGTAGTGGGGTGCGCCGCCGCTTATTGCCTTAATTAATAAGCAGAAGACTCACATCTCAATATGGAAGTTGCTCACGTCAATTCTTGATCCAGTTATTTGCTTTTCATCCCCACGGCAAGCTGCGGGGTATTCGATAAAAATCAAATATAGTCAAGAACTAATTAGATAGCGCTACTCGGTTCTCGCTTGCTCGAGCAAGCCGTTTTAGGTGTTTACATGGGCTTGTTTCATCATTCAAAATTGATAATTTTGATATGTTGTGACCTACAGCCATTTACCGACGATTTCATCCGATCGCCCTCTTGCTTTCGCTCTGATCGAAAGGGGTATATTCGATCCTCGGAAGTTCGGTAGGGAGATCCCCGTGATCAGATACGTCCTTCTCTTGTTCATAGTCTCACTTCTCACATCGTCAGCTTATGTGGCAAAAGGCGTCGATCCAGATGTAGATGGCAGAATCGTCCTGGATCTGTCCGAGGAGGGCAAGTTCCTTGAACGTGAGTTCGCTCAAGAAAATGGCCTTTCTTTTCAAGAGGGCGATCGATCTTTAGGCGATGAAGACGGGCACTATGTTGAAAGGTTCGATCGATACCGTGGTATGAATATCACTTTTGTGTATCCTGAAGGCTGGAAGCTTATTTCGCGGGGCGATCTGTCATGGGGCAAAATCTCGATTGATGGGACTTGTGCCCGCATCACCCTAAATTGGCTGGAAGATCCGGGCTTGGATCCAGAAAGCTGTCTGGATCAAGTTGCAAGGGCTTACAGGAGCGAATCGTTGCATCTTCCCGTCTTCACCGCGAAAAAGGGAACTACAGTCGTAAACGGCCAGAGCGCTGCCACTATCGATCTCTACTACAAATATGGACGATATGGGTCAGAAACTAGGCTTGTTGCTTGGATTTCGCCTCGATCTAACAGGTTCTTTTACGCATCGGTCACGCCATGCCTTCAGAGTCGAGACCAAGATCTAGATATTTTCGAGCAGATGATAGAAAGCTTCCAAGACATTGGGCGAGATAACTACGTCGAGCTTGATCCTAGGTCCACCGTTTCCGATGCCTGGGCGATCGTTCTTCAGGATCTTCTAAACTCTTATCATCATGTGGGATCTGCCAATTCTACCACTCCTGGAGTGAAAGTGACCTTGGACTTTGATGTGTATCGTTCTTCTGATGGGGTTGATCACCTCAGCTCTGAAGAAGACATAGTTTTGGTCGATAGTTTTGTGGACGATTCAAGAGTGTGCGCGGTTCAGGAGCTTCTCGAAACGAGTGGTTATCGTTCGGCTTTGATGGAGACTCACGGTGTCGTCTGGATTGTCGTCCAGGATTTTGATGGGAAGTGGCAAGCCCTTTCCTTACCTCTAGACATCGAGAAGTGTGTGGCAGTTCTTGTCTTGCCCGATAGCGGGTGCGGCTGGTATTCGGGCCTAATCCGCAACGAAGGCGACGATTATGGGGTGTGTGGGATCGAGGACAAGGCAGGAGGCGAAGGTGCGAGGAGAATCTCTGGAGGCGAGGAGATCGAAAGAGAACGGATCTCTGGAGGCGGGGTGATTGAAGAAACGGTTAGTCGCATCCAGTATTCAAGCCTTGATGCCACACTTGAAAAGGATTGCAATCCGTCCTGCCACGTAAAACTGCAGTTTCAGCGAAAGGTGGATCTCGCCTGGTCGATGAGGTTGAGGGATCTCTTGGAGCTTTACAGTTACGCTCGCGAGGAATCGCAACCAGACTATGCCGGAGCGTCTCAAGTATGTTGGGCGTTGTTGGAGGGTGCGAGATACGATGCAAGCCTTATGACCGGATATGAAGGACACCCTCTTTGGGATCGAGTCTGGGTTGTGGTGAAGTATCCTGAAAGTGATGGGTATGTGGCTGTGGAGACTTTGGGCGGGTGTGGCGCAGGTCTTGGAAATGTCGTTTTTGAGGAAGTTTATGGTGAAGGGATAATGTACAACACCAGCCTTCAATACTCTCATCTTCATCCAGAGATCGGGATGTGGCTTGAGCCAAAGGCGACAGTTCTTGATTATAGTGCTTAACGATACCTTTTAGCCAAATCTCTAACTCGCAAGAGTTTGAGATTTGGCCTATTCGTATCGTTAAACACTAATCTTTCGAGAACCGATTAATATCATCTAATCGGTTCTCGATTATATCTTCCTTCGAGGCCCCTTTTTTCCATATGACTTCTTTTTGGCAGCTGGAACGAGACACTTGGGTGAGTCGCCGATCAGGTCTTTTCGTCCTGCTGTCCTCAAGCCCTCACGTATGAGGCCCCAGTTTCTGGGATTTCGATAATGGAGAAATGCCCTTTGAATCCTCTTTTCTCGGTCTTTTGGAACGTAGACTTCTTCCATTGTGAAAGGATCAAGGCCGGTGTGATACATGCAGGTCGAAACGGTCATGGGAGTTGGCGTGAAATCCTGAACCTGTTCGGTGTAAAGAGCATGATCCCTTATGTATTCGGCAAGCTCGATCATGTCCTCGATGGTGCAGCCGGGATGGCCTGACATGAAATAAGGCAAAAGGTACTGCTCTCGTCCGAGCTTCTCGCTGAGAGAATCGAAACGAGACCGGAACTGTTCCAGAACGTCACAAGAAGGCTTATGCATGAGATCTGTAACTCGCCTTGATACGTGCTCTGGTGCGATCTTGAGGTGACCTGAGACGTGGTATCTACATAGATCTGCCAGATATTCCGAGCCGCTTTTTGCGTCCTCAGAGATGAGGTCGTGCCTTATCCCAGAGGCGACAAAGACTCTCTTTATGCCCGGAATTGCCCTCAATTTTCTCAGAAGTTCAAGCTGTCGCCTGTGATCTGACTTCATTGTGGGACACTCTGACGAGCAGAACCGATCAGGACACGCGCCCTTCGATTTCCAAAGGGTGCAGCTCATCCCGTACATGTTGGCGGTGGGACCGCCCACGTCTTGGATCACGCCCTTGAAGTCGGGCATTTTGGCTAACTTTTCAGCCTCACGAAGGATAGACTCCTCGCTTCGGCTCTGGAGGATTCTGCCCTGATGATGGGTGAGCGCACAAAAGGCGCACGACCCAAAACATCCTCTATGAGTCGTGATCGAGAACTTGACCGGCTCCAGGGCAGGGACCCTCTCTTTGTAAGAGGGATGACTCATTCTGGTGTAGGGAAGCTCGTAAACGTGGTCCAATTCATTGGTGGAGAGTGGCAACGCTGGCGTGTTCTGGATCGTGACGGTCTTGGGATGAGCTTGGGCGACCGGCAGCCCATGAACCGGGTCTTGTTCTTGATAATGTAGCCTGAAAGCCTCGGCGTACTTTCGTTTCTCCTTTGACACTTCTCCAAAGGAGGGAATGGTAACGTACCCCTCTTTATCCGCGTTCCGCCACTCTTTAACCGCCATCTTGACTACAGTCCCGGCTACGTCATCGATATCCTGAATCGCTTCGCCCTTTGAGAGGCGGTCGGCAACCTGGAGAAGGGCCTTTTCGCCCATCCCAAAGACTATCACGTCAGCTGGGGCGTCTGCCAAGATCGATTGGCGGACCGAGTCTGACCAGTAATCGTAATGGGCGAACCTTCGAAGGCTCGCTTCGATCCCGCCCAGGATCAGTGGAGTCTTTGGAAAAAGGGAATGGACCTTGTCGGTGTAGACTATGGCAGCTCGATCGGGCCTTTTGAGGCTGCCGCCTGGCGAGTAAACGTCGCTGCTCCGCTGCTTTTTGTTGGGCGTGTAACTGTTCACCATCGAGTCGACGTTTCCTGAAGTGACGCCAAAAAAGAGCCTGGGCTCGCCTAACCTTCTGAAGTCGTCGTCCTTCCGCCAGTCAGGTTGAGGGATGATTCCGACAGAATATCCTGCATCTTGAAGGACGCGACCGATGACTGCAGCCCCAAAAGAGGGATGGTCCACGTAGGCATCCCCCGAGATCAGTATGACGTCAAACTTCTCGATCCCCGATTGTTGAGCCTCTTTGCGGGATACTGGAAGAAATGGGGACGTCATGGAAACCTCTTCCCCAAAGAAAGAAGATAGAGCCCAGAAATGTCGTCCAGTTCTCGCCTTGCATCCAAGCCCAAAAGCTCGATAAGTATAACCTCGACGATCAGATAGGTGGTGGCCTTCTCTCGCAGGCAACCTGAAACCACTCTTTCATCCCGGCCTGCAGTTGTGTGGATGTGTATCTTGGGGCCTTTTTCGATGACCTCATCACGAGTTACCGGGCCAATCTTATCATCGGCCACCTTACCATCGGCCTCATTTCTGTCCTCGGCGCTAATTACTGAGCCAACCTCGTCGCCAGTCACTTCTTTGTCTTCGTCGCTGCACCCATTTGGATAGATCGTGGCAACACCCAAAATTTCCCAGCCCCCATCTATTTCTTCGACGAAAGGAGGGCCTGGCGGAATCGTCGGCTCTTTTGGGCCGGTGATCAGTAGACCTTCTCTCAAAGCCCCAAGAAATATGGCAACGCCAGATCGGACCTTTTTTTCGGTCACGAAATCCTGGATCGAATCGATCAGGTCCTCGCCGTCCTCAGTCCTGATCACAAATACTCGGCCCAAGCTGCCTTCCGAATACTGCATAGCACCAGAGTTTGTCTTGGTCGGTTCTAATAGTTGGTGGAGATGCATGAGACGATACGATCAAGGTGCCTCAATAAAAATATAGATGAAATATGTAAAAATAGAGGAGAGAGGCCAGTGCTGAAGAATTGACTCAGCATCGGCTCCACATGGCAACGTAGACGTTCGGGTTCACGGGATCGGGTGCCACAGATCCATATCCCCAGAGGTGATCGTTATAGGGGCTTGTGGTGCCGGACTTGTAGGCATACATCGCGCCGACCCAAACCTCGGGACCGTAAGGCGGCGCCCATCCGTTGGAAGAGGGCTGAATCTCTTTTGCGGCCCTGAACCAGCTGTCGATAACGGTGTCACCATCTCTCATGTACTGAACGACTCTCTTGCCTTCATCGTTGTTGTCGAAGGTCACAGAAGCATATCCCAAAAGCTGGTGAAGTCCCGAGAACGCTGGCTTCCACCTGAAGACGTCTCCACCACCTGGCGAGTTGATAAGCTCGTCTTCAAGAGGGCCACAGGCTGCGATGATCGCCCATTCAAGATCCTGGTTACCCCACCGATCATTGCCACCGCACTCGGTGTAATGGAGAGACCAATCGTCAGGAGTGTGGAGGAGCCATTCGTTCACGTTTGCATGACCCGTGTAGAATACTATATCCTCATCGTCAACCCAGATGTCGTCGTTCTCGTTCCAGTCGCGCTCCCAAGCGAGACTGTCGCCCCAAAGGAAGTCTATCGTCCATCCCGCGGCCGAAAGTGCGTCGTTGAACCCTTTGGCGTTCTGGTAACCCAAAGTGTAATAGTAAGCGCCAGCTTCTTTCCAGCTCGCCTTTATCGTCAATCTAGTCGATGCCAGCTCACCGATCAGAAGCTCTCCTACTGGCCCTTCATCCACATCGGCCCGGTCCTTCTCTATCTCTTCATCGGCACCTCTCTTCTGAAGAGGGGGCTTTTTGAACGGCGGAATCTCTGGATAGAACTCCATTTCGGCCACGGCCGGTATGAATACGTTTCTCAAAGGCGCCTTTTGGTCGCCCAAGACGATCGTGCCGCTGTAGACGTAGACCGGAGTCAAATAGGATTGTTCGCCGGTGTTTGGTCCAAGGTAGTATGCCAAGTTCGACTCATATTCGGCCAGCTTCAATCCCTCGGTCATCTCTTTGAAGGTCTGGTCGGCCTCGTCCTTTGTGATCATGGGGAACATCCCCACCATATCTGTCATGAGGCCAGGACTTGGTCCTGTATATCCTATGACTTGACCGCCATCTCCGAGGACGACGTTGATCTTAGCACCGCCGCCGGTTACGGGAAGGGTGAAACCTTCTCCTTGGGCCCTGAGGCCGTAGCTTACCTGAACGTCCAACTGTCTGTTGACTCTTCTGCCATTATCGGCGTTGAAGGTCGCCATCTGGGTTCCAGTGGTGTCAAGGTATTCTGTCGAAAGAACACCTTCACTGGGCAAGAGCCATTCGTGGCTCGCTAACAGGTTCTCGGCGATCTCGTGAGCGGCTTTGTCGTCAGGAAGAGAAGCTTTAGACTCGGGGTTCCAAAGCTGTTTTTCGTCGGCAAACCATATTCCGCCGCTATCTTTGTAGACCTCCAGGCTCTTTCCATCGGCTTCTATCACATAGCCTTCGCGAGTTTCTTCCATTTTTCCATCAAACCTGAAGACCTCGCCTGCAAGCCTATACGCCACTTCTTGAGATGCTTTCTGGCCACCTATTTCATAAATTGGAAGCTCCTTGTACTCTGGAGCTGCCACCACAAACTCGGTGATCTTGGCCGGGATAAGCAGTTCTGCCACCAATTCAAGCGGCCGATCTGCAATGGCCAACCGTTCGTCCTGGCCGAAGGCCAAAGTGGCCGTCGAGATGGTCAAAGCTAGGGTTAACACGATCAGAAATTTAAGATTCAAAGTAATCACACCCACTCTCAGAAACCAAAACGTTTCATACCTAAATGATTTTAGATGCATAAATAGGTTTCGAAATGTTGGGGCACTATTTAGCGATTCAATCGAGTGGCAACTGCGGTGCTCGATGGCAAACACTAGATAATTTATTCGACATTATTGACAATTCGAAGGTTGTTAATGCTGAACGCTAAGTTTGACATTTATAATCCCATCCCACTCCCATGAAAATTGTCTGCACATCAAGTCAAAATATATTAATTAATTGGGCAGAATATAGAGATTCACGGCAAATAATACACAGGATATAGTGCAGATATTATTGGCCACCCTGCTCACGAGATTCTGTGGGCAGGATCTGCCAATCTCAAGTTCAACCACACAAAGCTATCCTGAGACCTACACAGTCTTGACCACTAAAGCCCCACGAGGAACCCCAACCCTCATGGCGACTGGCTCGCACTTTGCCCTCATGACGTAGATCAGACGGCCTCTGAGCTGATCGTCAAACTCGGTAATGGTCTCGAAATTGCCCATCCCCTTGGCGATGACAAGCCAGCTTTCGTCCCAGAGAAGCTCCAAAAGCTCGGGGCGCGCATTCTCAAGAGAAAGTCCCACCACCGGGCCCGTGGGTTCGATCTCTCTTTCAGTCATCGTCCCCAGCTCCTCGGCAGTGACGTCGTTTAAGATGGGTTTTGTCTTTGGTCCGATGATCACCCTTTTTCCCATGTTCTCGAGCTTTTCAATGACGAAAAGGTCGAAGACTACCTCGCCCGCATTGTCAGTTAGGTAGAGCACATTGTCGAACCGGTCCAGATACCGACCAGCTTCGTTTAGGTCGCCGTCTAAAGTCTCGTTGAGAGTTTCTAGGAAGACCCGATCGAAGGAATCCGTATCGAAATCGTGACCTTTCACGCCCCACTCCATTGAGTTTGCGGCCGCAGCGATCCTGACCAGCGCCTCCAGCTTATCTGCCGATTCTTCATAAAACTGGGTAGATAAAGGCAAAAGAGATTCAGCCAAACGATTGCTAATCGCCTTCATTTCCATGTAAGGATCTGGGTTGCCACTTCGCCTCTTTACGATCTGTTCCCTTTCGGTCCCCACCACCGAAGGGACTTCTCCTTTGTGGGCAACCATGAAGTCGAGCAGCTCTTCCATTGCGGCCCTCTTCTCCTCATCTTCTGAAAAGAGCATGTCACACTCGAACTTAGCCCGATCCATGATGCAGCTGTAACAGTTCGAGGCCATCTTCACTTAAACCGCCCCCCTTGCCAGGACCGATATTATGCCAGGAATGGCCTCGGACGCCACCTCGGGGTTAGACCCTCCGCTGAGAACGAAAACAAGACCTCGATCGCCCACGGCTTTCTTGATCTGATCTGCCATCTTCGGGTAAGCTTTAGATGTCAGATCAAATCCGCCATAATCGTCGACGTGAGAATCATGACCAAAGATCACAAAACAGAGCTGGAAATCGAAGTCTTTGGCCATATCGAGAGCGCCTCCAAGCTCGCTTAAGAACTGCTCGTCCTCGGCATCGAATCCAATCCCGATATCGTAGTTGTTCTTCTCTTTGTTGTATACGGATTTGGACTGGTGGTTGAAATTTATGTGATAGACGTTTGTGTCGTCCCCAAAGAAGTTTCTCGTCCCATCTCCAAAATGAGGATCTACGTCTATGATCAAGAACTTTTCGAGCCCCTTCTCTTTCAGGTGGTTAATGGTGATAGCAACGTCGTTGAAGTAACAAAATCCCCAGCAACTTCCAGGGCTTGCATGGTGACCCGCAGTTCCGGTATAGGCAAAGGCAGATTCGGCCTTGCCAGAGGTGACGAGGTCTGCTGCCATGAGAACGCTCCCTGTCGAGAGTAGGGCTACATCGTAGTACTGCCTGTCGTAAGGCTCGGTCCTCATGTTTTCCATGTGCTCTGGCGTGTGAGCCTTTTCTACCAGCTCCACAGGCGCAGACTCTGGCTCAAATACCTGGACTTCATCGCCGTCCACGAGGCCGGACTTCATGAGAGCAATAAAGGAGGGACTGACTCGGTTTTTGAGGACGCTATGCCCTTTCAACCCGAAATCATAATGATAGATGACGGCAACCTTCATGGGCGTAGCGTCTTCAGTACTTTCTTATTAAACGTTTGGTTCTGCCAAAAATTCCCCTTAAATCTCCTCGTACCGGGGGTACCTTTCAAGGAGCATCCCTTCGACCAAGATCGGCATATCCCTTAGGGTATCGTTGGTAGCCCTTTGAAGCTCCCACTCTTTGCTGGAATAGATCGTGATCATGGGGTCTCCTTTTTTCACAATCTCACCCATCTTTTTGTGAATCAGGACTCCGGCCTTCTTGTCGGCAGGTGCTCCCGCATTCCTCGCGATCTCGACGATCCTCTTGTTGTCGAAGGATATGATGTAACCTGTTGAAGGCGAAAGGATGTCTTCAGTGTACTCACCAAGCTCGATATCACTGCTCTTTATCGTGGGATCTCCGCCTTGCGCTTCTATGATCTCCATCATCTTCTTGTGGGCCTTGCCGCTGGTCAAGATCCGTTCTGCCACGTTCTTGCCTTCGCCCCGAGCCGCAACACAACCAAGGCCAGAGACGCACCCAATCTCAAGAAGTATTCCAGCAAGAGAGAGGCTCTTTTCTTTGAGGCTGTTTGGACCTTCGCCACACTCGAGCATGGTAAGTGCCTCTTTGACTTCCAGGGCAGGGCCGACCGTTCTTCCCACGGGAGATCCCCCAAAGGTCATTGCGCACTCGACCCTGATTCCGAGCCGATCACCAAGGTCTATCAAGTCTTTTGCCATGGACCTTCCATCTGCAGGAGTTGGAAGCTTCGTTCCAGGTCCAACAGGCATGTCCACGACCACAGAATCTGCGCCAACGGCGCCTTTCTTTGCCATTATCGATGCGAGCATCTGGCTGTATGGGTCGATGGAAAGGGCGTATTCGACTCTTATGAGCTTGTCATCTGCAGGAGCGATGTTTGTGGCTCCGCCCCAGGCAAGTATCCCCCCAACCTGTTCTGAGATCTCTTTGATCTCGTCAGAGTTGAACTCCACAGGGGCGAGGATCTCCATGAGGTCGGAGGTCCCTCCAGCTCCGGTTATGGCTCTCGAACTGGTTTTGGGTATGAGAAGGCCAGCTGCTGCAACTATCGGAACTATGAGGAGAGATACCTTGTTTCCAGGGACGCCACCTATGCTGTGTTTATCCACTACGGGATGGGTATCGAAACGGATTCGTTCCCCTGTATCGATCATGGCTCTGGTAAGCCATTCAGTCTCCTGAGAATCAAAGTCCCTTATGTAAAGGGTCGTAAGGTATGCAGATATCTCAACGTCGCTGAGGTTGTTGTCCACTATGTCCTGAACGATGGTGCGAATCTGGTCTTCGGTCAGCTTTTCATCGTCCATCATCTTCTTGATGTAGCTTACTGAGGCTGGTTTTGGCGCAGGACCCACATCCAGCTCTTTGGCTTCGCCGACCATCCTGTGCGCTTCGGTAAATATGCCGATCTCGCCAGGTTTGACCATCTGGGTCGTGATGTCCAGGATAGCTGTAAGAGACGCGCCCTTCGCCCTTGCCCTCACCCTATCTCCTGCGTTCAGGCCCATCTCTCTGGCGTCGGCCAAGTTGAGCATGACTTTGTACTGCCCTATATCTATGTCAAAAGAATGGACTTCAAATATCATCGGTGTAGACCTCCACGGCTAGATCAATAGTTTGTCTTCCGATCTTAAACTTTTAGCTTGCGGGAGCGAGGAGGACGGAGTGGGAAATCCTGGGTCTTTAGGCCTTGAACTCTCCATTCCAAGTTTGCCAATGAAAACTATTACAGTTCACGGGACTTGGGATCTGCCTCTCCAATCTCTGTTATCGCCTCGGTGTAACGACTGTAATCATCCTCGCTGAAACAGACGATGACCACCTTTTCAGGAACCTTGCTTTGATCTAAAAATTTTGAGATCTCCTGAAAGGCTATGCGGAACGCTCGATCCTTTGGGAAACCGTAGGCTCCAGTGCTGATTGAAGGAAATGCAACGCTTCTGATGGCGTTTTTTTTGGCCAGCTCAAGACAATTCCTATAAGCACTTGCAAGAGCCTCATATTCGCCGTGACTTCCGCCACGCCATATGGGTCCTACTGTGTGGATCACACACCTTGCCGGAAGGTTGTAACCCTGGGTCATCTTGGCGTCGCCGGTGGGGCATCCGCCCAGGCTTTGGCATTCCTCTAGGAGTTTAGGACCTGCGGCCCTGTGAATTGCGCCGTCGACGCCGCCTCCGCCACAAAGACCGTTGTTGGCGGCGTTCACTATAGCCTCGGTCGCCAGTGTGGTTATGTCGCCAAGAAAGATCTCTATTCGATCCTGCATCTTCTCAACACCCCGTGGGCGTCCTAGTTGTACAAAACTGCTATATCCCAATTTTGGGGCGGTATGGGGATGTATAGGGCCGTAACGGGCTATCATCAGGCTTGGACACTTCAGAATCCCGATCAGACTTACACCCAACATCTTTTGGAACGATGTCGAAAAGCGTTTCATCTTGGCATCGCCCCCTCCCCATTTGAAAGAGGCACGCTTCACGCCCACCATCTTGAAGCCAGCGCTTTCAAGACAAGTCATATATAAAAGTCTTAAATCTCTGAATCCTCCTGAAAATCGGCTTTTTGCCTATTTGTCCTGGAATCTGCTCTGGCAGCTTGTTATCAAGCGACTTGTTCAAATTCCCCAGAAGAAAGATGAGTCGTTCGTTCTTTCCTGGTGTCCCACCAAGATAGATATAAGACCAAAGGAAAAACAGCCCTTCTGAGATTTTGGTACCAATGGAAGTAATATATTGAAGATCGGATTGTTGCTCGGCTTCATGTTGACGATATTGGCCGTCTCGGCCACCTCGGCTCTGCCCGAGAATGTCGCGTTGGGAAATTATGACATCACCTTCGATCTTGGTGGGACGTACTACCCGATAACGACCGAAAATATGACGCCTGAAGAGAACCCCAGCGGGATTGAATACTCCTCGCATATATGTTGGCTGAAAGGAGACGGAACGATAATGATCGCCCTGACCGATTACGGAAGGCCGGTCGAGTTGAGCATCCCCTTTATCCAAACGGGCGTGATCGACTATCTCAACGGTGCCAGGTGCAAAGATATACAGACCCACGAAGTGGCAATCGATCTGAACCCTGCCATCCTAGGGTTGGGGCAGTCTCAATCTGGTGAGACGCTGTTCTGCGCGATATACTGGCCTTATGCCAATGAGACCTTTGGCAATACTGAATGCACCATCGCGTCCACGGCTCCAGTAGAGGTTACCGAAAGCTTGCTGAACACGGTTCGAGTGGAGTTACGAGAAGAATGTGAAGACGTAGCCGAAAACAAAGTGAGTTAAGGCAACAAAAGACGCTATAGTCAAGAACCAATTATAGTCGAGAACCAATTAGATGAAACTAATTGGCTCTCGCGAGATTAGTGCTTAACGATACGAATAAGCCAAAATGTCGAATTCATGAGAGTTCGACAGTTATCCCAAAGGTATCGTTAAACATTATGGGTTTAAGACTGTAATCCTACCATAAGTAAGTGGATGGTCGCCACCTCGATGTTCCAAAAGAATCTTAAAGGAAAAGTGATTAAACTTATGACAAAAGAGGTGGTTATAAATATGACAAACGTCGGCGAAGTATATAAGTGCGAGATCTGTGGAAACGTAGTCGAGGTAAAAGAAGCCGGTGCAGGCCAGTTGGTCTGCTGTGAAAAGCCCATGATCCTGATAAAGAAGGTGTGATTCAAAGCCACGCTGGGCAAATCGTCAATACACCTTCCCATCTCGATTTTTTAATAACAAAACCATTTCAAGAATTTCAGACTACCCGGTTTGAGAAACCAGGACGACCTTCGTTATAATTCGAATAATCCTGAAGACCATCGTTCATGTTGTTGTACCCAAGGTACCCCACGTTCTCGATTGAGTAACCTGGACGACCATCGTTCATGTTGTTATACCCAAGGTACCCCATGTTCTCGATTGAGTAACCTGGACGACCATCGTTCATGTTGTTATACCCAAGGTACCCCATGTTCTCGATTGAGTAACCTGGACGACCATCGTTCATGTTGTTATACTCAAGGAGTCCCATGTTCTCATTTGAGTATCTCACTTTTGAATCCTGAGCGACCACAAAGGGGATAACAATGACCAGTAACATCAGGACAGATGTTACGAACAATATATCTCTGTATTTAATAATACTCTTGTACATTTCAATCCCTGGCATTAATTTTATTAAGTTTGTATCTGTTGACTACTAGCATATATAATTTTTGTAGAACTCTAATTAAATATATTATATATGTTTGATTTTTGAACTTTGACGATCTCAATAAGGTGGTCTGCCACACATCTCACAGAATAATCGCCGCGCGCAGTAGCAACGAGTGCTTTTATAGTCCAGAACGCTAAGTTTAGCACTTGTCCGATGCACTAAGATGGTGTCGACCCGAGAAACCGCGGGCCTTGTAGCAGGTGATTTCTTTGGGATGCTCCATTAAGCATCAATACTAAGGTTCATGACTATAATATAGAGCTGGTTTCTCAGTAGCTAACATCACTGTGCTAAATAGCCTATAAAACAATGGTCATAATTGAATAAAATCTGATCGAGATTGCATTGATGTGATATGGCCTGTTTAAGCGCTCATTTTACCAACTTTGGAGGGATGTTCATGATCGTGCCAATAACGTGTTAGCTACTGAGGAGCTGGTTTCAAAACTATTTATGCGAACCTTGGCCTCGAATCGAAGTTTACACATCATTTGAGGCAAGGAGTGGCGATTCTTCCACCAAAGCGTTTGATCGATAAAAACCAGCGTGTGGCGCTATTTTAAAACCAGCTCATAGTCAAACACATAGTCAAACTGGCAGCGATGCGCCCCGCTTGCAAGCATCAGGGCGTAATTCGCGCCACCCCCCCCGTCAAGTTGATAGGTATCGTTAAACACTATACAGCAAAATGATCTATACTACTGTCACTTCCAGGTCCAATCCGGTGAAGGCATCTTTTATATCAGATCGAAGGGTTTCTGCCACTTCTTCGTCTATGTCCTTTTCGAGTATCACCTTGACCTTGTTTCCCTCAACCTCGACCGTGTTTACCCTCTTGGCAGCAACTATGTTGACGCCTTTGGCAGGGTCAAGAACGCCGGTCATCATCCTCCTTACAAAATCTTCGTCTATCTCTCGTTTTCCCATCTTGGCCTCGTACTTCATTATTGCAAGCTTCAGGCCGGAGGTTGCAAGCTGTGCACAGTGGACCTTTTGCTTTGGAAGGCCGCCCAGTTCCTCGACCACGTCTTTGAAGTGGACCTTTTTTGCTTCTGTCAGAGTTTTTCCCTTAGCAAGCTCAGTTGTGACGCTGGTGCTGGCGATGTTGGCAGCGCACCCAAAGCTCTGGAACTTTATGTCGTCGATCACCTCGGTTTTCGGGTTTACTTTTAGGTAGAGCAGCACCATATCTCCGCAGGCGGCGCTTCCAGCTCTTGCGGTAACGTCGGCGTCTTCGATCGTGCCTGTATTCCTGGGGTTGTTGAAGTGATCTAGCACCTTTTCTGTATACCCAAACGAGTTGGCTTTACTCATGTTTCAGCCTCGAATTATCTGTAGTCCGTCTAGAGTTATCACGTTATGCCATATTCTTTCATGGCGGCTTTGATCTTGGCAAGCCCGAACTGGATCTGCTTTGAACCTTTTGTCTATGTAACTTTTTGTGCCGTACTTTAGTCCTCCGATCTCGCCGATGGTTTCACTTGTTTGTCGATCATGACGTCTTGCTTTTTGATCATTTTGTCCTGTTTATTGGTAACCATATGTGCTTGCACATCCTCTTTTAAGTTACCATTTATGTAACACTTCTTAACCCTTAACGCTATATGAAAGCGCCAAGAGGGGCATGTTCCTATGGAGGAGATAATAAAGCGTGTGAAAGACCCAAAGATGCGTTCCCAGATGGAAAAGGTGGTGAGCTTTCACGGATATTTGAGCACTGGAGCTTTCGTTGGGTTACAGATGTTTAACCTCGCAAAAAGAGTTCTGGACGTCAATGATGGCGATCGACTCTTTGCAACTTGTGAGACCTACAACTGCCTTCCAGATGCTTTTCAGGCGCTTGCAGGCTGCACCATCGGGAACAAGACCTTGAGGATAAAGGCCTACGGAAAGATGGCGGTCACAATCAACAAGCGGGCTCCAATTGGCGAAAAGATCAAAGGAGTAAGGGTCGTGCTCTACCCTGCCAATACTGCAAGATACCCAAAGCTTCACGCCTGGTACATGAAGACCGAAAAAATCCCTCATTCCGAAGTCGTGACCATATTGCTCGATGCGGGTGAGTGCGTCTACTCTTATGAAATTTTGAACATGTGGGTCCCCGAAAAATCCGCAAAGAGGATCGTTATCTGTGATAACTGTAAAGAGTGCTTCATCCAAAGGGTCGAGGAGACGATCTGCTCTGCCTGTTCTGAAGAGATCGAAAATGATTTGGGTGAATGCCCATGGCAGGAAAGCTGATTTCGTCAATTGGCCCATACTTAAGCGCCGTAGGTTGAGAACGATGGGGTGGGAAAGGGGCGAAGAAGGAATGGCACAAGATCTGAGAAAAGACTGGCATGCAGAAAGGATTGAAGATCCCAAAAGCTACTGGAAAGAAGAAAGGCTTGATCCGGCTGCCACCTTTCGTCCCGTCAAATGCGTCGAGATCTCAGGCTCGGTTAGAGAAGATCTAGATGTTGACCTTGCTATGGAGGTGACTACAAAGATAGTTCTAAATGGCCGTTGCGTCGTCATCTTATCTCATCTTCCTGGCAACATCCAGGAGCTTGGTCTTGGTCATCTGATCTCTGAAGGTCTAATTGAAAATATCAGTGAAGTACTCTCAATCCAGAAAGAAGATCATGCACTCATATGCGAGACTGAGGCCCATGAGATCAAGGTGGATCTACCTTCCAATCCGGCCGAAATTCATTCGGATATGAGGATTAAAGTGAGCGATCTATTGAAGGCGGTAGAAGGGCTAAACGAGCAGGCCAAACTCTGGAGAAGGACCGGGGCCACACATACATCTTTGGTTTGTAGCTCTACTGGAGAGTCTCTTGCCTCTTGTGAGGACGTTTCCAGGTACTGCTCCTTAGACAAAGTCATCGGAATGGCGCTCTTTTTGGGCCTGGATGCTTCCAAATGCTGCTTGATCACCAGCGGCAGGCTTTCGGAAAAGACAGTATCGAAGGCTGCAAGGGCGGGTTATCCCATAATCGCGAGCAGAAGCGCCCCACTTTTCTCAGGCGTGATGCTGGCTCAAAAGATCGGAATGACATTAGTTGGGTTTGCGAGGAAACCCAACATGTATGTGTACTCAGGTGCCGAAAGGACCGTCTGAAAAATATGGGAAAATGCAGTGCAAAGCGCCTCTGGTGAACGTTCCTGGCAAGCTCGATCCAGCAGCGATCTTGGACGAGTTACCCGCCAAGGTACAGGTCCTTTACATCCGCATATTCTAGCAAGCTTATTTTCCTGCGCCCCCGAACCTGTTTTCGCCCATATCCAGATTCTCACGAACATCCAGGCTCGAAAAGACGCTCCTTTTCCAGAAATGGGCAAAATATTAGAAATGGGCATCAGAAAACGTTAGGTGAAATGGGGGTTTTAGATGTGCGGACCCAAGTCCGCCCGATATTTTCAGGCGGTGATCTTGGATCTGGCAATGTATTTGATCAAGTCAGGTGCTAACCGTGTCCTCATCTTGATCTGGGTTGTAGCATCGTCGATGCTCTCGCCTTTAGAGATCAAGTCTCCGATCTTCTCGATGGCATTTTCATCGACCACAAAGTACTCGTCTATGTCTTTTCTGTGGCCCCAGACGTCCCCTTTCAGAAGGTCGATTCCTTGCATCTCCAAGAAGAGCTTCATGGCCTTGGACATGGTCTTGTAATAAGACGGCGGAATCTGGACTGCCCTTAGCCTTGGGCATGCTCTCATCAGGTTAAGCAAATCCACGTTGGAGGGCCTAAAGGCCATGTGGACCATTTTCTCGTTCTGGCTCAACGTCAATATTTCATCTTTTGAACTTACAACTCTAATTCTCATCGGGATCAAACCTCACAATTACTTGGATGTGACCAACGTATTAATAGACACTTGCGTTGTTCTCTAATGTTCAAATGTATACTAAAGACTAGATTCCCCGTGCCCCTGTGGACTCTTTCTAATATGGATAGAATATCTATTGATGTTTCGAAGGCAAATAATGGTTCATAGGTTCATATCAAGGAATTTCATGCTTTAGAAATCGGTGTCATGCAACGATTGTGGAACAATGGCAATGAGCTAAGAAATTCTTCTTGTCATCGCCCAGGGTGACCCATTTTGGGCTATGCAAGCGGGAAGGGAACCGTTTGGAGATCATTGAAAATCAGGAAGACGCAACTTAGGTGACCACTTTTTACACATCATGCTTATGATCCTGTTTTGCGTACAATAAGGACAAAAATTGGGTTCCAAATCCAAAACTTATACGAAAAGGGTCGTCAAACCGCTGTGACGCGCCCTTAAGTCGCTAACATCACTGTGTTAAATCACCCTCATAATAATGATGAAAATTGATTAAAACCCCAAGACGAACCATTGGTACCATATAACTTGTTTGGGTGCTCGACTATAAAACAGGCCATTTTCAAAAGCGACACCATCATAACAGAAATGGTGGGGCCACGGCGATTCGAACGCCGGTCACAGGACCCCCAGCCCTGTAGGATATCCAGGCTACCCTATGGCCCCTCAGTGAATCCCTGGACGCAGATCACCTTTATAAAGTTATCTCTGGGCGCACTCTTGCTTCATCCCCACAGACAGCATCCAAAGGCCGAACAGAACCAACAGCCCGTTGAACAGGATTGAAAACGGGTTGAAGGCATCAGGCACAATGGTGAATAGAAACACGCCAGATGCAACCGTTCCTGTGCCGACGAGCACGATTCCAGCCCGTGCCGATACCAGCGTGTAGATAATGCCCACAGAGACCAAAACAATTCCCGCAACGATCAGCGGATCCAAGGCGATCATATGTTTCGTTTCCTAGCTGACGATTACTTATAGGTTATCCTGACGCCACCTCTAATTTGTGCCGCAAGCAAAAATGATCCACTTTGGGGGTTCCTGTTGCGCCTCATACTCGACGAAATGCCGCGTCGCTTTGAATATCAGGCGCGCTGAAGCTCAAAGGTCCTATTCTTCATAGATCCCCCAACTTATGAACTTCGAACTTCAAGGCGCCCGATGAAATCTATCGCCTTCTATCGATCATGTTACCAAGTTACCTCTTTTTCCTAAGACGCGACGGCTTCAAAAGCCTATTTAGGTCACCTTTGTCATAATACAATGCCATGAAGAGGATCTACATGGACCATGCCTCAACCACTCCCATGGCAGAAGAAGTGACAGTGGCAATATGCAAAGCCTTCCGCGATACCTTCGGTAACGCGTCTAGCCCCCACTCTTTTGGAAGAGCGGCAAAAGCCGCCTTGGAAGGTGCACGAGAAGAGGTTGCAAGCTTGATCGGGGCAACGGCCGAGGAGATATACTTCAACAGCGGCGGAACCGAATCAGACAACACCGCCATAAAAGGCGTCGCCATGACGAACCAAAACGAGGGCCGCCACATAATCACAACCTCCATCGAACACCCTGCAATCCTCGAGCCTTGTAGATACTTGGAACGCCAGGGCTTCAAGGTCACATATCTTCCGGTCACCTCAGAAGGCATAATCCGCATAGAAGATCTAGTATCCGCGATACGCAAAGATACTACACTAATCTCGATAATGCACGCCAACAACGAGATTGGAACGATCCAGCCCATCGAAGAGGTCGGCAAGATCGCAAAAGAGATGGACATTCCCTTACATACAGATGCGGTCCAGACTGCTGGCAAGATCCCAGTGGACGTGAACGAGATGAAGGTAGACCTTCTTTCCATCTCTTCGCACAAACTTCACGGTCCAAAAGGCGTAGGTGCCCTCTACATTCGGAAGGACATTGAGATCGAGCCTTTCATGAATGGTGGTGGTCACGAAGCCGGACTTCGATCCGGGACCGAGAACGTTCCTGGAATCGTGGGTCTTGCGAAAGCCGCAGAACTTACCAAAAAAGAGATGCCCCATGATATGATACGCCTTGCTCAGATGAGAGACGGGATTGCGGACTTTGTCTTGGATCGGATAGAAGACTCCTGGGTCAACGGCCACAGAACCAAGCGATTGCCCAACAACCTCAACTTGGGGTTCCGCTACATAGAGGGCGAAGCTTTGCTATTCCGCTTGGACGCAAAAGGCGTTGCGGTCTCCACCGGATCTGCATGTTCCTCCAAAAAAACAGAGGCAAGTCATGTCCTAACGGCAATAGGACTCAAGCCAGAGGACGCTCATGGGTCATTAAGAATTACTTTGGGACGAGGGAACACAAACGAGGAGGCAGAGTTTGCAGCTCAGACCATAGTGGAATCGGCTCGGCAGCTTCGGGACATGTCCCCTTTCAGAAGATGAGTTGTCTCAAAATCCCCTCTATTTTCTCTTTCAACATCCTTTGCAGACATCTGGGTATCTGACCCTACTTTTTGTGCATGTAATGTGAAATTCTAGCCAAGGATATTTTAAGTATGGGACATAAGGACACATTTGTATGACGACGAGATGGAAAGAATGTTGGAATGTGGCGCCGGACATACACATACTATTAAGGGAGAGCGAAACCCTGGAGGATTCCAGAAACAGGTTCGTGAACTATCTTAATACTAGGAGTTACGCACTTGGTAGTTAAAACCAAGCACATGAGAGCCTGTCAAGAAGATTATGCTTTAGACAGTTTGGTGCTTCATGCTACTGTTTTTTGTTCAACTGCGTAAGTCCTAAATACATTGAACTCTGGCTATCAGCACCAATTTTGTGACATGGAATCATGGGACTATGTTCTCTTTAGGGAAGGGATTCGATGTCTGAATAACATCCTATCTCCACGAAATGAACTTCTAACTGGGACTTCATCGTTAGAATGTATTTGGACAGCTGCTAAAAAAGGGGATGCAAAGGTGTCCGATGGCTTCATTGACGAAGTCGTCCACCTGTTCAAGTACAATAAAGGTCCAGTCTGACGTTTATCCATCCCAGCTGATGAAAGGCATAAATACTCCTGATTTCGAGCAATATGACGGGAGAGAAGCTGCTTTGCAACGATCCAACTACCTGGACAAGATGGTTGGACGGATGGACGAGTATATATCGAGATATCCCAGTGGTTTGGACGCTGAAATCATAACGAAACGAGCCGAGAACAAAAAACGGATTTTGGAGCATTTTGGCGCAGCACCAGACGATTGGGACGAATGGAAATGGCAGTTCGACCACGTTTTCAAGGATGAGACCGGGCTGGAAATTATTAAAAAAATAGGTAACTACTCAGCTATAGGACTCTTTGACAAGGCAGACAGCGGGTATGAAAGGTTTTCCCATAAACGCATCTTGAATAGCGTCAAGAACACGGTATCCATTCTTCCGTGCAGTGGATATATATCC
>Ga0208771_1000233_pt1 | contig 35862 bp, 28 predicted proteins | sample AntAceMetag02UKX_FD_184775 | JGI IMG/M metagenome (GOLD analysis project Ga0208771, IMG submission 184775) | Saline lake microbial communities from Ace Lake, Antarctica - Antarctic Ace Lake Metagenome 02UKX (SPAdes) (version 2) | ecosystem: Environmental > Aquatic > Non-marine Saline and... | reverse complement strand
CCACCAAGCAGGATATAATCAGCTCCCAGTGTTTCATAAGCATCAATAATGAAATTCCTGATTTTATCACCATTATCAGTTCCGCTATATTCTGAATAAATATCATTTGTTGTTTTTAAGAATACACTATAACCTTGTCCTATTTTAAAATCTACAAATTCGGAAAAGTCAGATTCGTAGGTTGAGCTTGTTATTATAACATAATCGTAGATAATATCACGATTTCTACTTGCTGTAGGATATGATGAAATTGCTTCAGGATTGCAAACAAGTTGCTTTACTCTTTTTTGAGTTGAAACATCATCACGGTAAAATTTTTGAAAAGATGAATTTGCTTGTACACTTTGCTTTGTATTAACCGTAATAGTAATTGAGCTATAATGAAGCAATTCCTGTGTCACAGGATTATATTGTATTGGATAAAGGCTAAGAAGTGCTATTGAGTGACCACGCAGATATTGTGTAGTAACTTCAGATACTAACTCAGCAGGATAAAACTCATTTTTTGAATATGTTTCAATTTCAGGTTTTATGAATGAAATTTCACCTTTATAGCTGATAGGATATGGCTTCTGACGTGGATAGACGTTGTAGCTGCCGATCACAGATTCATTTTCCGTATAACTTACTTCTACATTTACTGCTTCTTCGCCAGCAGGAATTATGATCTGTACAGGTAATGCCGGAAGTTCAGGATAACCCGGTTCGTATGTATATGAAAGTCCATCGATCGAGATTCTATCATAATTTCCAATTTTGTTAATTGTCGGTTCATCAAATTTAAAATCTTTTTGAATAACAGTTGCAGAAAGAATACTTCCTAACACTAATGTACTAATTATAATAAATATAATTCTCTTTTTCATTATTAACTCCTTATATAATTTATTTCATTTTTATAAATGCAAGAAAAGTTCCAAAAAATATTATTTTATCACAAAACAGCCCTGTTCGTTGTATTACGAACAGGGCTGTTAGTTTATTAATCTGTGACTATATTTAAACCTTTATTTAAGGAGTATCATCTTCTTGATACTTGTGTAATCACTACCATCATTTTCTGCATCAAAACTACTGAAATAAACTCCACTAGTTACACTCTTACCAGATTCATCACGTCCATCCCAGATTATTGAGTGATAACCAGCCTGCATGTTATCATTAATTAGTGTCTTCACTTTCTGACCACGAACATTGTAAATATTAAGTGATACTTTTGCATCAGCTTTCAAACTGAATTTGATATTAGTTGTTGGATTAAAAGGATTAGGATAGTTACCATTCAGCTCTGTAACTGTAGGAAGAAGATCAAGACCATTTCCCACACTTACACCTATCCCAATAAGAGCTACAGTTACTTCTTCCTGGTTAGGGTCATTGCTGGTAATAATAAGATCACCTGAATAGGTTATTGCCTCTGTTGGTGTAAACTCAATATCGATCTCAAGACTGCCGCTTGCTTCTATTGAATAATTTGTAAGCTCAGATGAGAAACATTCGGGAGCATCAATAGTTCCATTCAGTTCTTCTGTTCCCAGATTGAGGATCGTAAGCTGCTCAACTGCTGTCTCATTAAGGGATACATTACCAAACTCAATATTGTAAGTGCTAAGACTGATGATTGGAGTATTCCCACCACCTGCTGCCGGGAAAGTAATATAATCTATACGAGCACAGTCTGTACCACCAGTTTCATAAGTATCTTTAACATATCTCCATTCGACAGTATGATTTCCTGCAGATATAGAATAGGTCTCTTCAGCCCAACCAACATCACCACTCCACTCTTCCATCTGTGAATTGTCTATGAAAAATCTTAAATAATCATAATTAGCTTCGGAAGATACAGTTCTGTAAAAGCTGATCTCACCGTCAGTCATAACATCAAGTTCTAATAGGATGTTAGTCGATGCATTATTTCCGATCGCACCTGATTTAGCACAATAAGAACCTTCATAGGCTCCATTCGAAATTGTCCAATCAGCATCACCGCCAAATTCCCATGAAAATAGTGAGAAATCACCTGTCTCAAAATTCTCCATAACCAGTCCGATAAAAGGATAGTACGGGAAAGCATTTGTGTATCCACCACTGTTTACCATTAAGTCTAGTGTAGCGATCATACCTGTAGTTGCATTATCATCTACTTCAATATCAAATGTAGCAATTGTTTGTTCAGCCGGATCAAGACCGGCAGAGTTATATGTACCGCTAGTAACAGTAATAAGATCAGGAGAGGAAGAGGTGAGTTCTGCAACTATATCTTCTGAAGCCGCATTTCCTGAATTTGTTAGCGGTAATGAAAGCGTAGCTGTCTCTCCCGGATCAAGTATGCCGTCTCCACCTGAATCTGCTATTATCATAAATCCAGCTTCAAAAGCCGGTGCATTGAAGGTAATATTGAACTGTGATGTCCAGGTGTCTTCATCAGCAGCCATTTCTAAGCTGAACATAGCTGTATGCTGATCCGGAATATTATTAGCAGTATCAAAAACAAATGCATTAACTAGAGAAACTATCTCATCAGCGTCAATAAGAGCAACTGTCTCTACAGCATCTGTAATTGTGATGTAAGTGTCAGCTGTACTTAGAGTAGCATTAACATTATTAGCACTTTCAGTACCTACATTCTCCAGGTTTACGTCTAAAGTGATCGTTTCATTATATTCAGGTATATCGTTGTTATTATCATGCATTTCGTAAGAATTGATCAATACATAAGGACCACTACTTGGGATAACTTCAATCTCATCGATCAATGGCACACGGTTTTGTTTTGTGATAACGATTTTTGCCATTCCAGGATTGGTAAAGGCATCAATTTCCAGGTTGATCGTACCTGAATCATCAATAAGTCCATTTCCATGAATAACGCCATCCATGGTAAGTGAAACATATGAATAAGGCTCAGCCGTAATCTGGATAGTCTCTAATCCTAAGAAAATAACATCAGGATAAGTTGCAAGATTTTCTTGCGGTACTCCAAGATATGGAGTAAGTGAAGGATCTCCCATTAAAGAGTAAATTTCCCAGTAATAGTTAATTATGCTACTACCACCTTCGGTAACAGCCATATTCCCCTTAAAGATCATACCGCCTGTAGTCGTATACCAGTCAGCAAAAGTTTCACCATGATCATGGAATAAACCATCATAAGTACCTAATCCGGTTGTTTCATAGGTGGGATTAGGAATAACAGTTCCAGTTGCACCAACTCCCCACCAGTAATCTTCATCCCAATAAGTAGAGTTGGTTCCGCCAATATAGCCGATAGAACCTTTATTCTCTGCCCGTAACCATGCTTCACCAAAACAAGTTTGAATTTCAAATTTATTTGTAAGGCAGCAATTTCCAACTACTAAACCATATTTATGCTCATTCTGTAAACTATTGATGTTGGAAATGATAAAGGAAGGATTTGCCCAACTTGTAGAACTGCCGTGTGCAGTATAATTTATATAACCAATTCCATCACTGACATTTTGAATAATATTAGCAGAATTACTTCCTGAATTTGGATACAGATAAGTATGAGATAAAATACCGTGATCAGCATTAAAATAATTTGATGTACCATAACTGATCTGCCCATTTCCCCAGGTGCTTCCATGAGAAGAATCCATTCCAGCTATCATCACAACTTCTTCCAGATAACTTGGATCAGGCATTTCATATTTCTCATATTCCAGAGTTTTATCGATCTGTGGTTGTAATTCAACTGCATTGTTTGCAGAGAAACGACCATAATACATATCAGCGATGAAATCTGTTCCATCTAATTTAACATAATTAAGGTCTGTTATATGTCCGCCAGTACTTCCTGCCCATGCTGGAATTTGTGTAACATCACCAACAAAAAGTACAAATGAAGGTGCAGGATTTTCCGGTGTTCCTGCATCATACTGGTCTTGCAGGAAGTTTTTGATAGATGTCATTGTATTGCCTACATTTGGATCATCAGTATAAGCTTCTATCACTTCAAATCCTTTTTCTGTTTTCCATTCGATAAAAGGTTGAAGTTGTTCCTCAAACATTGGATCGGAAAGGATTATATATTTTATCGGATATTGAGTTATCTGATCCCTGCTTTGAATATGAGAATAATTGATCACAGATTTAGCAAAAGTTGCCTCAAAATATGGTGAATAGGCTTTAGCTCTTTTCCATTGTGTTTGTGCATGATCACCACCGATAAAATCAACTTTAATATCAATATTGTTGTTTACTAAAATCGTTCCTTCTACCGGATTATATTGAATTGGAGATATTTCTAAAATAAATAATCTTACTCCACGCATAATTCCAAGTTCTTCTGTTGAAATAATCTCATTTGAAATAAACTGGTTTTTAGAATAGATTTTTGGATCGTAACTAAAAACTATTTCAGAAGGATCTGCACTTTTGGAAACCGGTAATTGAGTTGGTATAAGTTGATAGTTGATCCCAAAATCCTCAAGTTTTATTTTTGATGTTTCATAATTAAGGATTTGTGCAGAGACTTCTGTACCAAAAGGAACTGAGATTAATTTTCTAATTATCGGAAGTTTTGGTGCTCCAATACTTGTTGAATGAGTAAAACTTTCGATACTTATCTGAGAGAAAGTACCCTCATTAGTTATTACGTCAAATGCTAAGATTTCATCCATAGTCAATTTCATCTGCAAATTATTGTCATCACTTCGAAGAAGTTCCAAGTTTGTACTCGATGATGATAGGCTGATTGAATTCACATTTGCAAATAATGTAATTCCCATTAATGCAATAATAAATATTAAAATCATTTTTTTCATTTTGAAAATCTCCTTAATTCTTAACTTCTTTTATTAGAAGATGCAATAATGAAACCAATTCAGAAAAAAGTATTATTTTTGTTAGTTTTTTTAATTTATCTAATTTTATATGAAATTTTACAATTGACAAAAAAACAATTATTTGAAAATTCAAGACATGATAGGAGGAAGATTTGGATAAAAAATCTTTTTTTGAAAATATAAAAAGGGATACAAATACTGCATTATCAAGAATTTTTGATAAGATTGAAGAAGTTAGCAAGATCTCAGCAATAAAGCTTAAAATAAGCAATTATAGAAGAATTATAAAAGACCATAAAATAGAGATAGGTGAATTTATTGTTTCAAAGAGAAAGAAATTTTCTGAATTTCCTGAAATAATTGAGATACTAGATAAAATTAAGCTATTGGAAGAGCAGATCGTAGCAGAGAGAGCAGATTATTGAACTTCAGAAGAGAGAAAAGGATAAAGCAGAAGTAGAAGAGGACAAGAGTACATCCTCTTGACAGAATATCCTGTCTACTTTGTTTACAACGTAATTATTTATTATGGTTTTATTTAAACTAATGGGAATTGATTTTGGTACAGTAAGAATTGGCATCGCTCTTAGTGATCCTCTTCAGATAATTTCACAACCCTTTAAGGTTATTCTCAATACCGGAAGCACAATCTCTGAAATTCGTAAAATAATAAAGAGTGAAGAAGTTGGAAAGATCATTTTAGGTTTACCTTTAAATTTGGATGGTGAAGATACAAAAAAAACTATGGAAGTTCGCAAATTCTCCGAGATATTAGAGAGTAATGTTGATATCCCTGTGATTTTCTGGGATGAAAGATATACTACTGTTGAGGCTAATGAAGAACTCAAATATATGGGTTACGGTATTGCTGAAAGCAGAAAAGTAATAGATAAAGTGGCAGCATCAATTATATTAAAAAGTTATATGGAAAATCAAGCATGAAACTGGCTCGCAAAGTAATAATTGTGTTAGTAATTTTAACAATACTTTTAGTTTTGTATATAACTTCGCTTGTAATTTTACCAAAAAAAGTTAATGAAATTCTCATTGATATATCCAAGGGTGAATCGGCACAAGCTATTGCAGAGAAGCTATATGAGAAGAATGTAATTCACAGTAAAAGAGTTTTTTATTTGTATGTCAAATTTACTAATCTTGATAAAACACTGAGTTTTGGAAAATATCATTTCTCTGGAAAATTGTCTCTTCTTGATGTTGTAAAGATTATAAAATTTGGTAAGGTTGTACTTCGTAAAGTTACAATTCCTGAAGGATTAACGGTTAAGAAAACAGCTAAGGTTCTTTCTCAATATGGTTTTGTAGATCAGAATAAATTTATTGTTCTTTGTAATGATTCTCTTTTTGCTATGAAACTAACGGGATTTTCCGTACCATCGCTTGAGGGCTTTCTCTATCCCGAAACATATCATTTTCCATATGAAGTAAGTGAACAATACATCATAAAAACGCTGGTACAGGAATTTTTCTCCCAAACCCAGAGCTTTGATTTTGTTCCGAATAGAGATCTGGATTTTTATGAAACACTTGTCTTGGCTTCTATTGTTGAGCGTGAAGCAAGATATAGAGATGAGCAACCAACTATTGCAAGTGTTTATTTGAATCGTATCAAATATAACTACAAACTCCAGGCAGATCCAACTGTAGCATATGCTCTTGAACTTGAAGGTAAAATTAGAAAGAAAATTTATTATCGTGATCTTAAAATAGATTCACCATTTAATACCTACAAAAATTATGGATTACCTCCTACACCAATTTGCAGTCCTGCAATTAGCGCAATACAGGCAGTTCTTGAACCTACCGAAACGGATTTTTTCTTTTTCTTTGCAAATGGCAGTGGTCGACACGAATTTAATCAAACTTATCAACAGCATATTAATCAACAAAATACTATAAATAAATAATGGAAAACCATATATTACTTCATCTGGCGATCATCATATTTTTTTCAAAAATACTTGGAGCAATTGCTAGAAAATTGAAACAACCGCCTGTTATTGGGATGCTTCTCTTAGGTATAGTTTTAGGTCCGACTTTATTACATTTTATTGAACCGGATGAAGTTATTATGTGGATCGCAAAGGTGGGAGTTCTATTTCTTCTTTTTGAAGCTGGATTAGAAACTAATATTAAACGCATTAAGGAAGATTCCAAACAAGCATTATTACCAGCTTTTGGCGGGATTGCATTACCTTTTTCTCTAGGTTTAGCGCTTATCTATTTTACAAATCACAATATTACACAAGCATTAGCTGTTGGAGTGATATTTACTGCAACTAGTGTAAGCGTGAGTGTTATGACACTTCTGGAACTAGGAAAATTAAAGAGTATTGAGGGAAGATGTATAGTAAATTCTGCCATTATTGATGATATTGTTGGAATATTACTTCTTACTTTTATTTTTGGAATTATTTCAGGAACGGGTGAATCAGGTTCAGGTCTCACAGTCTCGATTATTAAAATAATTGGTTTTTTCATTATTGCTTCAATAATTGGAGTATTTATCCTTAAACCCTTCTTTTTTAATCTCAAGAAAATTTTATTGGATAATGTTGTGATCTCTTTGGCAATAGCAGTTGTGTTGCTTTATTCATGGCTGGCAGAAATGGCAGGGCTTGCAGCAATAACAGGAGCATATTTTGCTGGTCTTTTTTTAGGGCAGACACAGCATAAACATGCGATTAATATAGGAATAACAAATATTGGGAAATCCTTTTTTGTAGATGTTTTTTTTGTTAGTATTGGTTTGCAATTCGATCTTTTTAAAATTGAAGCAAAGCCAATTTTCCTCCTTCTTTTTATTTTGTTGGCTATATTTGGGAAAATAATCGGAAGCGGTTTGGGAGCCAGAATAACAAAATTTGATGCAGTTCGTTCATTTCGTATTGGTTCCGGTATGATTCCACGCGGAGAAGTTGCTCTTATTGTTGCCAATATGGCATTAGCTAAAGGGTTGATTTCAACAGAGATACTTTCAGCAACAATTTTATTAGTTATCATCAGTGCATTAGTTACACCATTAATGTTGAAATTTAGTTTTAACAAATTTAAAAAAAGTTCTTTTTAACAAAGTGTTTTATCATGATTTAATAAAGGAGTGGATGTATGTGGAAAAATATTATTGATAAGAAATTAGTTATTATTAATCCGGAAATCAACAATAAGAAAGATTTGTTTGAGGCAATGGCAAAGCATGTATATAATCACGATTATATTTTAAATCAAAAGCAATTTCTCAAAGCACTATATGCCAGAGAAAAAATGGCTAATACAGAATTAATTCCAGGAATTGCACTACCTCATGCAAGAAGTAATTCTGTGGAAAAATTATTTATGTCCATTATAATTTTCACAAATGGAATCAATTATGAAAATAAAGAAATGGGACCAGCCAAGATCATTTTCTTCTTTGGTTGTACAGAATCTCAAAATAAAGAATATCTTCAACTTTTAGCGCAATCAAATAGGTTATTGAAGAAAAATAAATTTAGAGAGGCTCTTTTAAATTGTAAAACATCAGATGATGTTATAACAATACTTAACCAATATGATGATGAAATAGTTAGCTCTGTTGAAAAAGAAAAATACTTGTTGATTATGACTTTAAATAATATTAATAAGGCTGATGATGTATTAAATTCTATGATAGAAGTTGGCATTACTAATGCATCAATATTAGATTCTACTTCAATGGCCAGAAAATTGGCTTATGAAATGCCGGTTTTTGCCGGATTAAGTTATATGGCTCAGGGGAAGAACAAAGAATCAAATGTGATTTTAGCTCATATAGAAAACAAGAATACTGCTAATAAACTTGCTGAACTGCTAAAAGAAAATGGGATTGATTTGGATAAAACCGGCGTTGGGTTTATTCAAGTTATTAGAGTTGAGAACATTATTGGTAATTATGAAGAAGATATTGAATTATAAGATTTGCTAATAGAAATAAACATTTTTTCTTGACGATGTTGTTTCAAATTTTGATTTTCTGTGCAGGAGAAAAAATGAAATTTAAATTTATTATTTTATTAATATTAATTAGTTCCTTTTTACTCGCTGCTGAATATCAGATAAATTTAAATTGGGATGAATTTGAAGGTGAATGTAATGGATTCATAAGTGGTTCCATTGGAGAAGAACATGCCTTTTTAAGTGGTGCTGGTGCTGCTGAAGCTTTAGATGGTAAATTGATATCCGTTGGTGAGGGAATGTCTTTTGATGCACAGCAAATATTCAAAGTAAAAAGCGAAGATGGTTTCTTTACATTCTGGATAAAAGACAAATTTGCGGATGACGATATGAATAATGATCCTAACCTAATAAGCATGAGTAAACCAATGATCTCTGTTTTTAAAGATGGGAATCTAATAGATCTCATAAAAGTTCCACAAGGCTCAGGACTCGCTTGTAAGGTATTTACTCTTGATGCAGCCAGCGGGGAAGTTGATCGTGAGATTAAATACTATCCAAAATCGAGGATAGTTGTTGGAAATATAGTAGATGCAGTTACTGGTAATTCGCTTAAAGATGCAAAAATAAGTATAACTGATTATATGAAACAAACCAGACAAACCACAACCGATGAAACAGGGATATTCATATTTGAAGTAGATATCGGACAGTACAGACTTGATTTATTAAAAGAAGGATATGTCAGCACTTATGCAAATGTGCGGATGGGAGCAGATGAAACCCCGAGAGAGATAATATGTGCTCTTTCTCAAGAGATTAAAGAATTTCGCATTGTTCTAACATGGGGAAGCAGGCCGAGAGATCTTGATGCTCATCTTTCCGGACCCAATCCGGATGGTGGTGACTTTCATATTTGGTATAGAAACAGATATCCTATTGGTGGGAAAGACTTTTTGGATAGAGATGATATGGATAAATATGGACCCGAAACTGTAACCATTTATAAACCTGCTGTTGGCAATTATAGATACTCTGTACACGATTATACTAATCGGGATAATAAACAAAGTAAAAATCTTTCACGAAGTAATGCACAGGTTTTCGTATACGGCCAGAATAAATTACTTGCCAGTTTTGAAGTTCCTCACAATTTTCGAGGCAATTGCTGGCATGTTTTCGAAATTAATGAAAAACATGTGATTATTCCTATAAATGAAATTGAATTTATGAAGGATGCAAATAGCATTCATTAACCAAAAAAAACAAATAACTAAAGGAGGGAATATGAAATTTTTAAAGATTATAGCAGTATTAGTTGTTGTGATGCTCCTTGTAACTGCTTGTGGAAAAGGAGGAGGTAAAAGCGTTAAGAAACTTTACTATCCTGAATGGTGGCAGGATCAAGGTAATGCCGAATACGTTCAAACTTACGGAATGGCAACTAAAGTTTCACAAAATTCATCTTACGACGCTGCTTATGCAAATGCTATGTTGCAGGCTGCTCAATATGTTGAAACTTATGTACAAGGTATGGTTAAGAACTATGAAGAGGAAGCTGGTGTAGAGAATCCTCAGGTTCTCGCTCTTACCAGTAAAGTTGTAAAAGCGGTTGCTAAAGCTAAATTCACAAATGTTATGGTATCAAAACAAGAAACAATTGTTACTGATGAAAATCGTTACCAAACATTTGTTCGCGTGAGCGTTCCTAAAGAAGCAGTTAATAAAAATCTTATGAATAAAATTAAAAATGAAGAAGCTCTGTACAACCAGTTCAAAGCTTCACAAGCTTTTGGTGAACTGGAAAATGAGATGGGAAAATACGACGAATAATTACGACAATAAGTAATTGTTAAAATTTATTAAAGCGTCCGAATTATCGGGCGCTTTTTTTTATACAAACTCAATTGTGAAGATATCTACAAGTCTAACTTGTCTCTTGTTAGAATTTCATAATATTCCGGTGCTTTTACTTTTGAAACATTACCTTTGGGAACTTCAGTAATTTTTATTTTATTAAAATATCCGTAAAGTTCGAAGTCAATTATGTCGTCATTAATTATCATAGCACTTGCTTTTGCAATCTTTCCATTAATTTTTACCAGTTTTTTGTCACAGGCATTTTTAGCGATGCTTCTGGTTTTTATCAAACACAATTTGCTTAATAATTTATCTACACGCATAAAAGCTCCTTTCTAATCCGACTCGTAATTTATTAATATTACAAGGCAAAATTAGTATTTCAATGTCTTTCATTTCTCCCTCTTTTTGTTAAAGAGAGGGGTTTGGAGGTGAGTTCCTCATTTTATCTTCAAATTTTTAAAATACTCTGATTCTCTAATTCCTGTATAACTAAACAGAGCAAAACCATTAAACCTCATTTTCTTCACCAGTTTCATTTTCTCATTAATTTTATTTGCTGGATATTTATATGCTGTACTCCAGCAGCGCAATCCAACTACAATTTTTTCATTCAGATCATAGTTAGAAAGAAAATTGAGATGTTTTTCAATTGTTGAAGTCGAGGTAGAATATTCCATTAAATATGCCTTATCCAAATATCCTTCCTGCAGCCATTTTATCCAGTTTTGAGAATATCTTTCTGCCTCATCCAGATTAGAAATGACAGCAGCTGTTACTTGAATCTTGGGGGAAATTCTTTTTACATTTAAATAGATGTCTTTCATGAAATTTGTGATTTGGTTTTCTTTCCACTGCATCCATGCATCAGCATCTTGAAATTTAACATCTCTTTTATAGGCTTCCAAAGCCAGTTCAGAAAACCCATAATGAGAGTCTGGATAGCGAATATAATCTAAATGAATTCCATCAACATTGTAATTTGAAATTATATCGAGAATAACATTTTTTGTGTATTCTTGAACTTGTGGAATACCGGGATCAAGATATGCTCCCATATAACTTTCAGGATTCATTTTCTCGTGCGAAAAATCGCAGGTTACCCACTCCGGATGAGCAAAATAAATATGCCCGATAGGTAAATTATCAAGGTTGTGCCCGGTAATTATAAAGGTAGGAAACCAGACATGGATCTCTAAATCTTTGTTTGTATTCCTCTCTAAAATATATTCCAGCGGATCAAAAAGTGAATCCTTAATTGCATAATATTGTTTTTCATGATTCGCATAGAAATTTGATACTTTATTTGGTGTATATGCTGCATCACCACGATACCGAATTTGAACAAGAAGCTGGTTTACATTGTTTTTGTTAAGATCGTCAAGTACGCAATCAGCTTTTTCAGGTGTAGTTATTTCCCATATAGGAACCCACATTGCGCGTATTTCTGCATTTAATGATATGCAAATTAATATAATAAGAATTACTAATATTTTTTTCATCTTTTTTTTTTAGTTATTGAAATATTTTTCTGTTTTTCTACGATTTCTGCTAAACATTTGCCATCAGATAATATTAATTGTAATTTATCAGAAATATTAATATCATTTATGGAATTTAATATTCTTTTCTCTTTTCTAATCAGACTGTAACCACGCTTGAGAGCTTCTTGGGGCGACAGTTCTTTCAGCTCATAAAATAGGATTTCCAGCTTACTTCGTTGTGTTTGTAATAGTTTATGAGTTGTAATGTTCAATTTCATTACAGTTCGTTCTAGTTTAGAATGGAAATCTTTCAGGATGTTCTTTGGATGTTGACTTTCTAAAGCACTTTCCAACTCTTGAATTTCAAGTTTTTTGGAATTGAAATAATATTGTGTAGCATAACGCAAACTACTGAATAAATTATTAATTTTATCTGTAAGCTCTCTTCTGTCCGGCACTGCAAGTTCAGCTGCTGCCGATGGTGTAGGAGCTCGCAGATCTGCTACAAAATCTGAGATCGTAAAGTCAATTTCATGACCAACAGCAGAGATAATAGGAATTTTTGATGCAAATATCTTTCTAGCAAGATTTTCATCATTAAAGCAGAAGAGATCTTCCTGTGAACCACCTCCACGCCCAACTATCAGGATATCAACGGGGAATTCATTATTGAAATAGTCAATTCCTGAAATAATTTCTCTGACAGCATTATCACCTTGGACAGTAGCCGGATAAAGATAGATCATAGTAGGGAAACGCCGTGAAATAACATTACGGATATCTTCAACTGCTGCACCTGTAGAAGAGGTTATAATACCAATAGATTCTGGAAATTCAGGGATTGTTTTTTTATATGCACTATCAAACAAACCCTCTTTGGTTAATTTGCGTTTCAATTCATCAAATTTAAGTTGTAATTCACCAATTCCAGAAGGCAGCATTCTACTTACAGTCAGTTGATAATTCCCACTTTTTTCATAAACGGATATTTTCCCCAAACAGATTACCTTATCTCCAACTTTTGGCTGAAACTTTAGTGAAAGATTTGCTGGTTTGAAAAATACACACCTCAAAGTACTTTTATCATCCTTCAAAGAAAAATAGATATGTCCAGAACGGTGATGAGTAAAATTAGCAATTTCACCTTCCACAAACAGATTTGGGATATTATTTTCTATTACATTTCGTATGTGACGATTTACTTCAGAAACCGTGAAGACATTATCTTTATCAACGTTCATAAATTTCATATCCTTCTAATATTTTCCAACCGGAGCAAGATAAACCGAAAATTCATTTTTACCATCAACATCGATTATTGTATCAACTTTTTCCTGATCGTAAGCTGCAATTGCACAAGTTCCTGCATTTATGCCTTCACAGGCAAGATATAGATTTTGACAAACGTGACCTGCATCTAAAAGCATAGCTTTATGTGCAGCAATGTTATAACGCCATTCACCACGATATGCAACACAGCTCCAAATAAAAACTACCGCTGCTTTACCAGTAAATTTCTGTCCCAAAGTTGCATCAATGATCCCCTCATTCTGATTTTCTAATTCATGAATAAACATTAACTTATGTTCAATTGCAAGATAACGGTATAATCCCCTTTTTAATCCGTCGACATTATTTATTAGAAGGTAAGTTTCAAATGGGTGACGCGAACCGGCAGAAGGAACTGTACGGAAAGTTGCATAAGATTTGTTATTCCTCTCATATACACTTTTCACACCTTGAGATGCCCAAAGTAAAAACGATAACTCTCCTAATGATAATGGTTTCTCTATATATTGCCGGTGACTTTTACGATGCTCGATATTTAGTATTAAATTATCATTTTCAATTTTGATTTTTTCAATCGGAACAAGACCAAATATTTCGCTATCCTTATCAAATTCTTTTTCTAAAGTAGGTTGTGGAAGATTTTTCATCTGATCTGAAACAACATTTTCCATCTCTTTGAAATTAGACTTCATGAAATTACGGTTATTATCAATTATATTCATTCTCTCTCCTTTTCCAACTTATCAAAGAAAATTTTGATTCCCTTTTTTTTGTCAAGACATCACAAAAAAATGTAACTTGACGGGAATTAAATATATTAGGAAATTACCAGAAATTTATGGGGAGAAATATCTATGAAAAAATATTTGATAATTATTATGTTATTTTTTACTTATCTATTGCAGGCACAAATTCCAACAATTTCGTTTTGGAATAATATAAGGAATAGCTCATATACTACTGATGATCAAATTCATATTCGTTGTGAAACAATTGATTTTCCCGGGGTGGAAACGGAAATGTTGTATTCAACTGTATCAGGTTGGGAAAATATAGAAATGACTAATCTCAGCGGATTAACTTATGAAGCTGTAATTCCAGCTCTTCCTGCTGAAACGCAATTTTGCAGATTCAGAACAGAAACTGATACTTTGGTTGGGATGATGCCTGCATATCAGCAAAATGATCTGTTCCCATCAGCAAATGAACTTGGATTTATTGCCGCTGATCCTATTGGTGATAATCTCGATCCCGCATCTCCAAATCTTGATATTTCCGGTAATTATTTTGGCTATTCTGATACAAGATTTTATGCAGGAATTACTAATGAATCTGGAGAATTCCCATTAGATGTTGGTGGGTTATTCCCAACCACATATTATTTTTATGTAACCACTATTCTTAATCCAGAAACAGTTTTCATTGATTCAGTTGTTTATGCTATGATATACTGCGACATCCCAATTCTTATGAGCCCCGGTTTATATAAGATAAGCGGAACGGAATTTAGTTTGGAAGCTTTTGAAATGATTGGCAATATTGAAGCAGAAGTCGTAACTGGACAGTTGCAGATGGCTTGTGATATTGAAACTTTAACCGGTGATGAAAATTTTGGTGAATGGCCCAATATCACAAACTCTATCGGAATAGAAATGCTTACTGCCAAATATACTCTGCCAACAGAATTTCTTATGACAGATCTGGCAAAAATGTCGCTTCAATTTATTGATCAATATGAGATCGAGCCTATCATAAATATATTACCAGAAATAAGTGAATTGGAAGGAACAAATGGTGGTTTGTTCACTTGTAATTATTTTGATGAGAACGGACATTTTCCGATAACAGCAGAAGTAATTGTTGATGGAGAAGTATTTCAACTTAATCCACAAAGTTTTGATTATTCCGGTAATGTTAGCTTTGAAAGTATAACAGGCTCCTATAGCTGGGCTGAAGCTACATTTCGTTTTAGCGATAACAACTTTGAATTTGTTGAAGAAACAATAATCAATAACTCAAGCAGCGATGAGGAACTGCCAATTATATGTAGTACATTGTGGAATTACCCTAATCCCTTCAACCCATCAACCGCTATTTCTTTTTCAGTAACACAAACATCCTTGTTTGTGAATTTAGAAATTTTCAATTTAAAAGGACAAAAAGTAAAAGAATTCGATGTCATTCTGAGCGGAGACAAAGGAGAATCGAATTCAGTAATCTGGAACGGAACAGATAAAAACAACAAACCGGTTAGTTCGGGAATTTATCTCTATCAATTAAAAGTAGACGGAAAATTAATTGCTAAGAACAGATGTTTATTGTTAAAGTAAAAATATTATTAAGGATATGAAATGAAAAAATCACTATTACTCACTTTCATTATTATTAGCTTTAGCTTGTTTGCTGGATACAAAGATATTCCGGTTACCAGAGATCTTGATCCTAATACAGAATATGATACTTATCAGGATTGGCTTGCCTATCATCCACAACAGCAAACACAATTTAATGAAGTTAGCAGAATGTATTCTAATCAGCGGGATGAGGGATTTCTAATTATTGTTAATGCTGATCTGTATGAAGATGTAGAACAATCAATTCAAACATATCAGGGAGACCTTGCAAATGAGGGATTCGATTCCTTTGTCTTGGAATTTGACGGGACATCACATTTTGATCTAAAAATTCAAATAATAGTGTATAATCAGTTAGAAAATGTAACAAATGTTGTTCTTATTGGCGATTTACCGATACCCTGGTTCGAACTTTTTGAAGACTGGAATAATAATGGAATCCAGGATAACGGTGAAGAATGGGTAGAATTTCCCTGTGATCTTTATTATACAGATATTGATGGAACCTGGGACGATACTGATGCAAATGGAATTTATGATTATCATGAAGGAAATAAACAACCAGAGATCGGTATAGGTAGAATAGTTACGGATAATATGAATATGCTTTCTGCAACAGAAGAAGAATTGATAAATGATTATTTTCAAAAAAATCATCTTTTCAGATCCGGGATCCTTATTAGTTATGATACTTCATTAGCATATATAGATGACGATTGGAGTTATTGGGGTCCAGAATATCAACAAGCAATGCAGTTGGCATATCCTTCTGTAGAATTAGTTAATGATATTGAGGAGACAAATGCCGGTGATTATAGGGATAACCGTTTAATTGCCGATTACGAATTTATTCAAGTTCATGTTCACTCCGGTCCCAATGCACATTATTTCTATTATAATAACGGAAATAATTACGAACTTGTAAACAATTATGAAATAGAAGAAATAAATCCAACCGCACATTTCTATAACCTTTTTTGTTGTTCAAATTCCAGATATACAACTGCAAATAATATGGGGGGAATGTATATTTATGGAAGTGATCACGGTTTGGCAACTATAGGTTCAACCAAAACTGGCAGCATGCTTGGTTTCCCCGATTTTTACCAATCATTTTCAGAAGATCTTACAATTGGTGAATCACTTCGTTTATGGTGGGAAGCTAATGTGGATACCGGTCCGGACTGGTGTTGGGAACGAGCCTGGTTTTATGGAATGATAATTCAGGGTGACCCGTCATTAGTAATACAATATGAGCAAGGGGATGTGATATATATTCCTCAGGATTTTCCAACAATTCAAGAAGGTATTGATGCAGCTAGTGATGGATTTACCATCTTTGTAGACGGTGGAACGTATCAGGAAAATCTAATAATTGATGGTAAAGACATAACCCTTATGTCAATAGATGGAGCAGAAAGCTGTATAATTGATGGCGGGTTAGATGATTCCGTGATTAATATTCAGAACTCAGATGATTTAGAAATTAGAGGATTTACAATTCAGAATGGATTTGCAGATAACGGTGGTGGAATTAATATTTTAGGTTCTCCGTTAATAGAGGAATGTATTATTCAAAGTAATTCAGCTACTCTTGGAGGAGGAATTTGTGTTGTAGGTTCTCCTACTATCAGAAATAATACAATTCAAAGTAACAGTGTCACAGTAGCCGGTGGTGGAATTATTTCATATGAAGGAGAAATGATCATTAATAATAATTTAATTTCACAAAATCATTCAGATATTTATGGAGGAGGAGTTCATATTGAGACTTCAGGGTTTGTTGAAATTACAAATAATCGGATTTCTGCAAACTCTTCTCAACGAGGTGGAGCAATCTGTTTTCATGCAGAAAATGCTGGTGGTATTGTTAAGAATAATTTAATAATAGAAAATACTGCTGAGTTTATCCATTCAGATTTTGGTTATCTTACCGGGAATCATGTATTAATAAATAATACATTTGTAAATAATGAAGTTGATAGTCTTGGAATTAATTTCGGGCAAAATTGTAATGCAGTTCTTATTAATAATATTATCTGGGAAAATGCAGATGAAGAGATTAGGGTTAATCCAGATACAAATGTAGAGGTTAGATATTGCGATGTTCAAGGAGGTTGGGAAGGAGAAGGTAATATTGATATTATGCCACGTTTTCATGGTCAGGAATATGGTGATTACAGTATCACTGGATTCAGCCATTGTGTTGGTGCTGGAATTGAAGAAATTGAAATAAATGAAACATGGTACTATGCACCGGAATTTGATATTGAGGGAACGATCCGTCCTGCTCCGGTTGGTTCAAATCCGGATATAGGAGCTTATGAACATCTTAATGGCGAACCTTATGTTTCTGCTGAAAACACACAATTATTAATACCTGATTACAAATTACAAAACTATCCAAATCCCTTCAATCCATCAACCACTATCTCATTCAATTTAATAACAGAGAACACAGAAAGTACAAAGTTAGAAATTTACAATCTGAAAGGGCAGAAAGTGAAAAAAATCGATGTCATCCTGAGCGGAGTCGAAGGAGAATCGAATTCAGTTACCTGGAATGGAACCGACTCAAACAACAAACCGGTTAGCTCAGGAATATATTTCTATAAATTAATAGTTGATAAAAAAGTTGTCGCAAATAAAAAAATGTTGATGTTAAAATGACCTTTGGAAAGGTCGGAAATATTTCGGATGGTTATCATAATTAGTCAGATAAATTAAAATATAGAAAGAACTAAAATTAAATAAAGGGAATAGTATGTTTATAGATTATTCACGAATTAAGGTTGAATCTGGTAGAGGTGGAAGCGGATGTGTTAGCTTTCGCAGAGAAAAGTTCGTTGCCAAAGGTGGTCCCGATGGTGGTGACGGTGGCAAGGGTGGAGATATTATAGCTGTTGGAAATGAGAATAATAATACACTCATTGCGTATCGTTATAACAAACTTTTCAAATCTGAAAGGGGACAACATGGACAAGGTAGTGATAAAACCGGTGCTTGTGGAGAAAATAGATATTTAGATTTACCACTGGGAACAGAGATATTTGATATTACAGATGGGAAACATGAAAAGATCGGAGAAGTAATAATTCATGAGCAGAAAGTCTTTTTAGCAAAAGGTGGAAACGGAGGTAGAGGTAATGCCAGGTTTAAAAGTGCTACCAATAAAGCTCCCAGATATGCTAAACCAGGTGGAGATGGTCAATATCGTGAGCTAGAACTTGTCCTGAAATTAATGGCGGATGTTGGCTTAGTCGGTTTCCCAAATGCAGGGAAATCAACTTTGTTGAGTAAGGTTTCATCAGCTCATCCCAAAGTGGCAGATTATAAATTTACAACTCTCGCACCTTCTCTCGGTGTGGTTCAGGTTAGTGATTTTGAATCTTTTGTAATGGCGGATATTCCGGGAATTATTGAAGGTGCTCATGATGGGAGAGGTTTGGGAGATCAATTCTTAAAACATATTCAAAGAACCAAAATCCTGCTTTTTCTCATTGATATTGATTCGACAGATCCATTCAATGATTATCAGGTACTGAAGGAAGAGTTGCATCTTTATGATCCGTATCTCGATAAAAAACCACATCTAATTGCACTTAGTAAAATGGATACAATTCCAGAAGATGATAAAGTAGAATTCTATAATTTATTGAAAAATGAATTTGAAACCAAACTACACGAGAACATCATTTCAATATCTTCAGTTTCAGGGGAAAATCTGAAACAATTAATTGTTAAATTACATCAGATATTAGCAAAATTGGATAAAGAATAAAGTAAAAATGAAAATCCTGATAGTTCCCGATTCATTCAAGGGAAGTCTATCTTCCCAACAGGCAGCAGAAGCTATTGAAGAGGGACTTGCAGGACAATTATTTAAAATAGAAAAAATTCCCATGGCTGATGGAGGTGAGGGAACTGTTGATTGTCTTGTTGCCGCTGAACGTGGAACTATGATGAGGAATTTTGTTACAAACCCGATAGGCAAGAAGATCCAAGCTGAATTTGGTATTCTTAAAGATGACAAAACTGCAATAATTGAAATGGCATCAGCTTCAGGATTACTGTTAATTTCTAAAGAAAAAAGAAATCCACTTTACACCACAACTTATGGAACAGGTGAATTGATACGTAAAGTTATAGAACGAGGATATAGCAAGATAATTCTGGGTTTAGGAGGAAGTGCAACTACTGATTGCGGTGCTGGAGCATTGCAGGCTTTAGGTGTAAAACTTTTAGATGAAAATGGAATAAATATTAAAACTGGCGGATTTTATTTGAAGAATATAAAACAAATTGATATTTCAACTCAAAATAAATATGAAAATATTGAATTAACTTTTTTGTGTGATGTTTCTAATAAATTACTAGGAATTAATGGGGCTGCCAGAGTCTATAGTCAGCAGAAAGGATCGTCATTAGAAGAGGTACAGATACTGGAAGATAACATAGAACATTTTGCTGGAATAGCAAAAAGAGATACCGGAATTAATATTACAGAATTTAATGGAAGCGGAGCAGCCGGAGGGTTAGCTGCCGGTCTTTCTCTAATATTCAAATCTCATTTTGTTTCAGGAAGTGAATTTGTTATAAATGCTACTAACTTGAAAACAAAAATTAAAAATGCAGATGTTATTATCACAGGTGAAGGAGAATTAAATTCTCAAACAAAATTTGGCAAGATTCCATATAAGATCGCAAAAATTGCTAAAAAATATAAAAAACCGATTATTGGTATTTTTGGCAGTATCACTGAAGATGCCAGGGAAGAATACGAACACGATTACTTGTTTATGTCAGAATTGTGTGAGAAGGGAATTTCCAAAGAAAAAGCTATTCAAAATGCCTATTTGTTATTGTCTGGAAAAGTAAGAGAGATATTTAAAGAACTACAATTAAATTAGTGTTAAGTCAAATTTGTAAATATGTATTTAATTTTTATTCCGCTTAGCTCCCATTAATAAGGGGAGATTGTGAGGGGTTTATTTAAACAAAAATCAAATACATCAATAGATTAATATATATTCGGAGAAATCATGAAACCAAAAATATTTGTTACAAGAATGTTACCTGATTTGGTAATGGAAAAATTAAATAACCATTTTATCGTAAATGTGAACACTAAAGATATAGCACTTTCTAAAACAGAGATAATACATGGAACATCAAATTGCGATATACTTTTATGTTTGCTCTCAGACACGATCGATTCAGATATTATCTCTTGCAATCCAAATTTGAAGGGGATTGTAAATTATGCAGTTGGCTTTAATAATATCGATGTGAAATATGCAACAAAATTGAATATCCCAATAACAAATACTCCGGGAGTTCTCACGGAGACAACAGCTGATATGGCTTGGGCATTGATGTTCAGTGTTGCCAGAAGAATTGTCGAATCTGACAAATTTGTGCGGGAAGAAAAATTCAAAGGTTGGGCTCCTAAATTATTTTTAGGTGCAGATATTTACGGAAAAACACTAGGAATAATTGGTGCCGGAAGAATTGGAACTGCAGTTGCTAAACGTGCTTTGGGTTTTAACATGAAAGTTCTTTATTCGGATGACAGCTCTAATATCGAGAACACGATCAAAGCAGAAAAAGTTGATCTTGAAAAGTTGCTCAAAGAATCAGATTTTGTTTCTCTTCATGTTCCCATATTACCGGAGACAAAATACTTGATTGGAGAAAAAGAGCTGCAAATGATGAAAAGTACTGCAATTCTTATTAATACTTCCAGAGGTGCAGTAGTTAATGAAGAGATACTTCTAAATGCTTTGCAGAAAAATTGGATTGCCGGTGCTGGACTGGATGTTTATGAGAATGAGCCAAAGTTAATTGAAGGTTTGATAGATTGTGATAATGTTGTTTTAGCAGCTCATATTGCCAGTGCTTCTGTGGAAACCAGAACCAATATGGGATTTATAGCAATTAATAATGCTCTTGCTATCTGGCAGGGAAAAATTCCGCCACAAATCGTGAACAAGGAAATTTATGAAAAATAATCTGGAAAAAATTAAAGCATGGATCAAACTGCTTTCTACTCCTGATATCGGGAATGCAACTGCCATAAGACTCGTAAAAACTCTTGGAGAACCGATTTATTTCATTAACGCCATTTCAAAATTTGATGATATAGAATTCATTTCTGAAACAGCAAAAGAGCATCTGATAAATATTCAAGAACCGGAAAATTGGGAAAATATTTGCGAACTCATCAAGGAATATGACATAAAATTTGTTTCGATCTTGGATGATGAATATCCCGGACCATTAAAAAATATCTTTGATCCTCCGCCTTTCCTGTTTTATAGAGGAACAATAAAAAAGGACGATTTCCGGCGTGCACTTGCTGTTGTCGGCACGAGAAAAGCAAGTAATTATGGTAAGTTAATGACTAAAAGAATAGTGCAGGAACTTGCCGCTTTAGGCTTTACAATTGTGAGTGGACTGGCTTACGGAATCGATACAATGTCACATCTGGCAGCTTTGGATAGTGGGGGCAGAACTTATGCTGTAATGGGAACAGGAGTTGATCAGATCTATCCTTCCAGAAATAGAGAGCTGGCAGAGCGAATTTTGGAGAATGGCGTTTTGATCTCTGAATTTATTCCGGGAAGCAAAGCAGAAAAATGGAATTTCCCAACCAGAAACAGAATAATCAGCGGTCTTTCTTTAGGCAGTTTAATAATTGAAGGAAGTAAAAAAAGCGGAGCCTTACTTACGGCAAAATTCGCTATGGATCAAAACAGAGATGTTTTTGCTTTGCCCGGTGATGTGAATCGTCCTCAAGCAGAAGGACCCAACTACCTGATAAAACTGGGAGCAAAGATCGTAACAAAAGCAGCAGATATTTTAGAAGAATATGAACTTGTAATGGATCAGCAGCAACGAATATTTCCTGAAATGAATGAAAAGGAAGAACAAGTATACCAAATTCTATTGAATAATAAACCGGAAACTCATTTTGATAAATTGATAATTGAGACTGGTTTTACAGTTGGTGAGATTTCAACTGTTTTGCTTTCACTCGAATTAAAGAACATAGTTAAAAAAGTGCCTGGTAATAAAATAGTGCCGCTGTATTAGGTGACTCACCTTGCTATTCTTTTCTTCTCATAAAATCGAAAAGAGGAACATAAGAAGTTATGAAAGAATATGCTAGAAGATATCAGAGATGTTTGTAGAAGATTCAGGAAGAATCAAACCAACGCTGAGAAAGCTTTCTGGAACTATGACATTTTCAATGTCCAATCTTGCAAACAGGATGTTTGCGTTATTCATATGTCTTCCTTGCAAAAGCGGGGATTTCAGATTCTTCTTGTTGATAAGTTGAACTTATCAACTCAATTGCGTTTGCAAGTTTAACTTGCGAACGAGTAAATATTTTTGTATTGACGAAAAACAAGATAAAAAGTTGAAATCATTCTGTCTAATTTAATGCAAATAAGGGGATTAAATTGATGATGGACTATAAGAAATATTTTGATGAGATTTATGACAGATTACAGGACGGTACAGAAAGAAGTTTATATAAACCACTTGGGAATTTTCTTGAAGAATTTATAAAAGACAATTTCAAAAAAGATATAAAAGCTATAGCAGAACAATCTTCAAAGAATTATGATAAACCAATTGGATTTCCTGACATTGTCATCAAAGAAAGAGATTTCCCAATTGGCTTTATTGAGGTTAAACTACCTAAAGATACATTAAGTAATGATAAATTCAAAGATCAGTTTGATAGATATAAAAATTCTCTTGAAAACATAATTTTCACCAATATGAAAAACTGGGAACTATGGCAATGGAACAGCAAAGGAAATTCAATTAAACAAAAAGAAATAATCTTCGATATTACAAATTCTGACGGTATTGATCAATTAAAAGATTTATTTGATCTATTCCTGGTTTATCAATCGTATCCGATTAAAACACCAAAACAACTTGCAGTAAATCTGGCTAAGAAAACAAAACTATTATCATCTACTGTTGAAGAACTATTGGAAGATTATGAACCACTTCAAAAAACAAAAGATGGATTTGAAAAAACACTTCTTCCGAATTTAACAGATCACGATTTTGCTAATTTATTTGCTGAAACCTTCACTTATTCATTATTTATTTCAGCAGTCTATCATCACGAAAACTATCCTGATAGAGAATTTAATCTTACTACTGCTATAGATTATATCCCTGATACAATCCCAGTTCTTAATGATATGTATCGTATTGCTAATATTGCTGCTAGAAATTTACCAGAATTAAAAGAGACAGTTCATATTATCTTAAACCAACTTGAATATTCAAACCTTGAAAAGATCATTTCAAAGTTCAGAGATAGTACATCGGAGAATGATCCGACATTATATTTCTATGAACCTTTTCTTAAAGAATATGATAAGATAACTAAAAAGAATCGTGCTGTTTACCTTACTCCAAAACCTGTGATTAACTTCATTGTTCGTTCAATTGATCATATCTTGCAAACAGATTTTGGCTTAGAGAATGGGTTGATGAATAAAGAAGTAAAAGTTCTCGATCCGGCAACAGGGACCGGTGCTTTTCTTGCTTTTGCTATAGAATTAATAAAAGAAAAAATTGATAATAAATATGGCTCTTTACATTTAGAGAAGGAACATTTCACTAAAGAGATGACAGACCATATTTTAGAAAACTTCTTTGCTTTTGAATTTATGGTTGCATCTTATGCTATCGCTCATTTTAAAATGAATCTTACCTTAAAAAATCTTGGTTTCAGTTTGGAAAAAAACAAAAAACGATTTAAAATATTTTTAGCAAATACTCTTGATGATCCTGAAAAAAAGCCGAACAGCCTTTTTGGATTTGATTCTATTACTGAAGAAAGTGAAGCTGCTCAAAATGTAAAAAAGAATGAAAAAATAATTGCGATCTTTGGAAATCCTCCATATAAAGGAAGCAGTGAAAATCCAAGCGAAGAAGTGATTCATAGAAATAAAGGTGAAAAATATATTTACGACTTTGAACCAAAATTTGATACAGCAGGTCGTCTAATAAATCTAATACCGAAAAGTAAAAAGAGAAGTAAAGAGGGTTTTGTTAAACAAAGAAATTGGATCGGAACTCAAATAGAATATTACAAATACGCAGATTTCAAAAAACTTGATGAAAAAAATCCTAAATGGCTGCAGGATGATTATGTTAAATTTATTAGATTTGCTCAAAACAGAATTGATCATCACGGCAGAGGAGTTATTGGTTATATTGTAAACCACGCATTTCTTGATAATCCAACCTTTCGGTATATGAGGAAATCTCTACTTGATAGTTTTGATAAAATTTACGTTGTTAATCTACACGGAAGCTCAAAGGAAACAGCTCTCAATGGTTTAGAAAATGAAAATATATTCAAGATTAGACAAGGAGTTTGTATTATAATTATGATCAAACTCGAAAAACAACAAAACCAATGTGAATTGTTTTATAAAGATAAATTCGGAACAAAGAAAGAAAAAGAAAAATTTCTGAATGAATTTAATTTAAGTAAATTTGCTGAAATCGGATTTACTAAATTGAAACCCAAAAGCGACATGTATTATTTTATTCCACGTAATACTGAGCTTGAAGAAGAATACGAAAAATACTGGAGCGTGAGGGAGATATTTAAACTATCAAGTATTGGAATTGTGTCAGGAGACGATAAGACCTATATTAATTATTCTGAACAGAAATTGGCTGATAGAATAAATCTTCAATTTGATTTAGAGGACGAAAATAAAATCTTAAAAATTGCCTACCGTCCCTTTGATGATAGGTTTATTTATTATGATGGGAAATTAATTGAGCGTTCACGAAAAAAAGTTATGAAACATATGTTGAAAAATAATATTGGTTTAATTACAAATAGAAATACAAAAATTGGTAATTTCAATTCTGTATTTATAACCAATTTTTTATTAGATGCTCATAATGTTGATAACATTAGTTATTTATTTCCATTGTATCTTTTTTCTGAAGAAGAGGAGCATTTATTTGCAGAAGAAAAGGAAGTAAATTTTACAGCAGATTTTAAGAAATATTGGAAAAACGAATTAAGTAATTTTTCTGAAGAGGATATTTTCTATTATATTTATGCTTTATTGTATTCCAATAATTACCGCAAACGCTACAATGAATTTTTAAAAACGGATTTTCCAAAAATAGATTTCAGCTTTATGAAAGCAAAAGGAAAAGAACTAATAGGTTTTGGTAAACAGCTTGTTGATCTTCATTTAATGAAAGCCGAGATATTGAAAAAACAACAAGACTGGGATTTGAGTGTTAATGGAGAGGATAGAACAATTAATTATAATTTGAAAGCAGATATTTATAAAGATAATAAAATCTATCTCAATTCGAATTGTTATATTGAATCAGTCGATGAGAAAGTTTTCAATTTTAAGATCGGTGGTTATAAAGTTTTGGATAAATTTATTGTTGATCATAAAGGTGAGACTTTAGAGATTGATGATCTGATGCATTATTTAAAAATTATTGTAATTGTTAAAGAGACGATTAAATTAATGAATAAGATTGATAAGATAATATGTTTTTGAAATAGAGCAAGCAGAGAAAGCGAAGAATCTAATAAATCTAAAAGTTAGTATTCTATTTAGCACATTTCTGGGTGAGATTTAATGAAAAAAAACATAAGCAGCTTATGTAATTGCAATCCGGATTAAATATAAATAGAAGAGCTAACTTAATGTAAAATAGCAAGTTACTTATGTAACCGTTATGTAACTGGAAGTTGAAATGAAGAGTTGGGAGAAAAGGTGTTTAGAATTACTAAACAATAGTATAAAATCAGTACCAACTGAGCTAAATGAATTAGATTGGAAAGAGCATTTATCAAATAAAACCGAACGTTTAGCGGAACATATTTCATATGCACAATTACTGTGCATAAAATAAACAGCCTGCACAAAAATCAGTGTTTATTGTGCAGATGATTTAAAATTCTACAAAAACACTCCACATCAAACAATGCGGAGTTTTTATCTTCTAACTAAAGTTTTTTAATTCCTTATCTTCTTATTGGTTTTTTCATTGTGCTTATTAATATGAATATATCGATTATTCGCAGAATCGGCAAATTTCCGGATAACATTTTTCAGATCAGAAATATCCCAGATTTTTTTAAATTCAAGATCATTGGTCAATCTGTTACTAAGAATATATAGATCCTCTATATCGGGGTTAAATTTTATATCATCAGCATCAATATCAAGTGGGCTGTTCTCAAAAATTTGATTTAAAAAATCAATAACTGTAAAAGTAAACTGATTTCTGAGATCAACAATATTTTCCGCATTATTTATTTTGTCTCTAAACTTGTGAACACATTCATTTCCCAATGTGCTAAACGAAATTTGATTTTCCATAAATCCTCCTTGGATTTTTTATAAATTGATTTGTTTATTATCTTAATTTTCATCTTAAACTCATAAGATATTTTTTGTAATTTATTGATTTTATGTCAACATTTGTTTTGGATAATTATTCCGTTTTTATTTCCTCTTAAATTGTAATATCGTGCAAAATAAGTATTGAACAGACTCTACTTGACATCAGAGCAGGAAAATTGATTTTCTTCCAAAAAAGAGGATAAATATGAAAAAGAGAAAAACAAAGATAACAAGAGATTATTTAATGCATCCTGCCGGATCTGTTCTCATTGAAACCGGCAATACAAAGGTTATTTGTACAGCAATTGTGGAGAAAGGTGTTCCTTCATTTTTAAGAGATGCAGAACCTAAACAAGGTTGGTTAACAGCGGAATACAGCATGCTGCCTGGTGCTCCTGATTCCAGATTCAGAAGAGAACGAAAAGGAATTAAAGGCAGGACTGCAGAGATACAAAGACTTATTGGGCGTTCCTTACGTGCAGTTGTAGATTTTACAAAATTCCCTGGATATCAGATTATAATTGATTGTGACGTTATCCAAGCAGATGGAGGAACCAGAACAACTTCTGTCACCGGTGCTTGTGTTGCCCTTCACGACGCATTTTCCAAAATGAAAGAAAGTAACCAATTAGTAGATGATCCGTTTAAAGAGTGGGTAGCAGCTATAAGTGTAGGTATTGTAAATGGAAAACCGGTCGTAGACCTTTGTTATGAAGAAGACTCCAACGCAGATGTGGATATGAATGTTGTGATGACAGAGAGTGGAAAATTTATTGAAATTCAGGGTACAGCAGAAGCAGAACCTTTTGATGATGAAGAACTTGCAATTATGCTGAAAGAAGCAAAAACAAGCATTATGGAATTAATAAAATATCAGAAAAAAGTGATTAAAGATAATTAATGCCATATTGCTTTTGCTTGACATCATTTAGCTATAAAAGGAGAAAGTTTCTTTTAATAAAATTAGATAGGAATGATAATGTTTAGAAAGAAAGAGAAAAAAATAAAACGTAAAAAAAATATTTTTCAGGATTATTTGGAAGCAATTCTTTTTGCTTTTGTAGTGGCGATGCTCATCAGAAATTACACAATCCAGAATTTCAAGATTCCATCGTCTTCCATGGAAAAAACGCTTCTTATTGGAGATTATCTTATTGGGAATAAACTGAAGTATTTTTTTACAGATCCTGAGCAGGGAGATATTGTAATCTTCTATTATCCTGCAGATCCTGAAGAGCCTGAGCCAAGAGAGAATTTTGCCAAAATATTAGGTCCAATATATTTGAATAAAACAACCTGGCTGCCAAAATGGCATCAGAAGAAAAACGTAGTAAAACGTGTAATTGGCATGCCTGGAGACGTTGTTGAAGTTAAGAATAAATTAGCCTATATTAATGGTGAAGAATATAAATGTGGTACCGAACAATATATTGATAGAAGGAACATTTCTCGCAGTGAAGGTAGAATTTACTGGGATAATGAATTTATGGGAAGCCGCGATAATTTCGGGCCTGTAACTGTACCCGAAAATGAATATTTTGTGATGGGTGATAATCGTGATGTTAGCGGTGATAGCCGTTACTGGGGATTCCTGCCACGCGAAGATATTGCTGGAACTCCAGCAATTGTAACTTTTTCGGTTGGAGCAAAACCAATTGATTCATATCGAGATTTTGTGCTTAAATATCAAAGACATCTCAAGGGAAAATCTTCTGTAAGATGGAAAAGAACACTCAAGCTGATCAAGTGATCAATTATGTTTATATTCATGTTCCATTTTGTCTGAGAAAATGTAGTTATTGTTCTTTTTTTTCGGTTAATTTTTCCCGGGAAGCAAGCAGTAGATTTGTAAAATACTTGATAAAAGAGATAAATTTATTTAAACAAAAATATAATATCAAACCAAAAACAATTTACTTTGGCGGAGGTACACCTTCACTTCTCACATCTGAACAGATCAATTTGATCATTTCACAATTTGATATAGTAGAAACAGAAGAGATCACCCTCGAATGTAATCCGGTAAATATAGATAATAAGTTTGCCGACAGCCTAAAAACAACCATAATAAACAGAATTAGTTTGGGTGCTCAATCCTTTATGGATAAAGAGTTGAAGGTTTTAGGTAGACTTCATAATGCAGAGAAAATTGAGGATTCATATAAAATATTACGTAATCACGGATACACAAATATTTCTCTCGATCTGATCTACGGTTTACCAGATCAAACCAAAAAGGATGTTGAATTTTCACTTAATAAAATTATGCAACTTGATCCTGAACATATTTCTACTTATTGCTTGAGTTTAGAAAAGGATGTTCCTTTATTTTCAAAAATTACTTACATTCCATCTGATGAAAAAATTGCTGAATTCTATCATTTGATCCGTTATAAATTGATCTCTGCCGGATTCGATCATTATGAGATTTCCAACTTTGGTAAATCCGGTTTCGAATCAAGACATAATCTGTGCTATTGGAAGGATGAATTTTATCTTGGTTTTGGTCCATCAGCAGCAGGATATTTGAATAATTATTATCCTGAGCCCTTTGGTACCACTCAGGACAGGGTTAGTCGAAGGATAAATGATGAAGAAAATATAACATATCGTTATAATAATCCGGCAAATATAGAAGAATATTATAAAATGTTGGATAAAAACGAGATCATAGCTAATAAAACAATCTTGAATAATGATGATCATGAGAAAGAGTACATCTTTTTAGGATTACGTAAAACTATCGGAATAGATTTGGGAGAGTTTAAAAATATTTTTAATACTGATTTTATGGACAAATATGATCATGTAATTAATAAATTCAGAAATTTACTTGATATTGAAAAGGATAAAATAAAATTGAAACCAGAAGCTTATTTTATTTCGGATGAAATATTTTCGGAGTTTATGTAACACATACACTCTTGTCTGTGCAAAAGAAAAAAGAAAAATATCCGTTCAAGAGTGAACGGAAAACGAGGAAACATGAAATATCTTATAATTATTTTAATACTATTGATAGCATTTTCAGTTTCTGCTGAGATACTGATACCAATGGATATGACGCAAAGTAATCATCTTAAAGCATATGGAATCGCTTTTACAGCTTTGAAGCAGCAGATCACCGTAAAATGGTTATTAAACTATCGTGGTGGGTCATACCTGATACCGGAAATTCAGGAGTTGGAAGGATTATGCAATATTCGTGGAGTTAATTATGAGAAAATAACTTCAGTGGAATATGCTTCAATTTTATCTGAGATCGAGCAGAATAATATGGATGTAGTAGTTTTAGAAAAAGAACCTAAAATTGTTATTTATACCCCGCCAAATTCGCAGCCATGGGATGATGCAGTAACTCTTGCATTAACTTATGCCGAGATAAAGTATGAAACAATTTGGGATGAAGAAGTCCTATCTGGTGGGCTGGATAAATACGACTGGTTGCATCTGCATCATGAGGATTTTACCGGACAATATGGGAAATTTTACTCAAGTTACCGTAACGCGAGCTGGTATAAAGAAGATGTGCGTTTGAACGAGGAGTTAGCTTCGAGATTGGGATTTAATAAGGTTTGGAAACTGAAGCATGCTGTGGCTGAGAAGATACGAAATTACGTGAAGAATGGTGGATTCCTTTTTGCTATGTGTGCTGCAACCGATACTTTTGATATTGCTCTTGCAGCGGGGAATACCGATATTTGCACTGAGGTTTTTGATGGAGATGGAATTGATGCAGAATATTTAACTAAATTAGATTATACACGAACTTTTGCGTTCACCGATTTTGATTTGTTTCCCAGCCCATACAAATATGAATTTTCTACAATTGATGCTAGTGATTATGCAAAATTGCGTGGAGCAGAAGCTGACTTCTTCCAACTTTTTGATTTTTCGGCAAAATATGATCCGGTTCCTACTATGCTCACTCAATGTCATACAAATATAATCAATGGATTTTTAGGACAAACTACCTCGTTTCATAAAAAATATGTTAAAAAAAGTGTTATAATTTTGGGAGAATCTCCGGGATTAGATGAAGTAAAATATTTACATGGGAATTTTGGGAAAGGAACTTTCACATTTTATGGTGGTCATGACCCGGAAGATTATCAGCATAAAATTGGTGATCCTGAAACAGTTCTCGATCTGCATAAAAATTCATCTGGTTACAGGCTAATATTGAATAATATCCTGTTTCCGGCAGCTGAGAAAAAGAAGTTAAAGACCTGATAAATTTTAGCTTTAGTAATATATTAACATTATTTGAAAACACTTTGCATGAAAACATTCTGCATGAAGAAAAGAGCTACATAAGTTAATATTGCCGAGGCAACAGGTGTTGTGATCCAGCCTAAACTTATCTTACCAAGTTTTTTAAAATTGAGATTTCTGCCGCCCTTTGCTAAACTAATTCCCATTACAGAGCCAACAATAGTTTGTGAGGAAGAAACAGGAACTAAAGGAAATGCCGGTAAATTATGTGAAGTTAGAAAGTTATATAATCCTTGAGAAGCGAACAAGAACAAGGTAATTGAACTTGCTAATACTACAACCAGTGCCGTTACAGGTGACAGCTTGAAGATTCCTGAACCCACAGTCATCATAACTTTTTTAGAATAAGTAAAAACTCCAACAGCTATGGCGATTCCTCCGATCAAGAACAATAGTTGTATGGAAGATAAATGGAGGAATCCAACTAAAGAAATATCTTTGAATGGAGATGAATTTATGAAAACACCCATTACATTACCAATATTATTCGCTCCTAAACTGTATGAACCAAATGCGCCAGCAATGATCAATCCAGTTCGGGTATAGGAATCCAAACTCATAAGATGGATTTTGGAATTTTCAACGATCTTTTTTATAAAATGGAAAAGTAAAAAAGCAAAAACAGCAGATAGGATTGGTGAAAATATCCAAGTTCCAACTATTTTATAAAGAGAATTAATATTTGTAGGTGTTTTGGAAAAAAAATTCCAACCGATAATTGCACCAACAATAGCTTGAGATGTAGGAACCGGTAAACCGGCTTTAGTCATCCACATCACCGTGATAGCAGCTGCCAGAGCAACAATAAAAGCTCCGGCTAATTCATTTACAGCACCCAATTCACCTAAAGTGTGAGATGCTCCCGCTCCACTTACCACCGCTCCGATAATAATGAAAACACTGCAAATAAGAGCTGCTGTATTAAATTTGATCATTTTTGTGACGACAGCAGTACCAAAAATATTTGCTGCATTATTTGCACCAAGTGACCAGCCTAAGAAGAGGCCGCTGGATAAGAAAAATAGTATTGTTAACATAAGATTATTCTCCTGAAGACAGATTAGATCCTGCGTTTGATAGCATAAACGGAAAGTCTTTCTGCTACAGATTCTGATACATCAGATACGAGAGCGATTTTTTCAGCGAAATAGCGCATATGAACTTTCTGACTAAAACGTTTTATTTCATTACTATTAAAGGCTTTTCTTTTTAATTGTTCTTCCACATCATCAGCTTCATGTTCATAAAAGTGTACTTTATTCACATATTCACTTACCATTCCTATTTCTCGGAAAAAAGCTCGCGTTCCTTTAACTACTTCTTCAACAGTTTTGGAAGAAAGTTCTGCCAATTCAAGAAAATCGCTTTTTAAAAATTCAGGGATATTCGGAGTTTCAATAGAAAATTGCTCCAGCACTTTCTCACAAATATCAACTATGTCATCAAGAGTTTCCAATAGTCCTAATACATCTCCCCGGGATTCAGGGATAAGCATGTATGTGTAAAGCTTGTGTTTAATATCACGTCGAACATTATCTGCATCACTTTCCAGGGTTGAGATATCTATAAAAGTTCTTTCAAATTTATCTTTTTTTCCGTTAACATAAGCTTTCACACCTTCCTGGAAGATCAATCCTGCAGTAGATACTCTGTCGAGATAGCCGTCAATTTCTCCTTCAAGTTGCTTGCTCTTACTATTAAAAAACTTTGGCATAATTAGCTCCTATGTTTTGATGATTTCATTGTTACTAAGCTATAAATCATTATATCTTCCATACCTCATAAAAAGTATTTCCGACATAACAAGATGACACGTCAAGTTATTTATGATTTTTGTTAATCTAATATAATATAAAAAGATATATTCATTTTAAAGACAAAAAAAATCTGGACAAAGTAACTTATGAAATCTTTTTGACACTGAAAAAAATCAACAGGAGACAGTATGGTAACGAAAGAAGAAAAAGTCGTAGAACCTGAAAAGGTTGAGAATACTTCCGAAGAGAAGATTGATCTGCAACCAACCCAAGATGAGGAAACAACTACCGAGATAATTGAAGAAACAACAGAAGAACCTCAAACTATTACAGAAGAAAAAATTGAAACAGAAGAAGAAAAAGTCGTAGAACCTGAAAAGGTTGAGAATACTTCCGAAGAGAAGATTGATCTGCAACCAACCCAAGATGAGGAAACAACTACCGAAATAATTGAAGAAACAACAGAAGAACCTCAAATTATTACAGAAGAAAAAATTGAAACAGAAGAAGAAAAAGTCGTAGAACCTGAAAAGGTTGAGAATACTTCCGAAGAGAAGATTGATCCAAAACCAACACAAAATGAGGAAATTACACCTGAAAAAATTGAAGAAACAATAGAAGAACCTCAAATTAAAACAAAAGAAGAAACTAACGTAGAAGCAAAAGAAGAAACTGAAGATGTAGTGGAAGATGATCAATCAGAGGAATCTGCAGGTGAAAATTTTGAGCAGATGTTGGAAGACACACTTGTTAATATCAAGCAGCTTGAAATTGGTGACAAAATTTCAGGAGAGGTAATTAACATTACAGATTCCTACATATTTGTAACACTTGGCGGTAAAAGAGATGTTTATGCAGAAAAGCAAGATTACACTAATAAATCCGGTGAGTTATCTTATAAAGTTGGTGATACTTTAGAAGGTTACATTGTAAAAGATACTGAAACAGAAACACTTATTGCTAAAAGCCTGGTATCAGTAAACTTGAGCATCCTTCAGGATGCGTTTGAAGAGAAAATTCCAGTTAATGGGAAAGTACAATCCATGACAAAAGGTGGATATATAATAGATATTTCTGGGATCAAGGCTTTCTGCCCGATCTCACATATAGATGATAAAATTGTAATTGAGCCAAAAAAATTCATGAATAAAACTTATGATTTTAGAATCATTGATTTCAAAGATAAAGGACAAAATATTGTTGTTTCCAGAAAGAAAATTCTGGAAGTTGAAAAGAAAAAATTACGAAAAGAGATTCTAAAAAAACTCGAAATTGATTCCATAGTCGATGGTGTAGTTACAAGGCTCACGAATTTTGGAGCATTTATTGATATTGGTGGGATTGATGGTCTTTTACATATTTCACAATTTTCATGGGGTCATATAGAATCTCCATCTGAGATCTTAAATATTGGTGATGTGATAAAAGCTAAAGTTATCAAGATCAAAGGTGACAAAATTTCATTAAGCATGAAAGCACTTCAAGAAAATCCTGTTGATGCTGTTCTTCGTGAATTAACTGAAGGGGAAATTTTAACATGCAAAGTTGTACGTAATCTTTCTTTCGGTTCATTTGTTGAGATCAAACCGGGTGTTGAAGGATTAATTCCAATTTCAGAATTGTCTCGAGGAAGACGCATTAATAATCCTTCGGAAGTAGTTAATGAAGGTGATATTATAGAAGCTCAAATATTAAAGATCAATCTTGATGACAAAAAGATTTCTTTATCACTTAAAGTACTGCAACCGGATCCATGGGATATTATTAATGAGACTATTAATGAAGGTGATGTTGTTTCAGGTGTGATCGAGAATGTTGTGAACTTTGGTGCTTTTATTAAGATTAGTGATGGCTTAACTGGTTTATTGCCTGCATCTAAAATTAAGATTGCAAAAATTGATTTGGATAGCAAGAATGTTGGTGAAGAATTTAAGGTTCGTGTTGTAAAAATTGATAAAGCTGCAAAAAGAATTTCTCTTGAACCAACTACTATGCCGGAATCATTTGAAGATGATAAAGATGGCTGGCATAAATATAAGAAAGAAAAGAAACAAAATGATCACATCGACGAAGATAATCCGTTTGCAAATTTGTAGACGAAAATATTAGTAATAAAAAGCCTGCTGAATTTTCAGCAGGCTTTTTATATTTATTCATCATTCATATTATCGCTAACTGATTCCACACCTTTTTTAAAACCAATATAACTTATCACCGAAACTATCCCAGCTAAAATAAGATGTAGAAATGCTTTGGTAGATTTTTTCATGATAACCCTACAATTCAAATTTCACATCGAGTTGTCTTACTGCAAGTGTGTCATCCACACGTTTCACAGGAGTATTCAAAGGAGCATTCTTAAGAAGCTCCGGGGTTTCTTCACACTCTTTTGCAATTTCAATCATTGCATTTATGAAATCATCCAATGTTTCCATGCTTTCAGTTTCTGTCGGCTCTATCATCATAGCCTCAGGCACGATCAATGGGAAGTAAATAGTTGGGGCATGAAAACCTTTATCTAAAATACGTTTAGCAATATCAAGGGTTTTAATCCCATATTTATCTTTTTGCCATTCACCGCTGGCTACAAATTCATGCATACAATATTGATCTTTAAAAGGAATACTATAATATTTTTCCAGTTTTTTCTGAATATAGTTAGCATT
>Ga0208771_1000222_pt1 | contig 36516 bp, 39 predicted proteins | sample AntAceMetag02UKX_FD_184775 | JGI IMG/M metagenome (GOLD analysis project Ga0208771, IMG submission 184775) | Saline lake microbial communities from Ace Lake, Antarctica - Antarctic Ace Lake Metagenome 02UKX (SPAdes) (version 2) | ecosystem: Environmental > Aquatic > Non-marine Saline and... | reverse complement strand
ACATTGGCGCCGGCTACCCGGTAAATTTTTGTGGTCCTACCGGAACGGGTAAAACCTCACTGGCAATGTACCTGGCTGCCGAATTAAAACGCCCGGTCATCATGTTGCACGGCGATGATGAGTTTGCAACTTCAGATTTGGTGGGAGGTGAACATGGTTTTCGGTCGAAAAGAGTTGTGGACAATTTTGTTCACCATGTCTTAAAAACAGAAGAGCGAGTTGATAAGCAATGGATAGACAAACGCCTTTCTTTGGCTTGCAAACATGGTTTGACGTTGTTATACGACGAATTTACCAGGTCTCGTCCTGAAGCCAATAACGTCTTGCTTTCTGTTTTGGAAGAAAAAATGCTGGATTTGCCCGGTCAAACCGAGGGGGACGTTTATCTAAAAGTGCATCCTGAATTTCGAGCCATTTTTACGAGCAATCCAGAAGAGTACGCAGGCATTCACCGCGCCCAGGATGCATTGCTGGATAGAATGATTACTATCGAATTGGGGCATTTAAATGCGCAAACCGAGGTTGAGATAACCCAAAAAAGATCAGGGGTTGCTTTAGCTGATGCCCAAAAAATTGTCAACATAGTTCGGGATTTTCGTGAGAAAAGGGAACATAAAAATGCCCCTGGCTTGAGAGAATCTATCAAGATTGCTAAAGTAACCAAACTGTTGAAAATGCGACCATCTAAAACCAACGATAAATTTAAAAAGATTTGTCTCGATATTTTGTCTTCGGAGATTCATGTATTCGAATCGAACGGCGCACCCAAATCCGAGACTTTTAAGTTTATTGAAGAATTAATTGACCAACATTGCTAAGGAGAAAAAATTATGTCCTTAATTAAAGCTTTTGCAAAAGTTGATGAAAAGGGAAGAATTCAGATTCCTGAGAATGTTCGCAAAACCATGAAAATTAAATCAGGCCAGCTTTTTGAGTTCAAACCTTTGCATCAACACAAAATACAGTTAATGAGACGAGAGCGACCACAGTAGGTCGAGGTCGGTTAAATATCAGGATAATATTATTCTGTAATTAGGTTAATAAAATAGTTAATATAAAAATGGAGGATCGATCCATGAGCGTAGCCAAAGTTACAAATGCTGTTCTTAAGTTTTTCGAAACTGTTTTGGAAAAGACAGGACGGGTTATCGAGGTAAAACCCAGCGAAGACGGCTGGTGTGTTTTAGTAGAAACGATAGAAGAGGGCGAGTACATGCGAAAAGTCGCTTTAGATGAAATAATTGCTGTTTACGAAGTTACGCTGAACCAGAATTTTGATGTCACCGGATACAGCCGAAAGAGTATGCGCCCGCGAACGGAAGCGGCATAGAATCTGTATTTGATTAAGGGGGTTGGATAAACCCTGTTAGATAATAATTTATCAATTAATCAAAAAAAGTTTGCAGATTCATATCTAACGGGGTAAAATAACAGCCCCATTCCATTTATACATTTTATCGTCAATCAATTATTTTTAAAGTTATAATAAGCAATTAATTTATCCCACCCCCCTAAAAGACAAAAAGGATAGTCTTATGTCAGATATTGCCGGATTGGATAACATACGAACAAGCCAGAGTGTCAAACTTCAGTCTATTCCTAAAGGCCATAAATCGAAATATCTCGGACTTTTTATGCTCGATAATGAGAAGGATCGCTTGGAAAAAGAAAAGAAGGTGCTGGAAACAAGGCTTGAAAGAAATAAAGTGCGGTTGAAAGAAATTGATCATGAAATTGCAGTGATAGAGCAAGATTCAACCGGTACTGGAAAAGCAACGGAGAGAAATGTTAGAGGCTCAGCCAGCAATGCAAAAATAGAAGGTAAAGATTGGAAGACGATGGAGATTGATTATTAATAAGCTGACTTACATTAACCAAAGAAGAGACTATGGCAGAATTAAAGTTTAAACCCTTTGTTTTACCGCTGGGACTTGGCGCCGAAAAGAAAAAGTTAAGACTAAAACCTTTTGCTTTGGCGAAGAAGATACGAGCCGAAGAGTGGGCAAAGGCGCTTGGAATACGAAAGAAGCCTGCTGCTACGTTTGATGACTCAAAAATCAAAGTCTGGCTCGAAGAAAAAGAAGCCGAAAAGCGACTCGTATTAGAAGAAAAAGAGCAACAGAAACGCGCGCAAGAAGCACTCTCTAATCTAAAATACAGAGAATTGAAGCATTTACTAAAGACCAAAGCTTTTAATACAAAAGGCAAGAAAGAAGAACTGCTTAAAAGAGCTTTAGGGAATTTCACCTGTGATGAAATATTTTACGCTGTTGAAAAATTGCAAAAGGAAACCGATGCCAAACAGAGATCGCGTTTCTTAAAAGGATGGGATGGTGGTAGTTATAAGAATTGGATATCAGCTAAATCCAAAATATTAAGCTCAGAAAATTGGAATTAATAAACCTAAAGGGAGATAAAAATGGAATGGGAGACCTATAAATGGCAAGGTAAAAGATTGGGCAGTGTCGGTGAAGTTATGACAGGCGGTGTTTACAAGTGTGGCTACTGCAGAGGGACGGGATTTACTCTGCGGACTAATGCCAAATGCCCGGTTTGCCGTGGCAAAGGCGAAAATCGAATCGAAGGATCCGTAGTCAGGTGCGCCTTCTGTCGCGGAAGCGGTGTTGGTCATTCAGGGAGTACGGTTACCTGTACTTGCTGCAAGGGAAAAGGAGTCATTCCTGTCAAAGAACCTGTCGAGCTTTGTCCAAAGTGCCGAGGAACAGGTCGTAGTGGTCAGCTTTCTTGTATAAATTGTCGTGGTAAAGGCGTTGTTGAGGTAAAAGAAAAAAAAGAGTCTATATTTTAAGTGGTTGGGATTTAAGATAATGAAAATGAATATAAAAGGACTCAAAGACATACGAACTATGCAAGACTCTTTCAAGTCCAGATCATACTCAACACCAAAGCATCAAACGCCAACGCGTGCCGAGTTGTTTGAGCGTTATCTTAAAATACGAGATCAATTATATTCTGACTATATGGAGCTAAACAGTAATTGGTTAGAAATAGAAAAGCGCCAGCAAAAGTTTTCGGACACTGTTCGAAATGAAATTAAAAAAGTCATTAGTGAAGGTCAATAAAATTCATTAGTGGAGGGTAGAATTGCAAAAAAAAGATGGGAAATATATTTACGGCATCATTGAGACAAAACAGAATGAGAAATTTGGTGCCATGGGTGTCGGCAGCCGTGGTGATGAGGTTACGACCATTCATTTTAAAGATATCGCCGCCGTGGTCAGCAGCCACCCTATCGCTGAATTTGATCGGTTTGAAGAAAAACAATTAAAGGAGTTGATGGCAGTTCACCAATTTGTAAATGAAACGGTTATGAAAAGTTACACGTTGGTTCCCATGAAATTCGGAAACATCGCCGAGAGTGACGAACAAGTTAAGAAGATTTTGGAGCGTGCTTACCTTCAATTTAAAACCGTTCTGAACAGAGTACAAGGAAAAGTTGAATTGGTTGTACAGGCATTTGCCAACAAACAAAATTGGATTCAAGAAATTGCCAACACAGACAAAGAAATTATCAAAATGAAAAATAGTATTAGTGCCGATTCTGAAGGGGTAAATCAATTAGACAAGATTAAAATTGGTAAAGCCATCCACGAAGCAATTTTCTCGAAAGAAAAAAAATATGGCAACGATATTCTTAATACTCTGCGAAACGGCAGCCACAATTTTGCGTCCGGCAAATTATTGGGGGAAGAAATGATCTTTAACGGCTCCTTTTTGGTGGACAAAAAAACCGAATCAGAGTTTGACCAAAGGGTCAATGAATTGTCAAGCAAACATGAAGGAGAGCTTAATTTCAAATATATAGGTCCCCTACCGCCATACAGCTTTGTTAACCTAAAACTTGGGCTAACGGATTTTGAATTGATAGATGAAGCAAGAAAAATATTGGGACTTCCCTGCGATGCAACTATGAGCGAAATAAAGTCCGCGTACCGTATCTTAGCAAACCAGTACCATCCTGATAAAAACCATGACAATACTGACGTAGAAGAAAAATTTAAAGCCGTTGCGGATGCTTATCAAATATTAGAGACTTTTTGTCAAAATTACCGGTTTTCTTTTAATGAACAAGTTGTGAGCGACACGGTTTTGATTCATGAGGAAATTTAGATGGAAAAAATGGGCAAATATATTTACTGTGTTATTGAGGGAGAAAAAAAGCAAATTTTCACTTCGAGAAATATCGGCAAAACGCCCTCAAAAGTATTTAGCATTCACCACAAAAATATTGGTGCAGTAGTAAGTGATTCGCCGATAGTAAGTTATTCCATTATAAGCGACAATTATTTGGCGCATCAGCGAGTGATTGAAGAGGCTATGTTTAAAAATCTGACTCCACTGCCCGTTCGCTTTGGCACCATTGCTAAAGATGAAGCAAGCGTTCTGAAAATTTTGGAAAAGCGAGATAACGAGTTTAAAGAAAATTTATCCGCTATGAAGGGCAAGCGAGAATTGGGTTTAAAAGTATTTTGGAATGGTGAAATCGCATATAATGAAATCCTTCAGCAGAATGAAAATGTTAAAAAGATGAGAGATCAAATTAACGCGTTACCCTCGGAAAAGAGTTATTACCAAAGAATTGAAATAGGAAAATTGGTTAAAGATGCCCTTGAGGAGAAACGTGATCGGGAAGGAGAAGAAATTTTAAGTTTGTTTAAAACTCTCTGCATCGACTACCGAACTAACAAGATTATTGGCGATAAAATGATCATTAACGCTTCTTTTTTGGTAGATGAGAACCAGGAGCATTTTTTTGATGAGGCTGTCGAAAAATTTGAAAAAGCAAATAACGGGCGATTGAGAATTAATTACGTTGGCCCGATTCCAACATATAACTTTATTGAAATAGTTATCCATCTGGCGGAATTGGGATTGAGCTAATTTTGGAGACAACTTGATGGCATTACTGGTGGATGATATATTGACTTTACCTTTTAAGGGTTTTTTAGGGATTTTCAAAGAACTGCAGAAATATGTGGACAGAGAACTTAATGACAAAGAATACTGGCAAGGTAAACTTTTGGAACTGCAACTCAAGTATGAACTGGATGAAATCGATGAAGAGGAATACAAAGTACAAGAAAAAGAAATAGTTGAAAAAATTACAGCAATACAGGAAAGCGAAGGAGAGACGGTTGTGTAAATCATTATTGGGAGAAAACAAAACAACTGGAGCATTAAAGGTGAACGGACTTTACTTATATTGTATTAGGGAGAAAGCTCAACAAAAGATCACTACAGAAGGGATCGATGGCAAAAGTAAAGTCTTCCTGTTTCCTTATCAAGATTTGGAAGCAGTGGTTAGCGAGGTGCCTCTGGAAGAATTTGATTCTGAAGAGATCCAACAGAAAGCCCAGGAAGACTTAAATTGGATCAAGGAAAAGTCGCAACTCCATGAAGCGGTAGTAGAGGAAGCAATGCGAAGTAATGGTAATACTTCAGCCGTTATTCCCATGACCTTTGGCACTATCTTTAAAAGCAGAGAAAAAATACAACGAACTGTTGCCGAACACTATTCGGAATTTGAAAATTTATTAACATTTCTTCAAGGGAAACAAGAGTGGGGAGTGAAAGTTTATTTGTCAAATCGCAAAGCCCTGGAAGAGATAATAAAAAATAATGACAATGTGAAAGCTACACAAGAAAAGATATCTGTCATGCCTAAAGGGATGGCTTATTTTTTTGAGAAACAGATGGCAGAACAAATTTCCTCTGAGATATCAAGAGAAATAGAAATTTATACACAGGAAATTTTTTTAGCTCTAACGAAACATGCTCAAACCGGTATCAAAGGGAAAATTTTAGATAAAGAACTTACAGGTAAATGTGAACCTATGGTTCTAAATGCAATTTACTTAATTCAAACGAGAGATGTCGAGCATTTCAAGAAGGAGATAAACAGACTGAGCAGGGAAATGGATCAAAAGGGATTTCAATTTGAATACAGTGGTCCCTGGCCACCCTATAATTTCACTAAGTTGGAAGAATATGACTCAATATGCTGAAAATCAACAAGTAACTCTTATCGATGCGTTAGATAAAGTCATTGAGAAGGGCGCTGTTGTCGTCGGAGACCTGACTGTGAGGGTAGCTGATGTGGATCTAATTTACGTGGGCTTGAAACTTATTGCTACCTCGATCTCAAAAGCAGAAGAGCTCAGTGGCAGATCTATAATCAATCCGTCACGAGAGCCAACAGCAGCAGAATTAGAACATGTGAGAAGATTAGAACAGGAGATTGAAAAGGCAGAAAAAAATATTTCTACCCTTATTGATGTAGCAAAGCCGAAAGAGACCGAACAGGGCTTAGCCAAATTAGTTTTAACCCTGGTTGTGCTCATTAAAAGACTGATGGAACGAGAAACTATGCGCAGGATTCAAAAGGGGAGTCTCGCCAATATTGAAATTCAAAAACTTGGTTTAACCTATATGGCGCTGGATAAAAAAATTGAACAACTCAAGCTAATATTTGGTCTTCAAGATGAAGATCTAAACCTAGAATTGGGCCCCCTTGGCAATCTGATGTGAGTTATTAGGAAATCTTATTAAATAAATAGAGGTGCAAATATGAGCAACCAAATCATCCATGGAGTACAGGCCACCAACTTAGCTGATATTTTAGAACGGGTGTTAGACAAGGGCATTGTCATTGCTGGCGATATCCAAATCAAGCTGGCGGATGTTGAACTTTTGACCATTAAGATACGACTAATGATTGCATCCGTGGACAAGGCTATGGAGATGGGGATCAATTGGTGGGAGACCGACTCCTTTCTTTCGACCAATGTGCAAGAATTGCATGAATTGGAAGATGAAAATAAGAATCTGCGGAAAAGGGTAGCCAAAATGGAAGCAAAAATTGTCCAGGAGAAAAAATAGCCCATTATGATCCTTAAAATCAGTACAGATATTAATTAATTTTTCTAACAAATAGACAAACAAATAGAATAAGGAGATTTATTATGAGTGATAAACAAAAGAAAAAAGGTGAGATTAATATCGATTTGGGCTTCGGAAATTTATTCAAAGGCATTGGCAATTTCATAGATTCTATCTCTGAGTTGGCTGAGAAGGGCGAAGGTGTTATCGAAAAAACCAAGGAGTTTACTGGAGAGGGGGCACTAAAAGACCTGAAAGGGGTTTACGGATTTTCAGTCAAAACGGGAATAGGCGGTAGCCCAAAGGTTGAACATTTTGGAAATATTAAACAGACAGAAAAAGGTCCCATAGTTGATGAAACGCGTGAGCCAATTATAGATGTGTTTGATGAAGAAGGTTACATCCGAATTCTTGCTGAATTACCCGGAGTCGCGGAGAATGATATCAAGGCTACTCTCAAGGGAGATATCTTGACTATCCAGGCAGAGAACAAAGATAGAAAATATAATAAAGAAATACTATTGGACTCGCCAGTAAAAGCTGACTCTTTATCCAAATTATTTAAGAACGGTATTCTCGAAGTAAAACTGACTAAAATAGACTAAAATAGGGACAGTGAATTATATAAATTACCCATTTGGTCGAATAAACAATGTTGATTATATTTGAGTTAAAAAGTATGAAATGGGACAGTTATTTAGGGGATTGGATTAAATAACTTGGACATTTCAATTTATTTCAATACTGAAAATTAAACATTTGTGAGTTTAAGGTGGATAATCCTCCTTCGGCGGATCTTTATTATAGTAATGATCCGACTAGGACTTATTTTATCCCATCCCCTTAATTCAGGTCCCTAAATACATTTCCAAACAAGCCGAAAAACATTGCAGAGATATCTTTCCAAATTATTATTCTTTTTATACCATCGTCTTTTCCAAAGGAGTTCAGAAAAAAGGATGACAGTGGCAGGAACAGAGGCTGAAATTATTTTGATTGTTACGCGGTTAGGAAAAGCAACTAAAAATCAAATAAGCAAAAAAGTAGGTTTTTCATTAGATTATACTGAATATTTGTGCCGCTATTTGACCAGAAAAGGTTACCTGACATGCTCAGAAGGTTATTATTCTTTAGCAAACAAGGAAAACGAAAAACCAGCAAAAAAAATAACAGAAATTGATAAAAATTTGATAAAAGATATTGCCAGCGAAATAGCTGGGGAAATAAGAAAAGAATTGAATCAGGCAGTGAGTGGCATAAATATTTCTAATACATCTATCGAAAGAAAAGGAACCCAGGATACGCAAGATAAAGTCAGGATAAGAACTGATTTTGAGTTCCCTGTTGAAGATGAAAGTATAAATTTGGAATCTAATATCAAAAAAATTGGCGTAACCACAGAAAAACAAGAATCTGATATTGGAAAGAATGTTGAACTGTTGAGAAATCTCATAAAAGGAGCAAAAAAAGATGGACGAAATAAAAACGAATAAAAAAGTAGAACGGACAACAAATAATGAACATAAAAAGGGAAAAGGGATAGATATAGGAACTGCATTTGTTAAGTGTGCCAGGGAAAAAAATGGGAAAATAATTTTTCGTTCTGAGCGAAATGCCTTTTTTGAGGTCGAGCATAACGAGTTCACAAAAAAGATACTTGACAACTCAAAGGTAAGATACATAATAAAGGACGATAAACTGTATGTTGTCGGCAACGAGGCGCTCGAGTTTGCTAATATGTTTAACAAAGAAACGAGAAGACCTTTATCAAAAGGCGTAATAAGTCCTTCCGAGAAAGAAGCTTTGCCTATTGTGGAAGTGCTGATAAAAAATGTTATTGGTGAGCCCTCTAATAATGGCGAGATAGCCTATTTTTCTGTTCCGGGTGAGCCGGTCGATGCTTCCTTTGATATCATCTATCACGAAAAGATACTGGAAGGATTCTTGAAAACATTGGGATATACACCCAGGTCTATTAACGAAGCCCATGCCGTTATATTATCCGAGTTGGCTGATGAGGACTTTACCGGATTTGGCATTTCTTTCGGTGGAGGAATGGTCAATGTTTGTCTAAGCTTTATGTCTGTGCCGGTTTTTAAATTTTCTGTCACAAAAGCAGGAGACTGGATTGACCAGCAAGTTGCGATGGTCGTTGATGAAACTGCCAGTAGGATCGCTTCAATAAAAGAAACTTCTCTTGATCTTGACAAAGAAAATAATTTAAATAAAATTGAGAGCGCGTTGTCGGTTTATTACGATCATCTTATTGAATATGTTATCCAGAATATAAGACAGAAATTTGATGAGACGAGCAGACTGCCGCAGATACAGAAACCTCTTAATATTGCTATATCAGGAGGAACCTCTTTGCCCAAAGGTTTTTCAGGCAGGTTTGAAAGGCATATAAAACAAATACCATTACCTATCCCAGTTGGAAATATAAGAATGGCATCCCAGCCATTAAGATCCGTTGCTAAAGGTGCGCTGGTAGCGGCTAATGTTAATGCTGATTAGAAAAGTAAAAAGGAATAAAAAAATAATACAGGCAAATTTTTCAACAATTCTTGATAACAAAAATTTACGATTGATTCTCTTTGGCGGCAAAGGTGGAAGTGGAAAGACGACCTCGGCTGCAGCGACAGCAGTTCATCTCAGCCAAATGGATGGAAATAAAGAGATACTGGTCGTCTCTACTGATCCTGCACACTCTTTGGCAGATAGTTTTGACTGTGAGATAGGAAATGAGATTACTCCGATACCTGGGGTAAAAAATATCTCGGCTATGGAAATAGATCCCCAAAAATTGTTTGCTGAGTTTAAAAAGGAACATGGGGAGGTAATCAAAAAATTAGCTGAGCGCGGAACTTACCTGGATCGTGATGATATAAACGATTTTTTTAGTCTTTCATTGCCGGGGCTGGATGAACTCATGGCTATTATCAATGTTGCAGATATTCTAAAATCCGCTGAGTATGACCTGATTATCCTGGATACTGCCCCTACCGGACATACTATCAGGCTGTTGGCTCTACCCGAGCAGATGGCTAAATGGATCCAGGTTATGCATGTGATGCAGGAAAAACATCGCTTCATAATGAAACAGCTTTTTGGTAGATATGTTAAGGATGATGCTGATGAGTTTTTAGAGATGATGGCGACGGATGTGGAAAGAGTCAAATCACTGTTGAAAAATTGCCAAATAACAGAATTCGTACCGGTAACTATTCCTGAACCCATGTCCCTAATGGAAACAGAAAGGCTGGTTAATACCCTGAGTGGATTTTGTATTTTTGTCCGAAACATCATTATTAATCGCTTGAGGGAAGAAAGTAAATGCGACTTGTGTTCATCCAAAAGAAGAGAACAAGAAAGCTGTTTGGCAGAGATGAAAAATAAGTTTGCCAGGTATAATCTCATCAAAATACCTTTGTTCCCTCATGAAATTCGAGGCATTAACTCTCTCGGAAAGTTTGCAGATGTTTTGTTTGGCAAAATTAGTCATTATCGTACTGTTCGATGGATCGAAACTTCACCTGAAATTGTATCGACTTCTTCAAAAATGTCTGATCTTTTAGATAGGGGACTGCCGTTTTTAGTTTTTAGTGGAAAGGGGGGCGTAGGCAAAACCACGTTAGCAACTGCCACTGCTCTCAAGATGGTCAAACATTATCCTGACCGAAAGATACTGGTCTTTTCTAACGACCCAGCACATGGGCTATCCGATGCGTTCGGTCAGCCTATTGGTAATAAGATTACTCTTATCAAGGGGACGGAGAGTCTTTATGCACTGGAAATAGATGCAGCCAGGCTTTTTGAAGAGTTTAAAATGCAATATCGCACAGATATAAATGAGATTTTTGGCGAGTTTTTAGGCGACAAGATCGATATGAATTTTGATCGTAACGCAATGAGTGAACTGGTCGAACTTTCTCCTCCCGGCTTAGACGAATTAATGGCATTAAAACAGATCATAGATTTTATGGAAAAAGGACAATTTGATCAATACATTTTAGACAGTGCGGCGACTGGACATCTGCTTCGTTTTCTCGAATTTCCCACTCTTATCAGAGAGTGGTTGAAGACCTTGTTCAAAATACTTTTAAAATACAAGAATGTAGTGAAATTAACCCATCTGGTTAGATCTTTGCTGGACCTTTCCAAACAGGTGAAGCGAATTCATGAAACGCTCATGGATCCAACAAGGACTGAGTTTGTGATGATTGCCATCCCCGAAGCTTTAGGAATTTTAGAAATGGCGCGCCTTCTCATTACCCTGAAGAAATTAAAGTTTCCTTGCCATCATATTGTGATGAATATGGTTATTCCTTCTGCCCGGTGTGATTTTTGCACCGCTAAACGGAAAGAACAGCAAGCATATATACAAAAGACAAAAATGCAGTTTCCTGATTATTTTTTCACCGAGGTTCCGCTGTTCCCTTATGAAAAAACGGGGATAGATCACTTGAATAACTTTTCAAAAAAAGTATTTGTAAGAAAAAAATAAAATTTGAGGAGAATTTATATGCAAAGCACTCAAAGAAAGAACGATGCATCGATAGCATTACGAGTATCCGAATCCTTAGCCAAGGATGTTGGTAGAGGTATCGCGCGAGTTGATCCCAAGGATATGAAAGAAATCGATGCTGAAGTTGGAGACGTGGTTCAAATCAGTGGCAAGAAAAAAACAGTGGCTAAACTCATGCCCACGTATGCCGACTTAAGAGGCAAAAGCATCGTCCAAATCGATGGGATTATCCGGAAAAATGCCCAGGTCGGAATTGATGAAAAGGTAGCCATCCAAAAAACTTCTTTCCAACCGGCTAAGAAGATTGTGCTCTCCCCACTTTCTGTGATGCAAACCAGTCAAAGGGAAAGAGACATTCGCTATATCGGTAGATTGATCGAAGGACTGCCTTTGATCGTAGGCGATGCTGTTAGAGCAACACTATTTGGATCGAGTTTTCAAGATTATAAGGTCGAAGAAACCATCCCATCGGGCCCAGTTGCCGTCCAGCCAACCACGTTAATTCGAATTAAAGAGACCGCTGTCGAAAAAAGAAAGGGGAAACGGATTTCTTATGAAGATATTGGCGGTCTTCACAAAGAGATTCATAGGATCAGAGAAATGATTGAGTTACCGTTAAAATATCCGCAGGTTTTCGAGCGCTTGGGGATTGATCCTCCCAAAGGTGTTTTACTTCTGGGGCCGCCTGGTACAGGAAAGACCCTAATCGCCCGTGCTGTTGCCAATGAGACCGAGGCATATTTCGTGGCTGTCAATGGTCCTGAGGTCATTCATAAATTCTATGGTGAGAGTGAAGCCAAATTGCGCGATATCTTCGAGCAGGCATCTAAGAATGCTCCCAGCATCATTTTTTTAGATGAAATTGACGCCATCTCCCCTAAAAGAGAGTCCGTAGTCGGAGACGTAGAAAAAAGAGTAGTAGCACAACTGTTGGCTTTAATGGACGGGTTAGAGGGAAGAGGAAATGTCATTGTTATTGGAGCAACTAATATTGCCAATATGATTGATCCGGCTTTGAGGCGCCCAGGTCGATTTGATCGTGAAATCTCCATTGGCATTCCCGATAGAAACGGAAGGAAAGAGATTTTGGAAATCCATACTCGCGGTATGCCGTTAGCCAAAGATGTTGATCTGGAAAGATTAGCAGATTTGACCCATGGTTTCGTGGGTGCTGATTTGGGCGCACTCTCTCGGGAAGCTGCAATGAGTTGTTTGCGCGGTATTTTCCCCGAGATAGAATTCTCTATGGAATCGATACCCTATGAATCGCTGTTAGAGTTAGAAGTGACCATGGACCATTTTATGGAGGCTTTTAAAGAAGTTGAAGCTTCAGCTATAAGAGAGGTGTCGATTGAGATTCCTAATGTGCATTGGGATCAGGTCGGCGGACTCACTGAGATCAAACAACAATTGATCGAAGCCATCGACTGGCCTTTAAAATATCCTGAACTCTTTAGCTATGCTAAAGCAGAACCACCTCGAGGTATTTTACTTTATGGTCCTCCTGGTACAGGAAAGACCCTGTTGGCAAAAGCTGTAGCCACCGAGAGTGAAACTAATTTTATTTCGATAAAAGGACCTGAATTAATCTCTAAATGGGTAGGAGAAAGTGAGAAAGGGGTGCGGGAAGTCTTCAAGAAGTCCAGACAGGCAGCCCCTTGCATCCTTTTCTTTGATGAAATTGATGCCATAGCACCAGAGCGGGGTGCTGGGGGCAGCGATTCCCATGTCACCGAGAGGGTTATTAGTCAGCTACTCACCGAATTGGATGGTATTGAGGGACTGAAGAATGTGGTGGTTTTAGCCGCTACCAATAGAATAGATATGGTTGATTCAGCTATTCTACGTCCAGGTCGCTTTGATTATTTAATAGAGATGCCAAATCCTGATGAGGAAGCAAGACTGGAAATTTTCAAGGTTCATACAAAAGATAAACCTTTGGCTAAAGATGTGGATGTGAAATCTCTGACTAAAATAACCGATGGTCTTGTCGGAGCCGACATAGAATCTATTTGCAAAAAAGCAGTTTTACTTGCTATTGAAGATTTTGTAGATGCTTTCCAGGGCACAAAATTTGATTATAGCAAATTTAAAATTAAAAGAAGACATTTTCAGGAAGCAATTAATACAGTTAGAAAATAATTAAAATAGAGCATCGTGAAATAAACATTGATTCTAAAAGATAGCAATGAGAGGTAAATTTTAAAATGCAAAAAAAGGGACTTAAAAATATTAAAACAATGCGAGATGTCTCTATGCCTAAACCAAAACCAGAGGAGCGAAGAATTGGGCATCAAAAAGTTAGTGTGAGCAGCCAACAAAGGTCAATAGGGAGGTTTCAACCAAGGACGTGGGTATTTACTAGAGAACCTGGCTTTGAGAGATTTCAAAAGTCTCTCCTGGTGGATAAAATTCAGGAACCTTATATAAATATCTATGAGGATACTGAAAGTGTTTTAGTATTGGCAGATTTGCCAGGTGTAAAAAAGAAAAACATTGTAATTAAGACCATGACTGATATCCTCCTCATTGAGGCAACAGCAGAGACTACCAATGGTACAAGAAAATATTTAAAAGAGGTACTTATCCCTTTTGAAATAGAACCCCATAGGATAGATTCAACCTTAAATAATGGTATATTGGAAATCACTTTATATCGTTTAATTAATAAAAAAAAGCGGAGGAACAATAAAAATGGATAAGAAAATAAAAGTGCTGGTAGTCGATGATGAAGAGATGATGCGAGATATTCTTTCCCGTACGCTAAAACCTTTTGGCTATCAAGTTTTTACAGCTAAGAGCGGAAAAGAGGCAATCACCTCCTGTCGTCATGAGTCTCCGGATATCGTATTATTAGACATACGAATGCCAGATCAGGATGGTATCGAAACTCTGCGGCAGATCAGAGAAATCGATCCGCATAAGAAAAGTGCTGTGATTATGCTGACTGGTCACGGGGACATAAATACAGCACGGCAGGCTATGCAATTAGGGGCTTATGATTATGTTACCAAGCCGTTTGATCTCAAGTTTATTCATTCCTTGTTTGAAGAGGTAGAAAGAGAAAAAGAATGCGAAAATTAATTTGCGTTCCCATCATACATACCGAGGCCGATTTGGGCTCCATGGCAGAATTTTTAGAAAAAGAATATAAAAAAAAATATAATCAAAAAAAATGGAAAGCCCATACCAAGGCTATAGATGAGATGTGGCTTGGAATAAATGAAAGAATTGTCCAATTGAATCTGGACTGGCAAAGTGTGAGAATTTATCAGGATGGACTTCCTGTGTGTGGACGAGAGTTAGAAATCGTTTCTGAGTTGGCAAAAATGGGAAGCATAAATCATAAAATTGTGCTAGACTTAGTAAAATGGGGTTGCAAACTTGAGGGAACCGAAGACAGCAAGCTCCTCTTGCAAGAATATGACACTCTTCAAAAAGTTGTTCATGCAAAAAATGACCTACAAAGAAAAAATTTAACCAAAGAATATAATTGGACCGGCAAAAAACTTCTCATCAATCGAGATAAGTTCATTGCCAATAGGATAGACCAAACTCTAAGAAAAAATGAAATAGCGATACTATTTATAGGAATGATGCATACCGTAGATAAATTTTTGCCCAAAGATATAGAAGTAAAATATCTGATACATCGTTTGCCCTTCGAAAAAGGGATCAGATCGTGAGTTTTCTAAGTATTGGAAAGTAAAGGGACAAAAGAAAAAGGGGAAGTATTGAATAAAAGCGGAGAACAGTCTTTAAATGATAAACTTATCCATTCAGAAAAGTTAGCTTCTGTGGGTCAGTTGGCTGTTGGTATTGCCCATGAATTACGAAATCCTTTAGCGGTCATAAGTGCCTCTGCTCAATTTTGTTTGGAGAAGCATAATTTGGATAATGACTTGAAAGAGCACTTTCAAGTTATCAATCGTAATGTCAGAAACGCTAACATTTTGGTAACAAATTTGCTAAATTTTGCAAAGCCTACTGAAATGGAAATTAAATACAACGATATCAATAAAATTATCAGAGCTACGCTCAAATTATTAAAACCAGAAGCCGAAAAAAGAAGACTTGCTATTAAGAAGGCTTTGAGAAGTAATTTGCCTAAATCAAAGGGCGACGAAAAAACTTTACAGCATTTATTTATGAATATTATTTTGAATGCCTTTCAAGCTACATCTAGAGGAGGAACTGTTACCTTGAAAAGCACCTTTGATTCAGAGAATAAAATTATAAACGTTGATGTAATTGATACTGGTTCAGGAATACCTGAGGAATACATCAATGAAATCTTTAATCCATTTTTTACGACTAAAGATTATGGTACCGGTTTAGGTTTAACTATCTGTCATCACATAATATCCGCGCATAATGGCAGATTATCGGTAAAAAGTAAATATGGAAAGGGCTCAACATTCAGCATCTCACTTCCAGCATAGGACTCAGCGCGGCAAAGCCGCATCAATCAAAAAAAGTAATTTGTTTTATTTAATCCAGAATTTATAAAAAGGGTAATAGTGAGCTAAAGTGCCTAAAGTTTGAAGTGCACTAAAGTACAAGCCTGATGTATTTTTTAATTTAGCTCACTTTAGGCATAGTCTGTATTCCTTTAAAAAATATTACCGACATCGATTAGGCAACAGATTTTGTTCAATGTTGAAAAATTAATGGGTTTGGAATAATTTCAAAGTAACCGATCTCAGGATTTATTCCTATATAGTGCCTGAACGAGAAGTCAATAAATATAAATATTTTAATTGGTTATGGATTGTTATTTTTATCGAATATTTTTATAAAAAAGGTGAATTTTAAAAATTTAATTGAACTTATTCCAGGTTTTGATATAAAAAGATAAATCAGGGGAAAAATAGTACTTAAAGTGATACTTTAAAGAGTACCATTTTTTAGCACTTTTCGCCCCCTAAGCGTCTGTTTTTTCGTTCAATTTTCTCAAAATCAGGAGTTTTCGTTCAGACACTAAATAAGAACCCTGGTGAAGATTATAAAATTTTTTGGCAGTAGTAGAATCAATTGCTATTTTTTTTAGACTCAATGTGAGGACGCCGCCTTTCTCGCGCATCGCATGATAAGCATTTGTGCAAATATTTAAGAGTAATTGATTTATTTGAGTCGGATTTGCCAAAACGGGGTTGCAGTTGGAATCAATTTCCAATTGAATTGTCACGCCTGGTGGTTTAATAGTTTCCATAATTTTGAAGAAGTCATCAATAAGCGTTTGAATTTGCAACGGCTTTTTTATTGAAGCTTCTTTTCGAGAGAAAATCAGCGTTTGTTTAGCCATGTCTTTGGCTTTGTTAGCAAAGTTATTTATCAGTTTAATCTTGGAGAATATATCACTATGCTCGGGAATAATTTCTAATAGAAGGTCACTTTCTATTAAAATGGGTTGAAGTAAGTTGTTGAAATCGTGAACAAAAAGATTTGCATATAAGCCCATTATTTGCAAATTTTGCGTCTGACGCATTTTTTTTTCAAGTATCAGGTTTGTTGTAATGTCCCGTTTGACAGCAACAAAATTCACAATTTTTCCCAAATTATTTCGAACGGGTGAAATCGTTGCTTCTTCAGTATAAAGGCTGCCATCTTTTCGCCTGTTAACGAGCCGTCCTTTCCAAACGCTTTCTTGTGAAATAGTACGCCATAATTTTTGATAAAAAGCTTCATCTTGTTTTCCACTTTTACATATATTTGGATTTTTGCCGATAACTTCCTGGCGAGCGTAACCAGAAATTTTTTCAAAAGCAGGATTAACATATTGGATCAAGCCATTAGAATCAGTAATTAATACCGATTCATCAGCCTGTTCTATTGCTGTGGATAAAAGAATTTGCTCTTCTTTTGTTTTTTTCTTTTCACTAATATCTCTGATAATAGCGATTGCATTGTAACCATTTTTCTCTTTACAGCGGGATAAAGATAATTCGATGTAAATTTCTGCACTGTCTTTTTTTTTCGCGATGAGGTCAATAGTTATTCCCTTGCCAATGTCATTTTTTGCGGAGATAAAAGCCTTAAAAGTTTTTTCAAATTCCTTGAGATATTTCCGGGGGGCAATAAGAGAATATAAGTTCTTATTTAGCGCTTCTTTAGCAGAATAGCCAAAGATTTTTTCAGCAGCTTCATTCCAGAAATTGATTACGCCTTCTTCGTTAATAAGAATAATACCATCATAAGCTGATGATGAAATTTGTTTAAAACGCTGTTCACTTTTTCTTAATTTGCTTTTAATGCCATGTTTGTATAAAGCCAATTCAATCGTACGCTGCAATTCAATTTCTTCGGCGGGTTTGCTTAGGAAACCATAAGGTTCTGTTTTCTTAGCAAGCGCTACTGTTTCTTGATCTGCAAATGCTGTAAGATATACTACTGGAATATCATATTTTAATAGAATTTGATTGACAGCTTCAATCCCGCTTAATTCACCTCGAGGTTTCATATCCATTAAAATTAGATCAACTTTTTTTCTCCCTAATTCAGAAATGGCTTTCTCGCCGGTGGTTACTATGCCTGCTACTTGATATCCAAGATTTTGTAGATGGATTTTTAATTCTTGCGCATAAACACCATTGTCTTCAATAATTAAAATTTTCGCATTAGACATTGTTTCGGTCCTTGAATCAGTAAAGTTGTTTTTGAATATTTATTTTAAAATATCGTGTTGAAGTAAGTGGAGTTGAAAACTGTACTGCTAAAAGGTTAATTTTTTTTTGTAATTATTCCTTGTCAAATTGCTGTTAATTAGTTTAAAAAAATAGTTACAATTAGAAATTTAACTGGGAATAAGGAATGATGCGGGTTACTCGATGGGTGTTATTTGGAACATCAAGCAACCAGCATTAAGTGTCTTTTGGGGCAATGATTACCAGTTTTCAATATTTTTAATAATTTCCTTTATTAAGTGTATGAACTGGTTTTTTATCCGATTGGCAGTTTTCTGTACTTCCCTGTGATTTAATTTTTGGTCAAGAATGCCGGTTCCCATATTTGTAATGCAGGAAATACCAAGTATTCTAATATTTTTTTGTTTTGCTGCAATCACTTCAGGGACTGTGGACATGGTAGCTGCATCGGCTCCTAATATTCTGGACATTCCTATTTCTGCTGCTGTTTCATAAGTTGGGCCTTTTGCAGTGGAGAGGACGCCTGTTTTAATTGGTATGTCCAGGTCATTGGCGATTTTTAAGGCGCCCTCAATATACTTTTTATCATACGCTTCATACAAATCAACAAATCGCTGGTTGGCAGGTAGATCATTATCGCCTATTAAGGGATTGGCAAACATTAAATTAATATGGTCTGTAATAATCATTAAATCGCCGGTATTGAAATTTTTATTTATTCCACCAGCGGCATTGGTAATAATTAATCTGGAAATCCCCAGCTTTGCCATCAGCTTGATTGAATAGGTAACCCGCCGGGCAGAATATCCCTCATAAGTGTGGACTCTTCCCTTTAAAGCTAAAATCCGAGCGCCATTTAATTCTCCAAGAACCCAGATGCCGGCATGATCGGGAACAGTTGATACAGGGTAGTTTGGAATATCCGCGCAATTGATAATTGTACTGTTTTCTAATTCATCTGCAAGAGCTCCGAGCCCTGAACCTAAAATGATCGCTATTTCAGGAATTTTGTCAACCTGCTGTTTGATAAATTGAATGGATTCTGTTAATTGTTGTTGTTCCATATTTCACCCATTTAAAGAAGAATTCCAGCAACTGTCGCTGTTATCCAGGAAGCAATTGCACCGCCAAACATAGCTTTGAGTCCAATTTTTGCGAGATCACTTCTTCTCCCTGGCGCAATGCTGCCGATGCCGCCAATTTGAATCGCGATCGAACTGAAATTGGCAAATCCGCACAAAGCATAAGTGCCAATGATATAAGAGCGTTCAGAAATTACGCCTTTAAGATTTGTTAATTCCACATAAGCAACTAATTCATTGATTGAAATTTTCGTGCCCAATAAATTGCCAAACTCAAAAATATCCTTATATTCTACTCCCATTACAAAAGCAATTGGAGAAAAAATAACTCCAAAAATACTCTTTAAGCTTAAATTCCATTCAAAATTTGTTAAGCCGAAAGTAATAAAATTAATAATATCATCTAATTTTCCAATGAAGAAATTGAACAGGGCAATCAATGCAATGAAAGCCATTAGCATTGCGCCTACGTTCACAGCTAACTTCAGCCCATCTGATGCTCCGCCTGCAGCAGCATCAATTATGTTTGCCGTTTTTTTTTCAGATGAAAGCTTTATTCCCCCTTTTGTTTTTGATTCATTGGTTTCTGGAAACATGATTTTAGCGACAGCCAATGCTGCTGGCGCTGACATTACACTTGCAGCCATCAAATGCCCGGCATCGACTCCAAAACGGACATAAGCTGCCATTACGCCGCCGGCAATAGTTGCAAAGCCGCCGACCATAATAGCCATTAATTCAGACTTGGTCATATCATTGACATAAGGCTTAATTAATAGCGGCGCTTCGGTTTGACCAACAAAAATATTACCGGCAGCAGATAAAGATTCAGCTCCGCTGGTGCCCATTGTTTTTGTCATTACCCACGCCACCCCTTGCACGATTCTCTGCATCACACCAAGGTGATATAAAATTCCCATTAGTGAAGCGAAAAAAATGATCGTCGGCAGAATATGAATTGCAAAGACAATTCCTATATTGACAAATTGTCCGGCAGTTGGATCCCACAATTGAAACGGTCCTCCCTGTCCGACCTGGGCAACGATATCAGGATCGCCCAAATATAAATTCCCAAATAAGAATGCGGCGCCAGCGTCGGTGAAACTTAACAGCTTGGTAATAAAAGCACGTGCGAAAAAGAACACCGCCTGTCCCGGGACTGTCTTTAGAATTAAGAATGCAAAAATTACCTGTAATAAAATACCCCAGATAATAATCCGGAAATTAACTTTCTTTTTATTGTTAGAGAGAAGCCAGGCAATTCCCAGCAGAACAAAGATACCGAAAAAACCAATGATTTTTTGTTGCACGTTTTATTGTCTCCTATTTTATTAAGTGTCAAAGAGTCAAATAACAAGCACGCATGTTAATGTTTGAGTTTTATTGTTCAAAAATTTCAATTATCCATTACTTAAATCGATAAAATATCGGCGAAATAAGCATCACGTTTGAAATGTGAAAAGGCAGACGTGAGACGATAAAATATTTTTGCTTTAATATCTAATGCTTCATGTTTAACATTTCACCTTTGTCAAAAGAAAACTTTCCTGAAAGCCTTTTATTCAAAATTTATACCGGCGGTTGATAACAATCCCAACACACAGGCGCATAAAATTCCTTTCGCAGTTCGATTTTGGGATCGTCTTTATTAATCGGGATGGTGTGTTCTTTATCCCGGTAACGCTGAGAAATTAGCGCTGTTTGCTGCTTGCAGGATTCACAGACCCCCAAAAGTACAGTTACTTTTTCTGCTCTTCCCATGAGTTCTATCATGGCACCGAAACTTTCAGCAAAAGAGTTCAGTTGAACACCGGCGATGATAATGTCAAATTTTGAACGGTAACGGTTACAAAAGTTAGTTAAATCTTCAGAATCAAAAAGTTGGGCATCATCTATCGCCAGGGTTTGAACATCAGGATCTAATTGAGATTCGATTTCTGCGACAGTGGGTACTGTAATCGCTTTGCTTTTAAATCCAACCCGTGAAACCACATGTCCTTCGTGGACAGGAAAAGCAAAAACCATGACTTTTTTCCCCATCAGTTTAGCATCGCTAATTCGCTTATACAATAGCCAGGTCTTGCCTGCCGCCATCGCGCCTGTAATAACCTCTAACATTAATATCCATCTCCTTATATTTTTATTTTAAATATATTTTCTTGCCCAAAATACAAGTATTTTACTCTTTAAAAACTAATGCCCGCGTTCTTTTAATGCCGCCTGGATTTTAGTTTTTAATAAATCAACAGCGACTAAATTATATCCCCCACCTGGAACAATAATATCAGCATATCGCTTCGTAGGTTCAACAAATTGAAGGTGCATCGGTCTAACGCTATTTTCGTATTGCTCTAAAATCGAATCAAGGCTTCTGCTGCGTTCATTAACATCTCGTTTAATTCGGCGGATCAAACGAATGTCATCATCAGTATCGACATACACTTTTATGTCCAAAATATTCCGTATTTCCGGATAGTGCAGAATAAGGATTCCTTCTAATACAACAATGACGTTATCACTAATTTTTTCTGTTTCTTTTTTTCGGGAGTGGGTTTTATAATCATATAAAGGTAGTTCAATATCGTGACCTGATAGTAACTGGATGAGATGATCAAATAGCAGTTTATTGTCGAAAGCATCGGGATGATCGAAATTTTGCTTTTTACGTTCTTCAAATGTCAGCTGTTTCAATTCCTTGTAATAAGAATCCTGCTGAATGATGGTGACCTTATCAGAGCCGATGTCATCGTAAATTCGATTTGACACAAGGGTCTTGCCTGATCCCGAGCCACCGGCAATACCAATTAATATAATTGATTTCATAGTTCCTCACGAGTTGCCCAAATAAGACTTGTCAAAACCCAATGGGAGTAACGCGCTCATTTTTGCTTGTTGGTATTCACCTTTTCGGTTAATCATGATAACATCAATGTCACCTGCTAATTCCCAGAGAACCTGCCGGCAGGCGCCGCAGGGTGACGTAATTTTTTCCGAATCAGAGGCGATAAAAATTGACTTGAAGTTTTGTTCACCTTCAGAAACCGCTTTGAAAATTGCTACTCTTTCTGCGCAAATTGTGAGACCGAAGGAACTTATTTCTATATTACAGCCACGATAAATTTTGTCGTTTTCTGTAACTAAAATAGCACCAACCCGGAAATTTGAAAAGAAAGCTTTGGCTGAATTTCTTTCTTTTAATGCGCTGTTAATTAATTCATAAAAAGTCATAACATGTATTACAAGTTAATTTTTGTTTTTTTGTTAAAGTTTACCCACTCGGATCAAAAATTCACACGGAATAATTTTCCAGGTGTTTTTTTCCAACAGAATTAAATTTTAAATACTGCGCTTTAGTGCGCTGGGAATATATGCCTATTAATGCTTAAAATGTAACATGTTACTGTCATTGCGAGCGACGCAGGAACGAAGTTTTAATACTCGACGGTTGCAATCTACTGGCAAGCGATACTAACGCTGGAGATTGCTTCAGCAAAAACGCCTCGCAATGACAGGACAAAAAATGCTATGTTACAAACTCACACTTAGCAGGTATAATATATGAAAATAATTATTAAAGGCAACTATTTTATAAAAAAAAATCCGAGAAAATTAATCCCCGGATTTTTAGTTACCTATATGTTTAACAAATTAGAAAGGAAGATCGTCTTCCGATTGGGCTGGTGGCACCTCTGCTTCTACTGCTGGCTGTTCTTCTGCTGGAGGCGGTGGCGCTTCACCAGAAGCTTCGGGTCGATCTGTTTTGGGACCAATCCCTTGTAGCGACTCTGAAACCACTTCCGTTGTGTATCGTGTAACATTATTTTGATCTGTCCAGGTTTTGGTTTCTAACCTCCCTTCAACATAAACTAAGCTTCCTTTTTTTAGATAATTGCCAGCAAATTCAGCCATATGTCTCCAGGCTACAATACGATGCCAATCAGTTTTTTTTTGCAGATTTCCATCCTGGTCTTTCCAAACTCGATTTGTTGCGACACTTAAATTTGCTACCGCTGCGCCGGAAGGTGCATATTTTAATTCCGGATCCTGCCCTATCCGTCCCACAAGAATGACTTTATTTGCAGTTCCTTGTCCTGTCGCCATAATATGTCTCCTGTTTAATTATTATTGAAATAAATTTTAATTATTTTAACAATAAATTACAAAATAGTCAAGATATTTTTTTCTTTTTTTAAAAATTATCGTTTTTAAGATATTTTTAAAACCTTTGCTCCGCGAATTTTTCGCTCTTTAAGTTCAAGTAACGCGGTATTGGCTTGTTCAAGCGAAAATTCCTGCACTTCTGGCTTTATTGGGATTTGAGCAGCCAGTTCTAAAAATTCCGCAACATCGCTTTTTGAAACATTAGCCACGCTTTTAATTTCTTTCTCCATCCACAGATGACGTGGATAATCTAATTTTAAAAGATATTCTTTGTCGACTTCTTCTTTGCGAATTGCATTGATAACTAATCTGCCCCCCGGTTTTAAATTGTTCATTGCTTCAACTACTGGTTTCCACACCGGTGTTGTGTCGATAATACAATTCATTTTTTTAGGAGATTCTTCCTCGGTATCGCCAGCCCATATTGCGCCCAACTCTTTGGCGAAATGTCTTTCTTTTTCACTTCTTGCAAAAACAAAAACTTTAGTATTTGGGTATTTGTGGGTGACCATCTTTAATACAAGGTGGGCAGAAGCGCCGAAACCTGTCAGACCTAAATTTTGCCCATCTAAAAGTTTGGTTAAACGGATAGACCGGTATCCAATAGCGCCTGCACAAAGTAATGGCGCAGCTTCAGAATCGGAAAACATATCGGGAATGGGAAAGGCGAAATCTTCGGGCACAGTCATGTATTCGGCATAGCCACCATTGGCATCTCTGCCGGTTGCATTAAATTCAGAACATAAATTTTCTTGCCCGCTCAAACAATACTCGCATTTTCCACAGGCGGAAAAAATCCAGGCGACGCCAACCCTGTCGCCGATTTTAAATTTGGCAGCACTGTTGCCTAATTTTTCAACTTTACCGACAACATGGTGTCCCAGGATCATAGGGAATGTTGGCGGCGTTGTTCTACCTTCAATTTCATCCAATTCGGTGTGACAAACCCCGCAGGTGGAAACCTTAACTAAAATCTCATTCTGTTTGGGAATTGGTATTGGAAGGTTGATTAATTCGAGGGGTTTTTTGTTTTTAGTGAGATCACAGGTTTTTTTTAAGACCATTGCTTTCATTTTAGATTTTGCTCCTGGATAAAATAATTAAAACGAATAGCAAATAAAAAATCTAATTTAATGAAGATATATTAAAAAAAAATATTTTAAAAGTCAATAAAAAGTTGCGCTTTTCAAAGTTATAAAATTGCTAAAAACTACTTGAATCTTATTTTTAAATATCTTATTTTTAAAAAACCTTTTTTATTAATTAATGAGAGATAGTTAAATGAAAAAAATCACAAAAAGGAAATACGAAATTTTCATAATTTCAATTCTTCTGCTGGCGTCTTTTGTGTTCTGTAAACAAACAGATTCTGACGTAATTAATAAAGTAAATGAAATTATTGAACAGGTAAGATTGAAGCGCAGCCCGGACAAAAGAATATCAGTTTTTAAGGTCAACGCACGAAAAGAAAAAGATAAAATAGTTTTGAAAGGAGAAATTCTTTCCCCGGAAGCAAAACATGAAATAACATCACGTTTGAAGTCTGAACTAAAGGAGCAAATTGTGGATAGTTTAACTTTGTTGTCACATCAAAATTTGAAGCTTAATAATTTTGGAATTATAACTGTAAGTGTAGCCCAGGTAAGAAAACAGCCAGATGTCTATTATGAGATAATTACCCAGGAAATAATGGGCGCTGAAGTCAGGATATTAAAAAAGAATGGATGGTGGCTCTACTGTCAATTTGAAGATAATTATCTTGGCTGGCTGATGAAAAGTTCAATTGTATTTGGCGACAAAGAATTTATCGAGGATTGGAGAGAGCAGCCAAAGTTAATTGTTATGTCTAATTATGGACAGGTCTGGGAAAAGCCTTCACTAAAAAATAGCTGCCCTGTTTGTGATGTTGTGCTTGGAAATAAAGTTATTAATCTTGGATCAAAGGAAAACTGGTTTCAAGTTCAATTGCCGGATGGAAGAAAAGGATTCATTAAATCAGAGCTGGTAATGGATGTTAAAGAATTTAATAAACGTTCAAAAGGCAAGGCTAAAGACCTAATTGATTTAGCGTACACTTTTTTAGGAATTCCTTACTTTTGGGGTGGCAAATCAACAAAAGGTTTTGACTGTTCCGGTCTAACGCAGACAATTTATAAAATGAACGGCATCCAGCTTCAGCGAGATGCAAACATGCAGATCAAACAGGGCAAAGAAGTACAAATGGATGATTCGTTGACAAATTTAAAACCAGGTGACCTGTTATTTTTTGGTAAGAATATTGAGAGCATAACTCATGTGGGAATGTATGTTGGAGATGATAATTTTGTGCATTCGGATGGAATGGTGCAGATTAATAGTTTTAATCCTGCTGATGAAAATTACTCTGAGTACCGTCTCAAGGGGCTGCGGGCAGTGAGGAGAATTTTGGTTGAATAGAATGAAATACCAAATATCAAGCATCAAATAACAGACAAATCACAAATTCTAATATTCAATGTCCAAAACTGATGTGATTATTTATCAAATAGTATGATAAATGCGGTTTCAGAAAATAATTATAATAAGAGTTGTTTTGTAGGTTTGAAATTTGTTATTTGAATTTTGGGGTTTTTTAAAGAGACACATTTAGTTAGTGTTGAGTTAGGTTTTAATTGAAAAAAGCAAAACAAATTGGAGGAAAGATGTTAGATTATAAAGTCAAAGATTTGAATTTGACATATACATGGACAATCGCTCGCGGGTCATCAAATGTGAAACACAATGTATTTGTACGAGTGACCAAAGATAGTGTAACAGGAATCGGGGAGGCTGCTCCAAATATTCGTTATAACGAAACTGCTGAAAGTACAGTGGAGGTAATTGAAAAAGCAAAGCCGCTGATTGAAAAGTTTGATCTTTGGAATTTTGTTGATTTGGGCTATGCGCTTCGAGATTTGGTGGAAGAACAAACCGCAGCAAAATGCGCCATCGATATGGCAATCATGGATTGGATGACGAAAAGTCTTGGTGTGCCGCTTTACAAATATTTTGGACTTGATAAATCCAAAACCCCAGTAACTTCATTTAGTATTGGCATTGACACGCCTGAAATTATGCAGAAAAAAATTCGCGAAGCAGAAGAATATCCGATTCTTAAAATTAAATTAGGTTTAGGCAACGACGAAGAAATTATGAAAGCAGTGCGTGATGTTACCGAAAAAACCGTCCGCGTTGACGCCAATGAAGGCTGGAAAGATAAACATGAAGCGTTAGAAAAAACTAACTGGCTGGAAAAAATCGGTGTAGAATTTGTGGAACAGCCGATGCCAGCAGATATGATTGATGAAACTCGCTGGCTACGCGACCGGGCAAATATTCCCATTATTGCTGACGAAGCTGTTAAAAGCGCTGCCGATATTCCCAAATTAGCCACAGCCTACGATGGAATTAACATTAAATTAATGAAGAGCGGCGGCATCCAGGAAGCAATGCGCATGATCTGGATGGCGCGTTCGCTGGGGATGAAAATTATGCTCGGCTGCATGGTGGAGAGCAGTTGTGCAATTGCAGCCGCAGCTCACATCACACCTCTTGTTGACTATGCTGATCTTGATGGAAATTTATTGATAGCCAATGATCCGTTTAAATCGGTTAGAGTTGAAAAGGGACGTTTGATTCTGTCTGATTCGCTGGGGCTGGGATTGCAAGGGGATTTTTAATTCTTTAACGTGAACATCAGTGGACGAAGGGCAATCGGCACCCTGATAGTTAAGATTAATTTAGATTTTAATAAACGCACGATTTATCTGGATTTCATCGTCCGCCCTTAGTTCCACTGAATGTAAAGTCAGGCAATAAATTATTTCTAAGAATTTTCTTTTATTTTATTTTAATAGCTTTAATTTATCTTCTAATAATTTAACATAGTCTTCTGAAAAATTAAATAGTGAAATAATTTCTTCCCTACTCTCTTTAATAGAGCCTGCACCTGTAAGTATAATTGCTTTTGAAAAGTTTAAAGATAAACTATCTTCCAATTTTTCAAATCGAGATATGCGAGATTGAATGAATCCTGCTAATTTTAAGTATTGTTCATTAGTTGATTCGTTATTTTCTAGCCTCAGATAATTATAAATTAGTTCTGCTTTTGTCATTTCGGATTTTAGATATATCTTTAAGTCTTTTGCGGCATTATTTATTGTATAAAGCTTTAAATTTAAATTTGGGCTGAATAAAATAAATTATTTTTTTTATTTTCCAAATGGTTTTTTTCAGTGACATTCAGTGTTTTTCGGTGTTTAATTTTACGGCTCGCCGCGCTGGGTTATAGCAAGATAGTTACGTACGTTTATTATTAATTATTTGTACTGAATTAACTAACATTCATCCAATCAATCAACGAACCACCCTCACATTCACCGCCTTATCACCTTTAAAATCTTGCTTAACATCAAACGCAACTCTTTGATCCTGGCGTAACCGTTTTTCTTTAACCGTAATGTCCAGACCGCTTGCATGTACGAATAATTCCTCGTCATCATCACTAAGAATAAATCCAAATCCTTTGGAAGCGTCCCACATTTTTACATAACCGTATTGCATGGTTTTCTCCTCTTTTAATTTTTTTATTATTTCTTCTGTGTGTTTTTTTTATCCGAGTGAATGTTTTTTTATTTTCCAAATGGTTTTTTCAGTGAGATTCAGTGTTTTTCGGTTTTTATTTTTGCGCCTCGCTGCCGTGGGATTATTTAAAATTATTCTTAATATATTCAACAGCATTCTGGAATATTTTATAACCATCAGCTTCATCCTGCAGCCCTTCTCTTGTCCATCTTGGGTGCTGAGTTGGGTGAAAATAGCGTTCCGGATGAGGCATTAATCCGAAAATCCTGCCGGTGAGATCACAAATTCCAGCAATATTTTCTACGGAACCGTTGGGATTCCAGGGGTAGTCCGGCTGCCCGCCTTCAGGGTTGACATATTGAAAAACGATCTGGTCATTTTTTTGCAAATTTTCCAGGACTTCATTATTCTTCGGGATAAATTTTCCTTCAGCATGCGCTACCGGGTAATAGACGATTTCTTCCATTCCCTTTGTAAAAACGCATTTTTTGCTAAGCGGCTTCAAATAAATCCAGCGGTCTTCAAATTTTCCAGAATCATTGTCAGTTAAAGTAACCTGCTGATCACCGCTATCAAATTGTACTTCTGGCAGCAGCCCTGCTTTGACCAATACTTGAAAACCGTTGCAAATCCCGATAATAAGTTTTCCATCATTAATGAACGGTTGCAACTGGTCGTTTAATTTATATTTTAATTCATTTGCCAACACTTTACCTGCTGAAATATCATCACCATAAGTGAAACCGCCGGGGATGGCGAGAATGTGGTAGTCAGCAAGTGTTCTTTTTTTGGCAACAATTTGATTTATGTGAATAAGATCAACTTCACTGCCAAAATGTTTGAAAGCATGAACAGTTTCGTAGTCACAGTTGGAACCAGCGGTTCTTATCACCAAAGTTTTGACTTTATTCATACTAATTTATCCTTGCTTTAAATGTTGAGAAAAAAATGATCATAAAAAGTTTTAAATTTTGGTATTTATTCATTGGAATTTATTTGTAATTTAGTGCTTGAATTTTGTAATTTCAAAAGCACACTTAAACTTACGTTACAAATTTTTCTAATACACTTAATTTTACCATCGCAACGGTCTTTGCCACGATTCTTTCAACTCAAAAATATCTGTGCTAATAACGCTATTTTTTTCCAGTCCGATAACTTCAAAAAAAGTATCCGAACGCGTTACACCGATAAGACCAACTTTATTCTCTTCCATTAAATTTTCAAATTGATCCTGATATTCTGGAGAGACTTCGACAATAAATCGCGAATTGGATTCTGAGAATAGTAATTTATCATCCCGATCCAATCCATCCGAAGACGGTATTTTTGATAACTCCAGGGTCATGCCCAATCCGCCAGCGAATGCCATTTCTGCCGCAGCCACACCAATACCGCCTTCCGAACAATCGTGACAGGCTTTTACCAATCCATTGGCAGTTGCCTTGCTCAATGCCTCCATTAATTTTCTTCCAGAAATTGCAGCGACCATTGGAACATTGCTGCTTTGTAAATTCAAAATATCATAGTAGTGAGAACCACCCATCTCATCCTTTGTGTCGCCAATAATGTAAATAAAATTACCCGCACTTTTTACATCCATTGAAACAGCTTTGGAAACATCATCCATTATTCCGATTGCTGAAATCAAAAGAGTAGGAGGAATGGCGATGGATTTATCAGCGACTTGATATTCATTATTCAAGCTGTCTTTGCCGGATATGAAAGGTGTTTCATATATTTTAGCAATATCGTAACAAGCCTGGGAAGCGCGAACCAATCCTCCCAAACGATCTGGTTTGTTTGTGTTTCCCCAGCAGAAATTATCCAGCAGCGCTATTTTATTTAGATTTCCTCCAACTGCGATGATTTGCCGAACTGCTTCATCAATTGCCGAAGCAGCCATGGCATAAGGATCAATTAATCCATATTTTGGATTAGCCCCGTTTGAAATGATGATCCCCTTTGTTGAGTCAAGAACAGGACGCACAATGGAAGCATCACCAGGCCCATCGTTGGCAACTCCAACCAATGGTTTGAGAACGCTTCCTCCCTGAACTTCATGGTCGTACTGGCGGATGACCCATTCTTTGCTGCAAACGTTCCATGATGATAGAATTTTTTTCAATGGGTCGGTGAGGTTTCCAGGGTGTTCAAAATTTGGCTCTTTGAAATCGGGTTTTGCCCAGGTTGCTTGTCGTGTGAGTTGTGGCACTCCGTTATGAAGAAATTCCATTTCAATATTTGCAACTGTGTTGCCCGCATACTTCAAATGAAGTTTATGGGTATCAGTAACTTTCCCAATGACAGTCGCTTCAACGTTTTCTGCTGAGAATAAGTCTAAAATCTCTTTTTCATTTTCAGGAGGAACAATGATAACCATTCGTTCCTGCGCTTCGGAAATCCAAATTTCAGTGTAAGTTAGTCCTTCATATTTAAGCGGTACTTTTTCCAGGTTTGCTTCAGCGCCAAAATCCTCACAAATTTCACCCACTGCTGAAGAAAGCCCACCTGCTCCACAATCAGTGATCGCTGTGTACAATTTTTGATCACGGGCTTGAAGCAGCGTGTCCACCATTTTCTTTTCCATGATCGGATTACCGATTTGCACTGCTCCGCTGGATACAACCTCCGATTCAGTAGTCAGTTCTCCCGATGAAAAAGTAGCGCCGTGAATTCCATCTCTGCCTGTCCTGCCGCCAACCACAATAACGAGATCATTAGTTTTTACTGTTTTCTCGGTGGAATTTTTTTTCATTAAACCAATATTTCCACAAAAGACCAGTGGATTGCCAACATATCGTTCATCGAAAAATAAGGCGCCATTTACAGTTGGAATGCCCATTCGGTTTCCGTAGTCCCGCACACCAGCATGAACACCGATTAAAACTCGTTTCGGGTGCAAAGTTCCTGGCGGCAGCTTTTCTCGCGGAAAATCGGGCGCAGCAAAACAAAAAACATCTGTATTGACAATCGGTTTAGCGCCAAGCCCTGTTCCCAGCGGATCACGAATGACACCGCCAATGCCAGTGTTTGCGCCGCCGTAAGGTTCCAGCGCTGATGGATGGTTATGCGTTTCTACTTTGAAGCAAACATCGTAATTTTCATCAAACGAAATGACACCGGAATTGTCCTTAAAAACTGAAAGGCACCAGGGCTTGTTCAAATCTCTGGTAACTTTCATGATAGTGTTTTTCAGCAAATTGTCAATTATTTTCCCATTATAATTTATGAGTCCGCAAAATGTTTTGTGAAGGCAATGTTCAGACCAGGTCTGGGCTAAAGTTTCCAGTTCCACATCGGTAGGTTTTCTGTTCAGTTTTTTGAAATAATCCTGAATGGTTTTCATCTCAGCAAGATTGAGAAATAATTGTCCATCTCGACTGATTTTCGAAAGCATGTCGTCATCTACATTCAATAGATCCACTTTAGATAATTTGAATTGGTATTTTGCGGATTGGGAAAAAATTTCCTCATCAGGCTGGACAACGTGTTGTATTACCTTATTAGCGAGAATTTTTTCAACGATCAACTTTTTTTCCTCACCAGAGAGTGCACCGCTGATGTAATATTTTTTTGCTGTTTTGATTCGTGACACTGAACGTATTCCCATGTCACGAATTCCTTTTAGCGTACTCTTTTCAACCGGATCTGTAACGCCGGGATTGTAGGTGATTTCAACATTCCAGGTTTTATTTTCCTCAATTTCCAGCGGTTGATTAATGGAATAATCCTGGGTGATTAAATCAGTCAATAATTTTTCACAAACCCGGATGATTTCTGATTGAGAAATATTTCCCAACAAATAAAAAACCTGAAAGTTTCTCACTTCAGTGACTGTTTTGATATGCAAATCTGAAATACTATTTCTTATTTGTTGGTTGGATGAATTATTGAGTTGGAATTTACTTCCGATTTCTATTTTTGTAACCAATTGCGTGCCTCTATTGTTGAATTTTGGTCGACGTAAAAAGATTTTTTAATTATAAGAATTAATTTAAATAAATGCAATAAAAAAACCTGGACATTGTGAGTCCAGGTTTTGTACAATTCAATATTAGAATTCTTATAAATTTAAGCAGCCGAAGCTTCTGATCTTTTGTGGAAATAATCTTTTGAAATAAACGAAGATATATCGTCAGCGGGAATAAATTTTGGGCGGATATTTAAATTTTTTTCGTCAAATTCAGAAAAAATATCTGCAATAACATTGCCATCCATACCATTTTTATTTTCAATTCCAAATAAATGCAGGATGGTAGGAGCTACATCACAAATTGTTGTATTGGATATCTTTTTCCCTTGTTTTATTTTAGGCCCAGTAATGAAAAATATTCCATTTCTATCATAATGTCCATAAACAGGATATTCATCTTTGGCAGAGCTTATTACCAAACGCGATGTTCTTTTATTTGGATCGAGGTAGTAATTATTTTTGTACGGAACAATAATAATATCCGGGGCAGAATCCAGATATTCACCATGGAAAATATCTTCCTTTCGATACGCTTCTTCGACAACAGGTTCAAATGTATAAGGATCTTTTAAATGATGCAATTCACTGATTATTTTATCTCTTAATTGCTCGTATTTTGTGCCGGGCTCAACAATGCCGTGTGGTTCTCGTCCCTTCAGATTGATATTAATCCCCTGAAGATGCTCGGACAAAAAATAGGCTTGAGTCTGATCCCATTTAATATCAAGATATTCTCGTTTGAATATTCTTCTTATGTACATTGGTAATGCTCTTTTCATTGTTTCGCTGACCAAATTGGGAAGAATTAAACGAATATTTTTTTTAGTTATCCCTGCTTTTGTCAAAAGTTTAGTGATGAGAAGCTCTTTTTTTTCTTTGTGATTGTAAAGAATTTCATCAATATTAGTAATTCTGGGTTGATTTATGGTAATTTTTTTGTTTAGGAGTCGCTGTTCACACAACCACTCATTAACAAAAAATTTCTTTGTAACAGTTTTAAAACCGTGGTTGGAAAGCAGAACAAAATAAGTATTTTTATCTATTGAGTCGGAAATATTCTGCAAAAAAGAGTCGAATAGAGTATAGAATGATTCAATTTTTTCCTGGTCTTCCCAGAAAAATTGCTGAATTCGGTTCAGAGCGTTGAAGGTAACAATCGCCATATCCCAGGGATGTTTTTTAATCATTTGGTGAAAGATTTTACTCTGCATTTCAAAATTCTGTTGTATCTGATTAATATATTCATCTGGCTCAAATTGCCAAAAAGGTCCGCTATCAATTTCAAAATTCTGATCCAGAAGTTCATGGTAAATGGAATTTGGATATGCAAAAGGCTGACCTTTTGCTGTAGCCAATCCACTAACCATAATTCCATTTACTTTATCAGGTTCTGAAGCAATTGGAACATTGAATAAAATTGTTTTCAGCGAATGTTTATTGGCAATGTGCCAAATCAAATCGGATTTGATGGAATCGTTCGTGATTGTCTTCGGATTCAATAATGAGCCGTTGATTTTAATGAAATCATAAATATTATGTTTGCCAGGATTTTTACCAGAAAAAAACGATGCCCAGGAAGCAGCACCGTTTAATGGAAGAGAAGATTTTAAATTTCCATAACTACCTTTACGTATCAATGTTTGAAAAAAAGGAAGTTTATTTTTTTCGGTCAAAGATTGAATAATGTTAAGAGAAGCTCCGTCCAATCCAATAACAATAATTTTAATATTGTTAGAGCTTTTATTCATATAATTTCCCCCAAATTTTAAGTAATTTTCTGTCTCCAAATCTTTTGCTCTCTTTCTATTTTTAACTATTGTGTATTTCTTTACGTTTCCTCAAAAGATTTATTTCCATCTTTAATTACAAGCATTTTTCTTTATTTGCTGAATAAAATTTATGGAACAATCAAGTTAAGTTTCCCTTCATTATGAAGATTTTCGTAGCTCTTAAATTTATCGCCAGTTTTCAGTGTGAATAATTTGCTAAGTTTATAAGCGTCAATCAGCATTGATTTGTTGATTCGTATTTTTTTTATTAATAATTTTCCATCTGCGGTTTTGATAGATATCCCTTTTGGTTCAATATCTAAAATAGTGCCCGGTTCACAACGAATATCTCCGTTTGAATTCGACTGCATTTCAACTGGCTGCATGATATTGATTTCTAAATCGTTATAAAAAGTGCGTGCAGTTTCAAAACCTGGAAAAGTCAATGCTCTAATAAAACGGTCGATGTTTTCACTTTTCCTATTCCAATCAATAATTCTCTGATGTGGGTAGCCTGCCGCATGATAAGATGCGTCTTTGTCGTTTTGAGGAAACCGAGGCGCATTGCCTTTAAGTATTTGCGGGAAATATTTTTTAAACATTTTCATTCCAAGTTTCGATAATTTAATGTAAAGATCGAAAGCTGTATCATTAGCTAAAATAGGAACTGTATCCCTGGCAATAATATCACCAGTATTGAGCTGGTTATTTACCCAGTGCAATGTTATACCAGCTTTTTGATCTTCTAACAGGGACCACACAACCGGGAAAAATCCACGATGTCTCGGCAAAGGTGAAAAATGTATATTAATGGTTCCTATCTCGGGAATATTAAGTATTTCCGGATCAATGATCTTATCGTACCCCGCGGTAATGATATAATCAGGTCTATCGATCTTTTTAATGTCATTAATGAATTGGATATTTCTTGTCGATTTTGGTTGAACAAAAGGCAACCCTTTATTCAATGTTAGCCTGGCAAAGGAAGCATTCCATACTTTTGGCTCAATAATCGATCCATTATCATTATAACAACCGACTACTAATAATATTTTGATATTTTTCAACCTGAATAAATATCTGAGACAATAACAACCAATGAGATTGCCGCACATCAAGACGATTTTTGTTTTAGAATTCGATCTCATACTAATCGTCTCTCAAAAAATTATCATAAAGAAAAAATTAAAAGTAATTATTTTTAAAATATCACTTAATAATACATTCATTTCTACTTTTTTGCGTAAAAGGAATCAGGTTAATTTGAGCGAAATTTTAGATACAATTGATGTAATTTCAATATTTCATTTATGAATCTAACTTTACAAAATATCTGCAACAAGTATAAAATCAAATTACTTGCATTTTCAGAAAAAATGGACAGCCTTTTTTTTATCTGTTCCAATTAAGGTTATCAGAGGAAAAGACGATTGATGCGGTATGTATTCAAACTTACAGATGAATTTAGTGAAGAGTTATGGAGATAATTTTATTGGCAATAAAGTCTAAAATTAACTTTCATTCTTATAACGAATAATTTCAGAATTTATTCGTTTAAGCAGCCTTAAAATTTCATGACGGAATAAATTTTGTGTGGTGCAGCTGATGATTTTCATTTTATCCATTTTCGGGATCGTCAATAAAGAAAGAAACAATGCTTTCCGAGACCGTTTTAGAGCAGCAAGTATCAATCCCCGCTCGGCTTCCAGCTTGAAATCAATATCGTCATAACCGGCACGAATGAGTTTACTCATACACTCAAACAGTCCACTCTGAAACGTTACTACAGGATGTTCTCGGTAACGGACATCAACATAGCGGAGCATTTTCATGATTTTTAAAATTAATTTATAACAATCACGAAACAGAGGGTCGGCATTATCAAGATGATCGTTGGAAGAATCTTCCGGTTCCCAATCGCTGTATTGCTCTTCTAAATACTCATCTATACTTTCATCATCATTTTCTTCTAATGGATCAAAATCTGAAATATCCTCGCCTTCTTTAATCTCATATCCCATTTCTTCGAATGCTTTCATCACCCCCTGTTCCGAGTATCCGTATTTGTCCAGCAATTCTTCCAGCCGGCGTTTTTGTTCGTCTTCTGTTTGAAAAAATTTTTCCCACCTTTCTTCGTCCCATTCCTCTTCTTCGAAGTCGTCATCAAAATCATTAAAATTTGAATGCTTTTCCATAATCCTATCCATAAGTTGTTTTTTTCTTATTGGTTATAATATACGATTTATTGCCAGTTAAATCAAGGGAAAAAAATAAAAAAATGGAACTTTTCGGGATTACAGTTGTAATATATAATGTATTACAACTGTAATCGAAAATATGAAAGGATTTATTAAATGAACAAGATTCCAAAGATTGCAGAATCCGAGTGGCGAGTGATGAAAATTTTATGGGAAAATTCTCCCAAAACTGCCAACGAAATAGTGACGTTATTATCAGCAGAAACTAACTGGAATCCAAAGACAATCAAAACGTTGTTAAATCGCCTGGTAAAAAAACAGGCATTGGGATTTGAAAAAGAAGGGAGAACCTATCTTTATTATCCATTAGTGTCTAAAGATGAATGTGCTAAATCAGAACGAAAATCTATTTTGGCTCGAGTTTATGACGGTTCTTTAAAGCCAATGTTAGCGTCGTTCATTGAAGAAGAAAATCTCTTGCCAGAAGAGATAGATGAACTCAAGCAAATTTTAGAACAAAAAAAGGGGAAATAAATCATGCAGTTTTTAGATTTGTTGTTTTCGGTTGCTCAATTTATATTTGTGACAACTTTTAAGACAAGTATCCTTGTTATTTTAATTTTATTGGTTCAGCTCCCTCTGAGAAAAAAAATACCTGC
>Ga0208771_1000219_pt1 | contig 36685 bp, 54 predicted proteins | sample AntAceMetag02UKX_FD_184775 | JGI IMG/M metagenome (GOLD analysis project Ga0208771, IMG submission 184775) | Saline lake microbial communities from Ace Lake, Antarctica - Antarctic Ace Lake Metagenome 02UKX (SPAdes) (version 2) | ecosystem: Environmental > Aquatic > Non-marine Saline and... | reverse complement strand
TTTTCTGATTGATTTTTTCAATTTCTCCATCTGATCCTCTGAGATAGTTCTCGGGTTTTTCGGATTCGGTTTTAGTTGTGATAATTTCATAGTTTTATGAGTTTACGTGGGAAGTCTGCCATGTTTGGCTTCGTTTTTCTTATTCCTGCAAAATCTTCTCCAAAAACCATCAAAACAATCTTCTTTGCTTCCTTTTCTGATTTCGCGCAGATAACTCCTACCGAATCATGATTTAATATTTTATTCGCTATTCTGTGCAAATGTCCTTGCCCGAAAGTGATATAGTATTGTTGTTTCATTTTATTGGTCTAGAAAAAGTTTTGTCTTTGCGTTGGTGGTTCGTGTGCTTGATCCTTAAATAATCAAACCATTTCTGCAACGATGTCGGTTCTTTTTGTTTCATTTGGCATTCGGGTAGACGGGGCTTTCTATCTCGTATTCCACAAGGATTTCAGCTTCGGTTTTTCCTCCGAATGTCAACGCCTGAATATTGAATCCTTTCGCAGCGTTTTCCTTGTTTATTTCGATCTGTTTCAACACCATGTTCCTCCGCTTCTCCTTTGTGGTGCAGTAGTTACATTTCAGTTTTGATCTTTCGCCACAGAACCCACAGATTTTTATTGTATTTGAGAATGACATCTTTTGTGTGTTTAAAAAATATTAAAATCTACTCCCTTCTCCTCGCATAAATTCTTCAACTCCTGCTTCCAGTATTTTGCCTCTTCTGCCCGGTTCTTTTTTTTCATCGTGTAGTGCGTACACAGCAATTTACCAAACGCTCTCGCCCCCAGTCTCGCTAATTTCCACTCTCGATGTCGTGCCGGATTCGCGGTAAAATACGGGTGGCAAACTGATCCACAATGTGAATCTGCGTTGTCGGGCAGAAACCTTGTAGACTCTGCCCTGCGAGAAAAGAAGTGAGAACAATGCAATCCTGTTGATTTCCGCTCAAACTGAGTCCCACACTTCGAGCATTTCCAATCAGCCATTTCTCGGATGAAATATGAAAACCATTTGTCTGCCTCGTCTTGTTTGTACATCGTTAGAATATTAAATGAGTTTTAATTTTAATGCAAATCTATTTCCGACTTTTTTCATTTCCTGTTTATGTCAATTTGTCTTTCATCCCATCCTTCAACGAATTCATTAATCTCTTCTGTGTAATCACACTCAGGAAATGCCGAGCATCCATAGAATTTTTTTCCCGTTCCCCGGTCTTCCCGGATAACTAACGCCTCGCCGCAATCGGGGCAGTCTCTTGCCATTTTGTTTTTATTAAAAGCCAGGTTGGTTTTCTCCACGATATTCGTCCTCAAAAGTTCCTTTGTTGAAGTACACCGTTTTTACTCCTTCCGCGCCGAAATCACGATCTGCAATCTGCACAACCGTAAACTGTGCTTTTTCTTTTGGCATCAATTGCATCGTGTTTGACTGCATCCTGTGGCACATCAAAATTGTATCTGCATTGTGGGTGATTTTTGAACTTCCTTTGATTGCGTTGATCCCTCGAATCTTTTGTTTCCCTTCTGCCCCTTTCTTCAAATGGTGAATCAGGATGATCGGGGTTTTTTGTTTCGTCGTGAAATTTGCGAGTTGTTTTGTAATACTTTCCTGCTGATCGTTTTTTTCCTGCAGCGGAGAATCAATTAAATCAAGATTATCAATAACCGTCAGCACAGGGGCTTCTTTTTTGATCATGTCGGTAATCGCGCCAACTGTGCGATTGTCCAATCCTGTTGCAACGAGGCTTTGTTTCGCCAGTAACTCGCTTCGTTTCTTTTTATACGCATAATATTGCTGTTCCGGGATGCTTGTTCTATCCCGCCACTGGTCTTTTCTTATTCCTGCGTAATCCCGCGCAATACGCGTTATTATTTGAGACTTGGACATTTCCAAGGATATATACAAAACCTTTCCTACGTCGCAGTTTTTGATCGCTACGTCGAAGATGAAGGCGGTCTTTCCCGTCTTTGTTTCTGCCGCAACAACAATCAAATGATGATCTTCAATCGGGGTAATCACTTGATCAAGCCCGGGCGTTCCCCACGTCAATTGTTTTCGCGTTGTATCGATTGGATCAATGGTTTCAATTTCTTCTGCCGGGCTCCAGAAACTCAGTTTCTTTTTTATCCCCGCCAACTCCTGAACTAGACTATGTGTTATTTCCTCCGGGCTTCCTTCGATTTTAGATATTCTCTGCCCGACTGTTTCTAGTTCCCGCAAAAGAGAACGATGTTTTACGATCTCGGCATATTGTGGCGTGTGCGTTGCCACTGGTACTCCGTTTTGAATCTCCGCAATGTATTCTGGCGTTATGTCGTCCAATTGCCCGAACGACTGTAGTTTCGTTGAAACGGTGACTAAATCAATGGGTTGCTCATTCGCCTCTAATTCAAGAATCGCTTTATAAATATTTTTATGCGCCTTGATAGAAAAATCTCCCGGAAGAATCGCTTTGTGGTTTTTTATCATTTCCGGGTCAAGCAATAACCCACCCAAGAAGGATGCTTCTGCCCTTTCCGATGTTTCAATTAAATTATTCATTGTGCTTGGAAGTAAAGAGTAGGATTCTTAATCTCAAGCATCAGCGATAAGTCTTCGTTCTTTAACATTTCTCTCGCCTCCTCGATAGTGACTTTCTCCCAGTCAATATTTTCTGGTTTGATTATTTTATTTTCTTCTTTGAACCACACCTGCCGCAATTTCATTTTCCAGTTCTTGATCTGTTTGTCTCGTGAGTCCTTCCAATTATTCACTTCATACCCACGATAAATATTTTCTCCATCTACGCGATACCCACATTCTTTTATGTATTCCAGAAATTCCTCAAGCGAAGGCGCGATAAACTTCTTACTTATTACACTATCTTTTACTGTATCTTTTACTGTATCTGTTACTGTTACGGCTTTTTTGGCTATTCTAGAAAAGGCTTGGGTTTTTTGGCTAAGGGTTGGCTTTTTTGGTCTTCCTCCCTTTTTACCGTTCTCTGACTGCTTTTCTCTAAACTCTTCCCATTTCGACAGGTCGCGTTTTAGTTGTTGTTTTATGGGTTCAAAAACCAAATCCACAATTTCATTTTCTGGTTTTGGGTTTAAATCATTCACATATTTTAAATAATGTTTGAATAATTTCCCGGCATTTTCATCACTTAGTTTTTCAACCGTGTGAATAATGTCACAATAAAGTAATACAGATTTCTTATTCTCTGCCATTTTGTAGTTCTTTAAAAAATAGATCAATCACAAATTGCACCCCACAAAAAGAACTACCCAAAGGTGAGGTGCAAGCTATGATCGAAGAAGTTTTTGAGTAGTTCATCTCGGTAAATATAGTCTTATTTAAAATCATTGCAAGTTTTTTATCGTAGAAATGGTGCAAGCATGAACATTGCGCCAAATAACAGAATTAATGGGATCAATTCTTTCGCAAATCTTGGGATTTCTACGCGAAACCAGATTCTTGTTCTTCTCATTGTGCGAATTTATCAGAAAATTCTCTTCCCATTGCCACAATCTCCCCCGCGTTCCTATCAGCACAATGCATAAGTCCTACTGCGCCATCTTTCCCGTGTTCCTCCATGTACCGTCCTAGTTCGCACATCAACCTGTCGTGCTTCGCCTCAAGCGCGTAAATTTCGTTTTTTTTACGAAAGACGGTTACATCTACCGAATAATAATTTAAAACGTAGTATGCTGCCACACAGAGCAATAGAATTATTATAATTTTTGGTGTAGGGGTTTTTACTTTAGAAAAAGTAAGTTTTGTCTTGTTGATCATATTTTTGTATTTCATGCTTTTTTATAGTTAGGATTTTTTTTAAAAAGACTCTGAATAACATGTGGTGAGACAACTGAAATGTCATTGCTCACAAAATGTATTTCTGGATATTTTTCTGTAATCTCTTTTTTAAACTCATTGAATTCTTCTCTTGATGTCTTCGTATAAAGTATCGCATCAAGTCCTCTTTCATCCCATTTTTCAATAGCAAATTCAATCCATTTCCCACTTTGTATTCGGTGTTTTACTAATTTTTTCATTGAAATAAATTTATTAAATATACCATAGATCCGATTGAAAGGATCAAAAATCCTAAATTTAGAACAGCCGGGATTGTGTCGTTTTTTTCTGGACACACTTCCCATGCTTTTCTACCGTCAGCCAGTTTTGTTTTTCTCATCGTAATGAATTAAAATCTTCTTTTACCGCCTCCTCGTAATCCGTGACAACTCTTTTACAAAATATTCTTTTAAAGAAATTATTTTGAATGATATGAAGTTCAATCTCCCCTCCTGAAAGAATAGTTTCAATCGTAAACTGTTCCTTTTCTTTCTCAGAAAGCATGAAGTATTCCTGAAGTGCATCCTCTGCATCCTTAAAGTTTTCAAACTTCCTGCCATCAAAGAGTATCTGCCCGGATTCGTAAATTGTGAATTTCATTGTTTGTTTGCTTTACGTTCACAATATTAAATCATATTGAAGAAAAAAGCAAGTCTATTTTGTACTTTCTGCAAAAAACTTCTCTGATATTTTATTATTTCTTAGGTTTTCAAGAACTTTCGCCTCTATAGATCGAACTCTCTCGCGTGTTACGTTAAATTCTATACCAACTTCTTCCAGCGTATGTTGTACTCCATCCTCTAATCCGAAACGCATTGTAAGAATTTTCCGTTCCCGTGAAGAAATGAGCAAGAATAATGCTTGTAATAATTCGTGGAATTTTTCTCTACTTATTTGTTTTGACACTTCTTCTTCTATATCTACACCCGAATCAAGAGAAAGCACTTCTGGAGAATCAAGAGCAATGAAATTATTGCTATCTGTTTCAAGCTCTATTTTTGGAAGTGCTAATCCGATAGAAACGTATGCGTATAATCCAACTGGATATAATTCTTCCGGGGGAACACCTAGAGCCTTTGATATTTCTATTGCAGAGGGTCTGAATCTCCCGTCTTTGAGTCTTGGATTTCCAGTAAGATTCCCAAACGAACTAACCTCTCCTTTCCTTATCGATCGGTTAGAGAAAATTCCTTTCTCTATCATTAGTTTTGAAAATTCTGTGATTGTCTCAATGCCATATTCAAGCATTTTTTTCTCAAGTGCTTTTGCAAATATGTTGTTTTTGAATTTAAACTGGACGAGTAAATCTTTCATTTTTTTAATTAAGTTGTGCCTTTTTCTCGAATCGCGCAGACTCTCTCCTGTTTTCTTCCAATATCCTTTTCTTGTTCTCCGGTATCATGCACCAAAAGAACAAGCTCGACATCGGGTTTTCGCTTTCTCGTATCCAGTCAGGAATTTTCATTTTAAAATGGGAGTGATTCTAAGTCCTCCTTAGTTGCCGGGTCGTCCGGAGATTTTTCAACAGCCTTTTCTTCTGGTTTTGCATCTGCTTTTTTCTCTGGCTTCCATGTGTCAATCTCTAAATAATGAGTTGTTCCCTTTTCGCTTGGCTCCTTCCGTTTACAAACTTTTATGTTCACCCATCCGTTGTCGATGTTGTCCATAAGTGCCTGTACGTCCTCCGATGTCAAACTTAGCTTGAGCATTTGACCAAACTTTGTAGTAAGAACTCTTCCGTTTCCGCAATAAATTTTGTCCGTCATTTTATAAAAATTATGAAATAGCTTTTTCTAGCGTTTTAATATAGTCACGACACATCTGAACTCTCTGCGGGATTTTAGCAATGAATTCGTGATCGCGAGGGATATCAAATATTTTCACTCGAATTTTCTCTTCAATATCCGAAAACTTCATGTTTTTTTCTGCCAGTTCGTATAATGTCATTTCTTCTTTTTCATTGAGCGTTCCCGATGCGTTCCATTTCGTTCTGTTTATTTCTTTGAGTATAAGTTCCTCCGGAGTATCCACAAGGCAATATGCCAACGCGCCGCCCTGTTTTTCCGTTAAATACATATATCCTTGAAGTTGTGCGTAGTACAATTTGCTTTCAACGTGATCCGAAAACATCGGAAACGTGAAAATGTTCCACGAGCTTTTTATATCCGTGACTATATCCATAATAATGTCAGGTGTTCCAGTGCAGTATTCGTTCTCAAGCTCTTCCTCGTTCTTTTTAATGAATTTTCTGCCCGAAACCCGACTGTACAATTCAATCGCCTCATCCTCAACCGCAATCCCCTTTTCAAGAAATTTGTTTGTAAATTCCTGAACCCTTCCGAATCGCTCCGCAATAAACCAATCGCGCAGATATGTTTTTGCTGTCTCTGATAGCATCGGAGGCGCGTCACGTTTCGCCACAAGCCCCACAAGTGTTTCCTCCTGCTTATCCGTCAATCCCTTCTCTAACTTCTTCACAGCGAGGTCTTGGAGGGTCAAGAGCTGCTTCTCTGTGATCCCATATCCTTTTGGTTCACTCATTATGTGACCAAGACAACTGCATCTGATTTTAAATTGTTTCATGTTATGAAATTAGTAACTTTTTATTTTCCTCTGAAATATTAAACCAAGTCTCATAATATTTCGTGGTTCTGCCCGGAGTGTCGCGCAGCCCTTCTTTCACCTCTTCCCAATCATTCGATTCAGGTGCCAACCATGGAAGTTCTTTTATGTCAGAAACTTTTTTTGTTTTCAATGATTCGTAAGTCATTGCATCCTTTCTGTTTAAGTCCTTCCCAAACAACTTACCGAGCTTTTCTGCCGCGTCCTTGATTGCAAAAGATTCTGCCGCCGGAGCGCATTTCATGATCGAATCGTTTTTTACTTGAGTAAAATCAGTAGCAGCCGCCCCTTTGTTTGTTTGAACGGGGCTGGCTCCGATTCCGTCTTGCCATTCCCATTCGTTTGATACTGGGTCTTTGTAGTGCAATCGAACCGTAACTAAAACGGAATTTGCAATGAGTTCTGTTTTCCGAACCTCTACTTTCCACTTCACAAAAATCGAAGTCAGCAGATATTCAATAACTTCAATCGGAATATATTTTACTCCGCTTGCCATTGGATGATTCTTTATCCATTTTTCATTTGGTTCTTGATTCAAAAGTATATTTAAATCATTCTCTTTTTTTACAATCGCTTGTTGCGAGTATAAGTCTGCCAGTACCGGGAGGTCGTTTTTCATAGTATGTCTGATAAAGCAATAGTTGTTCCGGGACATGAGCTTGAAACCATTTGCTCGCAAAATTCATGCTCTGTTGCGTATCTTATTTTCACAACTTCACCCGCGCTGTTTTTCGTTGTCAAAATATCTGTAACGGTTTCAACTTTCGCATATTTGCGATTCCTTCTTTTGAACTTTGTGCCGATTGCGTATTTTGCTGTTTTCATTGGTTTAATATTAAATGAGTTTTAACTTTTGTGCAAGTTTTTTCTCCACAATTTCTTGAGGGATAGTCCTCTTTCTGCCAACACGTCAATGATTTCGCGTTTTGCTTTATATCCGACTCTCCGAATCGACTCTATATCAAAGACTGTATGCTTCAGGAGGTCGTTCACTGTCCCTATCCCCTCGTTTAGTAGGGCGTTTTCTGTACCCCTACTTAATCCGAGAAGCTCAATCGGAATCACTTCTGATTCCGTGTTTTTGACGTATATGTCGTGTATTCTGTCGAGCGTTTCCTTGTCTATAGTTACCGTTGTTTCACGGTTTTTGTTTCTAAATGATAGTGCCGAGAATATCTGTGTTATGTTTATTCCTCCCCCATCCTTTCTGACAAGAACTATTTGATTGTCGTCCTCGTAAACGGTTTTTTGTAATGTTGTCATTTTATTTAATAGTTATTTCATCAATTTTTTTGTACAGAGTGAATACTCCGTCTTTTCCTTCGACCCAGTATTCAGATTTCAACGGAGTCGCACCGCTTATTTCTTCTATCGTCAAATGGTGTTTTGCCAACCATGCGATATATTTTTTATTTTTTGCTGCTTTGTAAGCTGCGGCACTCTCTTCTTCTGCTTCACGTTCATCTTTTTCCTCTGCCTCCTTTTTAAGTTGCGCCGCCATTTCTTCCTTTGCTTTTTCTATTCCTGCAGCTATTTCTTTTTGTTTTAATTCCTCCACTTTTTTATCGTCAATTTCTTTCTGCGCGATTCTTATTTTTTCCTCCTTCGCGTCGAGTTCTTTTTGTTTTGCTTCTTGTGCAGCCGCTTGATCGTCAAGTTTTTTCTGCGCGGCTACGCTTTCTGCTTCTTCTGCAGCGATTCGATCATCTTCAATTTTTTTCGTTTCTACGACATTTTCAATAAAAGAATCAAATACGGATTCTGCCATCGTTGAAAGCATAACCATATCAATTTTTAAATCTCCGTATCCATATTCTGCATTATTTTGTGGCGACATCGGATTGTAAGTTGCCCCGCTTTCCGTCAATCGCGAAACCATGTCCTGAATTCTCGCCCGCTCCTTGTCCGCTTCCGCGGCTTTGATTTTCTGCTTCTCCGCTTCTATTTCATCCTTCATTGCTTTCAATCGTGCCTCCTCCTCAATAACCGGAGAGAAAACATCGTCGTGATATTCTTTTAATTTATCTCTCGTAGCAATCAACATCCTGCTGAATTCAAGTCGATCATTTTCTCCTTTTACTCGAATCTTCTGTAATACCATCTGCGCCTCATGCACAGCCTTGTATCCTTCTTTGTCCTCCATACCGTCAATCTTCAAATCCTTGCTCTTTTTTGCCAAGTCCAAAATATCTTTTTTTGTCTTGTCGAATTTCACAAGCGACATGAAGTCAACTGGTGCTTTTACTGAAACCGTTTTTCCATCAGCCATTTTTTTGTGGGGTTATGTGATATAGCTTTTTTTGTAACTCTTTTATATGTTTGCAAGTATTCCGAAATTGGAATCCCGGGCAGTCGCAAGTATCGTGAGTGTCATAAATTGCCGCATGATACATCTTATCGGAAGTGTCCGAGAAGAAAACGCGCTTGATGATTGGTTTTTCTTTATTCATTTTTTATTCTTTATTTTATCCATTCTAATTCTATCAACGAGCTGATACAGTCCGAGATAGCCCTCGTATTCTGCTGTTAAAAAACTTTTTAATAGGATTTTTTCTTCAGAAGCACCACTCTTTTCCAAAAATTCTATGTAATTTTTTTTGTAAATGACATCAAGAGTTCTTTGCCGCTCTTCCTTAATAAATTCTTGTCGCCATGAAGCCATAGAATCTTGTTTTATTTGTTCTACTTCGTTTTTAATAAGTTCTCTGTTTTTCAGATGCGCTTTCCACTCTTTATCTTTTTTTACCTTTTCGTCCTCCTTCTTTTTTTTTGCTTCAATTTTTGCCATGGCATCAAGTTTTTTTTGTTTTCGTGTAAAAAAACTGAAATTACTGCGGAGCGATAATAGGGTTTTAGTCATTGTCTTATTGGATTAGGTTTACAAAACGGTTCTATTTGGTCAAAAAAATGTGGATCTTCATGGAATTTTTTTGAAAAGGTTTCTTCCTCGTCAAAGAAATCAGTTTTTCTTTTTTGTATTATGCATTTTTCAGAAGCAGGTATTGCGGGGGTTCTTTCTTCTAATTCTGTTGCCCAAGCAAATAAATCAACTATTTTTTTATCCATCATTACTCTTTCCCACCCGAGATTAGTTAATACTTCGCGCTCGATAGAATCATCAATCATCGTTCTGACAGCTTATACAAATACCAAAATCCATAATGTGTTCAAATTCTTCTACCAAACAGTTCTCACCGTTTTCTGAAATTTCTTCAAGACTAAGTCCGCATTGTTCACAAGCGATGTCGGTGTTTATTTCATTCATCTAATGGTAGTTTTAGCTGCTGATTCTTTCCACACGCCCTCCCAAACCCTCGCTTGATACTTGTACTCGTTTTTAATATTTTAGAGCAGTAAATGCAAGGTTTTGGAAGAATCGGGGTTACGTCAATGGCTGGCATCTGTAAGATTTTTATTTAAAAAGTTTTTTAAATTCATTGCTTCCTCCAAACAAAGGACAACTCCTTTCTTCCCCATGCTCAAAACGTGTTCTTGATCCTGTATGAAAACATATCCTTGTGAACTCCATACCTCCATAAAATCCGATAATTCCGTTTTTAACATTTAATTAAAAATTAAAAATCTCCATGCTCCAAACTATCAATCATGAAATCAGCTCGTTCCTCTGCTTGGGAGCATTGTCTGCTCTCATCCAAGTGAGTATGTCCTGCCGATTCTAATAAATAATCTTCGTACATGGTGCTTTTTGTTTAGCACCCTAGATATTAAATCAGATTTAAGATTAAAGCAAGTCGGTTTTCGACTTTTTTCCAACACTTTCTTTGTAGAACGAAAGTCGCCCTGCACGACGCCATCCGTTGAGCGCAAAGAACCGGAAAATATCAATGTTTGATGGATTCTTTTGGGATTCCATATATTCAGTTATTTTCTTTTTCCAGAAATCTTCTTCTTTTTTAACTCCATAAAAATCAAAATGTACTGAGGTGTTTATGTTTCCTCCTTCAACAGTTGTGCAAACGATGTCTGAATATATCATAAGAAAAACTCTTCACCAAAATCTACCTTAAAAATTTGCGCCAATGAGTTGATCCATTTCCGGTTGACTGGTTTCCTTTCGCGATTAACCCACCCCCAGACTGAAACGTCACGAGGACGCTTTCCTGTAATTTTTCCGATCTTATCTGCGAGTTTTCGTGGATTTGATACATGAGCAAATTCCTCCCGCGCCATAAACGATTTTAAATCTAATTTATTCATTACGAAAAGATTAAAACAAATCTAAAACAAAATCAAATCTTTTTTACTAATTGTTTCATACCTTACTAACATCGAGAAATATCCAAGGAGTGAATAATGTTTCCAAGTGTTCAACTTCAATATGGAACTGCCCGCTTCTTCCTTTTCCGTTCATGTACGGGATTCCGTAATTATCCCATGAATTTTCTCCGTTCAAACATTCTGTACCATCTTCAATTGTAATTACCTTTTTAGATGGCGCACCCATAAATGCGTGACCACTTCGTGAAGTTGGAACGTCCCGCAAAACATATCTACTATCACACATAGGAGAACCGATCATGTCCCCAAATATTACCGGGAATCCTTTTAATAACAAATCTTTTGTCGCCCTTCGCTCGTGTGCTTCACAGTCTTTTATATTATATAAATTTTTTTCTGTGTCTTTTATTCCTATTCTTTGACTGTATCCAGTGATGTATTTTACTGACCTCATAATAGAAGCTCCCTTCTTTGTCATTATTCCTGCCTCTAAAAGGAGTCCTGCAATATAATATCCCTCTATTGTTATTCGTTTTGTATATTTTGCTGTCAACATATACGAAAGAACGTGTGCAATTGTATATGCTACACACCACGGTGTCCTTCCTTGATCCTGGTTGTGAAAATTTTCCCAAGCCAACTCGCCGTGTGGATCAAGAATAGGGTGTTTTACGAGTTTTTTTACCGATGCCCTTAGTTTGATTTCATCTTCTGGAACTACTTCATATAAAGCACCACCTTGCCTCTTGTGTAATACTTTATTGATTACCTCGTTTAAATAATCAGATAATGATTGATAATTCCTCATTTTTGGTTTATTGGTTTAATTATTCCAGCCGCGATTAAGCCCTCTCTAATTTCAGTAATCCCCTTCAACGCTTCTCTATTCCCCTCGATTCCGATTGTGTTTTCCTGAACGTCACGAACAAGATTCGTTCCTGACACAATAACTGTAAAAAAACTACCTATAAATGTAATAATAATTCCTATAATCCATTGATACGGGTAGTTTTGAATAGACTTTCTCATTTTTTCTCATTTATATAATTACGAATTGCGTTCACCGCGAATATTGCCAACGCACCAACGAGGGGCGCGTATGCTCCAAAATCAAATTGCTGAGTGATTGTTGCAAGCCAAGTCGCGAGTGCTGTTAAAAGCGAAAGCCCAAGAGAAATAAGCAACGACTTACCTGTACCGCTGAAACTAAATTTTGGTGATTTCATGTTTTTTTATTAGAAAACGATTTTATTTTAATGCCTATGTGGTCTCTTCGTCAATTAAATTTTTAATTTCTGTTCCGATATCCTTTTTTGTCTCGAGTGAAATATTTAATGTTTCACCGTTTCGATACCTCGTAGAAACGATGAGCATATTAGTTGTAAAGATGTCTGCGCCCTTTTTATAATTGAGAACTTGGCATGTCTGCCCGGGACGAACTGACTCAATATCGTACTGATTATTTAAAACCAACGTCGCCTCAATTGTTTCGTCCTTATTATCTGCCACCTCTTTGTCTGCAATTTGCTGTGCAGTCGTCGAATCGCTTGTATCGGATGTTCGGTCAATATATTTCTCCCTTTTCCCCACAGCGGCAATAGAAGTCGCGTCCGTGGCATTTACCGTTCCTCCTGTATATGCAACCGTGACATCGTTCACAATATCCTCGATTGATTTCGGGATATCGATGCTTTGTACGTCTTTCCCGATAGTGAAAGTGTGATCTGCTGTTGCTGATTTGTCCTGGAAATAAAAATCTCCTCCTTTGTCCACAAACCAAAACCAACCCGCGTCCGCAAGCGCGTGAGTATCCTCAACCGCCCGATTCCATTTTCTTTTTTGGAACGTGTAATCAACATTTGTACCAACAGAATCAACATTTCCTCCGTCCCGAATTCCTGTCACTGCATCCGTGCCGATCCATTCAAACACCGACGGAGGATATACGCTTTGAAAATTTGTAATAATATCTGCAATAATCGCGCTTGGATCAACTCCCGAATGAACTACATCAAAATTCGCACCGTCCTTATAAAGAGAAAGTGATAAAAGCGAAACAAGCCCGAGACAAATAATCCGTACCCCATTCCTGCTTCCTGAACTAAAAGGGGCAACCTGTGAAATCCATCCTGAATAAATCAATTGCCCGAGAGGAGTTAATGGATCAACCATATATACACGAACAAAATTGAACGGGACAATATACGAGGGGATATCATCAAACGGAATCGCGAGATCAATCATCAATTCTCCCTGCCCGCCATTAATTTTTTGAGTAAAAGATATATCACTTTCTGGAATCTGCGGCGTGAGATTCTTTTGGAAAGTGGCACTAGAATTGTAAAACTTGATATTGAATTGCTTCATTATAGCTGTTGCGTTGTAATAACACCGTTTGAACCATTCGTTGCAGATCCCCCGACAGCCCCGGGTGTTCCATCCCAAGTACCGGAAGAACCACACCCTGTACCACCTGCTCCACCTGCGCTACCCGCACCACCGCTTCCTGCACCGAGAAGTGTTGTTCCTGTGTTTCCGTATGACCCCGCGTGTGCCATCAATAACTTTAATCCGTCTGGGCCAGCACCTCCCGCACCACCACCACCACCTGCTCCTCCCGTTCCGGCATATGAACTACTCCCATCAGCACCAACCGATCCCGTTGTTCCTGTCGCACCCCTTCCGTGTATATCTCCCTCAATTAAAATATCACCACCGACGATGAATAAAACCGTGTTTTGGTATTCTGGCGCAGTACCCGCGGCACCTCCATTTCCTCCAGGTCCTCCACACGCACCACCACCACTAGGGGAACTTCCTCCTCCTCCTCCACCTCCTCCTCCTCCACCTGTACCCACACTACCCGCCGAACCATGTGATCCCCCATTGCCACCAATACCTCCTATTCCGAACTTTCCTGTTCCTCCTGCTCCTCCTGCATTTCCTGAAATAGTACCACCAGCCCCTCCCGTTCCACCTGAACTTTCACCAGTTGCGGTTGCATAACCTGACCCCCCAACACTTATTGACTCGGGAAAAAAAGTGTCGTCGTCTTTTGTTGTTGTTTGTGTACCAGATTCAAAATCCAATTTCCATGCTGAAGGAATAGTCAAATCCCCTTCCACAAAAATAATCGTTTTTCCCCCTGCTGAAAACACTGCATCTGATGCCAATATAAAAGAAGAAAAGTTGTACACGGATCCTCTCTCAATTGCTCCTCCTGCAAAAGCCCCATCGCCACCGTCACCGTAATATCCAACAGGAACAACATCGTCGACAGTATTGTCGAAATATAAAATAGGAGTAATCACTCGGACATCTTCATCGTCGGTGACTTCAACCGTGTATTCAATATCCCCCGACAATGGTACGGAGTCTCGATAGCTTCCACTACCATCAACATTTGCACCACTATCAACAACCCCTACTCCTCTTTTAACTTCATAATTTCCACCCACCGTTGCGGTGTTCCATGAAATAACACGAACAGCGAAGGTATTGTCGCGTTCCCCCGTTAAAGATGATGCCGACGCCACTGCGTCAAGCTGCGCCCGCGTGACCGCGTCCTGTGGGTTTACTCCGTCGCCAAGCCCGGTAATTTTATTTGATCCCATCTGCAACGCTGCTGTCATGGCGTTTGAACCATCCAAGAGCATTGTGTCGTCTTTTTCTGCCTTTTGAATAAACACATTTGCCAACGCAATACGCATTCCATCTGAAATTGATTGATCTACCTCGATTGTCACGAAATCATCTGCGGAAAACGTGTTTGGAGTTGTGCCATCAAATCCCCTGTATCCAGAAGCAACAGGCATTGATAATGTATCAGTACTTCGCTCTGTAATTAAAATTTTCTCATATTGAGTAACCGCTCCCGTTAAAACCGCGCCTGTTCGTATTGACGCATTCACGACAAACGGTTTCACTGCCCATTCGTCCGATGATTGCCAGAGATTATCTGACCCACCCGTCAAAGGAGATGTTGTGACACTGTTTGCGGAAACCGCCAGAACAACCGCACCACTCCACGTATCCGTAGAAGGGGTACTGTCAGTCAAATTATAGATAAAATCGCCTACAGCGACCCCTAACGCTTGAATCCCGGTACAATTAAGAAGCGTTCCTGATCCCAAACTGGTTGCGCTGTCAGTTATTGGTTGTGGGAAACTTGCCCCTTCTCCCGCTTTGAGAACCAGTGCGAGAGAACTCGCGCTAATTCCTGCGTTAAATTGTCCAGAAGCGTTGTCTTTCGGAATCGGGATAATGCCACTCATAGGTATTTGGATAAATTTTTAGCGGTGAGCTCGTACTCAATATCTGTACCTGTTACGGTTATTGTGTACGAATTACTTTCAGGGTCAAGTATAGGGAACTGTCCATCGAAATCAATTTCTGTTCCATCGACGGTAACTTCTTTGTTTTCTGAATCAATGATAATCACTTCCCCGGCAGAAATAGATTCAGTTATTTCTATTTCCTCGTCAGTTGTATTGTTCTTTATATTTATTGCTGTCACATCCGTTGCAGATGTCACTATAAGAATCCACACAGGGCTTCCGTCAGCATTTCCATCGTTTTCTAAAATTTCAGAGAATATCAAATCAGATACAGTGAAACTCTTTGCGGTGTAAGCGGTATTCTGCCCGAATGGAACCAGGACAGTAAATGTAACGCTGAACGTCGCTCTCGTGATCGCCCAGTGCTGTGAAGCATCTACATTTATTTTTGTTGCTGTGCAGATAAATCTCCGCTTTGATCCATCCCCCATGACGCGGTCAAAGTTTTTCGATTGAATAGAAAGTTCTTTTTTGAAATTAAATACCAATGCTTCTAAAGATTCTCTCGAATCGGCAAGCAATGTTCCACTTATCTTGATTTCTTTTCCTCGCCAGTAATCAGAGTTTAATATCTGCCCGTTTCCATTTGGTACTGCTACTGTTTGAAAATCACGATCAATTTGTTCGATATCAATACTCGATGTCAGAATATTTGAATTCTGCAATCCGTACCCATTAAAAGAAATGTCTTCTGTAGATGTCAGAACCGCCCCGAGATTGAAATTCCCGTTGTAAAGTCCTACGTTGAAAAGCGTTGAATTATATGTCATGAACTACCAAGTGAAACTTGTTTATAACTTCTCCCAAGTGCTAACTTTAACCCCTCAATCAAATCTCTGCGGCGTTGATCGCTGTCAATCGTTGTGTTTATAAAATTTATAACAGGTGAAAGAGGGTTTGCCCCTTCCCTCACATTATCCTGGATTCTACTTAATGCCCTGTCCGGATATTGTTCATTAAAATCTGGATTTCGTGGAGTAAATACTCCTCCTGATGTCGGATCGGGAACTCCCGCCTGATTTACTACGTCCTGGAATGTTCTCCTGTCGGCTCCTTCCGTTGGAGCAGTCAAAGCCTTGAACTTTTCTAGTTCCGCGCGGAGTTGTTCATTCTTTTTTACAAGAAAGTCTACTGAATCCCCCACCTTATTTTCGAGATTATTATATCCCGTCGTCATATCATCCACCATTTCTTCCGTAACCTCAGCAGTTTCCTTTTGTGCTTCTTGAATTATTTTATTTTTTTCTGCTACTGGTTCAAGCCCCTCCACTTTTATATCAGGAACACCACCACGTTCTTCAAAGATTTTTTCCAATTCCTGTTGTTGTCCAACTTGCTCAATTTGATTTATTGCATTTGCTGCGGCGATGGCTTGTCCCGCAAGTCCTTTTACCTGTCTTTGTAGTTCTGCAATTTTCTTTGTTCTGTCCTTTCTTCCCAATATTCCCAAAATCCCTGCGTTCCGTTCTTCGAGTTCTTTTATCGTTCTCATCAACTCGCCTCTTTTTTGCTGTCGCACATTAAATTCCGCAGTCAAAACCGCGATTCTGTCCTTTGCGCCCTGTTTTTCAAGAGATAAAAGCGTATTCAATTCTTTTTGTTTTGCCACCACAACCTCATCCATTCCTGCCTTTCTTGCATCAATAAGTTGACGCTCAATCTGAACAATATTATTCGCGAGAATCAAATGTTCCTCCACGGTTTGTTTGAATGTTTCTGATAAATTTTCTTCTAAACTTTTAACCTCTTTTTTAATTTTTGATATATTCACATCAAAATTCGTTGTTAATTTCGTGAGTTCGAGACTAACGAGTGCCAGTGCTGCGATTATCGCAACAATCGGATTAGCCGCAAGTGCTATAAAAGACGCGCCAAGAAATCCTATAACAGGGATCAACGCCGCAACAGCGATTACAATTTGACCGACTATCAATAACAACGGAACAAGCCCCGCAACCAATAACACAACAATTCCTATTATTTTTTTAGTCTGTGGTGAAAGTTCATTAAATCGTTTTGTAACTGATTTTATTTTTTCAGCAACAGCCGCTAATGCCGGGGCGAGTTGTTCCATTATTGAGCCGACGAGAACCTTAATTTGATTCCACGTTGTTATCATCTGATTTGTGAAAGACTTCAATTGCTTATCTGAAACCTCCTGTGTCGTTCCACCCGCGTCGCTCAGTGCCTTATCGTATTCTCTGATTTTTTCTGACATTCCAATGAGCGGCAAAATTGCCTTTTGCGAAAGTGCTTGAAACCCCAAGAGTTCAAGAGCAATTGCCTTTTGCTCTGCTCCCATCCCCGCAAAAGCCTTTTCCATATCTCCAGTAATCTCTGCAAAGTCTCGCAAATTCCCTCCTGCATCAAAAACAGAAATCCCCATATCTCGAAATGCTTCTTTATTATCAATTGCCGACTTAACTAAAAGCCGAGTCATTCGTCCAAACATATTACCCGCTTCCGCACCCTTTATTCCTTGATCCGCGTAAGCAGCAAGAACAGCAACGGAATTATTTAACTCTAAATTATACGACCGAATAACCGCAGCAGCTCCACCAGTTAGTGCTTGAGAGAACTGAATAACACTAGCATTTGCGAGTGTATTTGCTTTCACAAGAGCATCTGAAACCCGCACCATATTTTTCATGTTCTCACTAGAATCATCCACGGTCAATCCTAACGCGCTTTGTGCGTCAGTTAGTAAGTCGGTAGCTTGAGACAAATCAAACGCCCCTGCGGTGGCAAAATTCATCACTGCGGGTAATGCCGCCATAGATTGTTTTGCGTCGAGTCCGGCAGAAGCCAAAAAGAAATATGCTTCTGCTACTTTATCTGCCGCGAAAGGAAATTTTATACTCATTTCTTCTGCGAGTTTCTTCATTTTTTCTCTCGTTTCATCTGTTACTTTTCCCATAATTGCCGTACTTTCTGTCAACGCTTTATCGAGTTTTGCAAAAGCTCTCACTCCAATCCCCGCAACAGCAGTAAATGCCAAACTTAAAGGCGCAAGTGATCGTCCCGCTTGTGTTGTTTTCCGTCCGACCTCTGTAATTTTTGACGAAACAGTTTTCAACTGCGAACTTACCTGAGTGAAAACACCCTTTGTATTATTCACTGCATTTATTACAATTTTTAATTGTTCGTCATTCATCAATGACATTATTATTTCTTTTTATCCGTTTGTCTATTTTGTTTCATTTACGATACCCATTACCTGCAGGAATCGAGAAATTACAACATCTGCCTGGTTGTCCAACTGCTCCGGAGTCCACCCGAATTCTTTACATAAAGCATATTGCTCATAAACAACAGGCACTCCGTTTTTCCCGGAGTACCCATTTTTTTCATAAAACACAATTGATCTGCGTTCTTCTTCTGTTAGCTTTTTTTTTCAGTGTGGTCTTTGTAATGTTTCTGACACTTAGCCAATACGAATTCATAATCTGCGACATCCATTGCATCAAGAACATCCTGAGTGATTTTCTTTCCATCATAAAGAGAAACGTATAAGAGGACGAGTTTGTCCTTCTGCGTTTCAATATTATTCAAGATCGATGCCTGATCGAACACTCCTGAATCCGTAGACTTTGCGCCCTCGAATAAAACAGCATTATATTCACGAAATTCCTTCCGCGTTAATTTATCTTTCAATACGACTTCGACTTTCGTTTTCGGGAGAGTTATTGCTGACATCTGGTAAAATTAAAGAAATAAAAGACACAAGAGAAAGGAGTAAACAAATAAAAAATGCGTATATTCCTACAACGAATCCAAAAAGAAACATAGCCAAAATGCCAACTGGCACAGATGCCGCAAGCATAGTAACGCCTGACTTAATACCGTCTTCTGTTCGTTTTTCCATGCCCCCATCATGATTACATAAAACAAAAAGTCAAATCTTTTTTAATAAAACAAAAAGAGGGGGAATCGGCAAAAACCCCCTCTAAATTGTGTCTTAGTAAACTGCTGTTGCAGTATCGTTTATAAGAACCGCGTCAATCGTCTTTGATGTGACGGTATCATATTCTGCTTTTATCTCGAATGTTTGTTTTACCAGATCATCGTTTGTTTTCGGGCTTGACCAGTTCGCAATATGGAATGCCGGAATCGTAAACGCAAGTGAGAATGGTGTAGTTCCTGTAATCATTACATCCGACGTAAGCGTGATTGACATTGCTTGAATATCGTGGTCGTTGAAGTTATCGAATATCGTGTCGCTCTCGTTCAACAATTCAAATGTTCCACTAACGCTGAATTGTTTATTTGTAACCTGCTCGATGTCCGTTGATCCCCACACGAAGTGAGATTCAAGATTTTTCTCGAGAACGAGTGTCCCGGTTTCAAGTGGCACTGCTGCTGCTGCCGCGAGTCCTGCGACTGCTGATGCAATTTTACAAACTGATTGAGCCGCTGTGAAGTATTCTTCTTTTACTGGCGTGATTGTTTCTGTTGTGTCTACCGGAAATCTTCCAGTGAAATTTGCTGTATAAGAAACCCACTCTCCTGCGACAATCACAACCTCTAATCGTCCACACAACGCCCCAAGAATCGCTTTCACGTCGTTTACATCTTTATAAATGAACGAATACGATGGATGATCGTTGTCCTGCAGTAATGTAAATGCGTGACTATTTGCTCCCGCAACTGGCGAATCTACTGTTGTTGTAAGTGTTCCAAATGTTCCTTTCAAAATCTGTCCGAAGAAAGCATCAGAAACAACTCCTTTGATTGAAAATGAAGCTGCTTTTTTCCCAATCGTACTACCGAGACAATTGTCGTCTATTAAACCAAACGCCTGATCGTTCAAAAGAATATCCTGCGTGAGATCAAGTGTCATTTCCATAATAGGAAAATCTACTATCTGACCCGATTTTGTACCGTATGTCGTTTCTTCTCGACCGATAGCTACTGTCATACGCCGACCAATTATTCTGCTCATTTGGAAAGTTTTTTAACGGATAGTTTTGCTTCTTTGTTATCGAGAGCAAATATCGACTTTATAGGAGAAATATACCAACGCTTTCTGCGCGGAATAATCTTTTCTGGTTCTGGTTTTTTGTCTGTCATTATTGTAAGTTTAGTTTTGGAAATAATTTTATGCAAATTTATTTTTCAAGCTCAAGAATAAGTCCTTTTGGAGTGAAATCACTAATGTTCACTTCGCCTCGATCCTTTATTTCCTCGTTGAGTATTCCTGTAAGCTCCCGAAGTTCAAATAAATCAAGCCCATCCGGGTCTGCTTTTGTTTTTTTATAAAGAGTGTCTTTTCTTTCATTATAATTATCCTTCGTGTAATAAATTGTTGATTCCGTGACGGTCATTTGAGCAGCCCCGAGTGGTACTGATTCCTCAAAAATTATCCCGCAATCTTGCTCCTCAAACGCTTTCAATATGAATGCCTGATCTGGATTCAATTTCTGATCCTCAAACATCTCGATTATCTCAGCTTTTCTTTCTCGGCATTCAACTTTCGTGTCAAATACAATAATCTTGTCCCCTGTTACAATTTGGACATCAAACTGATTATAAGCACCCCCCGTTCCGAGGATTGTAATTATGCCGCCAACGGTTAAATAAAATTTCTTCATTTTTTTTCAATAAGTATTGCCAACCTTTCTTTGAACTCTTTCTCCCAAACCTCCTGCTTTTGTGTGAACTGCTCGGGTGTAATTTTCTTAGACTTTAATTCATCTACATATTCCTGCTGAATATCGCAGTCAGCTTGATGCAAAGCGGAGATGTCTTCATTCATTGTGTCCATTGTTGAGTAAATTTCCATGGTTTAATTATAACATATTTTTCTAATCTCGCAAACACCGAAGGGAAAAGCCGAAGTGCTTAGTGCCTGCAGAACGGGTCACCGTCGAGTAGCCCGAACCCAAGCTGCGCCTCCACGCATACGCTGAGCTAGTCTGCGACGCCGACCAAACGTAGGCACTCGAACCACTATTAGAGAACCCTCCTGCTATATAACGGTAGCCCGCTAAAAGAGCGGAAAATCCAGAAGTGCCACAATTACTACTTCCGAAGCATTTGTCAACGGTCTTCATTTTATCCCCTTCGTTCGTTCCACGCCATCCAGTGAGATCTTGTTGAGCTGTAGTCATTCCCAGCTGTCCCTCAAGCGTTTTCCATTCTGTATCGGTAGGAATATGCCACCCATCAGGACAAATTCCTTGGTGGGGCGTATTTATCTGTGCAGAGCAATCAGTGTACGCACAATTTGCGGGTAAATCCATGGCTTCTTGCCATTCGTATAAAGCTCCGTTTGTATCACAGTTCGATTCTAAGTTGCTGTAGCAGTATTTCTGTGTCGTTCCAAGAATCCCGCTTCGTTGACAACTGGCATAGGTCGCCGAAATACAATAGCATTCTATACCCGTTGTTGCTGGTATTAGTACAACATCTCCAATGTGTCCCGCACAAGCAGTGGCGATAGCACTTGACCCCGGATCATCTATCTTGGTTCCCACATTGAGATGGTCTTGCATCCAAACTTGATCGCCAATCTTTACCCATTTCGTTACAGGTTTTGTCTGCGTGAGTTGTTGATTGATTTGCACGATTGATAATTCTTTCCCGAACAATTGAACACTCGCCAAAGTACCGTCAAAATATGTCGTTTCTTTTCCAATATCTAAATCAGAAGCCGAAAATCCTGTCGCCGTTGTAATCGCTACATGATGCCAATCAGTATCTAATGTTGAAGAAACAGAACCGTCTACGTAAATCGTTGGAGAAGAAAATCCCGTAGCGGTAATCGTTCCACTGGAAACTTCAATCGTGTGTGTTCCCCCATCTAAATCGATAATATCTTCCGACGTCGTTGTTGGTTTTATCCAAAAAGAAACCGTGTTGACCGTCTTTCCAGTATCTCCCACATCAATGTAATCATCTGTCCCGTCAAATCGTGTGTATTCACCTCTTCGAGATTCACCGTACCACGTCCCATGATTCCGCCCTGAACCTTTGTCCGAAACTACCAGATTGCCTGTAACGCTTGTCGTGCCTGTTCCATCAACAAATTCTGAAACAGGTTTAAATCCCCCTACATGAACTCCGCGTATCGCATCTCCTACGTCCAAGTCGGCAACCATGTAGGCACTCGTAGTATACGTATTATTTGTTACAGTATCTATTAAAGTAAAGTCAGAATACACCCCCCCTTTGATATAAACTGTGAAAGTGCCGTCCCCAAGTCTTTCTATACGAAAAAAGTACCATGTATCGTCTGCCGTGTAGGAGTCTGCCGTTGTGAAGAGGACAGTATCATCTTTGAGGCGAAGAGAAATCGCATTGTTATTATCTGAATAAAGCGTGTATCCGTCCCCGCTTCCGTGAGCGTCCGTTGTTGTTGAAATGAAAGTATTCTTTGCGTGATTACTTCCTGTCGTGTATAGCGAGAAATCAAACTTCCCGTATGCCTGAGTACTCGTAACGTATGAAGTCCCTGCCGAGGAATTCAAAAGAGTCCGAGTGTCAGATTGTTGGTCGCTTTCCGCGAGTGTCCATTCTCCTATCTTTTGTGGAGAGTAGGGCATTCTAGTAGGGTCAAGTGCTGGGTCTATCTTCGCACTCTCCTTTACTTCTTTGACTATTACGTTGTCGATTGAACCTACAAAATCTATACTTCCAAAAATATATAATGTTCCATTTGATGTCGCAGTTGTTGTGAAATCACCAGTTGCTGTTCCACTACTACCAGTGGTTATTGTTCTGTGGATATTATATGAACCGTCATGTGTCCTTAATCCAACATCACCAGCTGAACGAGTCCAATCGAACGAGTATCTGTATTTTTTACTTACATCAACTACTGATGCTTGAAATAAAGCGGAGTCTCCAGACTGGCTACCATTACAATTTGCCGTGCCTCCACTAATTGTCCACCCTGCTTCCTTCGTCCAATCCGTATCAGTATAAAACTCACCATTCGTTACCAAATCCCCTCCGCTATAAATTATACTGAAAGCCGAAGCTGTACAGATTGTTAGAATCCCGAAAGCCAGTATTAAAAGTTTTTTCATTTTAGTTGTCGTTACATTGCGATGTAGCCACCCAAAGAGACTCCCCTGAATCCCACATATAACTTATTGTATCGTTAGCACCGAGTACACAAGATACTCCTCCCGGATTTGCTGTATTCACCGCGTCCGCGATTGTTACCGTGTTCGTGTCATGTGTCCCCTGAATGATTACTATTTGCCCGTCAGAAGCTCCGTCTTCAATTGCGGGGTCGGTATCCAATACTGCCGCTCCTGCGTCACCTGCTACCCTTACAATCGTGTTGTCGATAGTAATTGTTGAGTCGTCAGCTCTTGCTTGGTCTGCACTCGGAGTGTAGGATAATGTTCCATCTAATTCGAGTGTTGTGCTTGGTGTTATCGTCCCGATTCCAACCTCTCCAGTTGTTGCTATTGTCATTGCTGTTACTACTGCACCATTCCCTCTTGTGAAGAATGTTAAATTTGAATCGGAGCTTGTCGGAGAATTTGTACGAGTAGATCGAATCTCTGTGCTATCAACCGTAGCAGATGTAGAATTTGTGAAAACTAAAGAAGCATATGAACTAGTCGTACTCGCCTCTGATTGTATCCGAGAAATAATATTCCCGCTCCCTGATACATGAAATGTACCGTCTGGTGCTGTTGTACCAACTCCTACTGATTCATTCTGAATCCCTCCCGAACCGTCCGCTTCTGCGTACACCGTTAGAATATCAGTCGCGTCTACCGCAAAATTGTACCCTTCAACCGTTCCTGATCCGGGTGTTGCTGTAACTCCCATATCAACAAGAGTCACAAGCCCTGAATCGTCAGATAAATCGAGCGTTCCTATATTTATTGCTGTACCGAATTCTATTTCATCGTCAGAGTTTACTTTCATCGCGTTGATAGTTCCTGTAGTAGCTACGTCTGTCCAAGTGAGCCACATATCATTTGCGGCGATTTGTACATAGGAAACAGTGTCCTCTACGAGTCGAATCATTTCTTTTCCTCCTGCGATGAGGGAGAGTTGGTCGTTAGCGTTATATCCGATTCCTGTGTCTTCATCGTTTCCTTTCGGAACAAATACAGGAAGAGTAGCAGTGGCATCAACATTCTTTATTTCAAATCTTGTTCCAGCCGCACCACCAAATGTTGCCCCTGCAAGACTCCACCGATTAAGCCCATTAAGGGCAACGTTAATCGTATTATCCGCACTTTCATAAAATCCTGTGTCTCCATCTCCAAAAGAAAGAGTCGGAGTTGTAGCCGCACCCAAAACACCCGTAGAGAGAAGTTTGACCTGTGAGCCCACTGTATCGACTGTAAATATGTCTCCCGCATCTCCATCCTTCCGGACAAGTAAAGCCTCTGTGTCGTCAACGTCGATTGTAATTGCCCCTGTTGAAAGACCGCCGATTGTGGCGATAGTTGTATCAATATCATCTGCCCATATTTTATCCCATCTATCACTCGAACTACCGAGCGTATCAGTAGACGTTGTGGAAGTAATTTCTCCCGCAGCATTCCTTTGTAAAATATTATCTGCCCGGTTCGCGTATTCTGACGGAACGAAGCTACCATTAATAGCAAAAACTGTTCCCATTAAGAGAACTCCGAACCCGAGTAATAAAAATTTCTTCATTTTTTCAAAGTTATCTGCATTGTAATGTCTCCGTCAACTGCTCCTGCCCTAACAAATCTCAATGCTCTCATTCCTGAAACATTCTGTTGCCAGAGGTTATTATCTGCTGCAAAAGGGTTTACCCCTGAATTATCCGTCAAAGTAAACCATTGCCCTGCTATCGTAGGCGCGGGGAGAACGGAAACCTGTACTGAAATTGTGTCTGCTGCGATCCCCGTTGAACTCAGTCCAACCCAGGAAGCACCCGTGAGGTCATGAATCCCCGAAGTATCAAGGTCTGCTGTCAGTTCGTAAGTATAAGTTGCCTTATCCAACTTTGAGCTAATGAATGTCTTTGTTACTGCGGCGTGTGCTATAAAAACAATACCACAGGTTAAGACGAGTGCGAGAGCGAGTAATTTAAACTTTTTCATGTTTAGAATTATAAATTTTTAAAGCCTGTTCAAAACTTTCTGCTTCAATTCTAGTTCCGTCCTCCATTTCGTACAACTTTTTTTTTGGAGGACGAGATTGTACCATTTCAATCATCTTGTGTAGATTTTAGAAAGTATCTGTATTGTCATCACTGCTTCCGCTGTTGGGAATTCGCGATCGACATTATAAATATAGTTTGTGGCAATTTCTGCCCGCAATGAATAATCCGAATCGGAGTCAAGACCGGATCGGATTGTTTTTTCTATCGTGTCGCTTTTCAATTCGTTTGACGTTCCACTTATCCGTTCCTCCATAATCTTCCGCAATACCTGATTCGCAGAAACGGTATTCATATCTGCGTTCATGTAATCCCGGGCATCTAAAATCACAAGAATGTCGATTGTATAAATATCAAAATCCTGGGTGTTCGTTATTGTTTGTGTTTTCGTTCCTTTCGCTTCAACGATTATTGCCGGAATACTGTTTTTCGGTATAAGAAAAACATCCCCATTGTATATCTGCTGTATCCCTCGTGCTGTTTTCACGTTGGCAGTAAGCAAAGCGATTATTCGATCGATGATTCTGTCCATTACTTAAATAATACTTGCTCAGAATCGTTTTGCAACTTTATTCAAAAACTTGGTAAATATACGCATGATTTCGTTTCTTCGTGTTGCGTCAATCCTCATCATAATACGTCGAGGCAATTTCGTCCTTGCTTTATTGCTCTGGTGGAATTTAAAGTAATTAGTTTTGTTTGATATTTCTGCTTTGCTCGTTGAAACCTTATCTATAAAGCTCCTTCGCATATTTCCTGTCAATTGTAAAATTTTCCCGCTTCGTGGGTTTGCTAATTTCTTCCACGGTCTGCCAAGAGTAGAACCTTCTGAGTCAAAGTTATCGTCAATCACTCTTCGCAACAAAGAAGTCGATTCAGTAAGCGGTTGTATGAAATTACTTATTCCTCGTTGAACTCGCACAAATCCTGCGGCAAGTTGTTTTTCGCCCTGAATATCAATACTGATAAATGGTTTCATTAGAACTTTTCATTCATAGTTACCGCCGGATTGACAATTGTCGGCTCGTCCGGGTCGTCAAAATCAGAATTCAATGGAAATCCAGAAACAGCACTCAGTGCGGCTGCTATTAAAGCAAGTTCAACTCCTTCCGTATCAAGCAATAATATCTTTCCGGCTTTCAGGTTCTCAAGTTTCTTACGGATCAACTTGATCTTTGAGTCAGCCATGCGAAGCAAATCTCCTCCTTGCCCTTCGTATTGTTGAAGGAGCAATTCAGATGAAGCAAGCTGTGTCGCCAGTTCTACCAAGAAACTCTCAGCGGATGATCCTGTATAATTCGTATTATCAGAAAGAGGCACGACGTATCGCGCCCCCACGCATCCTTCTATCTCAGCATTGGCACTTTTCACATTCGGCTCGATATCAAGTGTGTTGTCGATGTCTGTGTTATTCAGAAACCCCGCCTCACGACGAGTCAGTGCAGCGGTAGTGAATATTTCTGCAGCCATCAGTTAAGGTGTTTCTTGAGCAAATCAAAATCTGGATGCTTTACATCAAGTTTGTGTCCTTTGTTGAAAATGATCCCTTTGTGCATGATGTTTTTCATGAAACATCCTTTTCCAACTTTCCCGATTGGTTTTACTTCCTCTTTCGGTTCATCTTTCTTTTTATCTGCTGCAGCTATTTTCTCATCCTCTTTTTTCTTGTTTGCTTTTTCCTCTACTGCTGCAATTTCTTCGTCATACTTTTTCTTCTCTTCTTCCGTCATTGCATCTATTTCTTCTTTTGTTTTGGCAGGAGCCTCGTTCTCCTTTTCGCCACCGATGCCGAGAAATCCTTTTTTCATTTGGATAAATTATGAAATACAATCCAATAATACTTACACAAAAAAATAGTGCAAGTTTCCCTGCACTACCTTTTAATTGCGATCAAATTTTACAATCCAGTCGTGTGTACTCGATATGAAATCTGCAATCGTCCTACTCCTACTGCTGTTCCAGGATCAGTGAATGCTGTTGACGCATTCGTGATGTCCAGACCCTTCCCCGATGTGGGTTGGTAAGAAGCTGCGAGTGGTTTCAAGATGTTCAACTCGTCTGTTGCAGAACCGAATGAATCGGTATTAGCTGCCACGGTAGAAACATCTGAACCGTCCTCCTCGATAATTGAAACATTACCACCTGCTCCGTATGTGGCTGTGTCCCGATCATAAACAAGGTTCGCTCCTAAAAACTCGATAACCTTACCAGTTTCTCCGGCGACAACCTCTACGGGTGCGCCATTCATGGCAAGAATGTTTGCCGCGGTTATGTCAACTTCGATCGTCTGTAGACTAGCGACGTTTCCAACCGTAACGAATGTACATGATGTGGCTGAACCTTCATTCACGAACAGTTGCGCTCCTGCTGCTGCGTCGGTGTCAACATACTCACAACCTACTGCGAATCCTGAACCCCCGGCTGTTGGGGCGGCTACTGTTCCTGAACATTCAGAAACATTGTCCTGATAATCTCGTTCAAGAACTCGGATTGATTGTGAATTGATAGTCTCGACGTTTCCTATTTCTCGCAAGACAGCAGTCGCAATTGTCCCGCGAAAAAATTTTTGTAAATAACTCATTATTTATAATTAGAAAGTATTTTACTATATGGTCAAGAAATTACCTGATCCAATAAATATGAAGCATCGACCATCAAGATTTTATCCTGAAACGCCCAATCCAAACGCTGTAAAATTCCGTTGTCCCCAATAGGTTCTCGACGTGATGATACTCGTTTATTTTTTCCTTTCATCTCGAATCGGTATCCGAAAGATGGCGTGTGAAGTGATGCTTTGTTCGGTGCGTAGTAAAGACCGAAATCATCTGACCACATTTCTCCCGTTGTGAGAGTTGCTTGTCCTTCGAGTGAAGTGGCTTTGATTGCTGTACCAACGTGTACAACCTCAATGCCAAGATGTTCTTTGATGATCTCTATTACGTCCATCTTGCTCAATACTGCAATTCTACCTCCCCCGCTCTTACGAGCAACGAACTGTGGATGAGTTTTGAGTTTTGAGATAACAGGAGAATTTGTCCATGCTTTGTTTGGTCGTCGACCAATCTTTACACGCATTGCTTCTGCTGCTGTTTCCATATCTCCGAGTGGATCAGATGTTGAATCGTCCCACAAAGTTGATGGCGTTGCAGTATTGGTAAGAATTGATGCATCTGCCAATGCTGTTGCAAGTCCTGCTTCCATCTCGTTGTTTCGAGATGCTTCAAGAATTGTCAATGAGTCCATTTTTGCGTCAAATGGTTTCTCAAATTGATCAACAATACGATCGTCAGTATATTTTGACAAGTCGTGAAAATCGATACGATAAGCTGTATCGTTTGTTTGTTTGTACTCTATACGGTGTTGTCCTTCGTCCCCAATGGCACGAATTGATTCGTAAATACGTAGATGTGACGCGTCGTCGAATTCTCCGATAACTCCTGTCTCTTTCGCCAAATTTGGGATTACAGGAAAGATTTTATCGTGGATAAACTCTTCGTTTGTGATTGCTAACGAAATGTTCGTAAGCTGCGAATCTACGCGTCCGGTTCCAAGTGTTGGAAATGGCATGGTAAATAGTTTTGTAAGAAATAAAAAATTATACAGACATCGTCCCTTGAATTGCTTCAACAGCGATAAGATCTCCTGAAACTCCCTCCTCTAATGCAACAGCACATGTGAATTTCTTGTCTGTTGTGTTTTTGTCCAACGCCCCACCAGTTGATGGTGCGAGGTGATCTCCTGCTTCTACTGTACCTACTAATTTTGCTTTTGTTCGTCCAGACAGAACGATTACACCAGTTGTTTCGTTTGTGCTTCCGTCGCCAGCAGTAACAAGAATAAATCCTTGTGTATTACCGTCTGCAACATTATTCACAACATTTCGATCTGTTCCATCGAAATCAACTGCGTAATATTCTTTGTCAGACAAATCAGTATCAATACGAACTGATTGTGTTTTAATCGATCCTGTGATCGGTGCGGTTGAAATATCACCCATGTTAAATGGTTTTAAAAATTATGATAACTCACGAGTAAAGTGAGCGATGTGTTCAGCAAGCGTTTTTGACTTATCTGCCAAATGTGCTTCCTGTGCTAATTTGTTGATCTGTGCGATCTGTGCTTCTGCTGTTTTAGCTTCTGAGGCGATGCTTCCGATCTCGGAAAAATCAACTTTAACTGGCATTCCTTCGAGGTATTCCAAGAATTTTGCTTGATTCTCTTCGCTCCCCTGCGCGAGTGCCATTGCTACTGTTTCAGCGGAATCTTTTGCAAGAATTTTTCCTTCTTCTGCAAGTTTTTCCACTTGTGCTGTAACTACTTCTGTCCGACGTTCAAGACTTAATTTGTCCATCTGTGATTGAAGAGCTTTTGAAAGTGTTTGAGATTCTTTCAAATCAGCGGCAAGTTTTGAAACCTCTGTGTTGTTTCCTGCTTTTGCTGAAAGCTGTACTTTCAAGTCAGCATTCTCTTTGCTCAAATCCTCCTCTTTCTTTGTAGCTTCCTTTGCCACCTCCTCTTCTTTTGCTGCGTTCTCTTCTGCAGTTTTTTCTACTGCCTCTACCTCTGCGGCTGCTTCTTTTGTTTGGTCTTCTTTCTCAAGATTATCAAACATTGACTTTAGAATGTTTGCTTCGACTAGAGAAACTTCTTTGTTCCCCTGCAAAGCTGCAAGCAATTGTTTAAATAAGTTCATTTCTGAATTATTAGTAAATATAAAAATACCGTCGTCGGTTGGGTCAATATCGCTAAGTGCCACAGGTTTCATCCCGGGGACAAAGGGTATATTGGTTAACGCCGCTCCAAGTAACACGTTTCTGTACACCTCTTGTGTCTCTACATTCTGCCAATTGGGTGCAATCTCAGCAGATATAAACCGAAGCTCCTCGTCAGCAATAACCTGTCCCCCTTTTGGAGTCCATCGAGTTTTTGCCTCAAGGTGTTTCCCTTTTATTCGTAATTCAGTAATCCACCCTGCAGCAATTGAATATGATTCGTGGCTGTAGTTGAATTGCAATTCGTTTGGTTTGAGGTTCAACACGTTCGCATTGAAGTTCTCAACCATTTCCTCTAAATCTTTTTTTGTAATCTTAACCCCACGCCTTGATTCACTCGCATCGATTACGCGGAGAATCTGTTGCCACTTTCCTTCCTCCGTTTGGAGCTTGAAAGCCATGAGTTGAATCTTTTTGTTTTTCATTTTTCAATGTAAGATATTGTGATTGTATTCTGTCGAACTACTTCTCGTCAATTATTTTTTTAGCGGGTGTTCCTTTTATGTTCGTCGGAGTTTTCGGTTGAATCGTTTTGAATGGGTTCGGGCTAATCTTGTCCACTACGCTTTTCGGTGGTGGGTTCAATGATGGCTGTTCTGTTTGTTCTTTTGAGATTGCCAAAATCTGACTTCTGCAATTCGCATGAGTCGGTGGCATTGGAAGGTCTGTCAATTTCTCAGTAACACGTCCGTCGAGCGAAAGGCAGGTTGGGGATGTTCGATCGTCCAAAACCGCGCTGTATTGATACCGTGAAATATCTTTCTTAAACTTTTCATACGTCGTGGCTCGTCCGCTGTTGAGCATTCCTGTATTTGAAAGCCCTGCGAACAACTGATTCTGTCGTGTTTTGATAGAATTCAATCCCACAATAACCGCCCCCATTATTTCAGAGTCTTTCAATCCCTTTGATTTCCCCGTGGACGCTGTGAGTTGCGCTTCTGCCTTCATGTCTGCTGTTTGTTTCTCGGCAAACGCCTTTGACGACGTTCCTGCCATTACTCTTGATTCTGGTGGTGTTTTGCCTCGTTCCTGCTTCCCTAATTCCCGGGTCGCTTGTGTTTTCCCGAAATCAAACGATTCCATTAACTCCTTTTGTAATCCTTTTATTGTTTCTCGTCGTGCCTCTGTTATCTCTGGTGGTAAAGGTGGGAATTTTCCACCTTTAAGAAAAGCCTTTGTATCACTGAGTAATTGCTTCTCTAATTTACGTGAATATCCTTCTGCTGTCTTTGATATTTTTATCACTGCCGCGTTGAAAAAATTCACGATCCCGGGGATGTCCATTTTCTCTTCTGCCAACGTAAGCGGACGAGAAGGCACGAACTCACTCAACATTAACTTTTTTTTTTCGTCTTTTATTTCTTTTTTCTCTTCTTTTTTCGGTTCGTTTTTCTTTACTTCCTTTTTTTCATCATCTGCAATCCCTTCCTTTTTTGGTCGTGGGTTTTTTTCAAAATCACGTGCAGGAAATTTGAATTTCTTTCGGAGTAAGTTTTCTGTCTCATCATCCGGAGTAATCAATCCAACCTGTGTCATTCTTTGAGCGGCAACGGATAATTCCCCGAGGTCGTCCTGCACGATGTCTGTAACTTCTATTTTTGGGAACTCCGTCACGTTATCGAAATTCATCATAACGATTTCCGTAACCAACTCCCGGTTTATTTTCCCAAGAATTTCCGTGACGTGTGCCATTACCGATTTTAAGAAAAGGTTCTGATCTGATTTGCTTTGAGACAACGCTCCCTTATTTACTCCCAATTCCAAGAACTGCGCGAGTGCGCTTTTTGTGATCTGTCGGTCGTGGTGAAGTATCTGCGGGTCAAAATCAAATTGATTCGATGCTGTCTCGAGCCGGAACTCCCACCCATACGGTTCGATCAGGTACGCTTTTTCGTTTGCTCGTAATCCTTTCAGCGTATTCACAATCTTTGTTTCCTCTGCTGCTTTAATATCAATGTCCAGTGTTTTACGCGCTACTGGCAATCCTACACCGTTTCGCTCAGATGCCATAAATTGCACCTTGTATGATTTTTCTTTGTAATACCAGTGTTTGTAAGCAGGTCGCAATAAACTCACACCGTCAAAGTTTTCTCCTTCCTGATCCAGTGTATATCTAAATATTTTGCTCCCGGGGATATACACATTCTTCCCATTCTTTTTGGGATCAATGTCATTCAATATATTCTGCTCGATTCCTGGGTGTTCGATGTTCTTCATGTACTGCGGAGTCGTCAACCATTTCTGAATACTTTTTGGCAACCGTTGCGCCATTCGTTTGAAGAAAATATTGTTATCCACTTTCTGATAAACTTTCTCAAACGTCATGAATCCAAAATCAAACGCCAAAAGAACACCTTTCATAAACTCTGACCAAACCATAACCTCAAAAAACTGTTTCTCAACGAACTCAGCTATTTCCATATCTCGCTTGTCCTCAGATGCCGGAGTAACAAAATAATTCCCATTTATGATAGGAAGTTTTACTGCACTTAATACAGCACTAACAGTCGCATCCCCTTTTCGCATTTGGTCATAAAGATCAATAGATTCCGGGAACTGCAACTTTGAATTGTAGTCTTCAGAAATAATCCCACTATATATCTCTGTTCCTGAATATCCGATTTCAGACATACTGAGGATTATTAATCAATATTTTATTTCCCTTTTTACAATTACAGGATACACACAATGGCTGAATATTTGAAATATCATTTGATCCACCTTTTGAAATTGGAATAATATGATCTATGACGAGTTTTTTCTTCATACGACAAATTTGACATTCGTTATTACATTTGTCAAGTAATGAAAACCACTGCTGTATTAAAAAATTACCTTTTTCAACTGCCGACTTCAAGCTAATTCGTCGCCTATGCGCCGCCCGTGCCTTCATGATTTTACCATGCGTTGTTTTTGCGTTTGCATTTGTTCTATTGCAAATAGATTCTTTATTTTTCTCGTAATATTCCTTAGAGGACTCTTGCCCCTTCGCTGAATTATAGAATTTCAACCCCGCCTTTCTCGTCTTATCCCTATTCGCCTTCTGCCATGCTGACATCCGCGTTTTAGCTTTTGCGCATACACACGCTTTACATTGTTTCCGAAACGCATTTGTATCTTTCCTGAACTCAAACCCCGCAAATGGCTTTACCTCTTGGCAAGTCTTACATTGCATTTCTGTACCGGAGTATCCAATTTCTTTGCTCATGTTGTTTTTATTCTGATTTACTTTTAATGATGGGTCAACTTTTAAAAATTCTCATCCATCACTCCGCTGCTCTCAGTTCCCCCGTCCTCTGTTTCATGGAACACTCCACCTGATCCTTCCTTTGCTAACTGCATTGCGAAGTTGAACGCATCAACACGGTTGTCCGGTCGTCCGTCCTCCCCATTGAAATCAATCAGCTCGTGCATCAAGTCGTCGCACGATCCGTCGTCAGGAAATAAAACTTTCCCGAATTCGAGGTCTGCAACATTTCTACTCATGCGCCTTACTTTGTCCCCATCGGGATTGATCGCCTCTGTGCTGATATCGTAAAGACTGAATAGCTCCCGGAATGCTTCTTGCACTCCTACGTTCTCGACTGCTGTTCTGCGCGGCAACATTTTTTTGATTGTTGCTCTCAGCTTCATGGCGAAATCCTTCATTCCCCACTTCCCAGCCTTTTCCTCAAACACGAGATAATACCTTCTGTCCATTTCATCGCCCCGGATCACAAATTTTGCGATGGAAACGATTGCCCTGTCGTCGGATGTTTCCTTTTTAGAGATTGCTGGGTCGATTGCTGTGTACACTTCCCCGCGAACCATTCCTTCCTCTGTTTCCCAGAAATAATTTTCCTCCTGATCATCCATGAAGATTTTATTCTTCGAGTACCGATTGCGCCCATTCATAAACCATTCTTCTTTTACCATACTCCCACTCTCTGATTCAGGAATATGTTGATTCTCCTGATTAAAACGCGCTGTCCCCATATCCTCCTTCATTTCCTCAATACTTTTTACGTGTTCCTTTTTGTTTTCGAGTTCAACGTTTATATTTCGCGCTTCTGATCGTGTCATTACGAACTTTGAAGCCCACGTGATCGTCCTGTCCTCTATCAAAGCAACCTGACGGACAAGCCAGCTCGCATTGTCTTTCGCCTTATCTTTCAACCACTGCACACTCCCGTATTTCGTGATGTAGTTGCACAGGAATAAAATATCACAATCAGCGGACGTACCGGAGATTGTTTCTTCCATGAACTCGATCACAGATTTTGTTTTCATAAACGATCCTTTTGTTTTATCGTTCTCGAAATCGTCCATCACATACGCATCCGGTCGGAACTCTCCTTCCAATTCCCCACGTGTTGAGATTTGAGTCGACAAAGTTCGGAAAAATACACCGTTTGTTGTCTTGAAATCAGTCAATGTTTTCGGTTTCGACATTCGGTCTTTTTTTTCTTCCTCGTAGTACAACTGCCCGAAATCTTGAATAATCTTTCGATTCCCCTGTAATTCGTTCGCAATAGCACGAGCATTCTTACACGCCTTCCTCATATCATGCCCAGCCCACCCGATATTGAACTTTTTCTCATACACTATCCACCAAACAACTAAAGCGCGAGCAAGGGCAGTTTTAGCCGATTCACGAAACATCACCCATACCAAGAACCGAAACCCGTCAAAATGACAGTCCTTGAACATATCATAATGAAACATCGGGGTTGCGTTGTGTTTGTACTTCGCGAAGTACCATGCGAAGAAATGTTTGAAACTCTGCCTACAAAGTTCCTTCCTCGTGTGAGGGGCTGTCAACAGTTTCCAGTCTCGATCTGTTATAAAAGGCATTGTCTTTGCTTATTCGGTCTGCAATCTCTTGTTCTTCCTCTTTTGATAGCGGAACATCAAAGTTTGCATTTGTATTCTGATTGTTATTTGTCGATTTGCCAAGTGCAAGTCGAAACATCTCAAATACACGCTTGAGTTCTTTCGTTCCTCTTGGTATTTTTCCCGCGTGAACAGCAATTGAAAAATCGTTCAATATTTTCATTTCACCCGACGTACAATTCTTTGCAACCTTCCCCCAATCATTCGCTAATTTGTCTTGATACTTTTCATTATATTTGATGATTGATTTTTCAACCATTTGCTTCTTCTTTTCCGTGAATCCTGCAACCGCATTACAAACACCTGAGCCCGCTGTTGATAGTGACTGGTCTTTCTTTAAATAATTATTATCTCTCAACCATTCCGTAACCTCGAAACAATCACTCTCAAGAAACCCTTTCCACATTTTATTGTGATCGTATTTTTTAACAGTCATTGACAAGTGTTTTTAATAAGTTATTTAGATAGCTTTGAACGCATGTCTGTATCGTAATGAATCCACTTAAATTTTGCAACCCCTTCACTTTTTCGCGCCGAGAGAATGTTCCGTTTTTCTCTATGTACTTCCTTATGGTAATTTGGTCTGCGCGGTTGCTCATTTTTGGATGATTTTATATTCTAATTTATTGTCTTTGTGCTTTCCTGCCGGAGAACGAGTCGCCCCGTATTTCATAAAGTGTTTCACAATTTCCAAATAGTCAGGAATTGTATTTCCATGTAATTCTTTTTGCCACTCTGTCCCGAATTTTAAGTCGATAACGATTTGCTGCTTAATTATCATTTTTTATAATAAAGTTGATTGTGTAAGTGTTTTAAGTGGTGGTATTTCTATAATTGGAACATATTTATATATCCCACGAGAAACACGATGAAGTTGTTTTTGTGCGTATAATTGCCGGACATGAACATCCATTGAGTACGGAATAAATATTCCCATTGAACCCATCTTCTTCGCAATCTCTGGAACCGTCACCTCTTGGTTTGGCATTTCCATCATCGCCTCCATGATGCCAATTTTTATATTATACATTTTTCTCAGGGAGATCATGGATGAGTAATTCTATCCTGCCTATGACGTATCCAACTACTTCATTAAATTCTTCCTTCCATTTCTGCGCGGCTTCTTTATTTTTGAATTCAGCCCAATCCGTATCAATCTTCAATTTCATGCCGGGTAGTGTTATTCCCATCTTAGTAAATTGTTATCCCCATACGCTGAGGTTTGCGGGGTTAGTTAGAATAATGTTTCTTGTGCAAGTCTTTTTTCTATTATTTCGCAGTAGTCTTTTTCTTTTTCAACGAGAATATAATCACATCCGCATTTTTTACACGCAACTCCAGTCGTGCCAGAACCAGCGAATCCGTCAAATACTATTGGTCTGCGGTCTTTGTCCCATTTTTTCATGAGATAGTTTTCCAAGCACCAAACCATTAGCTCTACTGGTTTTTGTGTGGGGTGTTGTCGTACCTCTTTATTTTTCATATCTTGTTGAATCATTCCGTTCCATTTCCACTTGAACTTTCTAACTGCCGTTTTAAAATTTGTCCATGCCAATTCGCAATCAGCGAAATTCCCAGAATTATCTTTATCCCACACAATCCAACATGATGAATTTTTTAAATATTCTATGAAATAATTACCTCCAAATATTATTTGATGTTTTGATATTCTAATCATTTCGTCAAAATACTCTTTCGATGGGGTAAAGCTATCATCAAAGGCTTTGTATTTCTTTGCTGTTCCGAGGTTGTTCCCTCCTACTTTTTCTCCAATGCCAATCCCATACGGAGGGTCTGTTAAAACCAAATCAATACAATTGTCAGGAAGAGTTTTCATAATTTCCAAGCAATCTCCTTGCGTAACCGTGTTCAATAACTTGTCCATATCCTATTAAATTGTT
>Ga0208771_1000216_pt1 | contig 36766 bp, 31 predicted proteins | sample AntAceMetag02UKX_FD_184775 | JGI IMG/M metagenome (GOLD analysis project Ga0208771, IMG submission 184775) | Saline lake microbial communities from Ace Lake, Antarctica - Antarctic Ace Lake Metagenome 02UKX (SPAdes) (version 2) | ecosystem: Environmental > Aquatic > Non-marine Saline and... | reverse complement strand
AGATGTATTATTAATTTTTTCATATCACTTTCTCATTTTAATCCTTTACCCATAAAATTTCTACTTATTAAGTATTCAAATATTCTGGCAGAAAACTTTTCGCAGGTTCTTTATAAAGAATTACAGCATCTTTCTCTGGATGATCTCTCAGATATTCTTTAATAATTCAATAACCGAATCTATAAACGAATAAGTGTGGTATTTTTATTTCAGTTTTATTCTGCCAAAATTTATGATTAAAACTCTCATTAAATAAATCTGAAATTATCTCACTCTTAAGAGTAAAAATCTCATCTTCCGAAATATCTTGAGTTAAAGAAGTTTTTTCAGCATCAAAGAAATCCATTACAAAATGAAGAGCTAATCCTTCCAATACTAAAAGCTCAAGTAAATTCCAATCTTTTATTGCTTCTTTTCTTGCCAGATAATGAAATTCGTGAGCAATTGCATTAGATAGATGGATATTTATTATTTCCTTAAAATTAGAAGATGCAACATTTAACTTCAACCAAATTTTATGCGGTTCATCTGCAGCTCCGCTTATGTTCCAATAAGGATCATTGGATACAAAAGGTTCAATCGAGACTTGAAAATCTTCTACCTTGAGAATTTGAACTAATTTTTTTAGAGTCAGTTCAGATGTTTCTTGAATTTTGACTTTGTTCTTTCCGAATTCAGAACTGACAAAAATTTTGAATTTATTCATTCCTTTCCCATTTATCCAACGGTATATTCAATTCTTCTGTGCCAGGAACGACAAACCTGCCATCACGAATAATGTCTATCTTATTACCTTTACTAGTAACAGCAGTGATGAAATCCAGATCTTCGTAAGGCAGGGTGATATCCGTATGGCAATTTGTATAAGCCTTAGCTGGATCTTCTTTACGTAAAATACTGCGCTCATTATCGCGTGCTGTGATCTCTTTATTATCAATGGGATTAAAAACGGCAGCATCTTCTTCCCAACTGAAGCAGGTATCTCCAATGGCGAAATGCGGTCCCATTTTTTCTACAATAAGAACCGGCATGATGGAGAGAATATTAAATTTTTGTGCCATCACGTAAGCTTTCGTGTTTGTTCCAATGGCAAATTCACCAATAGGTAATGTTTTATGCGGGAAGAGAAGATTTTCTTCAATGTATTTCCGGTTTTCTGCTTCTTTCTCAAAATTACCGCAGTTGTATTCATGCACATATCCATCTTTAAATTTCAGGTTCAGATCTACAAATTTAAGCTGTTTCAAATATGTTTCTTTAAGATGCAGAACTCCATTTGTTCCAGCTAGTGTAGGCGAGGTAAAAACTTCTCCCACCGGGATATTCACATCTGCCCCGCAATTCACGAAGTTAGTTTGTGTAGATGGATCTTTGAGCTCCTGCATTTTAACCTTTATATCAGTGAGGTTGCCGTTCTTGCCTTTCACATGAACATAATCAGCTTTATCCAGTGCATCAACAATGTGCTGCTGAATATCTTCGTGATGGATCGTATCGATCATATTTATCGCATTTGTCTCTTCAAAGATCTCTTCGAAATTATCTCCAATTTCCGGTAATGGGAAACCGACAATGCAAAAACTTGTTGTTTTACGTGAGATGTAGTTATCCATCATCTGGCTGCGTTGAATACTCATTTGTTGAGAAAACTTCTGCTGTTCCTGTGACAGTTTCAAGCATTCAGGTTTATTAACAGGTGAAAATGGTTTTTCTCCAAATGTGTCAAAGTAAATTGGACCTGCGAATTCTTTTAAAAAATCTCCACATTCAGAAGTTGCTAATTTTAATATTTCAGAATGTTTCTCAACCATTTCTTTATCAAGATAGAGAGCATTGTCAAAACGGTGATCATAACCATATTGTCTGTTAGGAGATGTTGTGAACACCATATTAAACAAAACATTTAAATCATTTTTTTCAATGTATCTTGCAATTGCACGTGCAATCTTCTCCTGCCCAAGATGATAATAAATATTCAAAGTTTTCTTAATAGAGAGATCTTTTTTAGCCAGATCATACCCACGGATGAAGGCTTTTGCAACTGAATCAGCTAGAATTTCAATTTTTTTATTCGGATAGCTGCTAAGAAATTTTGATGTCTGCAATTCATTGGAACCAATGTGTTTTCCGTATTGATAAAGATAGCGAGGATCATTCAGATCAGCGTTCATCACAATGTCACGATACATCACAGTATCCGGACCATAATTTTTTGTGAAATTCAGGATCGAATCTTCCTTATTCATCTTCTTGAATTCACTTAGCATCAACTTCCTGCAATCTTTATAAGCAGGAATTCCAGCCTTGAACAGCTCAATTACATCAATAAAAACATTGTTCCATCTCAGCATATAATACTGCATATGTTGAAAAGAATAAGTAACATAATTTCTATAATTGATATAATAGGCTGAGAATAGAGGACCGAATTCTTTTCCAAAAATTCTGACACAATAAGCCGGATCAGCATAACTGCTGTTATAGTTTTGCGGCATTACTTCGTTAAAGAAATCATGATTCGTCTGCTTTAATTCTTCCAAAGAATTCTGTTTAAAATAATCATTTGTTACTTCCTGCTCAAATTCTGCAAAGAATAGGACTTTATCAGCGATTGCAAATAAATACTTCTTATATTTGTCTTCACTATCCTTAACTTCTGACCTGATCGTTTTTATCTTCTCTAAAGAACTTAAATAATTCTCACGAATTTGTAGGTTCTCCCTTTCGACTAATTTTTCAAATGACAGCATTTTTCCTCCATATCTATCTATTTTTTTTACTATTAAATCCATATTTTGTTAGAATTTCTATTCCTGTTCTTAGAATGTCAATTTGTTTATCTATTTTATTGTTGCATACCCTGCTAAAATAATCATCAAAGTCAACGTACTTATAAAATTAATGAAGAATAATTTTTTTTTACAGGGAATTTCATTTGACAAAGGAATTAGGAAACAGTTTTTTATAAGTGAAGATTAAGAAAAGGTTAAAAAATGAAAGTAATAATAACAGAAAGAGAAATGTTAAGAGTGGTAGGGATGAAGATCCACACAAATATCGAGGAGAATCGCATTTCACAACTATGGAGTGATTTTATTGATAGAATGAATGAACTAGATAAAATCGCTGTTCCAGACTGTTCTCTTGGTATTTGTTTAAATGATACTGGAATAGAATTAGATGAAAATTCCAAGTTTGATTATTTAGTATGCAAAGTTGTTAAAGATGATAGTATTATTCCTGAAGGAATGGAATATCATGAGATACCTAAGCAGCTTGTAGCTGTGTTTACTCATATGGGATCATTGGAAACTCTTAGTGAAACTTATAATTATATTTATGATAAATGGTTACTGGAAAGTGAATATAAATTAATTGCAGCAGACGAGATCGAATGGTATGATTTAAGGTTCAAATTTGAGGAGAAAGATTCACAAATGGACATACATATTCCAATTTCAAAGAAAGATAAAGGAAATGACATTGCTGATGGGTTATTTATTGTTGATAAAGATTAGTTAACCAGATTTAGATAAAGGGGTAGGAGAATAGGATGATTATTATAGAAGTGAAAAAAAACAATTTTGTGAATATCGAAAATTTATTTAGAATGGATATCCTTCATAGTGAGGATAATAATAAAGTTTATTGGAGATTTTATGCCAATGACGAATCATTCTGCTCTAGTAAAGAATTCTCTGATGTACAAGAAGCGAATATCTGGCTTTCAATGCAGATCGCTCGAGCTCAGGGATCAAATGAGATAATTTCTCTATAAAGGATAACTCATTTAATGACAATGAATTATCGGTAAATATTTTACATGAATTAAAATGATTAATAAAAAAAGTTATTAAAAAACTTGACTGATATAAATATAAAAAGAAAAAAAGTCGCTGTGTGAAATAATTATAAATCTACACAAATAAATATGAGGAGGTTTTCATGATCAGATATTTTAAAAACAGAGTACCTCAAGGTACTTCTGCCTAACAGGAAACCAATCCTGTAAAAACCAAATACGTCTTTGTTCGTAGGCCTATAAACGGCTGAAAAATATATAGGCTGAGAAATCAGCCACTTATTGGTGGGATTGGTTCCTTATTAAGGGCTATCTCACCATTTTTGTATCTAGAAATATTGATACGGAAGCTCGTGGGAAAACCCACGAGCTTTTTTTATTATCAGTGAGAAGAAAAATAAATTATTAAATAAATAGTTGAGATTATTATGAAAAAATTTAAAATACTTTGGAATTTTATGAAAGGCAATAGATCGTTGTATGTTTTCTCGATCCTGGCTGTTGGTGCTGCGATATTCCTTCGCTTCGCCTGGCCATTGGTATTGCGTGTTACGATCGATTCGATAATTGGTGCTAAACTAATAGAAACCAGTGGCTGGCTGCAGCCATTATTTACAGAGATCTTTAATTTTCTGGGTGGAAAAACGGTGTTGGAAAAGAGTTTGTGGATGTGCAGTATAATTCTAATTTTGCTCACACTATCCCGAGGAATTTTTCTATTCTTCAAAGGAAAGTGGTCGGCAATAGCTTCTGAGTCCATTGCTCGAAAGATCAGAGATAAAGTGTATGATCATTTGCAATATTTGCCTTTTGATTATCACGTAAAAGCAAAAACTGGAGATCTCATCCAACGCTGTACATCAGATGTGGAAACAATCCGTCGTTTCTTGTCGATGCAAATGGTAGAAGTGGGTAGAGCATTCTTCATGCTCTTCTTTGCGCTTTCTTTCATGTTACCCATGAGTGTGAAAATGACCTTGATCTCACTATCTCTGGTTCCATTTATCTTTGCTTTCGCAGTAATTTTCTTCATGAAAGTAAAGGTAGCCTTCAAAGCTTCAGATGAATCGGAAGGAAGACTTTCCACAGTATTGCAGGAAAACTTGAGTGGTGTGAGAGTTGTTCGTGCTTTTGCCCGACAAAAATATGAGATCGATAAATTTGATGAAAAGAACTTGGAATATCGCGATCTTACATACAGATTGATCCGACTTTTAGCCTGGTACTGGTCTGTTTCAGATTTACTCAGTCTCACTCAGATAATTGCTGTAACTGTTTTGGGAACTTACTGGGCTGCAAATGGGATCATTACTCTGGGAACATTACTGGCTTTCACTTCTTATGTGGGAATGCTGCTCTGGCCAGTACGTCAATTGGGAAGAGTACTTACCGATATGGGAAAAGCTCTGGTTTCCATTGAACGTATACAGGAAATTCTGGATGAACCTATCGAAAATCTGGATGAAGGAATCTCCAAAGAGAAAATCGATGGTAAAATTGAATTTGAAAATGTGAGTTTTCATTATGATGAAGGACATCCGATTTTGGAAGGTGTTTCATTCAAAGTGAAAAAAGGACAAACAGTGGCAATTCTTGGTCCAACAGGATCAGGTAAATCGACTTTGGTTAGCTTGTTGCCAAGATTGTATGACAACCAGTCAGGATCAGTGAAAATCGACGGAATAGATGTGAAGAAGATCAGCAAGCGAACTTTGCGGGAGAACATTGGAATCGTGTTGCAAGAACCTTTTTTGTTTTCCAAAACTTTGAAAGACAACATTGGTTTAGCCACAAGTGGTTATGAGGATGATATGGTTTTCAAAGCAGCTCAGATCGCTTCAGTACATGATGTTATAGAAAGCTTTGAAGATGGTTATGAAACAGCAGTTGGTGAGAAAGGTGTAACGCTTTCCGGTGGGCAGAAACAACGGGTAGCCATTGCTAGAACGATCATTAACGGAAGTCCAATTCTCATTTTTGATGATAGCTTGAGTGCAGTGGATATAGAAACCGATGCTGCAATTCGAAAGAGATTGAAGAAACTGGATACTAAAGCCACGACTTTCATCATCTCGCATCGTCTAACTACATTAGCCGAAGCTGATGTGATCCTTGTTCTGGAACAAGGCAAGATCGTTCAGCAGGGAACACATCTGGAATTGATTGAGCAGGAAGGTCTGTACAAACGTGTTTGGGCTATCCAGAACTCATTGGAAGAAGAGCTGGCTCTAGAAGAAGAAGGTCTTCTAAAAAAAGATGAAAAGAATGAAAATAGAAAAATTAGTTAATAAAGTTAAAATTGTCATCCTGATGCCGTTGAATACGTGGAATTTAGCAAAACTCAGCATTGGAGTCGAAGGATACATTGGTGACGGTTCGACTTTGTTCACCATGACATAAATAATTTGAGGTAATCATGAGTAACGCATTTGAAGAAAAAGAATATAGTAAAAGATTTGATCTGGTTTTGTGGAAGAAACTTTTAACTTTCTGCAAACCTTATAAAAAGAAGATGATCCTTCTGGGATTTTTCATGTTGTCTTTAGCTGGAATTGATGTACTTTTCCCGCTGATGAGCGGGTATGCCATTGATAACTATGTAATTCCAGGTAAAACAGAAGGAATAGAAATTTACGCTATCGTATTTTTTGCTATGGTTGCTATCCAGGCTTTGAATATCTTTTTCTTCATCGATATTGCCGGTAAGATTGAGACACATCTTACCTATGATATCAGGAAGAAGGGATTTCTAAAACTGCAAGAATTATCATTTAATTATTATGATAAAACTCCGGTAGGTTGGTTGATGGCAAGAATGACGTCAGATAGTCAGCGTTTGGGAAGTTTCATTTCCTGGGGACTGGTAGACATGGTTTGGGGTGGTTCGTTGATGATCATGATCTGTGTGGTTATGTTGATTCTAAATGTGAAATTAGCATTGATTACAATGACTGTCGTGCCAGTTCTGGTAGTAATGAGTATCTATTTCCAGAAGGTGATTCTAAAAGCATACAGAAAGGTACGAAAAACAAATTCCAAAATTACCGGAGCTTTTAATGAAGGAATTACCGGAGCAAAAACTACTAAAACATTGGTTAGGGAATCAGAGAATTTGAAAGAATTTCAGGTTCATACTGGAGACATGTACAAATCATCCGTTCGAGCGGCAATATTTTCTTCCTTGTATTTGCCAGCAATTCTTACGCTGGGCAGCATTGGAACTGGACTAGCTCTCTGGTTCGGCGGAGAAGGTGTAATAGCTGGAGTTGTAACATATGGAACACTGGTAATCTTTATTTCTTACTCAGTCCAATTCTTTGAACCTTTGCAGGAAATGGCTCGAGTTTTTGCGGAACTGCAGAATGCTCAAGCTTCAGCTGAAAGGATTTTCTCTATGATCGATGAAGTTCCTCAGATCAAAGATAACTCTCAGGTTACTCGAGAGTTCGGTAGTATTATGAAAATGAAACAGGAAAACTGGCCGGAAATTAAAGGTGGAATTACTTTTGAGGACGTGACTTTCAGCTACAAAGAAGGTGAAAATATCCTCGAAAATTTCCAACTTGAGATTCAAGCAGGTGAAACTATCGCCTTTGTGGGTGAAACCGGTTCCGGAAAAAGTACTATTGTGAACCTAGCCTGCCGTTTTTACGAACCAACTCTAGGTTCGATCAAGATCGATGGAGTAGATTATCGTGAACGTTCCATGTTGTGGTTGCATTCCAATCTGGGTTATGTATTGCAGACTCCACATCTGTTCAGTGGAACTATAAAAGAGAACATTGCTTACGGTAGATTGGATTCAACTAATGATGAGATAATCGAAGCCGCAAAATTAGTTGATGCTCATAATTTCATCATTAAGATGGAGAACGGATATGATTCTGAAGTGGGAGAAGGTGGAGCTAAACTTTCCACAGGAGAGAAACAGCTAATCTCTTTTGCTCGAGCAATCCTGGCAGATCCACGCATTTTTGTTTTAGATGAGGCAACTTCTTCTGTCGATACAGAAACAGAGCAGCTTATCCAGAAAGCTATTCATACAGTGCTGGAAGGAAGAACGAGTTTTATTATTGCTCATCGACTTTCCACAATTCGTTCGGCTGATCGAATTTTAGTGATCCGAAACGGAAAATTAACTGAACAGGGTACTCACCAGGAACTGATCAAAGAAAAAGGTTATTATTTCAATCTTTATACTAATCAGTTCATGGAAGAACAGGAAAGCATTGAGTTGAATGCATAATAGGAAACCTTTGCAAGGTTGTGGTACTTCCATTGATTCTCGATCTTGCGAATGGTTGAATTATATAGAGACTTATAGAAGTGTCGAACCTGGTTTTCAATCCTCTTTGGAAACCGGAAAACCAAAGCCTGATGCCTGTAAACATCAGCAAGGAGGTGTAATAAATGACAGAATTTATGAAGAGGTTCAGCACTTAGCTGAATAACACAGTTCGGTTCTCGTACTTTGGTTCGGGAACCGGCATTAATGAAATTATTTCAAAGTACATTAAGAGGTGTAAAATGAAAAAAGTTATGAATAAGATTCGGTAGTTTTGTTAGATCTGTTAAGCGGACACTCTGTCCGTGAAAGACAGGTTTTATCCAAATAGCTTAAAACCCAACACTCTGTGGTGGGTAAAACAAAAATCTAACGAAATAAGGAGAATAATATGTTTTTTCTAATAAGTGGTGCAGCAGCAACAGGAAAAAAATCGGTAGTAAGAATGTTGAAAAATGAGATAGAAGATCTTGAATGCCATTGGTACAATGAAATTTATGAAGAAGATTCTTTTAGAAATAAACACGATGAAGAAGAAGAATGGATAAAAAGAGCTCTCATAGCTCAAGCAAATGGAAGAGATTTTCTGCTTGCCGGACACACTCCATTCGGAAAATTATTGGCTTGTCCTTCAACAATCAAACTAAACGGCATCAAATGTTGTCTGCTCGATTGTCATGATTTTGTAAGAGTAGAAAGATATCTGGATCGTCCTCAGTTTGAAGAGTGGCCATTATGCCAGGACACATTATGCTGGGCAGTTTTTCATCGGATGCATGCACACGATCCCGAGTGGGAACAACGTGTAGTAATAAATAGAGAAATGCCGGGATTCCAGTGGGAACGTTGGACAGGCTGGCAAAAAGGTGATGCTCGCTGGGATGTGAAGAGGATCGATACAACTGAGAATGAAATGAAATATACAGTGAATTTAGTAAAGGAATGGATATTAGAAGAAAAACAGAAATCCCAAATACTTACACCACAAAACAAGTGGTGGGTTTGAAGTAATTCACTGGAATTAATAACTATTACAAAAAAGGAGATACGTATGTTGTTTTTAATATGTGGAGCACCGGCAACAGGGAAAAGTTCAGTAGTAAAATCTTTGAAAGATAAATTAGGGAATTGTGATTGTCATGATAGCGATGAAATAATGGTCGAAACTGGGACACAAAGACGAGTATCAAATGAAGAGTGGATTTCGAAAGCTTTGGAAGCTCAAGCGAAAGGGAATGACTTCTTACTTTCTACTCAAAGTCCATTTGGAGAAATATTGGCTGCACCTTCAGCTATAAAACTAGATGGCATCAAATGTTGTTTATTCGATTGTAATGATTTCGTGAGAGTAGAAAGATATCTGGCACGTCCGCAAGACGAGAAATGGCCGCTGGGTATGGATACACTTTGCTGGGCAGTTTTTCATCGAATGCATGCAGTTGATCCCCAATGGGAGCAACGTGTAATCGTCGACAATGAACTTCCTGAATTTGGTTGGGATCGTTGGACAAACTGGCAAAAAGGTGACAAACGTTGGGATGTGAAGATTATCGATACATCTGAAAATACTGTAGAACACACAGCAAACCTTGTGAGTGAATGGATAGTAGATGAAAAACGAAAACCACAAGTGTTAACACCGGAAAATAAATGGTGGGAATAGAATGAAATTCTGCTGGTTTCCAATCCTCTTTGGGAACTAGAATAACCTTGCCATCGCTTCATGCAATGATTCTCTCAATTGGCAATGTCAAGGTTGATAGAGAATATTAACGTGAATGAAACTTTGGCAGGACTAAGCAAGATGCTTCATTGAAAGTAACCCTGACAAGGTTAAACGGAAATGAAATAAAAGGGAAAATTAGATGTTTAAAAACTACATAAAAATTGCGATTAGAAATCTTTGGAGACATAAAGGATTTTCGCTGATCAATCTCATTGGATTAGCCATTTCCTTAACTACCTGTTTACTGATCTTCCTGTATGTTCAGGATGAACTTAGCTATGATGATCATTGGAAAGATGCAGAGAATATCTATCGTTTGGAAAACCGTTGGACCGGACCAGACTGGGACAATCATTGGGCAGCAACAGCAGGTAATTTTATTTTCAAGATTTCAGATACATATCCTGAAGTTATTTCATCAGTGAAATTCTGTATCTGGGAAGGTTTGTTCCAATCAGAGAATGAATCTTTTTCTGAAAAAAATTGTTTTGTGGTAGATTCATTATTTTTTGATGTTTTCCAGTTTGATTTTGTCTACGGTAATGAACAAACAGCCTTGAATGAGCCTTATACTGTTGTTCTAACTGAAAGAACAGCTAAAAAATATTTTGGAAATGAGAATCCCATGAATAAAGAGATTCAATGGATGGGTTGGGAGAAATTCCGAGTAACAGGAGTAATAAAAGATCCTCCCCAAAATTCACATTTTCATTTCGATCTTTTGCTGCCAATGTCACTGCAAAGACTTACCTGGGATGGTTGTGATGAAAATGGTCCTCAAGGCTTTTATTCTTATATAAAAACGGATAGCAAAGAATCAACTGAGATACTAAGAGAAAAAGTAAAAAAGGATGCTTACAAGATATTCGATGTTTCTGAAGATAGACAAACTACCGATAGAACATGGGAAACCATTATACAACCGATTGGAGATATCCATTTGAATGGACATGCTGAAAAAGAAATCGAAGCAAACGGGAACAAACAAGATGTTTATATATTTATTTCTGTGGCTATTTTTCTATTATTCATTGCCTGTATAAATTATATGAATCTGGCAACAGCCAGAGCTGTGAAAAGAGGACGAGAAATCGGAATCAGAAAAGTTGTAGGAGCACGAAGAAAACAAATTGCACTGCAATTTCTGGGCGAATCATTTCTGATAACAATGTTTGCTCTATTAATTTCTATTGTAGTTGCATATCTGTTACTTCCATATTTCAATACGATGATCGACAGACCATTAAGTTTAAATGTACAACAAAATGCGCTATTGTTGGTGTTCTTACTAGGAATTCTATTTATCGGAACCGTATTATCCGGTTTATATCCCGCTTTCTTTCTGGCAGGATTTTCACCTATTTCTGCCTTAAAATCGAATGTGTTATCCGGAAAAAGTAAAAGATCAAATTTAATTCTGAGAAGAATTCTAGTTATTACACAATTTACGATTTCTATATTGATGATTGTATCTGTTCTTACAGTGCAAAGGCAGATTTCATATATGGAAAACAAGGATATTGGATTTAATAAAAACAATCTTCTGGTTGTTCCTGTAGCCGGAATGACAAGTGAAGAATTTGATTTAATTTACGAAGAACTGAAATCTCTTCCTGGAATTGAAAGTATTGGTTCGATTCAATTTATACCTGGAGTTAGGGTTCCGTTCTGTTCAGTAGAAATTCCAGAATTAGCCCAGATGAATCCTGAAAGGTATGGAAATGATAATGGTGAGATCTGGATTCGAACCCAAAGCGTTTGGTTAGAAGATACTTTCAAAGCTCTTGATCTCGAAATGGCAAGTGGTCGCTGGTTTTCCGATGACTTGGCAACAGATGAAGAGAATGCGTTTATTGTTAATGAAGCAGCTGTAAAAGAGTATGGGCTGACTAATCCAATTGGAACGGAGGTCTGGTACACATGGTACACTGATCCACCAAAGAAGGGAACAATCATTGGAATTGTAAAAGATTTCCATTATGCTGATTTTAAAACGGAAATTGAACCACTAATGATTCATGATTCAGATGTATCAAATTTTTTGTTTCGACTTGATCCTAAGGCAACTGAAAAGGTGATAGAAGACTTAACCAATTTGTGGGAAGAGAAAGTGCCTGATGTTCCATTCAATTACTATTTTCTCGATGAGTCATTTGCTAAACTTCATGAGAACGATATTAAGCTTGGAGTTGTAACTACGTATTTTGCGTTTCTTGCTTTACTCATTGCCTGTCTTGGTTTGTTTGGATTGGCCTTATTTATGATTGAGCAGAGAACGAAAGAAATTGCTATTCGAAAAATAATGGGTTGCTCAGTGACCAAGATAATTCTGATAGTTTTCAAGGAATTTTTCTGGCTTACGATTATTTCAAATGTTATAGTCTGGTATCCTGCTTATTATTTTATGAACAAATGGTTAGGTAATTTTGTTTATAGAATCGATATCAGCTTTTGGTCTTTTGGAATTGCATTTCTTGTCTCTTTTGTGATTATTGTCGTATCAGTTAGCTACAAAACAATAATTGCGGCAAATGCTAATCCTGTAGAATATATGAGATATGAATAAATGCTGTACCTAGCTCTCTATCCTCTTAGAGAACTGGAAAATACCAAGTCTGATGCCTGTAAACATCAGCAAGGAGGTGTAGATGACAGAAATTACAAAGAGGTTCAGCGTATAGCTGAATAGCAAAATCCGGTTCCTGCATTCAATTGTGGGAACCGGAATTATGAACTTTGCCATCGCTTCTTTCAAGATTTCTTACAATTAGTAATGTCAAGGTTGAGTGAATGAAAAAGTGATAGAAACTTTGGCAAGATTAAGCTTGGTGTTTCATTGAGAGAAATCCTGACAAGGTCAAAATAAAGAGGTATTATGGGGAAAATATTAGATACAAATAAAGCAATATTGGTGGGTGTTTGTATGCGCCCACGTGATCTTGATAAGAAAAAAGCATCTTTGGGTGAATTGGAAAGATTAGCTGATACAGCCGGTTTGGAAGTTGTGGGAAAATTTATTCAAAAACGACAGAAACCAGATAAAACCTTCTATATAGGAAAGGGTTTCCTGGCAGAAGCTCTGGCTGAAACAAGTGAAGAAAATCCGGGCCTTATCATTTTTGATAATGAACTATCTCCCAGCCAGGGCAGAAATATTGAGAAAGAATTCGAAATGGATGCGATAGATCGAACTGAAGTGATCCTGAATATCTTCCATAATCACGCTCAAACCAGGGAAGCACAACTACAGGTGAAACTGGCTGAGCTGCAGTATCAGCTTCCACGCTTGAAAAGACTGTGGAGCCATCTTGATCGTGAGAAAGGTCAAGCTGCAGGCAGCAGTGGAACCGGACGTGGAATGGGTGAAAAGCAGATCGAGATCGATAAAAGGATCATTCGCAGGGAAATTGCTAAAGTGAAAGCTGAGTTAAATAAAGTCTTTTTACATAAAGAGACTCAGGGTAAACTGCGGGAAAAGGTAAAAAAAGTGTGTTTAGTCGGCTACACAAATGCTGGAAAATCTACACTTTTCAATAGGTTGACCGATGCTGGAGTATTGGTGGAAGATAAGCTTTTTGCTACACTTTTCACAACTACCCGTAAGTTAGCTCTATCCAAAGGACGTGACATGATCCTATCAGATACTGTTGGATTCATATCTAATTTACCACATCATTTGATAGCTTCTTTCCGTGCTACACTCAAGGATGTGGTTGATGCAGATCTATTACTTCATGTGATTGATTCTTCGGATGAACTTTTCCCACTATATATTGATGAAGTACAAAAAGTTCTTAAGCAGATCGAAGCAGATGAGATTCCACAACTCCTGATTCTGAATAAATCAGATGCTGCTGATAGAACGAAAATGATGTTTTATTTAAAAGCTCATGAAAATTCGATTCTGATTTCAGCTAAAAACGGTGAGAACATTGATGAATTTCTGCAAAGAGTTGATGCTGAACTACATAGCGCTGATAAATATATTCTGCTAATTCCACATACTGAGCAGAAAATTGTAAATTTGCTTCATAAATTAGGACAAATAGAGTCTACGGAATATCTGGAAGAAGGTGTTCAGTTCACAGCAATTATTAACTTGGAAGATCTTCATACCTTTGAAAGATTTTTACGGAAATGAAAAAAGCGACTAAGAAATTATACACGCATAAGCGTCCGGCTCATCCAGATGAAGCGCATACAACCAGCAAACGCTGGTTTAAAAAGAAGGGACGTAAAGCAGTTCGAAAACATTTGAAAAATGAATTGGAGAGTGAAAAAAGTATCACGGACACTCCAGTTCATGATTGAAGTACATAAATATAAAATTCTAAACGATATGGAGATACTAAAATGAAAAAGAAAATTGTAACATTAATTCTAATATTTACTGGAATAATTCTCAATGCGATTACAATACCGTATTCGCATACAGAAATAAAAACAGAGATGAATCATTTAGCGGAATTTGTGAGAATAGCACCGGATGATTCACTTGAGATTCCTTTGCAGACAGATGTGTGGCTTTGGCACGATAAAGAAAATCTGTTTGTTCACTGGGAAGCGGTTATCGATGAAGACTTCGTAAAAGGGAAACATGCAAATACTGATGAATGGGTCGATTGTGATGCTATGAGAATTCAAATAATTACCGATGTGAAAAATTATTATTCTTATATGTTCTATTCTCTCCCTTTTGGTAATCAATATGATTGTATTCGTAAAAGCGGCATGAATATAGATCCGAGTTGGAATAGTAATTATCATTATGAAAACTCAATCACAGATGATCTATGGATAAGTACAATGAAAATTCCGATAAAAGATCTACGTTTCTATAGTTCTCCACCTTATATATGGAAAATAATACTAACTCGTTACTTCGAAAAAGTTGATGAATTTTACTCATTTCCTTATGGTACAATAAAAATGGGGAAAGATTATTTTCGTACTGCTTATGAGATTACGATTAATGAGGAACTTTCTAAAAATAAGAATTACAGGATAACACCGTATTTCATTAAAAAGTACGATTTAGTGGAAGAAACAGATTCCTTCGATCCTGATAATATTGGTCTGGATTTTTCTTATAATCCTACTTCTTCAACGAAAGCAAAGATCAGCATAAACCCAGATTTCTCTGATGTTCCAATGGATTCTGAAAGTGATAATTATAATGTTCTTTATGCACCGTATTTTGACGAAAATCGTTTTTTCTTCATTGAAGACCTTGATGTTTTTGGAGTTAGTAGTAATTCTTTTTACTCGCGCCATATTATGCAGCCGCAATATGCAGTTAAATTTACTGGAAATTCAGAAAATTTCTCTTACGGGTTTCTTTCTGCAATGGATAAAGAAGTTTCGGAAGATGGTGAAATTCTGAATAGTGATGATATCTATAATATGCTGGCATTAAGACCAAAATGGGAAAACCTTTCAATTCAAATGACGTTGTTAAATAGGATGAATAAAGGTTATCATAATGAAGTGTTAGTAATTAATCCTAATTGGGAATTCATAAAAAACCATTCTGTCTGGAGTGAGATAAATACATCTATTCATGATGATGAAATTAGTGAAAAAGGATATTTAGTTAGTGCAGGTTATAATGGGAAGAAAGGAGATTTTGATTGGTCGGTAGATGCATGCAGAATAAGTGAAGATTATTATGCGGATATGGGGAGAGTATTTCGAACTGATTTATCTGTTATAAATGTTGATTGTAGCCAAGGTAGTTATCCCAATGGTAAGATCATAAGGAATTTTGGTTCGAGTCTTTGGCTTCATAAAGCAATGAAGAATGAAAATAATGATTTTTTAGAACAAAGTGGTGGAATAAATCTATGGATGAATAGTCCACATAAAATAAACTTCAGTATGAATGCTGGCCTTGGAGAAGAAACGCATAATGATTCTGTTTATGCCTGGAAAAGTATTTATGCAGGAATTGGTACTTGGCAAATTTCATGGTTAAACGGAAGAATTAATTACATCACCAGTAAAGCACTTGTCTACGATCTTTCCAATGTGTACAAAAAGGATTACATCAATTTATCATTGTGGGGTGATCTCGGAAATAATCTTTCTTATAATATCTCAGCTCAAGGACAAAAGTATTTTAATTTTCCGAATGATTGCGGAATGGATGATGAATATTGGATCGGTAACGCTGATCTGACGATCAACTTTTCCAATAAATTCTCTCTTACAAACGGGTTGCGCTATAATAATTATGAGAGTGAAAGCCAGACTGGATATCTTGGATTTTTCTCCAATCTGCGGTTTGAATTCAAAGATGATTGCAATTTTTATCTCGGTTATAAAACTGCTCAAGATGAAATCGAGCAAGAGTTTATAACAGATTACAAACAAGCTTATATGAAAGTGAGTTATACTTTCTAATAAAACCTTCGGAATGGTTGGGAGAAAATTAGACAGGATTAACAGGATGAACGGGATAAATGTAACTCAAACAATTCTGTTTGAGACAAAACCTTCCGAATGGTTTCTTTCAAAGGATTTCTTGCACTTAACCTTCGGAATGGCTGTATAGTTTGACAGGACGGACAGGATAAATGTAACTCAAAATCCGATTTTGAGAAATTAACTCAATCATCTTGATTGAGAAAATGGAGTTATGATCAGCAGAAACCGAGCAGATATGATCAACTTAAGTCAAGATCGGCTAAAGCCGACTTAACTCAAGTTTTATATTCGTGAAAATTCGTGAAAATTCGTGTTAATTCGTGGTTTCAAAAAAGAGGCAAAAATGAAAAATATAAAAATAGTAGATTATGAACATAAATATGCAAAGGGCGTAGCAGAAATGTGGCAGAATAGTAATAATGGCTGGAATGGTGAAACATTTTTCACTACAGAACAGGCTGTTATTATGGATGAAGAAAATGCAACTCATTTGAATTCGTGGCTTGCACTCGATGGAGAAGTGGTTGTTGGATATTGCAATTTATCTGAATACAAAGCAGATACAGGTGCTCTCTATATCGGGCTTCTTAATGTTCGCGATGATTATCACGGTAAGAAGATCGGGAAAGCGTTAGTTTTGAAGGCTGTTGAGCGAACTATCGAACTTGGTTGGGAAAGGCTTGATCTTTTTACCTGGGATGGAAATACCAAAGCTGTTCCATTATACAAAAAAACAGGTTTTTTCTGGGAAGACAACGATGATTCTACTCATCTGATAAATCTGATTCCGTCAGTTTTAAATAATGAATTGATCAAAGATCATTTTCAAGAAATTGATTGGTATGAAGACAGCATCAGAAAGATTGAAGTTGTACCTGATGGAAGAAAAGAAAATGGATTTGAATATCTTACTTACGAATGGGAGAAAAAAGGAAAACACCTGCTCGTGGAATTCTGTCGAAGAGGACGTGGACTACGTAAAATAGAAAATGATGATCTATCAATAACTGTTACAGTGAAAGATCTAAAGCTGGTTTTCGGAAATAAATACAAGATAAAATTTGAAATCATAAACAAAACTGAGAAACCTCTTGAGATTGGAATAAATGGCATTAATGAAAAAAATATCAAATTTGATTTTTCAAAAGAATTTGCAGTAATTGATTCCAAAACTATTGAAGCTGAATTTTATGTGGGAAACATAGAGAAAGAGCAGAACAAATGGAAAACTTATCCAAATGTGATTTCAGAAATTTCTGTTAATGGGAAAAAAACTAAATTCAAAATCGGAATCGAACCAAAATTTCCTGCAATAATTAAATTAGCCCAAACTGATGGAATTTGTTATAAAGATGTTGAAACTAAGATATTTGTCGATATTGAGAATTGCTTCAATGAGAATGCAGCTTATAGTTTTGAGCTTCCTGAAACAGAATACATCAGCTTCCATCCAAAGAAATTTGAAATTGCTCTCAAACCGAAAGAGAAAAAATCAATTCCTATAAAATATTTTCTGAAAAAGGGATGCGTTTACACACAGGAAATTGAAGTTGAAGTACAAAAAGAAAATTCAGAATTTAGTTTCAAAAGAAAATTGCACAACTTCTTTCCTACTTATTATGATATGTTCTACGGCAAAATGCAGAATTATCACGTAGTTTCCAATGGAAAATATGTTCTTTATTTCCGCTGTAAGGATTTCATAAATCGTGCTTTCTTCGTTGATTTTACAAGCAATGCCAGAATCTCGTTTCCATATCCAAAATTAGGAAAACCGTATAGTGATGAATTTAATAAACGCCAGTATGACAAAGTTAAATATTCATCGGAAGGCTCTATCGCACGCTTTACGATCTATTATTCATCAAAAGAGATTAAAGGATTGAAATTCAAAAACAATTTTGAATTGAGTGCAAATGGAATCCTGAAGAATTGGTTTGAATTCTATGGAAATGTACAAACAGAAAAAGGTATTTTACTGAAAAATAATTTAGGAATGCCTTTTTCGCATTCGGTGATGCATTATGATGGAAATTTGATTGAAACAAAAACAAATGTTGAAAATAGTGCAGAGAATTGGAATTCAGAAAAAATTACCGAACCGTGGATCTTTTCTGAGCGTGACGATGTTAATATCGGAGTTGTTTGGAATGAAGATAATCCGCTTCAATTGGGTGATTGGGAGAAATATTTTGAATTCCGTCTTGAGAAAATGGAAACAGAAAAAAAGATTTCCACAAAACCAATAATTTATTTCATCAATACTTTTCAAAATTATGAGGAACTGAGAAATTTCGCTTTGAAAGAGAAGAAGAAAAATAGAAAAATTCTGGAAAGTTTACAATTTGATGTCAACGATGGAAATCCATTTGTGAAAAAGGATATTTCCTTTTCAGTCCGTGATTATAAAACTAAGAAACTTATAGGAAAAATATCTGTCACTTCACAGAAAGAGTTATTTAAAAAAGTTTTAGGTAATTTTACAGAAAACAAAGAGTTAGTTATAAAAACACAAATAAATGAAAAATCAATAATTGATATTGCTGAAATGAATGCTGAATTGGGATGTTTAAAATTCAGTAGAAGGAAAGTTTTTTTCCCGATAGGAAAAGGGGATGTAAAATACTCCAAAACTAATGATATTCATTCCGTAAATAACGGGATTCTTACATTGAGAGCATCAGAGAATTTTGCTCCAGCACTGTATTCAATGGAATACAAAAAGAACGAATGGCTCGATTCTTCCTATCCAAAGTCAATAGCAAAATCGTGGTGGAAACCCTGGATTGGTGGAATATATTTTTCTCCTCCCGGAATGAAAGAAAAGTCTCTTCTCTCAGAAAATTTCAAGATTCGGAATGTTCTTAAAGAGGATGTATTAGGAAATGATTGGTCAGGTCTTTGCATTGAGTATACGATCACGAAAAATGAGAAGTTCAAAGGTATAAAAATTAAGCAATATTTCCTTTTGCTTCCAAATGTTCCTGTGATGCTCAGTACTTTAGAGATATTTCAGAATACTGGAAAATATATTTCAAACCAATACATCCATACCGCTTGCTTTTTAAAACCGGATGAGACTTTGGCAGATTCATCATTTCTTCGCAAAGAGGATAATTGTGATGATATCGAAATAGTAGCTGGAAAGGAAATGCAGAATCGACAGACAAAAAAATGTGCGATCTTCAAAGGCAAAAACAGAAAGGAAATCTTGCAGATTAAATCAGTTTCCGAACATCGAAATATTTATGTGCAAATGGACACAAATGTAATTTCTGCCTGGATTGGTGATATGTTGAGAACAAAAAATGGTGAAACTGTATTCTTGAATCATCAATTCTATATTTTTAATGATGAAATCATCGAAGATAGTGTTTTGGTGGATTTGCAGAATGTGAAGTTTGAAAAGTAATTGATAAAATTTTGGAGAAGAAAAATGAAATACAGAAAATTTGATTTGAAAAAAGATAAAGATTCAGTTTATAGAGTCCTGAATGAATGCGGCTGGGTTCACGATAAGAAAAAAGATAAATATCTTAATAAATTCTTGCCTAGAGCTAACACCCTGGTTATGGATATAAATGATGAAGTTGAAGTGATGGCAACCAGTTCAAATGGCTCAATTCGCTATCAGGATGAAAAATTGAAACTTAGTGCTATCACAGGTGTAACAGCTAGCTTGTTAGCTCGAAAGCAAGGTTTTGCAGGAAGGTTAACAGCTACTCGTTTGGCGTTGGATGCCGAGAAGGGAGCAGAAGTGGGAGCACTTTGTATTTTTGATCAAGGGTATTATAATAAGCTTGGCTTCGGAAATGGTAATTGTGAGAATTTGGTAAGTATTACTCCTTCGACTTTAAAAATTGATAGAAAAGGAAAAACACCTGTTAGGTTAACTGAAAAGGATTATAAAAAAATTCATAAAAATCGCGTAAATAGACTTCCGAATCATTGTGCTGTTACATTACCAGAGTATGCAACTCAAGCAGAATTAGGTGATAAAAACAAGAATATGGGTTTTGGTTATTTTGATGAAAGCGGAAACCTTACACATCATATCTGGTTACATGGAAAAGGCAAAGAACAAGGTCCATATTGGGTGCAGTGGTTAGCTTATGAAAACTTAGACCAATTGATGGATTTGCTAGCTCTTATCAAAAGTTTTGAAGAACAGATCATGATGGTCAGAATGGTGGTTCCACCCTTCATTCAGATGCAGGATTTCATTGAAAAACCGTATCTCATCAAAGCTATGACCAGAAAAGCCGAAAATCAGAATAACATTTATTCAACGGCTTATTGGCAATTACGAATTCTTAATTTGCCGAAATGCATAAAGAAAACCCATTTGAGTTGTGAAGATTTCAATTTCAATCTGCAACTTTCCGATCCAATTGGGGAATACATTCCTGAAGAAATAAAATGGAGAAGTATTGCTGGAGATTACGTAATTTCTTTAGGAAATAAATCATCAGCAAAAAGGGGAAAACAAAAAGATCTTCCAACTCTAAAGGCCTCTGTGAATGCATTCACCAGAATGTGGTTTGGTATTATGTCTGCATCTTCACTTGTCCATTCAGATGGAATTAATGCACCGCAAGAGTTATTGATAAAATTGGATAAAGCATTTCTATTACCTCAGGCTCATGTTGATTGGGGATTTTAGGATATTACTTTTAAAAGTAATAAGATAGGATGAAATCAGGCATGCAAATAAAGAAGATCAAAAAAAAGGCTGAGAAAAGCCGCATCTGTAAAGAGATCATCGAATCTCTTCCTAACTGGTTTGGTATTCCTGAATCAAATAAAGAATACATTGCAGGAGTTGCTGATACGGATTTTTATGTAGCGTATATGTTAGAAAAAGAAATTGGTTTTTTCTCGATCATTTCACATTTTCCTCAAACAAGTGAAATATATGTTTGTGGTGTTCTGCCTGATTTTCACCGTTTAGGAATTAGTACAAAAATATTAAAAATTATAGAAAAAGATTTGAAACAGAATGGAGTGAAATTCTTAACCGTAAAAACTCTCAGTTCATCTCATCCAGATAAAGGTTATGCCAAAACCAGAGAGTTTTATAAAGCTTGTGGTTTTGTTCCGATAGAAGAATTTAAGAAACTTTGGGGAGAAGATAATCCATGCTTATTCATGGTAAAGATTCTGTAACATTTCTTGATCTGTCCTTCAAAAGAAAACCATTCAGAATGAACAAGTTTCATACTGCAGAACCCATTATAAATAGTAGAAAGGAGAATTAATGGATTTAACATTTATTTTAGCAATTGCGTTATTTATTCTTAATCTTTTTTTTTGTTTATTTATATGTTAGAAATAAATATGTTAATCAACCAACAAATTTTAAAGTCTTTTTTATTTTAGGGATAGTATTCATTCTAATGGGAATAGCTATGAAATTTTATGTTTTTACTATCATGGGACTTATTTTTATGATAATTGGATTAGCTAATAAAAAGAAATGGCGAGAATTTGAAGGAAAATAAGTTATCATAATTCAATATGAAAGAAATATCGTGTGTCATTGTAAATTAGAAACATTAGAAAAACTTATAATTTATGTGAATAATCTTATTAGTTTCTGAAAAAACAACTTGCTTAGTTTTAAACAATTTTTTTATTTTGTTAATTGAAATATAAGATAACAGGAGATTATTATGGAAGGTACTTTAGTTTCATTATTTGTAAACAGCCTGAAGAAGAATTGGAATCTTAATGCATTCTCAAATTATAACAGAGACACAATAACTTATGGAGACGTTGCAGATAAAATATTATTTCTACATTCATTGTTTAATAACTGCGAAATAAAAAAGGGTGATAAAATTGCTATCATCGGTAAAAACTCAATAAACTGGGCAATAACATATTTAGCTACTGTTAGTTATGGTGCAGTTATTGTTCCTATTCTTCCAGATTTCAAATCAGACGATGTTCATCATATTGTTAATCATTCAGATTCTGTTCTACTTTTCTCCACTGATCAAATTTTTGATAATTTAGATGAATCTTCAATGAAAAATTTATATGGAGTTTTTTCTTTAACAAACTTTTCTATCTTGCATTCTAATAAAAAGATAAATCAGAACAGTATCGAAAAGGTTAACAAAGAATATTTGGATAGTTTTAATAATAATTTAACAATTGAGAATTTTTCCCTAGATGAAATTAATAATAAAGATCTGGCTGTAATAGTTTATACTTCGGGAACTACCGGATTTTCTAAAGGGGTTATGTTACCGCATCTTAGTTTAGTTACGAATATCGTTTTTGCTCAGAAGTATATGCCATTAAATCCCGGAGATACAATCGTTTCTTTTTTACCAATCGCTCATGTTTTCGGATGTGCCTTTGAATTTCTTTTTCCATTCTGCAACGGGTGTCATGTCACATTCTTGGGAAAAACACCTTCCCCAAAAATTATTTTGAAAGCATTTGGTGAGATCCATCCAAGATTAATACTTTCTGTTCCGCTTGTTATCGAGAAGATATACAAAAAACAACTCAAACCACTTCTCAGTAAAGGCTCAATTAAATTGTTACTAAAAATACCACTTACAAGAAAACTGCTATATAAAAAGATCAAGGAAAAATTAACAATAGTGTTTGGCTCTAGGTTCCGTGAAATTGTAATTGGCGGAGCACCTTTGAATGCTGAGGTAGAGCAATTCCTACACGATATTGGTTTTAGATTCACAATTGGATATGGTATGTCTGAATGTGGACCTTTAATAAGTTATTCAGATTGGGAAAAGTATAAATTGCAGTCCACAGGTAAGCTTGTAGATGCTATGGAAGTTAAGATTGATTCTTCTGATCAATTTAATGAGATCGGAGAAATAATGGTTCGTGGAGATAATGTTATGTACGGTTATTACAAACATGAAAAAGCAACCAAGAAAGTTCTGGATAAAAATGGCTGGCTGCGAACCGGAGATCTTGGTGTTATAGATGAAGAGAACTTTATTTACATTAAAGGGCGAAGCAAAAGCATGATTTTGGGACCTTCCGGAAAAAATATCTATCCTGAAGAATTAGAAACTAAATTAAATAATTTACCTTATATTCAAGAATCTCTTATTGTAAAAAAAAATGGACAGCTTGTAGCTCTTGTATATCCTGATATAGAGTTAATAGATACAAATAATATTATAGAAAGTGAACTTGAAAAAATAATGGAAAAGAATAAGGAAACTATGAACAATATTTTCCCATCCTATATGCGAATTGTGAAAATTGAAATTTTTCCTGAAGAATTTGAGAAAACACCAAAAAGAAGCATTAAAAGATTCCTCTATTCATAATGAAAAAAATAGTAGTTATTATATTTAGTGTTAGTGTTTCTGTACTTGTGGGTTATCTCTTTTTACTACGACCTAATGTATCAGAAGAAGATTTTACAACTATACATACAACACAAAATCCTCAGCAATCTTCAATTTTTGATCATAACAATATCCAGATAATTTCAAAAGGTTTAGATATACACATAGAACCTTTTGCACAATATAAAATATCTGCTATAATTCTGAGTAGAAAGAGATATACTAATAAATGGACATCGATCATTTCCCCCTTGGATTTTGCTTTTGGTTGGGGTGAAGTCTCCAAACCGGAAAATATTGAACATATCAAAGTTAAACAAACTATGCGTTGGTACCGCTACAGATTTGATAACGAATGTGCAATTACTCAGAAATATATTTCTGAACATTCTTCTAACCATCATATCATCCCGGCTAACAGTAATATTCGCAAAGCTGTGCTGTTAGCAAAAAAAAATGATAAGATCGTTTTGGAAGGCTTTCTTGTAAATGTTTCAGGAAAATACAAAGGTGGTAATGTTAGTTGGAGATCGAGTCATAGCAGAACAGATACTGGAAACGGTTCCTGCGAGATAATGTACGTTACAGGTGTAAAACTTGATACAAATGTTTATAGATAGAATATGAAAATAATTTATCCTGATTATAAGAATTCAATTGTAAATCTGGTTTCATCCATTTTAGAAGCTTACGATGTTACAAACAATCACCCACCTTTGAAACAACTTGATACGAAAACACTTAGAATAAAAAAGAACATCATTTTTTTTATTCTTGATGGCTTTGGAATGAACTTACTTAACAAATTTGCAAACTCAACTAAATTCCTGAATAAGAACTTAGTCTCACCTATTACCTCAGTATTCCCATCTACTACAAGTGCTGCGATAACCAGTATCATTAGTGGAAAAACTCCCTGGGAACATGGTGCAATTGGTTGGACTTTGTATTTCAAGGAATTTGCTAAAAATATCGATTATCTTCCAAACTGGGATTCAATTACTTATAAAACACAAAATGCTAAAAAATATAACGTTATAGATTATGTAGGAGCAGACAACATCTTCAATAAAATATCAGGTAGAAACCCAGATGTTCAACAATTCTATCTTACACATGATGAACTGAGTCAAAGTACTAATATTATCAAAAATTCCGGTACTGCAAAAATAATACCATACTCAGATAATAATCATCTTTATAAAACAATAAATGAATTAATTAAAACAGAAAAAGAAGGAAGAAAATTGATCTTTGTATATTCTTCTTCTCCAGATAAAATTGAACATCGTCATGGTGTATATTCAAATGAAGTTAAAGACTTTATCGTGGAAACAGATTCAGCATTAAAGAATTTAAGTTCACAATTAGCTGGAACTGATACGACAATTTTAATTACAGCAGATCACGGTTTGATTGATATTAATAATTATTCTTACGTTAACGAAGATGAGGAACTATTCGATAGCATGATCATGCCTACGTTTCCAGAACCTAGATTTATCAGTTTCTTTGTTAAGAAACATAAAATGAAACAGTTTAAAAAAGCCTTCAAAAAATATGAAGATAAATTCCTACTGTTCACTCGCAATGAATTCCTAAAACATAAATTTCTTGGTTTTGGAAAAATGCATCCTAAAATTGATGATTTTATTGGTGATTACTTAGCAATTGCAATTTCGGATTCTGCTATGAAATCAATTTATATGCAGAATGGAAAATGGAAAAAAGAGTTTTTGGCTCATCATGCAGGACTTACAGAAGATGAAATGCTGGTTCCACTTATAAAAATTGATATATAAATATCTATATTGCAAGGTAATTTCTTGGGAAAAAAAACAAGTAGAAATATAGTAAACCAAAATAAAGCATACGTTTTTGCTGCAGTTGCTGTTCTGTTCTGGGCTACAGCATCCACATCATTTAAAATAACCTTAAGATATTTAAGCACAATCGAAATGTTATTTTATTCTTCTCTGACTGCGTCTATTGCATTGTTCATAATAATTCTTTTCCAAGGAAAAACTAAGAAAATCTTTAAATCAGAAAAAAAAGAAATATTGAATTCTGCCATTTTGGGTTTCATGAATCCATTTTTTTATTATATCATCCTTTTCAAAGCTTATACTCTACTTCCTGCTCAAATTGCACAACCACTAAATTTCATTTGGCCTATCATGATAGTTCTTCTTTCTATTCCAATACTTAAACAGAAAATTCCTCTAAAAAATTTGCTTGCGATATTTATCAGCTTTTCCGGTGTTTTATTGATCTCAACAAAAGGGAAATTTTTTAGTTTTAGAATTGATGAGCCCTACGGAGTTTTTCTTGCACTTTTTAGTTCAATTATCTGGGCACTTTTTTTTATTATAAATGTAAGAAACAAAAGAGATGAGGTCATTAGACTTTTCTTAAGTTTTACTTTCGGTTGTATCTACACATTTATTCTGCTCTATCCAAATATTTCACTGCCACCACTTTCCGGAATTCTTGGAGCAATCTACATCGGATTGTTTGAAATGGGTATAACCTTTGTGATCTGGATAAAAGCCCTGAAATACTCATCTACAACAGCGCAAGTTAATAATCTGATATATCTCACACCTTTCCTTTCTCTCGTCGTTATCCGGATTGTAATAAAAGAAAGGATTTTACTTTCAAGTATTATTGGAATCTTATTAATAATTTGTGGAATAATTCTCCAAAAGAAGATTGAAAGTAATTATTTCATTTCTGAATAATTTTGTAGCAGGTTATTTTAATTTTTTTTTCATAACTCATTGTAAACAATGATAAGAAGATCACCAACAAGTTTAGAGAAACCTACTCGCTTTTTCTTTTTAAATTTATAGGCTTGACATTTTCAGTCACATTTAAGTTTTTACCCAATAAAAATTAGGAGGAAAAATAAAAAAAATTATTTTACTAAGTTTGTTTGCGTTGTCTTTACTATTATTTACGAGTTGCTTTGAAAGTACAGAACCCGATGAATCAACAACACTTATTGTCCAGACTAATCCATCCAATGCTTCTGTCTATATTGATGGGGCTTACACGGGATATTTAACTCCTGTAACAATCACTGACATATTACCCGGTGATCATCATGTGAGAATTTACAAAGATGGTTATAATGAAATCGTTCAATACATAACTATTATTGAAAACGAAACATATACAATAAGCAAAGATCTTTCAGCTCCAGTTCCTCCATATCCTGTCTTTACTTTTTATGAGCCAGCAAATGATCAGCATTTTCTTGATAATGTTATTAGTGTAGATGGGTTTATTGAATTAGATAATGGGCAACCTTTTAGTGGAATTTCTGCTATTCTTTCAATTAATGGTATAGATTCTGAAATTGAAGTCGACACTGACGGAAACTTTTATGTTACTATTTCTATAGGTGCTGGTGAAAACAATCTTTTCATGAGAGCCAATAGTGCAAATGGTGATACCGGAGTTAGTGATATAATTACAGTTTATGGGGATTTTATAGCTCCAGAAATTGAAGTTGTATTATGGTGGAATACTCCTACTTCCGATATTGACTTACATGCTTGGAATCCTGATGGTGATCATTGTTATTTTGGCAATGAAGTAATTCCTGATGGATTTCTAGATATTGATGACACAGAAGGTTTTGGACCTGAAACATTTGCTGTTCAAACTGCAAATGCAGGAGATTACGTAATTCAGGTAAACTGTTATTCACTTGATTCGGATACTCATGCAGATGCTTCAATTCAAGTCTTCTTTGACGGTATATTACAGGATGCATACGGACCGCATCATTTTATTGTAGCAGATTACATGGGTGAGGATCCAGAAGCTTGGTGGGAAGTATGCACTATTTCAATTGAGGATGGTCGATGTGTGATATCTAATGATAAACCTACTCAAGTTGTTCAAGATAAGATTAGACTAGATAAAGTTAATCTTCCAAGAAAGTAGTAAATTTAGTAAGAAAAATATAACTGGCAGATAGAAATATCTGCCAGTTTTCCAATTTGTAAATTAGAACACATTTTAGATAAATAAACTTGAGGAATGTATGAGGAAAATCAATATATTGAATTTATTTATATTTTCTGTTCTGTTGATAACCAGTTGTTTTGAATCTACAAGCCCTGAAGAAAAAACATCAATAGTAGTAAACAGTAATCCTCAAGAAGCAGCAATTATCATTCACAATGATTCAACAACTGCGGTTACACCTGCAACATTAGAGATCGATCCTGGAACTCATCATATTTGGTTGGTTCTTGATGGATATCAAACTTACTTTGAAGAGTTTACCATTGCTGAAGGTGAGACTTATACAATTAATACCGACTTAGTACAGGCAATTGAGTCAGCAACACTTATCGTAAGTAGTGTTCCCGCAGGAGCAACGATCTATCTTGATGGATCTCCATCAAGATGGGTTACACCTGCAACTTTGGAAATTGATGTAGGAAATCATGAGCTAAGATTAGAATTAGCAGGTTATCAAGATTATATAGAAACTTTTAATGTTGGTGATGGTGATACTCATACTGTTAACGCTACAATGGAAGTAACACCTATTATTTCACTTAGTGTTTACACAACTCCATCTGGTGCATCTGTTTACATTGATGGATCATATACTGGGGAATTTACACCTATTACATTTACAGATATTCTACCTGGTGACCATAATGTAAGAATTTATAAGAGCGGTTACAATGAGGTTGATCTTGACATAACACTCCTTGAAAATATTCCTTATACTATCAATGAGGTGCTTTCAGCTCCAGTTCCTCCATATCCTGTGTTTACAATTTACAGTCCATACAATGGGCAAACTTTTAGCGATAATGTTATTACTATTGATGGATTTATTGAGCTAGATACTGGGAGCCCTTACACTGGTGACAACGCTATTCTTGCCATTAATGGTGTTGACTCTGAGATATACGTGAGTAGTGGTTATTTTGACGAAACTATTTCAATTACAGCTGGCGAAAATGAACTACAATTTAGAGCAAATGGTCCAAATGGTGATACAGGTGTAAGTGATGTAATTACGGTTTATGGTAATTTTAATGCTCCTGATATTGAAATTGTATTATGGTGGAATACGCCCACTTCTGACATAGATTTACATGCCTGGAATCTTGCTGGTGAACATTGTTATTACGGCAATAATGTAATTTCGGATGGATTTCTTGATATCGATGATGTAGAAGGTTTTGGCCCAGAAACATTCGCTGTGCAAACTGCAAATGTAGGAGTTTACGATATCCAGGTTAACTGTTATTCTCTTGATTCGGATACTTATGCTGATGCTTCCATTCAAGTTTTCTTCGATGGAATCTTGATGGAAACATACGGCCCACATCATTTTATAGTGGATGACTTTAATGGATCAGATCCAGAAGCCTGGTGGGAAGTATGTACCATTACAGTAAGTCGTGGTAGCTGTGTGATTAGCAATGATCAACCAACTCCACTTGTAAGAGAAAAAATCGAATTAGATAAAGTAAGCCTTCCAAGAAAGTAAAAAAATAAGTTAAAGAATTGTAACTGGCAGATGATCAAATCTGCCAGTTTTTTTTATTACTACCTCAGTAATATCATCTTCTGAAAATTTGATGTTTTCATCTTCAACTGCACGTTTATATGCAATAATTGTCCTTATTTTAAACAATAATGATTTTCATTAATTCAAAATTTCATTTATTGAATCCACTCGTAAAAGAATTGACAGATAAATGGGAAAAAGGGATAAGTGAAAAAAGAGGAGTGGTATGAAAAAGATGTTTGGCCTGTTCATCTTCACATTATTTTTAACTTCAATAAATTGTATTGAATGGGATTTGACTCATGATATTACTTTCACAACTACTTTTTACAATAAGCAGCACAAATTCGAATCCATGCTTAATTACAAACCAAAATTAGATTTTGATCTATACAATAAGCAAGAACATTTATTTGATACAGAATTCTCTTATGATTTTAATCTTAGCTACAATAACTTTAACGATCAGGATCTTTCGTTATCTGGAAAGTTATACCGAGGCTGGCTCAGGTATTCTTCATCACAAACAGAATTAAGAGTTGGACTGCAAAAAATAAATTTTGGGCCTGCTCAAATCCTGCGTTCTCTTCAATGGTTCGACAGCCTTGACTATGATGACCCTACTCAAACAACCGAAGGTGTGAAAGCTACACTTGGCAGGTATTATTTTCTTAATAATGCAAATATCTGGTTATGGGGAATTTGGGGAGAACGTAATGAAACTTCTCTTGATAAATTCTTCTCTGATGAAAACAATCTGGAATTCGGCGGCAGGATCCAATATCCCTTTGAATTCTGTGATGCTGCTCTTACTTTCCATCACTGTAAATTAGGAATAACTCGTGAAAATAGATTCGGTTTCGATGCACGCTGGGATTTTATTGTTGGCTTTTGGCTTGAAGCAGTTACAACCAAATTCAGCGAAAGTGTATTTCTCCCCAGCTGGCAAAAATATATGACCCTGGGAACAGATTACACAATTTCATACGGTAATGGAATATATATTTTGGGTGAGTATTTTGTCTATTCAGAATCGGAAAATGATCTCTTTGCAAGTAGTTATCAAACAAAAGCAGCTGCCGCCTCGTTAAGTTATCCACTCGGGCTATTCGACAGCATTAAAGCTGCAGTTATATATGACTGGGCAATTGAAGACTTTAGCAAATCTCTCTCTTATCAAAGAACTTATGATAATATGAGTTTCAATTTGAACCTTCTCTGGAATCCGGAAGGAAGTAATTCTGTTCAGATGATATCAACAAATGGAATTTCGGCACAATTGATGATTATGTGTAGTTTTTAGAAAAGATGTGAACAAGAAATATGAGGTAATAAATATGGAATTAATCAAAATCGAAAAAATGACCAAACACTATCCCATCGGTGGAGGCAAATTCACAGCACTTCGAGATATCAACCTGGAATTCGAAGAGGGTGAATTTACCGGCATTGTAGGTCCCAGTGGTTCAGGTAAAACTACACTGCTGAATATTATTGGTTCACTGGATTCTCAAAGTGAAGGTAATGTAGTAGTTATGGGAAATCATATTCGTAACTTATCTTCCAAAAATGCGGCAAAACTTAGGAGTCAACACATTGGCTTTATCTTCCAGACTTATAATCTCCTACCGGTTTACACTGTTTTTGAGAATGTAGAATTCCCGCTTCTTCTTTTGGGAATGTCATCAGATAAACGAAAACAAGCTGTTCTGGATGCTCTTAAGTGGGTAGGTCTTTCAGACAAAGTGAAATCTCGTCCTGCCCAGCTTTCCGGGGGAGAATGTCAGCGTGTAGCTATTGCCAGAGCGATTGTAAAGAAACCTGATATTGTACTGGCAGATGAGCCAACTGCCAACCTGGATGCAGAAAACTCACATCATATCCTCAAAACAATGGAAACCCTGAATAAAAAACTCGGTACTACATTCATTTTTTCTACTCATGATGCAAAAGTAATTTCCTATTTAAAACGTAAGATCACACTTCTCGATGGCAAGGTTTTCAATGATGAAATTATCAATGGAGGTTGATCATGATTTTCAAACTTGCTTATAAAAATATTATTGGAGCCGGACTGCGCACCTGGTTGAATATTTTCATACTTTCACTCTCCTATTTTGCTATTATCGCTTTGCAGGGATTTTTTGTCGGTTGGCAGGACGATGCTTCACGTGAAATGAAAAACTGGTATATAGCCGGTGGGCAATACTGGCAGGAAAGCTATGATCCGTATGATCCATATACTCTGGAAGATAGTCATGGCCCTATCCCCGAAGAACTGCAGAAACTGATTTCAAAAGGTGAAGCAATTTCGATCCTCATCTCTCCAGCTACTATTTATCCGGAAGGAAGAATGCGAAATATTGTACTTAAAGGTATCGATCCAAAACAGGATTTGATTGAACTTCCAACAAAATATCTAACAGATCCTAATGGTGAGATCAATTGTATCATTGGATCGGGATTTGCCGACAATATGAATATTAAAGAAGGAGACTTTATTGTACTGCGCTGGCGCGATAAAAATGGTGTATATGATGCACGTGATATTAAAGTAGCACATATATTTTTTACAACAGTTATCTCTGTAGAAAATAACCAGATCTGGATTGCGCTGGATGCTTTGCAGGAGATGCTGAATTTACCCGGTGAAGCAACTATTATCCCGGTTAAAGATGAATTGTATAAAATGGAATTCTCAGGCTGGCAGCACAAAGATCTTGCTTTTCTTCTGCTTGATCTTACGAACCTGATCAAAACTAAAACCATTGGATCATCAATTATGTATGTTCTCCTGCTTTTTCTGGCTGTTCTGGCTATATTCGACACTCAGATACTTTCCATTTTCCATCGCCGCAAAGAGATGGGAACTCTGATGGCTCTTGGCATGACACGTTCAAAAATCATTCAAATGTTTACGCTGGAAGGTGTTCTGCACGCTGTACTGGCAATTTTGATGGGTGCAGTATATGGAATTCCATTGCTGAATCATTTCCAGAAAGTTGGAATGCAATTGGGAGCTAATGCTAAAGAGTGGGGTTTGAGCGGATTAGATGACGCCCTTTATCCTGTTTATGGATGGAAACTTGTTTTGGGAACTGTTATTCTGGTACTTGTTACAATTACTATCGTTAGTTTTCTCCCCACAAGAAAGATTGCCAAACTCAAACCGACAGATGCACTACGCGGAAAGATGACGAAATGAGGAGAATGATATGTTTAAATTCTTAGCAAAAGGACTCCTGCGGGATCGTACCAGAAGCTTCTTCCCTATTCTTATCATTGCATCTGGTGTAATGTTGACCGTCCTTGTGTACAGCTGGATGAGTGGATTTTCTGTAATGCTCATCTATGAATCTGCCCGTTTCAAAACGGGTCATGTAAAAATAGTTACAAATGCATACAACGAGTTGATCGATCAGAAACCTTACGACCTGGGATTAATGAATGTGGATGATAAAATTGAAACACTCTCCAGCGAATATCCAGACGTGCATTGGCAGCCACGCATCTATTTCGGTGGGCTGCTGGACCTGCCGGATGAAAAGGGAGAAACGTTAAGCCAGGGTGAAGTGATCGGTTTTGGTGTTGATCTTTTCACTGACTCTTTCGAACATGACCTTCTGAACCTGGAAGAAGCTCTTACTGCCGGCAGTCTGCCAACCAAAAATGGTGAGATCCTGATCAGCCAGGAAATAGCAGATAAACTTGATATCAATATCCATGATGTCGTCACCATTATTGGCAGTACCATGTACGGTTCAATGGCAATGGATAATTTTACTGTAAGCGGAATGATACTCTTCGGTGTCCAGGCAATGGATCGCGGGGCAATAATAGTGGATATTTCTGATGTTCGATCGTTTTTAGATATGGAGAATTCTGCCAGTGAAATCCTTGGTTTCTTACCAACATATAACGAAACTAAAACTTTTGAGATCTCTACAGCATTTAATGAAACTTACTTTGATGAAGATGATGAATTTTCTGAAATTATGATTCCTTTGAGAACACAGGGACAAATGGAGTACCTTATTGCTACCCTGGAAGGTTATATGACCTCATTTATTTTCGTGTTCATTTTCATAATGTCACTGGTTTTGTGGAATTCCGGTTTGATGAAAGGGATACGACTTTATGGTGAGGTGGGAGTACGGCTGGCTATTGGAGAGAGTAAGGGACACATTTATCGCTCTTTGATCTATGAATCAATTCTGATCGGAATTGCTGCGACTATCATCGGGACTTCTATCGGATTAGTATTTTCTTATCTCCTGCAATATCATGGCATTAACATTGGCTCAATGATGAAAGATTCACAAATGATCATGGGTGCTACTATGAGAGCTCAAGTGACTCCTGTAAGTTATTATATTGGTTTTATACCGGGAGTTATTGCCTCCGTTATCGGTGCCATGATCTCCGGAGTTGGTATTTATAGAAGAAATACTGCACAATTATTCAAGGAGCTGGAAACATGAAAAAGTTATTGATATTCATACTAATTTTATTTTGCACACTTGTTTTTGCAGAATTGCCTGATGGGAATAAACTACTTAAACAAATTGATGAAAACATGTATGCCAAGAACATGATCTCAACGTCACAAATGATTGTACATGGCAGACGAAGCAGCAGAACAATGAAACTGAGATCCTGGACTGAAGGAGATGACAGATCATTTTCAGAATACCTGGCTCCACCCAGAGATGCAGGTACTAAAATGCTGAAGTTGAAAGACAAATTGTGGATCTACAATCCCTCTGCTGATAGAATAATTCAAATTTCCGGGCACATGCTGCGTCAATCTATGATGGGTTCCGATATCTCGTATGAAGATATGATGGAAGAAAACGAGCTTACAGAGGTTTATTCTGCCGTTACTACCGGAGAAGAGATCTTTAATGATGTAAACTGCTGGAAACTGGAATTAACCGCCATTGTCGAGGATGCACCATATCACACAAAAAAGGTGTGGATAGATAAAGAAAAATTGATCCCTCTGAAGGAAGAACGCTACGGTAAAAGCGGAAAACTGCTTAAAACAACAGAGATCCTGGAAGTTATGAAAATTGAAGGACGCTGGTATCCTAAAAGAATGATCTTTAAGGACATCTTGAAAAAAGGGAAAGGTACTGAATTTATTATTGATGATATTCAATTCGATGTGAATATTCCTGAAAGTAGATTCTCTAAAGCTGCATTGAGAAAATAGAAAAGACAAAACAGAGAACTAAAAGGCACAGAGACAGAGAAAAAATATAAGAAAAGCAAGAAGAAAAGATCAAAAAAAAGAATTAATACAGGAATATAAAATGGATATAATGGCTCACTCTTTATGGTCACTGGTTTTATTGCCGGGTCCACCCTCAATTGCTAAAGTTGTTTTTGGAATTGCTCCTGATGTTACTGTTTTCGCCACCAGCCTCATAGTTCAAGCTGTTAAAGGCAAGATGCAGCCTGGTTTTAAAACTCGACTGGAAATGATGGAGTGGTACAATAAACCAGAAAATCGCTGGGTAATAAATTTATACAAATGGACACATTCCCTGCTGGTCTGGGGTATTATTCTACTTCCGCTTTTTATCTATTATCATTTCTATCTAAATCTAACTCCCTGGTTTTTACTGGCTGCTCCCCTGCATATTCTCATGGATATTCCTACTCATAACAATAACTCATTTCCGGTTCAGTTTCTTACTCCGCTATCTACCTATAAAGTTAATGGAATGCACTGGTCAAAACCACTGGTGTTCATTGGAAACTACGTGTTGATAATTCTTGCTATCTTTTTCCGTTTGTTTGTGTTAAGAAAATAGTTCTCTGAAAGTTTAACTTTTTGCTTTTAACTGTGGAATTTGTGATATTGGCTTTTGTATTGAATGATATATATAGATTAATCTCATTGTAATTCCACCCATTATTGTTGCGTATACAGGTTTCATATTCGATTATATTTTACTTTTACTTTTTGTATTATTTACAATCCTTTTTGTTACAAATTTTGAATTCATCAATCTTGCTACAGCCATATAGTTTGGTTTAAACTTTATCTGGCTGCCAACCTTGAATTTTTTTTTTCTTTTAGTTCCCAAATCATAAACTGTCATATCTGAGGTAGTTCCAATAAATTGTATATCCTTATCCTTGGGAGTTATATCATCCGTATTTACATCCAGTACACCAAAATCCAACACAGCTTTATAACTCATTTCTTCATCTGGCATTTCTTGTGCATGTCCTACATTACCTTCACTTATAACTCCATCTGGAGCTGTTTCTTTATGTTCCATTTCAATAATATTTGCATCAAATTCGAAAACATCCATAGAAAGATTTTTGAACTTCTTGCCATTGAGTGGACTATCGCCAAGAAAAATAGCTTCACCAATGCGAAAGTGATTTACAGATTTGGGAATTTTATTCTTAGCAATCATGGGTAAGGTTATGGAACTTCCACCGGAAATAAATTCGATTGTCTTTGAGAATTTTGCTTCGATCAATTGTTTGTAAAGAGAAAGTTGTAGAAGCTTATCAAAGGTTGGTTCCACGCCATACATGCAGCCCAGATTCGTTCCCAGCCCAATCACTTTGACATTAGAAAGCTCAAAACATTTACGATAAAATTCCATCAAGTCTTTCCGAATAACTCCTTCTCGTAATTCACCCATTTCGATCATGATGATAATGCGATGAACGATCCCTCTTTTCTTTGCTTCTACATTCAAAGCACCGATCGTACTGAAAGAAGTATTCAAAGATATATCCGCCACATCTATTACCGTTTTTACATATTTGATTGCAGGCGGCTTGATATACATCGTCACAATATCTGGTGCAATTTTTTTAATAGTTTTCAGGTTAGAAAGCCTGGAATCTGCAATAGAATGTATTTTCTTAATTGCTGGTAATTTTAAGATCTCTTCCAAAATTCCTCTGTGCCCTGATAAGACTTTGGTAGTTAAACTCCAATGAATATTGTTGGTATTCAAATAATCCGACAATTTTTCAATATTTTCAATAATTTTTTTAGTTCGAACTAATAATTCAGCCAAAATTCTTTCCTTATTTTTTAAAGCGCATTTCTGCGTATTTGGATTTAAAACCAAGATGTTCATAAAGTTTTTTTGCAGGATTATCAAATTCCACATGCAGAGCCACATCGCCATTTGCCTTATCAATTGCCTGTTTAATAAGTTTGCTGCCAATTCCTCGTCCTCGGTTTTCTGCATCAACTGCTATATAGACCAGGAAATTTTCTGGGATATAACCGATCATACCTGTTTCTATCATCACGACTACACCCAGGAGGTTATCATCTTCTAATGCACAAAGAATAAAACCACCTTCACTTTCCTCTTTTGAAAACACATAATCCAGACATTTTTTTATATCTTCTTTTGAATCACGAAACCTATCCAAATGCTTATATAAAAAACTCACGATCATCTCATGTGTTAAAATATGCTTCAAATTACTATACAATTCAATATACATAACAAAATCCTCTTCCTATTTAGATTAGCAAACAAAACTCTTCAAAAGTTAATGTATTTACAAATGAAATAAAATTACTAAAAAAACATATGTTCAAAAAATCGTAAAAGGAGTGTGACGTCAAGGATGTTTTTATTTAATT